>ERZ1645192.123-NODE-123-length-52976-cov-13.074621_pt1 | contig 52976 bp, 42 predicted proteins | sample MGYA00575354_ERZ1645192 | MGnify/ENA primary metagenome ERZ1645192 (study PRJEB40844, sample SAMN11349763) | freshwater sediment metagenome | isolation source: river sediment | host: Sediment | place: India: Faizupur Khadar , New Delhi | collected 2017-02-21 ... | reverse complement strand
AAGACCTCCCGGCCGGGGAACAGCGAACGGCACGCCCTTCGTGCCTGCATGAACTCGTGCCTGCATGAACTATAACCACGGGCCCTGATTGGGCAACCGCGGGCCGCCGCTCAGCCGGCCGAGCAGATCATGCGGATGGACTCGGCCCGCTCGGCGATGCCGCGCTTGATCATTTCGTGGTTGTAGGCGGCGATCAGATCCTGGCGCTTGAGCATGCCCAGCACCCAGGGCTCCTCCAGGCTCTCGACCACCGGGATCTCGTCGATCCCCTTGATGTCGAACAGGTTCATCGCCTCGTAGAGGTTGGTGTCCGGGGTGAGCATGAGCACGTCCCGGGTGCAGATGGCGCCCACCAGGTGGCAGACCCGCTCCTCCTCGCTGTGCAGGATGGTCTTGATGTCCTGCATGGACACCACCCCGACCATCAGCCCCTTGTGATTGACCACCGGGAAGTAGAAACTGCTGCGGGCGATGCGGAAGAGATCCAGCAACTGGTTGATGTTGGCGTTTTCGCTGATGAAATCCACATCCTCGGTGATCGCCTTGCCCACCCGGACCGACTTCATGATGGCCACCTCGCGCCCCTCGTGGATGTCGATACCCTCGCGGCTGAAGTCCACCGTATCGAGCGAGTCCTTGTACAGCCACGAGGCGGTCACCGTACCGAGCACGGCGGTGATCATTACCGGGATGATGATCATGTAGTTGCCGGTCATCTCGAACAGGAGGAAGATGGCGGTGAGCGGCGCGTGGGTGGAGGCGGCGAGGAAGGCGCCGATGCCGACCGTGGCGTAGGCCCCGGCCGTGGCCGTGGATTCGGGCAGGAGCTGGTGGACGATGCCGCCGAAGGCGCCGCCGAGCACGGCGCCGATGAACAGCGACGGCGCGAAGGCGCCGCCGGCGTTGCCCGAACCGAGGGTGACGGCGGTGGCCAGCGATTTGAGCCCCACCAGCACGGCCATCCGCCACACCAGGGCGTCGCCGGCCAGTGTCTTGGCGATGTAGTCGTAGCCGTTGCCCATCACCTGGGGAAAGAAGATGGCGATGCCGCCGACCATGAGCGCGCCGAGCACCGGTTTGGCCTGGTCGTGCAGCCGCAGCCCCTGGAACCAGTCGCGCACCGAGTAGAACATGCGGATATAAAGCGCCGCCGCCACCCCGACCAGCACCGCCATGAGCGTGTACAGCGGCAGTTCGACAAAGGCGTTGACAATGGCGTAGTCCGGGATGGGAAAGGCCGGCACCTCGCCGTACCAGGCCCGGGAGACCACGGTCGACAGCGCCGAGGCGATGACCAGGGCGGAAAAGGAGGATATCTCGTAGCTGCCCAAGAGGACGATCTCCGAGGCGAAGAACATCCCGGCCAGGGGCGCGTTGAAGATACCGGCGATGCCCCCGGCGCAGCCGGCGGCGATGTACACCTTCATCCGCCGGCCCGAGACCCGGAACCGCTGCCCCAGCTGCGAGCCCAGGGCGCCGCCGATCTGGGCGATGGGGCCCTCGACCCCGGCCGAGTTGCCCGAGCCGATGGTCAGCGCCGTGGCGATGGTTTTGATGAACAGGGTCCGCGCCCGGATGATGCCGTTTTCCAGGTTGACCCGGCGGAGAAAGCCGGGCAGGCCGTAGCCGTTGACCTCGCCGGGGAAGGCGAGCGACAGGGGGATGAGCAGCAGGGCGCCGGTGATCGGCAGCAGCGGCAGGAGCAAACGGCGCCAGCCGCCCTCGCCGATCCGGAGGAGTTCGTGGCCGCGGACGAAGAGGATTTCGTGGACCAGGTCCACGGTTTCACGGAAGACGATGATGGCGCAGCCGGTCATCAGCCCGATGCAGGCGGCGATGAGCATCATCCGGGCCCGCTCGCCGGGAAGCAGGAATTGCAGGGTGGCTTTCATCTCCGCTCCGGGATGGTCAGTTCGGCGCCTGTCGACCGTTCGCCGGGCGCTCGGGCTCCCGATCGGCCCTCACGGCCGCGGCCGCGATGCCTCCGGCCCGGACCGGGAAATGGGTGACCATAGCAAAATACCCCATCGATGGGAACGGTTTTTTGTCCCCGGGCGACGGGGGAAAAGATGGCGGCCACCCGCCGCTGCCCTTGTCCTCTGCGCGGGCCCGGTCTATACTGACCGACCTTTTCCCGGGGGCGCGACCCCAGTCGCGTCCGCACCAGCCGGGTTCCCCCATGAGCATGCGCGAGGAGCGTCAGCACCATGACCAATGCAACAAGAAAGCCCGACCCGGCCCGGGTGGCCATCCTGCGGTCCCTGCCCGCCGAGGTCAAGGCGACCATCACCGGCGAAGAGGCCGAGCGGTTCATGTTCACCGATGAAATGCCGGAATCACTCTACGAAAAGATCCGGGACTTCCTGGTGGAAGGCGACGACTGAGTCGGTGCCGGACACCACCGTCCGGACCCGGCCGGCAGCCGTCCGGGGGATTGCGCGCCACCCCCGGACTGATGCCAATGTATGGGTTTTTGTGAACGATTTAAGATTGCACAATGCTGGTTTTTGGTTTATCGTGCCGCGGTATTTTACTGAATCCTAATTCATTGCCGCGACCGGTGGAACCGCTGGTTCCGCCGCACTTCAATCAGTTGCCCCCCCGATCGCCTTTTCACGACCGGGCCCAAAACCCGAGACCGGCTGTTCCCCAGGCCGCTCCGCCGCCGGGGGCCGGGGTGCATCCCCGGGGTACGCAACATCTACCGTGCCACCGGCGCGAAAGGAGATTGACCGGACCTGCCCTGGTTTTTGAGGCTCCCCGGAGCCTTGCGTATAGCGCCCTTCTGTAACCGTTTCCGGCAGCAGCGCCGTTGCCGGAAAACACCAACCACCGTGTAAGGAGAATGATCTTATGTCGCGAAAAATGGTCACCATTGACGGAAACCAGGCATGTACGCACGTTGCATATGCCACAAGTGAAGTCATAACCATCTATCCCATCACGCCGTCCTCGCCGATGGCGGCCGAAGCGGACGCCAAGGCCACCGCCAAGCAGGAGAACATCTGGGGTTCCATCCCGGTCATCTCCCAGATGCAGTCCGAGGCCGGTGTGGCCGGCTCCATTCACGGTTCTCTGGGCGCTGGTGCGCTGTGCACCACCTTCACCGCCTCCCAGGGGCTTCTGCTCATGATCCCCAACATGTACAAGATCGCCGGCGAGCTGATCCCCACGGTCTTCCATGTAACCGCCCGCGCCATCGCCTGCCAGGGCCTGTCCATCTTCGGCGACCACGGCGACGTCATGGCCGCCCGCCAGACCGGCTGGGGTCTGCTCTGCTCCCAGGACGTGCAGGAAGCCCAGGATTTCGCCCTGATCGCCACCCAGTCCTCCCTGCAGTCGCGCATCCCCTTCGTCCATTTCTTCGACGGCTTCCGTACCTCCCACGAGGTCATGAAGATCGAACAGCTGACCATGGACGACATGCGCGCCATGATCGACGAAGACCTGGTCATCGCCCACCGCGAGCGCGCCCTGACCCCGGACCGTCCGACCATCGGCGGTACCGCCCAGAACCCGGACGTGTACTTCACCGGCCGCGAGACCGTGAACAAGTATTACGAGGCCGTGCCGGCCATCATCCAGGCCAACATGGACAAGTTCGCCGCCCTCACCGGCCGGCAGTACCACCTGTTTGACTACATCGGCGCACCGGACGCCACCGACGTGATCGTGGTCATGGGTTCCGGCGCCCTGACCATCGCCTCCACCGTCGAGCACCTCATCGCCGACGACCGGAAGGTCGGCCTGGTGATTGTCCGCCTGTTCCGGCCGTTCGACCCTGCCGCCATGGTCAACGCCCTGCCGGCCACCGTCGAGCGCATCACCGTGCTCGACCGCACCAAGGAGCCGGGCTCCAACGGTGACCCGCTCTACCTCGACGTTCGCGCTGCGGTCACCGAGGCTGCCGAGGCCAATCCGACCATGATGATCCCGATGATCCTCAACGGCCGTTACGGTCTGGGTTCCGCCGAGTTCACCCCGGCCATGGTCAAGGCCGTGTTCGACAACATGGCCTCGTTCGCCCCGAAGAAGAAATTCTGCGTCGGCCCGAACGATGACCTCGCCTTCACCAGCCTGAGCTACGACAAGTCCTTCAACATCGAGGGCAAGGACGTGTTCCGCGCCCTGTTCTACGGTCTGGGTTCCGACGGTACGGTCGGCGCCAACAAGAACACCATCAAGATCATCGGCACCGAGACGGACAACTCGGCCCAGGGCTACTTTGTCTACGACTCGAAGAAATCGGGTTCCATGACCGTTTCGCACCTGCGTTTCGGCAAGAACCAGATCGTCGCCCCGTACCTGATCAACAAGGCCAACTTCATCGCCTGCCACAACCCGGCCTTCCTCAACACCTACGACATGCTGGCCAACCTGGAGCCGGGCGGCACCTTCCTCTTGACCACCACCTTCACCAAGGACGAGATCTGGGATCACCTGCCCGCCCTGGTGCAGAAGCAGCTGATCGAGAAGAAGATCAAGTTCTACATCATCGATGCGGTCAAACTCGGCCTGGCCCTCGGCCTGGGCGCCCGCATCAACATGATCATGCAGACCGCCTTCTTCGCCATCTCCGGCATCATCAGCAAGGACGACGCGATCAAGTCGATCAAGAACGCCATCAAGAAGACCTACGGCATCAAGGGCGACAAGGTCGTCAACATGAACTATGCCGCAGTGGACGGCGCCATCGAGAACATCGTCGAGGTCAAGGTGCCGAAGAAGGTGACCGGCCACGAGATGCCGCCCACCGTACCGGCCGAGGCCCCTGACTTCGTCAAGACCGTCACCGCCAAGATGATGGAAGGCCACGGCGAGGACATCCCGGTTTCCCAGTTCCCCAACGACGGTCGTTGGCCGACCGCGACGTCTCAGTGGGAGAAACGCAACATCGCCGTGCAGGTATCCCAGTGGGATCCGGAAGCCTGCATCCAGTGCGGCCGCTGTTCGCTGGTCTGTCCGCACGGCTGCATCCGCATGAAGGTCGCCACCCCCGAGGCCCTCAAGGCCGCCGGCGCCGATGCCTCCTTCAAGACCGTTGATGCGGTGGGCAAGGAGTTCAAGGACATGCAGTTCACCATCCAGGTGTCCACCGCCGACTGCTGCGGCTGTACCCTGTGCGTGACCGTCTGCCCGGGCCGCAAGAAGGGTGCGGACGGCAAAAAGACCGAAATCCGCGCCCTGGCCATGGCCATGAACTCCGAGGAACTGAAAACGGAAACCTCGAAGAACTGGAAGACCTTCCTCGCCCTGCCCGAGGTCGACGACAGCCTGATCAACGTCGGCACCATCAAGGGCAGCCAGTTCAAGCGGCCGCTGTTCGAGTTCTCCGGCGCCTGCGCCGGCTGTGGCGAGACCCCGTACATCAAGCTGGTCACCCAGATGATCGGCGACCGCATGCTGGCCTCCAACGCCACCGGCTGTTCGTCCATCTACTCCGGCAACCTGCCCACCACCCCGTACTGCAAGCGGGCTGACGGTCGTGGTCCGGCCTGGTCCAACTCGCTGTTCGAGGACAACGCCGAGCACGGTCTGGGCATGCGCCAGGCAGTGGACAAACTGGCCAGCCAGGCACTCGAACTGCTTGAGCAGGCCGTCAAGGGTGGCCTGGTCAGCAAAAAACTGGCCGACGCCCTGGTCAGCGCTCCGCAGAAAGAGCAGGCCGAGATCGAGGCGCAGCGCGGTCGCGTGGCCGAGTTGAAGGCCGCCCTCGCGGGCAAGTCCGATGTTGTCGCCAAGCGACTCCTGCCTGTTGCCGACTACCTGGTGAAGAAGTCCGTGTGGATCATCGGCGGTGACGGTTGGGCCTATGATATCGGTTACGGCGGTGTGGATCACGTGCTCGCCTCCGGCAAGAACGTCAACATTCTGGTCATGGACACCGAGGTGTACTCCAACACCGGCGGCCAGATGTCGAAAGCCACCCCGCGTGCGGCCGTGGCCCAGTTCGCCGCCGGCGGCAAGAACGCGCCCAAGAAGAACATGGGGTTGATCTTCTCCACCTTCGGCACGGTCTACGTGGCCCGTATCTCCATCGGCGCCAACCCGCAGCAGGCCATCAAGGCCATCCAGGAGGCCGAGGCCTATGACGGCCCGTCGCTGATCATCGCCTACGCTCACTGCATCAACCACGGCATCAACATGGCCATGGGTCTGGAGCAGCAGAAGAAGGCGGTGGAGTGCGGTCACTGGTCGCTGTTCCGCTACAACCCGGACCTCGAGGCCGAGGGCAAGAACCCGATGATCATCGATTCCAAGGAACCGACCATCCCGTTCTCCGAGTACGCCCTCAACGAGAACCGCTACCGGATGCTCAAGCTCGCCAACCCGACCATGGCGGACGAGCTGATGGCCGCATCACAGAAGGATGTGGACAAGGCCTGGAAGCTGCTCAAGGGTTGGGCCAAGGCCCTGGACGTGGAATAAGCGCCAGCTTGTTCTGAAGCACACAAGCCCTGCCGGTTCGCCGGCAGGGCTTTTTTTGTCTCCCTCCACTTACCGACCGGCAGACCGCGGCCGCAAGCCGTTTGCAGCCAACCAACGCCTCCGCTTTCGACCACGCCGGCAGAACCAAAGACAACAGGGCGGGACAGAACGCCTTTGCGTTGTTCTGTCCCGCCCTGTGCGGCTGCCTCCCGGCGGATCAGGCGCGGTGACGGCCGGGGCGAACCGGCCGGACCGGTCCGGTCTACTTCTGCTGCTTCATCCGCTCCCGTTCGGCTTTCAGTTCCTCGTACTCCTTTTCCGCCTGGCGCAGGACATCATCCTGGCGGTTCTTGATCTCGCTGATCTTGCTCTTGATCTTTTCCGGCTTGATGGCCATGCCGGCCGCACCGAACAGGGTGTTGGCCAGGTAGCGGAAGGAGAAGAGCATCAGTTCGACATCGTCCTCCCTGATTTTCGCCACGGTGTCCGCATCCACCTCGTAGGTGTCGAGGAAGGAACTCTCGAACACGAACTTGCGGAAGGTGTCGAGGTCGGTCGAGGCCATGAAGAACATGCGCTTGGCCGCATCGCTCAGGGTGGCCTGCAGGCCGAAGGACTTCCGGCGCATGACCAGGCGGAGCCATTCCTTGTTCATCTCGTCGCGCACATCGACCCCCTGGTCGGCCCGCCAGTCGCGGATGGTCCAGCGTTTCGGCTCCTCGTGGCCCTTGCAGTGCGGTTCCTTGACGAGAAAGAAGAACTTTTCCTCGGCGGCATCGTCCTTGCCGCCCTCGTGGAAGTCGGCCATGCCCACCGGGTAATAGCGGCAGGCGGACGGCCGGTCGGTGTACACCGTGCACCCTTCCGGGGTGACGAAGGGGCAGCCGTTGTTCTCGCCGGTCAGCTTGATCTGCACCCCGGGCATGTCGGTTTTTTCCAGGTAGGTGGGCTCGGTGTACAGGGTGATGAACTCGTGGGCCGGTATGTTGAGGCGCCGGCGGAGGATGAGGATGTCGTAGGGGGTGAGGATGATCTTGATGTTGTGGCAGCAGGCGGTGAAACAGCTGACCCCCGGGTGGCATTCGAACTGCAGGGGCGAATCCAGGGTCAGTTTTTCCGGGAGGATATTGGACGGGTTTTTGTCCGTCGTGTTGACAAATTCAAAATCGGTATCACTATCTTTCTCAACGGTCATGAGGCGCCTCTTGCAGGGTGCGGATTGGTCAGGCACTGGGCCGTTCGGCCCGGCAGGGAAAAGATGGGTATTGTACCATGTGCGCTTCCCCTGTCAAACCCTATCCGGGGCAATGTTCGCCACGGATTTTCAACAGGTTCGGGCGGCAGCGAACCCGGCCGCGGGGTGGTCCGCGGGAGCGTTCAGGGTTCTTTGGTTTTTCGCGGTCGGCTGCTTATTTGCTGTTTTTTCCAGCGCGAACCTGCTACAACAGCGCCATTCTTCTTCTCCACCCGGCACATGCCCATGAAACGAATTTTCACCAGCCCCATTGACCTGAGCAAAGTCGACACCCTGATCTACCACCTGCCGGACGGACCGACCTTGTCGGTGGAACTGGACGGGGTCAAGGGGTTCATCGACATCGACATGGAACTGGGCGATGTCTGCGACACCTCGGACATCGACGGTGTGCTCCACTTCTTTCCCCGCGGCAACGCCTGAACCGCCCCGCTGCCCCGCCCGCCGCCGACGCAGGCTCCTGTTCCCGCCGACCTCCCCGCATGCAGCCCCTGATCGACACCTCCATTGACGGCCACGTGCACACCCGCCGCTGCGGCCATGCGGTCGGCGAGATGGTGGAGTACGTGGAGCAGGCGGTGGCGCGCGGCCTGCGGGTGATCACCTTTCTCGAACACCTGGAAGCCGGGATCAACTACCAGCCGCGCAGTTGGCTCGAACAGGAGGACTTCGACGACTACTTCGCCGAGGGCCTGCGCCTGCGCGAGCGCTTCCGCGGCGTGATCGAGGTCCGGCTGGGGGTGGAGACCGGCTACAACCCGGCGGCTCCCGCTGCGGTTCGCACCCGCCTGGCCCGCTACCCGTGGGACCGGGTCGGCCTCAGTTGCCACTTCCATGCCCATGGCGGCAGCCATTTAAACCTGCTCAGCCGGAGGCAGGAGAGCCTGGACACCTTTGCCGCCATCGGCGTGGACCGGGTGCTCAGCCGGTATTTCGACGCTCTCATCGCCGCGGTCCGGGAGATCGACTGCGACGTGCTCTGCCACCTGGACGCGGCCCTGCGGCATTACCCGGCACTCCGCTTCGACGACAGCCACCGGCAGCAGATCATCGACCTGCTCGACGCCGTGCAGGAACGGGGCGTGGCCCTGGAAATCAACACCTCGGGCTTCGACTTCCGCGGCACGCCCTTCCCGGCGCCGTGGATCATCACCCTGGCCCTGGAGCGCGGCATCCCGCTCAGTGCCGGTTCCGACGCCCACCGGCCGGAAGACGTCGGCCGCTACTTCGACCGCTTGCCCGCCTTCCTGACAGGCCTTTCCGCCTGAACGACAGCTCCGCCTGGCCCACGTCCGGTCGCAGCCGGGCCGATCGCCCGGCGGCTGCGCCCTCCTTCCCGACCGACCCGCCGCCAACAGGGCCGCACCTTCGGGGCGGCCTCTGACCAGCCCCGAAGCTGCGCCCTGCCGCTGCCCTACCTACGCCGCTGCCCTACCTGATGTACCAGTCCACGCCCAGTCGGCTGATCACGTTCATGCCGCCGCACAGCACCAGGGTGTCCACCGTGCCGAGGTGGTCGAGAAACACCTGGACCTCGTAGGAACGCGGCCCGGCGTTGCACATGAGGATGTAGGTCTTGTCCGGCGACAGTTCGCCGTGGCGCGCCCGTACCTGGCCGTATTCCAGCGCGGTCCAGCGGTCGGCGCCGAACTTGTCCACGTAGGGCGCGGCCTCCACCGGGTGGCGCAGATCGAGCACCGCCCAGTCGGGCTCGCTGTCCATGTCCTCCATCCACTGGAGAAACCGGGCCAGTTCCACCTGACGCAGACGGTCGTCGCAGAGGTTCTCGGCCACGTAGGCAGCGGCGTTGATGGAATCGATGGCCGAGGAGAACGGCGGCGCATAGGCCATTTCCAGCAGGCCGAAGTCCTCGACCGTGCCCCCCTTGGCGATGAGCGCGGCGGCCGCGTCCACCCGGGCGGAGATCGAGTCGTTCATCATGCCGAAGGCCTGCAGGCCGAGCACCCGCCGGGAACGCCGGTCGAAGACGAGTTGGAGGATGACCACCGCCTGGTCCGGGAAGAAATGGGCCCGGTCGGCCGGTGCGGTCAGGGCGCAGTCGGCGTCGAACCCCTCGACCCGGGCCGCCTCCAGGGTGAGACCGGTGGAGGCGATGCATCGCTCGAAGGCCTTCATGATGAACGAACCCAGCACCCCGTGGAACAGGGCGGGCCGGCCGGCCATGTTGTCGGCCACGATCCGCCCCTCGCGGTTGGCCAGGGAACCGAGCGGGGTATGGGTGTCCTTGCCGGTGAGCAGGTGGGTGAGCGCGATGCAGTCGCCGGCGGCGTAGATGTTCGCATCCGAGGTCTGCAGCCGCTGGTTGACCTTGATGCCGCCGAACGGGGCCACATCGAGCCCGGCCGCGCGCGCCAGCTCACTGCGCGGCCGCACGCCCACGGCCATGACCACCAGGTCGGCCGCCAGCGTCCGCTTGCCGGTGCGCACCGAGCCGACCTGGCCCGGATCACCTTCGATGAGCACCTCGGCGGACTCGCCGGTGTGCACGGCCACCCCCTTGTCCACGAGGTGCTGCTTGAGCATGGTGGCGAAATGGCGGTCCACCAGCCGCGGCAGCAGCTGCGGTTGCAGTTCCAGCAGGGTCGTCTCCACCCCCCAGAGATCGGTGAAAGCCTCGGCCATTTCGATGCCGATGGCGCCGCCGCCGATCACCACCGCCCGGCTGACCTTGCCCTGGGCGATCCGCTTCTTGATCTCGATGGCCTTGTGCAGGTCGGAGATGGTGAACACCCCGTCCAGGTCCGCACCGGGAATGGGCAGCTCGAACGGCCGGGCGCCGGTGGCGAGCATCAGCTGGTCGTAGGGCAGATCCTCCTGCGCGCCGCTGTCCATATTTTCCACCCGCACCGTTTTCGCCTTGCGGTCGATGGCCAGGGCCCGGGTGCGGGTGCGCACCAGGACGCCCTTGGAGTGCTCGAAAAACGCCGCGTCGCGGACCACGTGGAAACTGGTGGCGCGCAGTTCGCTCTCGTCGCTGACATCGCCGCTCACGTAGTAGGGGATGCCGCAGCCGCCGTAAGAGATGAGGCTGTCCTGGTCGACCATGGTGACCTCCCAGTCGGGCCGCAGTCGTTTCAGCCGGCAGGCGGCCTTGGGGCCGGCCGCGACCGCACCGATGATGACGATTTTTTTGCTCATGGTACACCTCCCTGTCGTTGGTGACTGCTCGAGTGCAGTCGGATCCGGGACAAGCGCGCTGGCTTGCTGTTTATGTTCTGCAGCATCCGGGCAGACCGGGGCCGCTCAGCGGACCGTGCCCGCGGCCTTGTCCGGCGCCGCTCCGCCGGTCTGCTTCGGGTTCTGCCGTTGGGCCGCGGCCCGCCGCAGCTGGGCGGTCACCGTCTTCTGGAAGGCCTGGCGATCGAACCGCGGGGCCGTGAGCGTGCCCACGAACGGGGCTTCGACCCGGACGGCGCGCAGCAGGCCCGCCCCCTGCCCGCCCACCAGCTGTTCGCTCGCCGGCATGGCCAGGCGGAAATCAAGCACTCCGTCCATGCCGCTCTCCCCGTGCAAGCGCAACTCCGTCCCGCCGCTGCGCAGCCGCACCGGCGTGCAGCTGATGCGGCCGTCGCGGCCCTCGCAGGCGAGTTCGCGGCTGACCAGTTCGAGCGGGTGCCGGTCCAGGCCGGCGAGCCGCAGAGCCGCGGCGGTTTCCCCGGTCGGATACACCCGCAGTTCGTCGAGGCCGAAGGTGGCCTGAAAGGTCGGGCGACCTGCCGGTCCTTGCTGCAGCGGCCAGCGGAAGGCGTCGAGGCGCAGGTCGACCGAGCCTTCCACCCTGGTCAGCGGGCCGAACAGCGGGTGGATGTGCTGGAGCAGGCCGCTGGCCAGGGGGGACTGCACGTCCACGCCGTCCAGGACGCGCGCGGTGGGCCCGATGGTGAGCTGCGGCGGGGTGGCGGCAAACTGCCAGTGCGGCTGCAGGTCCATGCGGCCGGCGTAGAGGTCGCCGGCAAGGCGCGTTCGCAGGCTGCCCTTGCTGATGTCCACCGGCAGGTCGAGGCGGCGCAGACCGATGGAGCGGAACTGCAGCGTCTCCGCATGCAGAGTGGTGTGCAGCGCAGCCCGGTCGACACGCAGTGGTGGCTGCAGCGGCCAGGTCAGGCGGAACTCGGCCGGACGTTTGCCGCTCAGGCGCAGCTGCTGGCCGATGGCCGCGCTGAGCGGGTCGCTCAGGAGGGCCAGATCGGGTGTCAGGCGGCCGCTCAGTTCCAGCACTCCCGCCCCGTTGCCGCTCACCCGGCCCGCGCCCTCCGCCTGCAGGGGAGTGGCGCGCAGCCGGAAGACGGGAACGCGCACCGCCTGGTCCATGCCGAACCGCCCTTCGCTGTGCAGCTCGCAGCGCAGTTGCCGGTCGCGGAACACCCGCTGCCCGGCCCGCAGCAATTCGAAGTTGTCCAGTTGGACGTCCACTTCGGTCCGCTGCGGCCGGTTCGGCTCGGCGGCAACGGTGACCCCGGCCCGCACCTGCCCGCGGGCCTGCAGGTCAGCGGCGAACAGGCCCGCGGCCCGGCCCAGGGCGACGAGCGGCCCGGCCTCGCCGGTGAGATCGAGTTCCGCGGCCAGGTCGAGCGACGGCTGGCGCCAGTCGCCCACATGCAGGCCGCCCCGGGCGGTCAGCCCGCCGGTGCGCAGGGCCAGGTGGCGCAGGTCGAGCAGGCGGCGGCCCGGGTCGACGATGGCCACGGCCCGGTCCTTTTCCGCCAGTTCGCGCCAGTTGGTGGCAACTACCAGCTGGCGCACGGTGACCGCCTCCCGGCCGGCCGGCCCGCGCTCCTCCAGGGTGAAGGCCAACTCCGGCTGCCGGAAGGCGACCGTGCCGGCCTGCACCGCCAGGTGGTCCACCTGGCCGCTCAAGGCCTCCACCACCAGACGCTGACCGTTGATCTGCCCCTTGCCCGCAAAGGCGAGATCGCCGCCCAGCGGGGCGGACCCGCTCTGGTCACCGCCCTGCAGCAACCGGCCCGCCCGCTCCAGGTCCAGGGTGCCGTCGGCGGTGAGCGTGGCCGTGGTGCGGCCGTCCGCGTCCCTGGCCATGTCTGCGAGACTCAGACGCAGCTGCCCCGGCCAGAAGATGGTCCGCGCCCGCAGGCCGGCGAGGCGGCGATCCCGAAGAAAGGAGGGGGCGGTGGCGATCTCGCTTTCCAGGAAAAAATCATATTCGGGCATCACTGTCCGGCCGGCCTTGAACACCGCCAGCCCGCCGATGTCGAGCCGGCTCGCCAACCGGAAGGTGCCGTCCTGCTCCCGGCGGGAGCCCCCGGACACCTGCAGCCGGCCCCGGCCGCCATAGGGCAGCACGAACAGTTTTTCCAGCTCCCGCGACATCTGCTCCAGGTCGGCGGTGGCCTCGAAGGTGAAGTCCTCGACCCCGCCCCGGCCCGCGCCCTGCAGGAACGGGGTGTGCAGGCGGATGTCGTTGGCCCTGGTCTGTCCCTTCCGGTGGCTGATCTCGGCCGACAGGGTCAGGGGCGCGTCCCAGCTGTACTGCTGGTCCCGGTGCACCGCCCGGAGGCGGCCTGCGCGCCACTCGGCCCGGGCCTGCAGATCCTCCGGCCGGCCGGAGACCTGGACGGAGAAATCGAGCACGCCCTCGCGGACCACCGTGTCCCGGTGCAGGGCGAGCAGGTGCGGCAGCTGGGCCGCGACCAGCGGCAGCTGCACGGTTCCGGAGGCGGTCAGGCCGACGCTGCGGCTGTCCAGCTGTCCCTGTCCCTGGAGCTGGACCGGCTCGGAATCGATGCGCAGCTGCTCGAACCGCCACCCGTCCCGGCGGCTGCGGCTGCCGTGGAAACGGGCCGACAGCCGGTCCAGGGCCGGCCGGTCGGCGCCGAGCCGGCCGCCCTCGAGGCGCAGGCCGCCCAGGGTCGCATCGCCGGTGAGTTTCATTTCCTCGAAACCGGCGGTGGTCACGTGCAGGGTGGCGTCGAGGGTGCCGCTGCCGGTAGGCCAGGAACCGCGGGCAGCGGCGAGGGCGAGGAAGGGGGCGAGATCCAGCCCCTGAACCGAGAGGTCGGTGCGGGAGATGAGTGCGTCGAGAAAGGACTGGTTGAGGGTGGGCAGGTTGATGAAGCCCTCGGCCTGCAGGCGGCCGTCCTGCGCACCGGAGCGGAAGGACAGGGCGTAGTTCACGGTGCCCCGGGCCAGGCTGCCCGAGAAGCCGACCTCGCGGGCCAGCGCCTGGGCACCGGCCGCGCCCTGGTCCAGGGTGACGAGGCCGTCCGCACCGTGTACCCGCACGGCCAGCCGCTCCCACCAGGGCAGGGGCGAGGCGGCGGTGGGCTCCGCCGCCGGGCCGGGCGGGGCCGGGACAGCGTCAGCCGCGGCCGCCGGCGTCCGGGCGGCGAGCAGGGTGAGCACCGGCCGGACCACGGTCAGTTCGCCGAGGTAGCGGGGGGCGAGCAGCAGGGCGAGCAGCCCCTTGTCGCCCCGCACCTCGGCCGCCTCGGCCCGCAGCCCGAGCTGCGGGTTGTCCCAGCGCAGGCCGCGGCAGCTGAGCGGTTGCTGCCAGCCCACAGAGCACCCCTCGACCTGCAGGGTTCCGGGCAGGCGGCGGTCCATCCGTTCGAGCAGCAGCGCCGCCACCGGCCGCAGCCCGAGCAGGACGGGCAGAACCAAAAGCAGCATTCCCGCGGCAACGAGAACAGCCGAGACGAGGTACCACTTTTTTCTGTTCACGCACTCCCCTTTGCCGCCTGGCGCCCAGCCGCGCGGCAACCCGGCGGCCGGCGGCAACAGGGCGCACCTTGCCGCGAAAGACCCGGCTTGTCAACACCGTTGTCCCCTGCGCAAAGACCGCGGCGGCGGCCTCTTCAGTGCTCGAATTCCCAGCGGATATCGCCGCCGCTCTGCGAGGGTCCGGTCTCGGTGCGGACCGAGAACCCCTTGCCGAGCAGGTAGCGGGTGTTGAAGGAGCCGGACTCCTCGAGCATGTTCTTGCCGTAGCTCACGTGGAATTTGGGGGTCAGCCAGCTGCCGAACACCAGCGACAGGTCGTCGTAGCCGTCGCCCGTTTCCAGGCTGATGTCGTCGATCATGGTCAGCTCCTTGACCCCCTGCAGGTAGGGGACCAGCCCGCCCAGACCGGCCCTGGAGGCCACAGTGCCGATGAGCCCGGTGTCCCCGCGGGTCTCGCCGCCCACCGAGGTGTTTTCCAGCAGGCGGGTGAGGATGACCGACTGCTCCAGGTAGGGATGGGAGTAGAAGCTGAGTTCCGGGCTCTGCAGGAAACCGCCGGCCACCAGGCCGACGGTGGCGTTGCCCTCGCGCTTCTCGCTGCGCAGCTCGATGCCCGGGTTGGTCAGGGTGGAGCCGGTGAACAGCAGGCGGGCGACATCGATCTGCAGGCGCCGGCCGTAGAGGGTGAACGAACTCTCGACCACATTCAGGGTGCCCCTGCCGGTCAGGGGCCGATCCGTCCGGCTGGAGAGTTCAAGGTCGCCGGTTATCCGCCCGTGCAGGCCGAAGGCGTCGATGCGCACGTCGTCGCCGGTCACCAGCCGGACAGTGGTGGAAAGGGGCCAGCCGGGCTCGTCCGCGGCCGCGTGGGCCGGGTCGTCGATGACCACCATGTCGTCCGAAGGGGAGACGCTCGAGCCAAAATCCACCGAGGTGATGCGCGCCCGGGGGATGCGCACCGTACCCTGCAGCTGCCGGCGCCCCCCGGCGGTGGTGAGGCGCAGGTCCGGGGAGACGGTGAGTTCCATGCCGGGCAGGGCCGCCGCCTGGAACCCCTCGCCGCGGACGGTGATGTCGTCGGTGCGGACCCCGCTGCCGTCCAGGTGGAGGACCGTATCCGCCTGCAGCTCGCCCCCGCCGGAACGGGCCTGCACCTGCACCGCCAGCTGGCCTGCATTGCCGCGCACCGCCACCTGCAGCGGCGCCAGGGTGATGCCCAGGCGGGGGATTTCCGCCTGGCCCCCGGCCAGGTCAACGGTGCCGCTGACCTCGGGCGCCGCGAGCGTGCCCGCCAGGCGCACATCGCCCTGCAGCCGGCCGCTGAACAGGGCCTCCTGGCCGGTCAGCGCGGTCAGCGGGGCGAGGTCGCGCAGGTTCAGCTGCAGCGCGCCCTGTACCGGGCGGGAGAGCAGATCCTCCCCGGGCAGGCGCACCCGGTCCATGGCCAGGTCGAGGTGCGCCATGCCGCCGTCCTTGAGTTCGCTGTCGAGCACGGCCGCGAGCCGCTCACCTGCATAGTCGGCCCGCAGCACGTTGGTGCGCCACCCGACCTGCTGGGTGTTGCCGTCACCCAGGTCGACGGCCAGCACCATGTCGGCGACGCGGACGGTCAGGGCGCCCCGCAGGAGTTGCGGCCCGCGGCCGGCCAGCTCCAGGCTGGCCTGCAACCGCCCCTGCAGGGGCCCGTCGCTGTCCTGCCGGCCGGTCAGGGCGGCGAGGCGCACATCGGTGCTGTCCGCCTGCAGCCGCCAGCCGCCGTCGCTGCCGGCCCAGTCCCCCTGGACACAGATCCGGCCGGAGGTTCCGGTCAGGCACAAGGGCTGCAGCCCGACCCGGTCGGCGGCGATCGCGAGTGCGGCCGACGGCCCCTGCTGCCAGGCGCCGTAACCGGCGCCGCTGTACTGCGCCTGCTCCACCCGGCCCCGCCACTGTCCCTGGCTGACCCCGCCCTGGAGGGTGAGGCCGGCCGTGCCGTCCGCCCCCCCTGCGGACAGGGTCAGGCTGTGGCTGTCCATCGAGCCGCGCAGCTGCGCCTGGCCGGTGTCGAGCACCAAATCACCCAAACGAAGCTGCCCGGCCTGCAGGTCGGCCTGGAGGGCGCCGCCGGAAACCAGGTCACCGCGCGCGGACAGGGTGAGTGTCTCCGCCCGGTACTCTTCCAGGGCAAGGGCTGTGCCGGTGAGGGTCAGGTCGAGCTGCGGCGCCAGGGTGGTGCCGCCCACCCTGGCCTGAACCTGCAGACCGCCGGCCGCGCCCGGCCAGAGTTCCGCCAGGTTGGCCGAGTCGAGCCGCAGGTCGAAATCCACCCGCTCATCCGCGCCGCCGCTCACCCGCAGGGTGGAGCCGCCGCTGGCCAGGGCAAACCGCTCGACCTGGAGGCTCCTGCCGCGCAGCCGGGCCTCGCCCGCGCCGGTGACCGGCAGGGAGCGCAACCGGCCCTGCACTTCGTCCAGGTGCAGGTCGGCCTCGAGCCGGTCGTCCAGGCGCCCGCCGGTGCGCAGGCGGACCTGGAGGTCGCCAGGCCAGTCGGCAACGAGCACGGACGGGTCGAAATGGCTGGCCGCAAGTTCGGCCTGCCAGGCCAGCACCGGCGTCCAGTCGAGCCGGCCGGTGAGGGTGAGCACGGCCCGATCCTGGCTGAGATGGAGCTCTTTCACCTGCAGTCCGTCCATGTTGCCGGTGAACTGCAGGTTCAGGTCCACGGGCCGCTCGATCCCCTGGGTCGCCACCCGCCCCCGCCCCTCGGCGCGGTAGTCGCTGAAGCTGCCGCTGCCGGCCAGGTGCAGGTCGGTGAACACCTGGCCGGGCCAGGCCGGGTCGATCGCCGCCAGCGCCACCCGCTCACTGGTCACGCTCGCCTCCCAGGCCGCATGGGTGAGCAGATCGCGCAGCCTGCCCTGCAGACGGGCGACAAACGGCGCGGTGGTGGTCAGCTCGCAGTCCAGGGCCGCCAGCGGCCCCTGCACCCGGCCGCTGCCGGCAAAAGCGTTGAACCCCTCGGGCGTGAAGGTACCGTCAAAGGTGAGCTGCAGCGGGTAGTCGGCCGCGGTGTGCAGCTGGCCCCGGAGCCGCAGGATTGCCGTGGCCGTGGTCAGCCGCAGGTCATCAAGGGTGAGCTGGTCGCCCTGCCAGGCGACCGGGCCGAGCCGAGCCTCCTGCAGGGCGAACACCTCCTCGCCTGCGATCACCACGTTCAGCCGCTCCACCGCAAGCGATTCGATACCCAGGTCCAGCGGCAGGGACACGTCCGGCAGGACCACCGGTCCGGCGGCCGTGTCTTCACCGCCCGGACCGAGCGCGACCCGCACCCCGGCGGCCGTCACCGCCTCGATCCGCACCTTGCCGCGGAACAGCGCGCCTGGCTGCCAGCGCAGGTCGAGGCGGTCGATGGTCACCCGGTCGACACCGTTTTCCCAGCGCAGTTCGCGCAGCTGCAGTGCGCCCAGCAGGGTGCCGGAGACCGCGCCCACCTCGACCCGGCCGCCGCTCAGCCGGGAGGCGAGCGCACCCAGGGCCTGCAGCCCTGGCTCGGTCCCGAGCACAAAGGCCGCGGCCATCCCGGTCAGGCCCAGCGCCAGCAGCAGCAACACCAGCAGCCGGCGGCCCATCAGAGATCCGCCCCCAGGGTGAGGTGCACCCGCCACGAATTGCCGCCGTCATCGATGGCCCTGGCCAGGTCGAGCCGCACCTGGCCGAACGGCGCGTTCCAGCGGATACCGGCGCCGGCTCCCTCCTTCATGGTCAAATCCGTAAAACTGTTCATGGCGCTGCCCGCATCGTAGAACACGGCCGCGCTCCACTGGTCGAACAGTTCGCGTTCCAGCTCCAGGCTCCAGGTGAACAGGTAGCGGCCGCCGACAATGTTGCCCTCCCGGTCCGCGGGGCCGATCTTCTTGTAGCCGTAGCCGCGCACGCTCTGGTCGCCGCCGGCGAAATAGCGCAGGGACAGGGGCAGGTCGTCCAGGTCGTCGACCACGGTGGTGCCCAGGTCGGTGCGGCCGATCAGCCGGTACTTGTCGAATGCCGAGAGAATCCCCTTGGCCCCGGCGGTGGCCTGGAGGAAGGAGACATCGCCCAGCGGCCCCTCGTGGCTACCGCTGAGCGAGGCTGCCAGGCGCAGGCCATGGGTGGCGTTCACCCGGTCGTCGGCGAGATAGAGGATGCCGCGCACACCCGGGATGAACAGGGCGGCGTGGCCGGAATCCAGGCCGGTGTCGTAGCGCTCGTCCAGGTACTGGAGATAGGTCGAGAACTCGCCCCGCTCGCGGAAATGGTCCCGGCTGACGGTGGATTTGAACAGGTTGGACTCGATGTTGTCGTAGTTCTCGATCTCGTAGCCGGCCAGCAGGGACAGTCGGTCCCGGCGCGGGTCGCCCAGGGGGATGGTGTAGGCGCTGCTGAAGGTGCTCTTGCGTTCCGAGGGCTGCAGGCGCAGGTCCAACTGGTGGCCGCGGCTGTTCAGGTAGCGGTTGGCGTACTCGAGCGTGCCGCGGATGCCGGTGTCCGTGCCGTAGCCCAGGCCGACGGCATACCTGTGGGCCGGGGCCGGGTGCAGCTCCACCCGTACCGGCACCGCCGCCGCGACGACCGCGTCCAGGTCATACTCGAGGTCCACGGTGCTGAAATAGCCGACGTTGAACAGGGCCTGGCGCAGCCGCGCCAGGTTCTTCGGGGTGAAGGGCGCGCCCTCCCGCACCGGCAGGATCTTGTGGAGCAGGTCGTGGTCGATGAAATCGCGGGAAAAGGTGATGGGCCCGAACTGGTAGCGCGGGCCGGTGTCCAGGCGCAGGTGGACCGCGGCCGCATGGTCCCGGCGCCGGATTTCCACCCGGCTGGCGGTGTAGGCGGCCTTGAGGTAGCCGCTGTCGATGGCCCTGACGATGAGCGCCTCCTTGGCCGCCTCGTAGCGCGGGTGGTCGAGCACCTCGCCGGGGTGCAGCGGCAACCGCTCCACCGTCCGGCGCAGCACCTGGTCCTGCTCGCCCGGGCCGCGCACCTCGACGCGAAGATCCTCGATGACCACCGGCCGGCCGGTATCCACCTGCAGGCGCACCAGCCAGACACCGTTTTGCTGCCGTTTCGACAGGGTGATCACCGGGGCATAGTAGCCATAGGGCTCGAGCGCCCGGGCGGTTTCCCTTGTGGCGTTGCCGTACAGGCGGTTGAACAGAGCCGTGGAGAGGGTGGTTCGGTCGGCGGCGCGGACCAGGGAGAGATGGCTGCGGATGTTGCGGCGGTGGGTTTCGGTGAGATCGCCGGTGATCTCGACCTGCACCGGCGGCGGGGGCGCAGCCGCCCGCGCCCGGACGCAGCACAGCGAAGAGAGGGCGAAGAGGAGGACAGCGATGAGCCCGGCCCGCATTGCGGCCGTGGCGGGGAAACGGGTGGTGGGCACGACTATCCCCCGATTGGCCCGGGCATGCGGCGCAAGGCGAGCCGCCGAAGGCGCCGGGCGAAAGATCGGCCGCCGGCCGGGGGGACGCTGCTCGCCCACCCGGCAGGCGGTCGCTGGGTATCAGGGGCAATGTAATCGGCCCGCCGGCGTTTTCAAAGCACTGTTTGCCCGCAGCCGACCCGAAGCGACCGGCCCCCGCCGCGGGTGGCGGCGGGGGCCGGGAGGGAGGAAACGGCGCGGTCTGCCGCGCTTACTGTTTGGAGAAAGCGAGGCCGCCGGCCGGCGCCCGGTCGATGAGGATGCGGTCGCCCTCGGCGAACCGTCCCTCGAGGATCTCCAGGGCGAGCGGATCCTCGATGTGGCGCTGGATGGCCCGCTTCAGCGGCCGGGCGCCGAAGGCCGGGTCGTAGCCGGTGTCCACCAGGAACTGCTTGGCCTCCTTGGTCAGGGTGACCTTGAACTTGTGCTCGGCCAGCCGCCTGGCCATGCGCCGGATCTGGATGTCGACGATGGCGGCCAGATTCTCGCGGGTGAGACCGTGGAAGGTGATGATCTCGTCGATGCGGTTGAGGAACTCCGGCTTGAACTGACGGTGCAGGAGGTCGTCCACCTGGCGGCGCATGGTCTCCGGATCGGTCTGGGCCAGTTCCATGATGATGTGGCTGCCCAGGTTGGAGGTCATGATCAGGATGGTGTTCTTGAAGTCCACCGTCCGCCCCTTGCCGTCGGTCATGCGGCCGTCGTCGAGCACCTGGAGGAGCACGTTGAACACGTCCGGATGGGCCTTCTCGATCTCGTCGAGCAGGATCACCGAGTAGGGCCGCCGCCGCACCGCCTCGGTGAGCATGCCGCCCTCGTCGTAGCCGACGTAGCCGGGGGGCGCGCCGATGAGCCGGGCCACCGAGTGCTTCTCCATGTACTCGGACATGTCGATGCGGATCATGGCCTGTTCCGAGTCGAACAGGAACTCGGCCAGGCTGCGGGCCAGCTCGGTCTTGCCCACGCCGGTGGGGCCGAGGAAGATGAAGCTGCCCAGCGGCCGGTCCGGATCCTGCAAACCGGCGCGCGCCCGGCGGACGGCGTTGGCCACGGCGGTGATCGCCTCGCGCTGGCCGATCACCCGGCCGCCCAGGGCCTCCTCGGCGTGCACCAGTTTCTCCTTCTCGCCCTCGAGCAGCCGGTCCACCGGGATGCCGGTCCACTTGGCAACCACGCTGGCCACGTCCTCGGCGGCAACCTCCTCTTTGAGCATCTGGTGCTGCTCCTGGATCTCGGCCAGGCGGGCGTTGGCCGCCTCCAGCTCCTTCTGCAGCTGGACGATGCGGCCGTAGCGGATCTCCGCCACCTTACTCAGCTCGCCGGCCCGCTCGGCCCGCTGCTCCTCCATGTGGGCCTGGTCGATTTTCGCCTTGATGTCGCGGATGGACTGGATGATGTCCTTTTCCAGGGTCCACTGCCCCTTCATGCCCTTGAGGTCTTCGTCCAGGTTGGCGAGTTCCTCGCGCACCCGGGCGAGCCGCTCGGCCGAGGCCGGATCCTTCTCCTTCTTGAGTGCCTCCTGCTCGATCTCGAGCTTGATCTTGCGGCGCTCGAGCTGATCGATCTCGGTGGGCATGCTGTCGATCTCGATGCGCAGCCGCGAGGCCGCCTCGTCGATCAGGTCGATGGCCTTGTCCGGCAGGAACCGGTCGGTGATGTAGCGGCTGGACAGCGTCACCGCCGCCACCGTGGCCGCGTCCTGGATGCGCACGCCGTGGTGCACCTCGTACTTCTCCTTGATGCCGCGGAGGATGGCGATGGTGTCCTCCTCGCTCGGCTCCTGCACCAGCACCGGCTGGAAGCGGCGCTCCAGGGCCGCGTCCTTCTCGATGTACTTGCGGTACTCGTCGAGCGTGGTGGCGCCGACGCAGTGCAGCTCGCCGCGGGCCAGCGCCGGCTTGAGCATGTTCGAGGCGTCCATGGACCCCTCGGCCGCGCCGGCGCCGACCAGGGTGTGGATCTCGTCGATGAACAGGACGATCTCGCCGGCCCGCTTCTCCACCTCCTTGAGCACCGCCTTGAGCCGGTCCTCGAACTCACCGCGGTACTTGGCGCCGGCCACCAGCGAGCCGAGGTCCAGGGCGATCACCTGCTTGCCCTCCAGGGTGGAGGGCACGTCACCGTTGACGATGCGCTGCGCCAGCCCCTCGACGATGGCGGTCTTGCCCACGCCGGGCTCGCCGATGAGCACCGGGTTGTTCTTGGTGCGGCGGGAGAGCACCTGGATGATGCGGCGGATCTCCTCGTCGCGGCCGATCACCGGGTCGAGCTTGCCGCGCCGGGCCACATCGGTGAGGTTGCGGGCGTACTTCTCCAGGGCCTGGTATTTCTCCTCCGGGTAGGGGTCGGTGACCCGCTGGTTGCCGCGCACGCTCATCAGCGCCTTGAGAAAGGCCTCGCTGGTGACGCCGTTTTTGCTGAGCAGGACCGTAACCTTGAGCGACCGGTCGGCGAGGATGGTCAGGAACAGGTGCTCCTGGCTGACGTACTCGTCCTGCATGTTGGCCGCGGTCTTGAAGCTCTCCTCGAGCAGGGCGCGAAACCGCGGGGAGGCGTAGGTCTGGCCGGCGCCGGAGCCGCTCACCTTGGGCAGGGCGGCGATGAGCTGGTTGGTTTCGGCCAGCACCACGCTCGGGGTGACGCCCATCTTCTGCAGCACCGGGACCACAACCCCCTCCGGCTGCTCGAGGATCGCCTTGACCAGGTGCTCGGGTTGCAGTTCCTGGTTGCCGCCCGACTGGGCCAACCCCTGCGCGGCCTGGATGGCCTCCTGGGATTTGAGGGTGAATTTGTCGAGTTGCATATCTTCTCTCCATGTCTCTTGACGTTGGCTTGCTGGCGGATCAGGACACGCCTGTACGGAAACAAAATAAGGATGAAAACGGCCGTGTCAAGATTTTGGCACCAGATTTCAACCCGCCGTGCGCACACAAAAAAACCCCCTTGCCGAAGATCGGCAAGGGGGTTGGCAGCATCCGCCGCGGGTCCGCTTCAGCCGCAGGAGCCGCCGCAGGAACCAGAACTGCAGCTGCCGCCGCCCAGCGGGTTGGCGGCGGTGATGGCAAAACCGGAGCGGTAGCCCGCCTCGATGAAATCCACCTTGACGCTGCCGCACCGGGTGAGCAGATCGCTGTCCACCAGGAACTTCAACGTGTCTTCCTCGAACACCTTGTCACTCGTTTTTGGCTCATCCAGAGCCAGCCCCAGAGAGGGGCCGCTTCAACCACCCTGCATCAGGGCCACCCGGATGGCGGAACTGATCTTGTTCTGCTCCAGGTAGGCCTTCAGGTTGTTGACGGCCAGTGTTGTCACTTCTAACATTGTCGCCTCCTCGATGTGATGATCGCCCCGCCTGCGGGCGGGGCTGCCTGTTTGTCAGCGTTGGTTCGCGCCCGGGTGCCGGCGGTGATCAACCGCAGGAACCGCCGCAGGAACCGCCCGAGCAACAGCCGCCGCCGGTGCCCAGAGAGTTGGCGGAGGTGATGGCGAACCCGGAGCGGTAGCCCGCTTCGATGAAGTCCACCTTCACGGAACCGCACTGTTCCATCAGGTCGCCGTCGACCAGGAAGGTGAGGGCGTTCTCCGCGAACACCTTGTCCTGTTCCCTGGCCTCATCCAGCGCCAGCCCGAGCGAGGGGCCACTGCAGCCGCCCTGCATGAGGGCGATGCGGATGGGCGAGTCGACCTTGTTCTGCTCCATATAGGCGCGCAGATTGTCGGCGGCCAGATCTGTGATAGTAAACATGCAAACCTCCTGAAAAAATGTGCCCCGCCCGGTCAGGGACGGGAGCGGATCGGGTATGGGGTCAACAGTAAGGAGCCCCACCAGGCAAGTCAACCGCAGATCCGTGCGCACGAAAAAGTCTCTCTACCACATCTTCCGGCCTGAGCAAACCGGTATCGACCGGTTCGGCCCGAATTCCGCGGCGGACCACCCGGCGGCCCGGGCGCCGGGAAAAAAGGAGGCCTCGGCGAAAATCATTGTCAAAAAGAGACGGCCTTTCTACAATCTTTCGCTTTACGGGGTCCCCCCGACGTGTTCCCTTTCATTGACGAGAACGGTCTCATGCGCGAAAAAATACTCATCTCCACCGGCGGCGGCGATGCACCGGGCCTGAACGCGGTCATTTTTGCCGTGGTCAACTCGGCCACCCGCAAGGGCTGGGAGGTTTACGGCAGCCGCTCCGGCTACGGCGGCCTGCTCGACAAGGACGACCTTATCCGCCTGAACCCCGAGGACGTGGAGGGCATCCTCTCCCAGGGCGGCACCATCCTCGGCTCCACCAACAAGGGCAATCCCTTTGCCAAACCGGTGGAGAACCTTGCCGGGGAGATTCAAATCGTCGACATCTCCGACAAGATACTGAACAATTTTGAACGCATGGGATTCTTCTGCCACATCGCCGTGGGCGGTGACGGCAGCCTCGAGATCGCCCACCGCTTCGCCCAGAAGGGCATGCCGGTGATCGGCGTACCCAAGACCATCGACAACGACCTGGAGGCCACGGACCGCACCTTCGGCTTCGACACCGCCGTGTCCACCGCCACCGACGCCATCGACAAGCTCCACTCCACCGCCAAGTCGCACGACCGGGTGATGGTGGTCGAGGTGATGGGCCGGGAATCCGGCTGGATTGCCCTCTACTCGGGCATCTCCGGCGGCGCCGACGTGATCCTCATCCCCGAGATCCCCTTCTGCCTGGACGCGGTGTGCGAGAAGATCGCGGACAACGAACTGCACGGCAAGCACTACTCGATCGTGGTGGTGGCGGAAGGCGCGCGCGCCGAGGACGGCGAGGTGATCTGCAAGGGCATGGGCGAGGTCGGCCGGACCGAGGTGGTACTCGGCGGCATCGGTGAATGGGTGGCGGAGCAGATCCGCACCCGGCTCGGCAAGGACACCCGTTCGCTGGTGCTCGGCCACCTGCAGCGGGGCGGTTCACCCACCACCTTCGACCGGCTGCTGGCCCTGCGCTTCGGCGCCGCCGCGGTGCGCCTGGCCGAACAGCGCATCTTCGACCACATGGTCGCCTGGGTGCCGCCGAACATGACCTCGGTGCCCATCGCCGAGGCCATCCGTCGGCGCAAAAAGATCGACCTGGACAGCGACAAGGTGCAGACCGCCCGCGACATCGGCATCTGCCTGGGCGACTGAGCCCGGCCGCACCTGCTCCGAGCCCGCATGGCCACCGCCGATCGTCTCCTTGAACTCTACCGGCGGATGTACGACCGCCTCGGTCCACAGGGCTGGTGGCCGGGCGACAGCCCGTTCGAGGTGATGGTCGGCGCCATTCTCACCCAGAACACCAGCTGGAAGAACGTCGAGCGGGCCATCGACAATCTCAAGGGGGCCGGCCTGCTCGCCCCCGACAAACTCGCCGAACTGCCCACCGGGCTGCTCGCCGAATACATTCGCCCGGCCGGCTACTACAACATCAAGGCCGGCCGGCTGCACAACCTGCTGGGCGCCATCGACCGCTCCCACCAGGGCGACCTCGAAACCTTCCTCGGCCAGCCGCTGCCCGACCTGCGCCAGCAGCTGCTCGCGGTCAAGGGCATCGGCCCGGAAACCGCCGACTCCATCCTGCTCTACGCCGCGAACCAGCCAGTGTTCGTGGTCGACACCTATACCCACCGCATCCTCAGCCGCCACCAACTGATCGACGAGAACGCCGGCTACAGCGACATCCAGGAACTGTTCATGGACAACCTGGAGGCCGACGCGCACCTGTTCAACGAGTACCACGCCCTGCTGGTGCGGGTGGGCAACCGCTTCTGCAAAAAACAGCGCCCCGACTGCGACACCTGCCCGCTGGCCGGACTCTGAGCCGTCTCAGGGCGAGGTCTCCTCCACGTTCGCCGCTGCCGGCCGTTTGCCGGCATACCAGAGAAACTTGCGGCAGATGCCGCGGATCATGCTCGCCTCTTTTTTCTTCAGCCGCACCCGGCTGAGAAACTGGCGGACGTTGCGCATCCAGTAGACGCGGTTGGTGTCGTGCAGAAAGGTCAGGGCGGCGAGGGCCTCCTCGATGTGGGCGTACATGCCCTCGAGTTCAAACGAGTTGGCCAGTTCCGACTTGGGGACAGCGGCAAAGGGGTGGGGGTGGAGCGCCGTGTGCAACTCGTAGCAGTGGATGGCCACCGCCTGGGCGAGGTTGAGCGAGGCGAAGTTGGCGGTGGGGATGGTCGAGGTGTACTGGCAGAGGTCGAGATCCTCGTTGGCAAGGCCGGTGCTTTCCGGCCCGAACATCAGGGCGATGCGACCGGCGGCGACGAGCGGCAGGATCTCGGCCATGGCCTCGCGCGGGGTCCGGTCCTCGGGCCGGCGCCGGCCCTGGCGGGCGGTGGTGCCGACAATGGCGTGGTAGGGTTCGGCCGCCTCGGCGGTGGTCCGGCAGCGGCGCATGGTGCGGATCAGATGGGCGGCCTTGTGGGTCGCCATCTTGAGCATGCGCTCCTCGTCCGGCTCCTCGTCGCTGACCACGGTCAGCCGGGTGATGCCGAAATTGCAGGCCACCCGCGCCGAGGCGCCGATGTTTTCCGGGTACTTCGGCCGCACCAGGATGATGCCGGCCTGGTCGAGTCCCCCGGCCGGGACGTGCGCGTCCCTCATCGTGCGGGCGGAGACGTGCTCAATGACCGCTGGACTGTTCCAGTTCCAGCGGCTTCTTGCCGCCCTTGTCGGTGGAGGTCGAACCGCTGCCGGTCATGCGCTTGAAGAAGGGGATGATGCCCCGCTCGGCGCGCTTGATCTCCTCTTCCGCCTCTTTCACGGTGATCTGCCAGGCCGGCGCGAACCCCGGCGACCGCTCGAACATGGTCTCGATGGCCTTCTGGTAGACCTGGACCTGGCGCAGTTCCTGGCGGCCGGGCTTCTGGTTGAGTACCTGCACCATGTTGCGCAGGTTGTCGCGCTCCTGGCGGAGTTTGTCCATCTCGCCCTTGCGGCGCTCGTTCTCGGCGGAATCGATCTCCAGCTTGGTGTGCAGGTGCTCGCGCAGTTTCTTCAGGCTGCCGTTCAGATCCCGGACCTTGAACAGGCCGCGGACCCAGAGGACAAGGGCGATGAACAGGCCGACGAGCAGGCCGCGGAGAAAGGGGTTGGCGAAGATGCCCGAGATCCAGCTGGTGTCTTCCATGGTAGCGCCTCAGCGAAAAGGGATGAGCAAGAAGGAGCGAACCCGGCCTGGCCGGTGCGGCTCAAATGGGGTTGTTTATTTGAATTGCCGGGGTTCGTCAAGAAAAACCACGGCCTGCCGGCGGGCCGCCCGGCTCAGCTGTTTTTGCCGGCAACCGCTGCGGGAGCAGCCTCGCCGAGCAGGGCGAAGGTGAGCCGGCGGGTGGCCAGGTCGGCCTGTTCGAGCCGGACCTCGACCCGCTGGCCGAGCTGGTAGATCCGGTTGCTCGACTCGCCCACCAGGCGGAAACGGCGGCCGTCGAACAGGTAGTAGTCGTCGGTCATGGTCTTGAGCGGCACGCTGCCGCTGACGAACACCTCCTCCAGGGCGACGAACAGGCCGAAGGTGGTGACCCCGGAGATGATCGCGGTGAAGGTCTCGCCCACCCGGTCGAACAGGAAGAGCACGGACAGCCGGGCGTGGACGTTGCGCTCGATCTCGATGGCCTTGCGTTCACACTGCGACAGGTGCACGCCCGCCTCGACAAAGCTGGATTCCCGCGCCGGAAAGGGCAGGCGGCTGCTGGCAGCGGCCTCGCCGCCGAGCTGCGCCTGCAGCACCCGGTGGGCGACCAGGTCCGGGTAGCGGCGGATGGGCGAGGTGAAGTGGAGGTAGAAATCCGCCGCCAAACCGAAATGGCCGGCGTTTTCCGGGGAGTAGCGGGCCTGCTGCATGGTCCGCAGCAACAGCGTGTTGACCACGTACTCGGAGGAGGTTGCGTGCGCCTGGGCGAGCACCCGGGCAAACCAGGCCGGGTTGATCGGGGCCTTGGGCAGCTGCAGGCCCATGGCCCGGGCGGCCTCGGTGAAGGTCTCGAGCTTGGTCAGGTCCGGGTACTCGTGGATGCGGTAGAGGACCGGCCGGCCCGCCCGGGACAGGGACTCGGCCACCGCCTCGTTGGCGGCGAGCATGAAGTCCTCGACCAGCATGTGCGCCTCGTTGCGCTCGCCCAGGCGCACCTCGGCCACCCGCTCGCCGTCGAGGCGCACCTCGGCCTCGGGCAGGTTGAATTCCAGGCTGCCGCGTTCGATCCGCCGCTTCTTGAGCAGGGCCGCCAGCTGCCGGGCGTGGTCGAGCATGGGCGCCAGCCCGGCATGGGCCCGACGGACCTCGGGGTCACGCAGGTAGGTGAGCTGGTGCACGGTGGTATAGGTGAACCGTCGGTGGCTCTTGATGAGGCTTTTGGCGTAGCGCTGGCCGGTGCGACGGCCGTCGGCATCGAAGCTGAGAATGGCGGTGAAGGCTGCCCGGTCCTGGTCGGGCACCAGGCTGCACAGGTCGTTGGACAGTCGCTCGGGCAGCATGGGCAGCACCCGGTCGGGCAGGTAGGTGCTCGTGCCGCGGCGGTAGGCCTCCCGGTCGATGGCCGAGCCCACGGGCACGTAGTGACTGACGTCGGCGATGGACACGTACAGGGTGTAGCCTGTCTCGGTCCGCTCGACACAGACCGCGTCGTCGAAATCGCGGGCCGTCTCGCCGTCGATGGTCACGTGGGCCACGTGGCGCAGGTCGAGCCGGCCGGCCAGCGCGTGCGCTGCATCGAGCGCCGCCGCCTCGGCCAGAACCTCGGCCGGGAAGCTCCCCTGCAAACCGAAGCGGAGCATGGCCATGCGGATCTGCACGGTGGCGCTCTTCGGGTCGCCGAGGATCTCGACGATCCTGCCGGTGGGGCCCTGACGGTCCGTGCCGTAGTCGAGGATATCCGCCACCACCGCACTGTTGTCGGCGGCCTCCAGGGTGTCGCCGCGGCGGATGCGCACCGTGTAGGGCAGCCGCTCGTCGTCCGGGGTCAGGGAGCCGCCGCTGCCGGTGAGGGTGAAAATGCCGCACAGCCGGGTGACGGCGCGGCTGAGCACCTGCACCACCCGCCCCTCGCGCCGGCCGCGCTGCATGCCGGTGACGGCGATGAGCACGGTGTCGCCGTGACTGCCCCCGCCCAGGTGCAGGGGGGCGATGAACACGTCCTTGCCGCCCTTGGCCTCGCCCTCGATCATGGCGAAGCCGAACCCCTTGGAGGTGACGTCCAGGGTGGCGCGCAGCCGCTCGGGCGGGGCCGCCAGGGTGAAATGCCGCCCCTTTTTGTCGAGCTTCTGCCGCTCGGTGAGCCGCATCAGGGTCTTGCGCAGTTCCGGCAGCTGGAGGGGCACGAGCTGCAGGGCCGCGAGGATCTCGGTGGCGGTGAGCGATTCCGCCCGTTCGGCAAAGAGCGCCAGAACCAGGGTCTCAAGCGAGGTGTCGGTCAGACTGCCGCCCGCCAGGGCCGGCGACCGGTGCTGGTGTTTTTTCCCCGCGGTCTCGCCCCGCCGGCGCGTTCTTCGTGTCATTCTGCTCCTGTTGTTGGTGTGGATTCGTCATTTTTTTTGGCCGCCGGCTGCCCGACGGATGGGGGCACTATACCCCCTTGGCGGGCGGGCTGAAACGAAAAACCCCCTGTCTGCCCCGCCCGGACCTGCCGGCGCCCGGGCAGGTGCGGCCGCCGGTCCCTGCTATCGGGAATTTTTCCTTGTCCGGGGACATCGATCTGCTATAGAGTGGTGTTTTCGGGCGGGCCGCGACAGCGGGCCGTCCCGCCACAGCGCGCGCAATGCCGGCGCCGGAAACGACCGTGGACCACAGGGCCGATGCAGTACGTTAAATTCGATATCGACGGCTACCGCGAGATGATGCGGGGCTTCATCGGCGACGGTCCGGAGACCGGGGTGTTCTGGGACGCCCTGGACTTCGCCTTCGAGGCCCACGGCAGCCAGTGGCGCCGATCCGGCGATCCGTACATCATGCACCCCTGCTCGGTGGCCAGGATCCTCGCCGAGGAACTGGACATCCGTGACCCGGAGATCCTCGCCGCGGCCCTGCTCCACGATACGGTGGAGGACGTGGAGGAGGTCACCGGCGAGGTGATCCGCGAGCGGTTCGGCGCGAACGTCGAGGCCATCGTCGAAGGATGCACCAAGGTCACCAACTACACCGGCGACCGCCAGACCTTCAAGAAGCTGGTCCACCGCAAGATCTTCAGCGGCGCCGCGGCCAAGCTCGAGGTGATGATCGTCAAGCTGGCGGACCGGCTGCACAACCTGCGCACCCTCTCGAGCATGCCGCGCCACAAGCGGCAGAAGATCGCCGACGAGACCCTCGACATCTACGCGCCGCTGGCCACCATCCTCGGCCTGTTCGCCGTCAAGCGGGAACTGTACAACCTGGCCCTGGCCTTCAAGTTTCCGCGCCAGGGCAGCCGACTGCAGCTGCACATCAACAACCTGCGCAACGACCCGGAGATCAACCGGGTCATCGACAATGTCCGCCAGGGCATCGACCACGAGGGACTGGACGGCACGGTCACCCTGCGCCCCAAGGGGCTGTGGGGCTACTACGACGTGCGCAACCGCATCCTCATCAAAAAGATCGAAATCCCCTGCGAGATCCTCCTGCTCATGCGCACCCGCAGCGGCTGCTACCAGGCCCTGGGGGCGCTCAACGGGATCTACCCGCCGCTGCCGCGCACTATCCGCGATTTCATCGCCAACCCCAAGCCCACCGGCTACCAGGGACTGCATGCCCGCGCCAACATCGGCGGCCGGCAGTTCCTCTTCAAGATCCGCACCGAGGAGATGGCCCGCCGGGCCCAGCGGGGCATGATCCGCGACCTGGCCACGGACAGCCGCGCCAACAGCAAGTTTTTCAACGAAATCCAGGAGATGTTTGACATCCTGGGCAGTGACGATTCGCTTTCCTACCGGGACATGATCGCCGCCGGCGGCCGCAAGGAGATCTACACCTACACCCCGCAGGGCGACCTCGTCTGCCTGCCGGTCAACTCGATCCTGCTCGACTTCGCCTTCCGCGTGCACACGGCCATCGGCCACACCTGCGTGGGCGGCATGATCGGCAACCAGAAGGTGGGCCCCGACCACCAGCTGCGCGACGGCAACGTCATCAAGGTGCTCCGCCAGGAGGAGCCGGTCAGCTTCGACCCGGGTCTGCAGATCCTCTGCCAGACCCCCAAGGCCCGCTCCGAAATGGCCAAGGGCTTCCGCCTGCGCCGGGAGGCGGTCTCGCGGCAGATCGGCGCCTCGGTGCTCACCCAGGAGCTGCGGCGCTACGGCGTGCCCTTCGAGGTCACGGAAAAGCCGGGCATGGGCGATATCCTCGCCTATTTCGGCATCGAATCCCTGGACGAGTTGTTCCTGCAGATCGGCGAGGGGCGGGTGCGGCTCAGGGAGTTGATCTACGAGATCAAGAACGGCCTGTACGTGGACCGGCCCACCCTGTTCCAACCCACCGGCAGTTTCAACCGGGTGGACCTGACCACCGTGGACCCGGTGGTGATGAAGTCATCCGCGTGCTGCAAGCCGGGGCCGCTGGACAAGGGCGTCATCGGCCTGCTCAGCGAGCGCGGCCTGTCCCTGCACCGCAAGGACTGCACCCAGCTGCAGAAGATCAACTTTCAGCGCGAGGACGCGGTGGAAGTCCGCTGGAAGCTGAAGGGCACCCGCATCGACAAGCCTCAGAAGATCATCGTCATGCAGGCCACCAGGAACCGGCTGTTCATGCTTCTTTCCGTCGCCCCGGAGGAGATGAAGGTGCTGGACGTGGTCTATCTCGGCCGGGGGGCCGCGCTGATCGGTGACTGGGAGGTCAGCTTCCGGGTACCCAACCTGTACGGCCTGAAGAAGGTGGACCGGCATTTCTCCCGCTCCGGCCTCAGGTACGATTTTGAGCTGGAGGCTTAGGAGCAACCGCTTGATTCCCACGATGTGGTGCTTATCGTAGTGCTCAGGGCGGAGTGCCGCAGGTCTCTTTCCTCGCCTCCGGGCGGCTGTCCGCCCCGACCGTTCGCGCCGGGTCGTGTGCGGCTGGCGGTTGTGCAGAGCTGGCGTCTGCCGGGCTGTTCGCTCCTTTTCAGCCTACGGCAGGCGCCATTTTTTTTGCGGTCGGCAACGATCGATGGATTCGTCCAGCAGGGCCTGAAAGGCCGGCCGGTCGAGTTCGCGGGCGCCGAAACGGAGCAGGTGGGCGGTGGTCATCTGGCAGTCAATGGCGCCGATGCCGAGCCGCAGGGCCTGGTCGACCAGCGCCACCAGGGCCACCTTGGAGGCGTCGGTCACCCGGGAGAACATCGACTCGCCGAAGAACATCCGGTCCAGGCAGACCCCGTACAGCCCGCCGACCAGTTCGTTCTGTTGCCAGCATTCAACGGCGTGGGCATAGCCCAGTTCGTGCAGGCGCACGTAGGCCCGGCGCATCTCCGGGGTGATCCAGGTGCCCTGCTCGCGGCGGCCGGAGGCCGTGGCGCAGGCAGCCACCACTTCGGCAAAGGCGGTGTCCGCCGTCACCGTGAACCTTCCTGAGGCGATGGTGCGGCGCAGCCGCCGGGGCAGGTGGAACTCCGCGGGCAAGAGGACCAGCCGGGGGGCCGGCGACCACCAGAGCAGCGGGTCGCCCTCCGCGTACCAGGGAAAGATGCCCTGGGCGTAGGCCGTGAGCAGACGCACGGGCGACAGGTCGCCGCCCACGGCGAGCAACCCGTCGGGTTCGGCCAGTTCAGGGGCCGGAAAAAGGGGCTCGTCGACGAGACGGAACACGGGCATGGCGGATCGGGGCAGAAAGCATCCGGCCGGCCGAGGCCCGACAGGCGGGCCGGGCCGGCCGGGACGGGTCGGGCCGGCGTGGCGGGGCAACCCGGGAGTCTCGCCGGGGCAGGGACCGGGCGGTGGTCAGTGGATGTCCAGCCGGGCGATATCCGCCGGGTCCAGGTGGTAGATGCCGGCGCCGACAACCACCTCGACACCGTCGGCCATGGTGCATTTTTTCACATACGAAACCTTGTGGGCGATCTCCTTGGAGCCCGGCACCGGCCAGTGGTAGCCCACCCAGCCCTGGCCCTCGGTGCGGGCCAGATCGTTCATGGCCACAAAGAAGGGTTTGCCCTTTTCGTCTTTCAGATCGGCCAGTTCCCTGCCTTCCATCTTGTACTTGATCGGGTGCATGAGCATGCGGGTTTCGCCGAGGGTGTGCACCCAGATATAGGTGCCCTCGAACAGAAAAGGACTGCCCTTGCCCTTGAAGCGGGGGAAGGCCGCAGCCCCCTCCCTGGCGAGCAGGGCACAGGCCTCCTCGACCTTGGCGGCGATGGTTTCCGGCCGGGACGGGCTGGACCGGACCGTGGTCTTCACGTAGGCCTCGGATTCGGCCGCCAGTTGTTCGGCCGTTGTCCCGGCGGTGCAGTGGGCCGTGGCCAGCGCCAGGAACAGGGCGGTGATCAGTGCGGTCAGGTACGTTTGCACAACACATCTCCTTCTCGATGCAAGGGTTGCGGACCGGCACCACGGTCCCGGCAGTCCCGGACTCGGCCGCCGGTTCTGCGGTCGTCCCGGAATCCATTCCGGACGGGCCGACCTGCCGGTCGGGCTATTTCCTGATGAAGCAGTCGCTGTAATGCTTGAGTTCGGCAATGGATTCGCGGATGTCATCATGCGCCAGGTGCCGGCCCGCCTTGTTGAACTTGGCCAGGTCCGGGGCCCAGCGCAGGGCCAGTTCCTTGAGGGTGCTGACATCGATGTTGCGGTAGTGGAAGAAATGCTCCAATTCGGGCATGAAGCGGGCGAGAAAGCGGCGATCGTGCCAGACCGAGTTGCCGCACATGGGAGAGACCCGCTCGTCCACCCACTGGCGGAGAAAGGCGAGCGTTTCCAACTCCGCCTGGCGACAGGTGTAGGTGCTCCTGCGGACCCGGTCCAGGAGGCCCGACTGCCGGTGGTGCTCGCTGTTCCAGCGGTCCATGGCGGCGAGCACCTCCTCCGGCTGATAGAGGGCGAGGACCGGGCCGTCGGCAAGGATCTCCAGCCGTGAATCGGTGACCACCGTCGCCACTTCCAGAATCCGATCGGTGAAGGGATTCAACCCGGTCATCTCCAGGTCGATCCACACCAGGTTGCCGTCATCTTTCATAGAAAGTCGTTCTCTGCGCGCTCTGGACGGGTTCGGGCCGTCGCACCGCGCCGGTCCCCTCCGGCACTCACTGGACCACAGCTTGTTCGTTCGGGCAATAATTTTTCCACTTTTTCTCCGCCGCTGCGGCCCTGGCCGGCCCCTCCGCCAGTTCGCGATTCCGCCGGGCGTCCCGTGCCGGAAAACGGCTGGTCAAGAACCGTGAAATATGGCAGAACAACGATCATGGGCGGGGCCGGCGGTGTCCGCCGGAGGTTCGCAGCCGCCCCGAATCGTCCGCCGGCCTCGTTGCCGTCACCCGCCGAGGGCCATGAGTACAGCAAGCGCACGCACCTTTGACGTGATCATTGTCGGCGGCGGCCCGGCCGGCCTGTTCGCCGCCCACTGGCTGAGCGAGCACTCCTCCCTGCGGGTGCTGCTCCTTGAAAAGGGCAAACCGCCGCTCAAGCGCCACTGCCCGATCGGCGACCACGGCTGCGTCCACTGCCGGCCCTGCAACATTCTCTGCGGCGTCGGCGGGGCCGGGCTCTTTTCCGACGGCAAGCTCAACTTCATCCACAAGCTCGGCAAGACCGACCTCACCCAGTTCCTCGGCCTGGCCGAGGCCTGCCAGCTGATCGACGAGACCGAGGCCATCTTCAACCGCTACGGCATGGACGGCCAGGTCTTCCCCACCGACATGGCGGCGGCCCGCACCATCCGCAAGGAGGCGCGCAAGCACGGCATCGACCTGCTGCTCATCCGCCAGAAGCACCTGGGCAGCGACAACCTGCCCCGCCACATCGACGCCATGGCCCGGCAGATCGAGGCGCGGGGCGTGGTCTTCCACCACTCCGAGAACGTGCGCGACCTGCTCGTCGAGGACGGCCGGGTGACCGGGGTGGTCACCGACCGCGACACCTACGCGGCGAAAAGCGTCATCCTCGCCCCCGGCCGGGTCGGGGCCGAATGGATGGGCGCCCTCGCCGGCCGCCACGCCATCGGCCTGTCCCAGCGGGGGATCGAGGTCGGGGTGCGGGTCGAGGTGCACAACGAGATCATGCAGGACCTCTGCGAGGTCATCTACGACCCGACCTTCTTCATCCGCACCAACCGCTACGACGACCAGACCCGCACCTTCTGCACCAATTTCGGCGGCTACGTGGCGCTGGAGAACTACCAGGACTTCGTCTGCGTCAACGGCCACGCGCTGATGGACCGGAAATCGGCCAACACCAACTTCGCCTTCCTCTCCAAGGTGATCCTCACCGACCCGGTGGAGGACAACCAGGCCTACGGCGAGTCCATCGGCAAACTGGCCACCCTGATCGGCGGCGGCCGGCCGATCCTGCAGCGCTACGGCGACCTGCGCCGCGGCCGGCGCTCCACCTGGAACCGCATCCGCAACAGCTACATCGAGCCGACGCTCACCAACGTGGTCTGCGGCGACATCGCCATGGCCCTGCCGGAGCGGATCCTCACCAACCTGGTGGACGGTTTGGAGCGACTCAACCTGGTGCTCCCCGGGGTGGCCAACGACGAGACCCTGCTCTACGCCCCGGAGATCAAGTTCTTCGCCACCCAGGTGGAGACCGACAACCACCTCGAGACCGCGGTACGCGGGCTGTTCGTGGCCGGCGACGGTCCGGGCGTGGCCGGCAACATCGTCTCGGCCGCGGCCACCGGCCTGATCGCGGCCCGGGCCATCGTCCACCGCCACACCCAGGGAGGATCCCCATGACCAGGTCCGCCGTGCACACCGACCAGGCGCCCGCCGCCATCGGCCCCTACTCCCAGGCCGTGCATTTCGGCCACCTGCTGTTCGTCTCCGGCACCCTGCCGGTCGACCCGCGCACCGGTCAGCTGGTCGGGGGCGACATCGAGGCCCAGTCCCGCCAGGTGTTCCGCAACCTCGCGGCGATTGCCGAGGCAGCCGGCGGCCAGCTTGCCGATGCCGTCAAGGTGACCGTGTTCCTTACCGATCTCGGGGACTTCCAGCGGGTCAACGGGGTCTACCGCGAGTGGTTTGGCGAACCGTTTCCGGCGCGGAGCACGGTCCAGGTGGCGGCCCTGCCCCTGGGCGCGCCGCTCGAGGTTGAGGCGATCATCGCCCTGGCCCCGTCCCCGGCCGGCCGCGCCTGAGTCGGCCGGGTGCGGTCGCCCCGCACAACCCCCTTGTTTTCCTTGTCTTCCGCCCGCCGCGGCCGCCGTTCCGGCGACGAAAAAATATTTGACAGGGCATCCCATTTGAAATAGATATTGCACATTTTGCGTCTGTAGGCTCTCGTTCAGACCGCTTGTCGCTGCGCGGTTCCGGCAGGGCGGCGCAGCCCCGGTCCCGCCGCTTTTTCCCTCCCCGGGCAAACGGGCGGACCGCCGGCGTTGCCGGCTTGCCATCCCACCCCGCCGGCTGCGACCGGTTCCGGCAAACGATCGCAGATCATCCCCACACAAGGAGCACACGGTGACCTATACCTGTCTGGATCTCACCTGTACCGATGGCATCGCCACCCTCACCTTCAATCGCCCCAAAGCCCTCAACGCCCTCAATTCCGCCCTCCTCACCGAACTCGCCGACGCTGTCCGCCAGGTCGACGCCGACGAAACCGTGCGCGTTCTGATCCTCACCGGCGCCGGCGAAAAATCCTTCATCGCCGGGGCCGACATCACCGAGATCGCCACCCTGTCACCGCTGGGCGCCAAACAGTTCGCCCAATTCGGCCAGGAGGTGATCAGCAGCCTGCAGGCTCTGCCCATCCCGGTGATCGCCGCGGTCAACGGCTTTGCCCTGGGCGGCGGCTGCGAGATGGCCCTGGCCTGCGATTTCATCTACGCCTCGGAAAAGGCCATCTTCGGCCTGCCGGAGATCACCCTCGGCCTCATCCCGGGCTTCGGCGGCACCCAGCGGTTGGCGCGGCTGATCGGCGCCAACCGCACCAAGGAGATGGTCTTCACCGGACGCCACCTGAGCGCGGCCGAGGCCCGGGAGATCGGCCTGGTCAACAAGGTTTTCGCCCCGGAGGAACTGATGACCAAGACCCTCGATGTCGCCCGGGTGATCGGCGGCAAGGGCAAGGCCTCGCTCCGCGCCGCCAAAGAGACCATCGGCCAGGGACTGAACACCGACCTGGCCACCGGCTTGGCCATCGAGCGCGACGCCTTCGCCCTCTGCCTGGCCAGTCCGGACGCCCAGGAGGGTACCACGGCGTTTCTGGAAAAACGCAAACCGGTGTTCACCGGCAGCCGCAAAGGCTGAGAACCCCGTCCCCTGCCGGATGGCCGGCGACCCGCAACAACGCGCCGGCAGGCCCCGCCGGCCGGCGCTCACAGTCCCAGAGAAAGGAGAGGCAGACATGGAAGTGAAGACGTTCGGTGTGATCGGTGCCGGCCAGATGGGCAACGGCATCGCCCAGGTGGCGGCGACCAGCGGCCTTGCGGTTATCATGAACGATATCAAGCAGGAGTTTGTCGACCGCGGCCTGGCGAACATCGCCAAAAACCTGCAGCGCAGCGTCGACAAGGGTAAACTCGCCGCCGACGAGAAGGATCGCATCCTTGGCCGCATCACCACCAGCGTGAACCTTGCGGACATGGCCAGGGCCGATTACGTGGTCGAGGCGGCCAGCGAGAACGAGGCGATCAAGTTCAAAATCTTCCAGACCCTGGAAGAGGTCTGCCCCCCGCACGTCATCCTCGCCTCCAACACCTCCTCCATCCCCATCGGCCGCATCGCTTCCAACACCAGGCGGCCGGACAAGGTGATCGGCATGCACTTCATGAACCCGGTGCCGGTGATGAAGCTGGTGGAGGTCATCTGCGGCCTCGCGACCTCGCCCGAGACCCTGGAGACCACCCTGGAACTGACCCGGCGGATGGACAAGACCCCGGCCCGCTCCAACGACTACCCGGGCTTCATCGCCAACCGCATCCTCATGCCGATGATCAACGAGGCGGTCTTCTGCCTGTACCACGGCGTTGGCGAGCGCGAGGACATCGACACGGTCATGAAACTGGGCATGAACCACCCCATGGGCCCGCTGGCCCTGGCCGACCTGATCGGCCTGGACACCTGCCTGGCCATTCTCAACACCCTCTACCAGGGACTCGGCGACCCCAAGTACCGCCCCTGCCCGCTGCTCCGCCAGTACGTCGAGGCCGGCTGGCTGGGCCGCAAATCCGGCCGGGGGTTCTACACCTATTGACCTCCGGTCCGCCGGCCGCGGACCGCAGACGACACCACCCCGGGGCGGCCAGCCGCCCCGGACCGAGGGCAACCCGCTGCAAGGGGGAAGAGCATGGCCATGGCCGAACCGGCAGTGCAGGACCAGTATCCCGACGACTACGCCCACTGCTTCGGCTGCGGCCGGCTCAACCCGCACGGCCACCAGCTCAAGAGCCGCTGGGACGGTGAGGAAACGGTCTGCCGGTTCACGCCGGACAGCAAATACACCGGCGGGTACCCCGGCTACCTCTACGGCGGCATGATCGCCTCACTGATCGACTGCCACGCCGCGGCCACGGCGGCGGCGGCCAGGGCGCGGGCGGACAACTCGCCGATCTCGCGTTTCGTCACCGCCTCGCTGCAGGTCGATTACCTCGCGCCCACCCCGATCGGCACGGAACTGGAACTCCGCGGCCGGGCGGTGGCAATCAAGGATCGCAAGGTGACCGTGGAGGTCACGGTCACCGCCACGGACAAACTCTGCGCCAGGGGACGGGTCATCATGGTGCAGATCAAGGGCCAGAACTGACCCGCCGCCGGACCCGAGCGGAACGCAACCATCTGTCAGAGCATCACAAACTTCCAGGGGGAAAACACATGAATTTCGAATTGACCGAAGAGCAGAAGCTGATCCGTGACATGGTCAGGAGTTTCGCCGAGGCCGAGGTCGCGCCGTCGGCCCGCGTCCGCGACGAGGAAGAACGTTTCGACCGGGCCCTGATGTACGACCGGCTGGGCGAACTCGGCCTGACCGGGATCGTCTTCCCCGAAGAGTACGGCGGCGGCGGCGCCGACTACATCAGCTACGCCATCGCGGTCGAGGAACTGTCCCGCGTCTGCGGCTCCACCGGCGTCACCCTGTCGGCCCACCTGTCCCTCTGCGCCAACCCGATCTACATGTTCGGCACCGAGGAACAGAAGCAGAAATTCCTCGTGCCCCTGGCCACGGGCGAGAAACTCGGCGGCTTCGGCCTGACCGAGCCCTCCGCCGGCTCCGATGCGGGCGGCACCAAGACCACCGCCACCCGCGACGGCGACGACTGGATTCTCAACGGCAGCAAGATCTTCATCACCAACGGCGGCGAAGCCGAAACCTACGTGGTGCTGGCGCGCAGCGACAAGGCCGCGGAAAAGCACCGCGGCATCAGTGCCTACATCGTCGAGAAGGGCACCCCCGGTTTCTCCTTCGGCAAGAAGGAGGCCAAGATGGGCATCCGCTCCTCACCCACCATGGAGCTGGTGTTCGAAAATTGCCGCATTCCCGGTGCGAACCTGCTCGGCAAGGAGGGCCAGGGCTTCAAGGTGGCCATGAAGACCCTGGATGGCGGCCGCATCGGCATCGCCGCCCAGGCCCTCGGCATCGCCCAGGGCGCCTTCGACGCGGCGCTCGCCTACACCAAGGAGCGCGAGCAGTTCAACCAGTCGATCAGTTCCTTCCAGGGTGTGTCCTTCCAGTTGGCCGACATGGCCACCCAGATCGAAGCCGCCCGCCTGCTGATCTACAACGCCGCCTACCGGGCCAGCGCCGGCCTGTCCTATTCCCAGGAATCGGCCATGGCCAAGCTCTTTGCCAGCGAGACGGCCATGAAGGTCACCACCCAGGCGGTCCAGCTGTTCGGCGGCTACGGCTACACCCGCGAGTTCCCGGTGGAGCGGATGATGCGCGACGCGAAGATCACCGAGATCTACGAGGGCACCAGCGAGATCCAGCGGGTGGTCATCGGCGCCGCCCTGACCAGGTAGCGGCCATGGCCGGGCCGCTGTCGGCGGCCCGGCCTCACCTGAGGACTGTTCGAGGAAACGGGAAGAGAGAGCGGTATCCACCGCCTCTCTTCTTCTGTGCACGCACGAACCGATCGTGCTATTTTTCTGAAGCAAGAGGGGGAGAAGGGCCGGATGGAGTTTACCCGCGAAATTTATTGGAATGTCGGTCATGGGCTGCTGACGCTCGCGCCCATGTACGGCCTGCTGCTGGTCGCCCTCGGCGTGTTTGTCCTCGGCTGCCTGAAGCGGATAAGGGTCTACCGACTGGGTCAGCCCGTCGACCGCACCGACCGGCGGGGCGAGCGGATCAGGCACCTGCTCGCCACCGCCCTGCTGCAGACCAAGGTCTTCCGGGTGGTCGGCGCAGGCACGGCCCACGCCGTGTTCTTCTGGAGCTTTTTCCTCCTCTTCATCGGCACCCTGCTGATCGTTGTTCAGGCCGATTTCACCGATCTCTTCTTTGGCATCAAGTTCCTCAAGGGCAATTTCTACAAAGGCTTTTCCCTCGTGCTCGACCTGGCCGGGCTGGCGGCGATCATCATGCTCGTCGGCCTGGCGGTGCGCCGCTACCTGGTCCGGCCCGAAGGGCTGACCACCAAGGGCGACGACGCGCTCATGCACGGGCTCCTGCTCGCCATCCTCGTCACCGGCTTTGTCATCGAAGGCGCCCGCATGGCGGTCACCGAGATGGGCACACCGCTGGCCCCCTGGTCACCGGTGGGTATGGGGGTCGCCAAACTGCTCGCAGGCATCGGCGAGCCGGGGCTGCGCACCCTGCACACCTCCCTCTGGTGGTTCCACCTGCTGCTCGCCCTGGCCTTTGTCGCGGTCATCCCCTACAGCAAGTTCCGCCACATCCTCACCACCAGCGCCAATGCCTTCCTTGCCGACCTCGGTCCCACCGGCAAACTCACCTCCATCAACCTGGAGGATGAGTCCACCGAAAAATTCGGCGCCAGCGAGATCGCCGACCTGCGCTGGAAAGACCTCTTCGACGCCGACGCCTGCACCCTGTGCAAACGCTGCCAGGACCGCTGCCCGGCCTTTGCCACCGGCAAGCCGTTGTCGCCCATGCGGCTCGTCAACCAGATCGGCGACACGGCCTTCACCGACCCGGCGGCCAACCTCGTCGACACCATCGGCCGCGAGGTCATCTGGGCCTGCACCACCTGCCGCGCCTGCCAGGACATCTGCCCGGCCTCCATCGAACACATCGACAAGATCATCGAGCTGCGCCGCAACCTGGTGCTCATGGAGGGCGAGTTCCCGGGCGAGGAGGTGATGACCGCCATGGAGCAGACCGAGGTGAACGGCAACCCCCTGGGCATGGGCTACGCCTCGCGCGGCGACTGGGCCGAGGAACTGGGCGTCAAGCCGCTGGCCGAAGACCCGGAGGTGGACGTGCTCTACTTCGTCGGCTGCTACGCCTCCTTCGACAAGCGCAACATCGCCGTGGCGCGGAGCTTCGTCAAGCTCTGCCAGGCCGCGGGCGTGAAGGTCGGCATCCTCGGCAAGGAGGAGAAATGCTGCGGCGAGCCCATGCGCAAGATGGGCAACGAATACCTCTACCAGACCATGGCCATGGAAACGGTGGAGGTGATCAAGGGGTACGGCGTGAAAAAGATCGTCACCACCTGCCCGCACTGCTTCAACACCCTGAACAAGGATTACCGTGATTTCGAATTCGACCTCGAGGTGGAGCCGCACACGGTCTTCCTCGACCGGCTGATGGGCGAGGGCCGCCTCAAGGTCCGGGCCGAATCCTTTGCCTGCACCTATCACGACAGCTGCTACCTGGGCCGGCACAACGGCATCTACGAGCCGCCGCGCAACCTGATCCGCGCCGCGGGCGGCCAAATCACCGAAATGGCGAAGAACCGGGACCAGGCCTTCTGCTGCAGCGCCGGCGGCGGCCGCATCATGGCCGAGGAAAAGATCGGCGAGCGCATCAACATCAAGCGGGTGCGCATGGCGGTGGCGACGAACGCGGACCAGCTGCTCTCCAACTGCCCCTTCTGCCTGACCATGTTCGAGGACGGGGTCAAGGGGGCCGACGTCGAGGAAAAATTGCGGCCCCGGGATATTGCCGAAGTACTGGCCGATCGGTTATAGAAAGCGGCTGGAGAACGTACCGCACAGACCAACAACCTTCACCTGGCCTCACGGCTGGAGGGCGCGATGAACATACTGATCTGCATCAAGCAGGTTCCGGACATGGAATCGAAATTCAAGATCAACGCTGACAAGACCTGGTACGACCGGGCCGACCTCGCCTGGCGGATGAACGAGTACGACGAGTACGCGGTCGAACAGGCGGTGCGCCTCAAGGAGCAGGTGGGCAGCGCCGACCTGACCGTGCTCTGCATCGGCCCGGACCAGGTGAAGGAGACCATGAAAAAGGCCCTGGCCATGGGCTGCGACCGGGGCGTGCACATCGCCGACAACGACGCCCACCAGCGCGAGCCGCTGGTCATCGCCGGAATGATCGCCAACTTCGCCAGGGACAAGAACTTCGATCTCATCTTCACCGGCATGCAGTCCCAGGACCGGGGCAGCGGCCAGGTGGGCGTGATGGTGGCCGAACTGCTGGGCATGGACGCGGTGACCACCATCGTCGACTTCGCCTACGACAACGGCACGGTCAACGTCAAACGCGAACTCGAGGGCGGCACCAAGTCCCTGGTTTCTGCCGCCACGCCGCTGGTGCTTACCTGCCAGCTGGGCCTGAACACGCCGCGCTACCCGACCCTGCCCAACATCATGAAGGCCAAGAAAAAGGAGCTGCTCACCATCGCCCCTGACCTGGGCGGGGTCACCGCCGGCCAGGAGACGGCGGCCTGCTTCTTCCCGGAGAAAAAGGGCGGTGGCCTGGTGCTGGAGGGCGATGCGCCCGAACTGGCCGACAAGCTGATCCAGCTGCTCAAAGAAAAGACCGGCGTGCTCGCCTAGGAGAGACTCATGAAGACCTTACTTGTGGCGGAATTCCGCGAAGGGAAACTCCGCGCCGAATACACCCAGCTGCTCGCCTTTGCCCGCGAATCGCAGGCCGAGGCGGCCATGTTCCTGGTGGGCAGCGCTGCCGACCTGCCGAAATTCGACGGCACCCTCTACCTGGCCGAGGCGGTTAAACACGGCGAGTACAGCCCGGCGGTGCACAAGCAGCTGCTGCTCGACGTGATCGCCAGGGAAAAGCCCGAGCAGGTGGTGTTCCTCCACTCCTCCTACGGCTGGGACCTGGCCCCGCGGGTCGCGGTGGCCCTCAAGGCCGCCCAGGTGTCCGAGGTGATCGGTGTCGATGGCGGCCTGCCGGTGGTGCCGGTGTGCAACGCCAAGCTGCGCCGCACCATCAAGGCCGCCACGGCCACCACCGTGCTCACCCTCCAGGCCGGGGCCTTCGGCCTGGATGACGAACCGGCGGGCACTCCGACCGTGATCACGGTGGACACCGATGCCGCCGGCAAGGTGCGGTGCACCGGCTACGAGGCCGCCAAGATCGAGGGTGTGGACCTGACCAAGGCCAACATCATCGTCAGCGCCGGTCGCGGCGTGGGCAAGCCGGAGAACGTGGCCATGGTCCAGGCCCTGGCCAAGGCCCTGGGCGGCGAATACGGCGCCAGCCGGCCGGTGGTCGATGCCGGCTGGGTGGAGCACAGCCGCCAGGTGGGCACCACCGGCAGCACGGTCACCCCCAAGCTCTACGTGGCCTGCGGCATCTCCGGCGCCATCCAGCACCTGGCCGGCATGAAGAAGGCGGATTTCATCGTGGCCATCAATACCGACCGCGACGCCCCCATCGGCGAGGTGGCCAACGTGCTCGTGGTCGCCGATCTCAAGCAGTTCCTGCCGATCCTCACCGAGAAACTGCAGAACCGCTGAACCCCGCGCTCTCCCCGCCCGCGGATGACCGCGGGCCTGGTCGCTCCTTGCACCGGGCAGGATGCCATTGCGCAGCCTGCCCGTTTTTTTTGGTTCCGCGCCCGCCCTTGCCGGGCTCCAGTCGATCACTCAGAACAGTCGGGCCCCGGGCTGGACAGGTTTGTCCGGCACGCACAGCACCACCTCGCCGTTGTCGTCGGGAAAACCGGTGATCAGGCAGCCGGAGCAGAGCGGCCCGATCCGTTTCTCCGGCAGGTTGACCACCCCCACCACCAGCCGGCCGACCAACTCCTCCGGCCGGTAGCGTCCGGTGATTTGCGCGCTCGAGGTGCGCTCACCGATCTCCGGCCCGAAGTCGACCCGCAGCACGTAGGCGGGTTTGCGGGCAGCGGCAAAGACCTCGGCGCTGACGATCCGGCCGACCCGGATGTCCACCCGGACAAAATCCTGCCAACGAATCGTTTCCATCTCTTCATTCCTCCTGTGTTCGGCAGGGCCGGACGTGTGGGCTCCAGGCCCAGATCCTGGTTGATGAGCATGCCCCGGACCCGACCCGGCGGAAAAGCTTTTTCCGTGATCGTCCAGGTGTTGCCCAGCCGGTCCGGGCCTGCGCAGTCCTGGCAGTGGGCGGTGGGCGCACAGGGCGTGCGGAAGCCGGGGTGACGGAGCGCGTTGCGCGGGGCGGATGGCTCCTGATCCACTCTTTGGCCGTGGCCAGATCGTGGGCCAGCTCGTTGCGGCCCACGGTGAGGAGCACATGCCACGGGCCGCAGGTGAGGCCGGCCAGCCGGTTGCCCACCAGGTCCAGGCTGACCAACTGCCCTTTTTCGGTGATGCATTGGCGCCGGTGAAGAACAGGTCCGCCGGCAGGGCCTGTCGCCAGCGGTCCAGGCGCAGTTGCCAGTAGCTGTGTTCGGCGGTGCGCCTGCGCCTCCTCCTGTTTCCGGCCCGATGGCGGCCGGGTCAGAAAAAAGGCCGCGTCCCCGGGCAGGACGCGGCCGTTTGACCACACGAGCGGGGCCGGAGATCAGTCCTCGACCACCTCGATGCCCTCGAGTTTCCAGTCCTCGGTGCGCGCCGGCCGGGCCCAGGTCCATTTCTCGACGAACTTGACCGGCTCGGTCATGCTGCCGGAAACGAGTGCGCCGGTCTTCTCGTCCACGGTGTAGTCGAGCAGGTTGGCGGTGAACTGGACGGTGACGAAATCCTCGTCGTTGTCGCTGCCCGCGGCGACGATCTCCACCTTGCGCACGGCAATGCTTTCCAGCTTACTGATGTGGCCCTGCTCCTTCATGCGCGCAAACTCCTGGGCATACTCGGCGGCCAACTGGTCACCCAGCAGGTGCCGGTAGGAGGTGAGGTCGCGACGCATCCAGCCCGCCTGGATCTTGAAAAACACATCCGAGGCCACTTCCAGGAAATATTTCTCGTCAAAGCCCGGGTCGGTCGTGCGGATTTCCGCCAGTCCGGCCTGGAGCGGGTCCGTGTCCCGGATCGGCGGCACGACCGGCGCCTGGCTGGTCCCGAAGGTGCTGCCGCCGGACTGGAAACGCGAGTCCATGGGCGGCGGCTGGTAGCCGGGCCCGCTGGGTGCGGTCGGCCGGTTGGCGAAGCGTTTGTAGAGGAAAAAACCGACTACGCCGAGCAACAGCAGCGGGAGAATCCCCATGCCGCTGCCGCTGGCGCCGAACAGGCTGCCGAAGAGCATGGCGCCGAGCGCGCCACCGACCAGGCCGCCCATCAAGCCGCGACCGAAGCCGCCGGTCTGCGGGGTCTGCTGCTGGCGCTGGTTCATCTGGCTGGGGGCCTGCTGTTGCGGCGCCTGGCGGGTGGCCGGGCTGCTGAAGGAACGGCCGCCGGAGCGGGAGCGGGCATCGGCGGAGTCGACGACCGCACTGAAGTCAATGCAGGTGAGGGCGAACAGGACGAGTAGAATCGGGGTACAGCGATGCAGCAGTGCAAGCATGATTTTTTTCCGTGGTTGACGTGAATGGAAGGGCGGCAGAGGCGCCGCAGCCGGGCCGGTCGGCACGGGCGCCAGGGGGTTTCCGGCGCCCGCGGTTGTCCTTGTGCTCTGTGCAGCAGCGCTTATTGTAAAGCCAAAACCGTTTCCGTCAAGGCAATTAGGAACCCACCGTGTCGATCCTCCCTTCCGCGCCCGTCATCCCCGAGTCCGACAACGTGGTCCCTGGCAGCGCCATGAACATGGCACTGGCGACCTGGGTGCGGGTCGGAGCGGGATCGCCGGAGCAACTGGCCACCCTGTCGCTGGTACTCAGCGCGGCCGACATCGACCACCTGGTCGACCATGACAGTGGCGCGGTGCAGGTGGCACCCGCGGACAACGCCCGGGCACTCGCCGAATGGAGCGCCTACGAAGAGGAAAACCGCGGCTGGCCACCTCCGCCGCCAACCCGCCCTGCCCTGCAGCCCGGCACGCCGCCCACCCTGGGCCTGATGACGCTGCTCGCCTTCTTTCATGCCCATACCGGCCCGTGGCAGGCACACAGCCCGTGGTTTGCCCGCGGTGCGGTCGACAGCGAGGCAGTGCTGGGGCAGGGCCAGTGGTGGCGCCTGTTCACCGGCCTGACCCTGCACGCCGATCTGGCCCACCTGGCCGGCAACGCCCTCATCGGCGGCTTGATCATTCACCTGCTGGCCAGAACCCTTGGCTACGGCACGGCCTGGCTGCTGCTGCTCCTGGCCGGCGCGAGCGGCAACCTGCTGAACCTCGCGCTCAGGGCACAGGCGCACCTCTCGGTCGGGCTGTCCACGGCGGTGTTTGCCGCGGTCGGGCTGCTCACCGGCCTGCAGCTGGTCCACCGCACCACCCGCTCCCTGCGCGCTCTGCTGCTGCCGCTGGGCGCCGGCGCCGGTCTGCTGGTGCTGCTCGGCAGTGGTGCCGGGCGCACCGATGTGGGCGCCCACTTCTTCGGGTTTGTCGCCGGTGGCTGCGGCGGGCTGCTCACCGGCCTGCTCCTGCCCGCCCATCCGTCCCACCGGCCGCAGCTGCAGGCCGCCCTGTTCGCCCTTGCCGCCACCCTGCTCATGGTCTGCTGGTGGCTTGCCCTGCGCTGATTGCCGGCGATCCGGCCAGAGACTTGAACGGGCACACGGCACGGGCACTACCCGCGCGCCCACAAACGGGGCGACCGCGGGCAGGCGGCAGGGCAATGAACTGACGGGGCTGCGTCTACCGGAGAAAGGTCGTGCGCCTTAACGGACGGGCCAGACCGCGGTCCCGCCGTTCCAGGCCGGGCGGGGTGAGCGTGGCGAGGAGAATGAGCACGGCGCCCCCGCCGATGACCGCGAGGTTGGCGGCCATGGACCAGGCATGCAGCCGCCTGAACTGTACGCGCAGGGGGTGCTCGGCCGGGGTGGTCACAAACGAGGGGATGTTCCGCTTGAGCGCGGCGGCGCGCGGTTCGAGGACCGTGGCCTGCACGGTGGTAAGCGCCAGCATGAGACAGAGGATGCAGGCGGCGACCAGGGTGAAGCGGCCGCGCACGAGCAGTCGGCAGACGAGCGCCACCGCCCCGCAGGCCAGGCCCCAGCGGAAATAGGCGGGAAAGAGTGCGCCGACGATTCCTCCGGCCAGGTCCCGGGCGTAGACGCGGAACAGGATCGGGGTGAGCAGGAAGGTGAACAGGGCCGCGCCACCCAGCCAGCAGCTGACCGCCAGGTGGTAGCAGAAGGTGAGGATCTTCACGCCGGGCTCCTTCGCGGTCGGGGATCAGGCGCCGCCCAGATAGGCGTTGCGCACTTCCGGGTTGGTGAGCAGTTCCCGCGCCTCGCCCTGCAGGATGATTCGGCCGACCTCGAGCACGTAGCCGCGGTGGGCGAGCTTGAGGGCCGCCTTGGCGTTCTGTTCCACCAGCACCACGGTCACCCCGGCGGCGTTGATGGTGCGGATGGTGTCGAAGATGGCCCGCACCAGCAGCGGCGCCAGGCCGAGACTCGGCTCGTCCAGGAGCAGCAGCTTGGGGTCGCTCATCAGGGCGCGGCCGATGGCCAGCATCTGCTGCTCGCCGCCGCTCAGGGTGCCGGCCAGCTGTTCGCGCCGCTCGGCCAGGCGGGGGAAGAGGTCGTAGATCCACTCCCGGGTGCGTGCGATTTTGGCCTTGTCGCGGATGGTGAAGGCACCGAGGTTGATGTTCTCCTCCACGGTCAGGGTGCCGAACACCCGCCGCCCCTCGGGCGACTGGCTGATGCGCGCCTGCACCACCTGGTGGGCGGGCAGCCGGTGCAGGGCCAGGCCGTCGAACAGGATCTCGCCGGCGGACGGCCGCACCAGCCCGCTGATGCTGAGCAGGGTGGTGGATTTGCCGGCACCATTGGCCCCGAGGATGGTGACGATCTCCCCCTCGGCCACGTGCAGGCTGATCCCGTGCAGAACCTCGACATTGCCGTAGCGTACATGCAGGTCGTTAATGGCAAGCAGCATCAGTCCTCGTCGTCGTCGCTGTCCGCGCCCAGGTAGGCCTCGATCACCCGCGGATTGTGCTGGATCTCCTCCGGTGTGCCTGCGGCGATCTTGCTGCCGTATTCGATCACCACCAGCTGATCGCAGGCCTTCATCACCAGTTTCATGTCATGCTCGATGAGCAGGATGGTCAGCCCGCGCGCGCGCATGCGGCCGATCAGGCCGATCAGTTCCTGGGTCTCCTGATCGTTCATACCGCCGGCCGGCTCGTCGAGAATGAGCAGCTTCGGCCGGGTGGCCAGGGCCCGGGCGATCTCCAGGAGCCGCTGGTTGCCGTAGCTCAGATTCTTGGCCAGCTGACCGCCGCTGTCCCCCAGGCCGACAAAGGCCAGTTCGTCCCGGGCCTGGGCGAGCACCTGCCTCTCCTCGCGGCGCTGACCCGGGGTATGGAACAGGGAGCCGAAGATGCCGGTGCGCATGCGGCAGTGACAGCCGGCAAGCACGTTCTCCACCACCGAGAGGTTCTGGAACAGGCGGATGGTCTGGAAGGTACGGGCGATGCCCAGGCTGACGATGCGGTGGGGGGCGAGGCCGCCGATGGCCTGCCCCTGGAACTGCACCGTGCCCTCGTCCGGCCGGTAGTTGCCGGTGATCAGGTTGAACACCGTGGTCTTGCCGGCGCCGTTGGGACCGATCAGGCCGACCACCTGGCCCTCCTCCACGGCAAAGGAGACCCGGTTGACCGCGGTCAGGCCGCCGAAACGCTTGGTGATGCGGTCCAGGGCAAGCAGGCTCACTGCGCCCCCCCTGCCCGGTCCAGGCGGTAGACCCGCGGCCGGGGCGGCAGGATGCCCTGGGTGCGGTAGATCATCATGAACATCATCGCCAGCCCGTAGAAGAGCATGCGCGCACTGGCGAAATCACGGAAGATCTCGGGCAGGCCGACCACCAGGAAGGCGCCGAGGATCACCCCGGCGATGTTACCGGCGCCGCCGAGGATAACGATCATGAACAGCACCACCGACTCCCAGAAGCTGAACGACTCGGGCGAAATGATGGTCATCTTGGCCGCAAAGATGGTGCCGGCCATGCCCGCCCAGCCCGCGCCGAGCACAAAGGCGGCGAGTTTGTAGGCGGCGGTGTTGATGCCGCTGCCCTCGGCGGCCACCTCGTCCTCACGCAGGTAGTTGAGCGCCCGACCGAAGCGGGAATTCTCGAGCAGGGAGAAGAGCAGGATTGTCAGACCGGCGAACAGCCAGATGAGGTAGAAGAAGTGCTGCGGTTGCCGGATCTTGAAGCCGAACAGCTGCGGCCGGTCGATGCCGAAGATGCCGTTGGCCCCGCCGGTGATGCCGAACACGTCGTTGATCAGGGCGATGCGGACGATTTCCACCATGCCGATGGTGACGATGAGCAGGTAGTCGCCGCGCAGGTGGATGATCGGCCGGGCCACCGCCAGGGCGAACAGGGCCGCGGCCAGGCCGCTGAGCGGCAGGGTCCAGAGCACCGGCACGCCGTAACTGGTGTTGAGGATGGCCGTGGTGTAGGCGCCGATGGCATAGAAGGCGGCGTGGCCCATGTGGAACATGCCGGCGTAGCCGAGGATGATGTTCAGGCTCAGGCCCAGGATGGCGTACAGGCCGATGCTGTTGAGCACGTCCACCCAGTAGCGGTCGAGCGCCAGCGGCGCGCACAGCAGGAGGGCGAACAGCGCGCCGGCGAGGAGGTGCCCGGGTACCTTCATATCTTCTCCGCCACCCGCTCGCCGAGCAGTCCGGTGGGTCGGACGATGAGGATGAGGATGAGCACCACGAAGGCGATGGCGTCCTTCCAGGCCATGGAGATGTAGGCCGCGCCCAGGGCCTCGATCACGCCCAGCAGGAGGCCGCCGACCATGGCCCCGGGGATGTTGCCGATACCGCCGAGGATGGCCGCGGTGAAGGCCTTGAGCCCGTAGATCCAGCCCATGGTGAAATTGATCTGGCCGTAGTAGATGCCGACCATCATGCCGGCAACCCCGCCCAGGGCCGGGCCGATGCAGAAGACGATCATGATCACCCGGTTGACATCGATGCCCATCAGCCGGGCCGCGCCCTGGTCGATGGCCGCGGCGCGGATGGCGGTGCCGATGCGGGTCTTCTGCACGAACAGGTACAGGCAGATCATCATGACCACCGAGGCGACCAGGATGAGGATGCGCATGAGCGGAATCGGCATGCCGAGCACGGACACCGGGATGTTGGGCAGCAGGTTCTGCGGGTACACGTAGAATTTCGCCCCGTAGACGAGCATGACCGCGTTCTGGAAAAAGATCGACGCGCCCAGGGCCGACACCACCGCGGACAGGCGCGGCGATTCACGCAGGGGCCGGTAGGCGATGCGTTCCAGCAGGATGCCGATGACGCCGACAAGGCCCATGACCATCAGGGCCAGCAGGCCGATGCCGAGGAAACCGCCCACGTGGTCGGTGAGGGCGAGCGAGGTGAGCAGGGTCAGCCCCAGGTAGGCGCCGATGGTGAACAGGTCGCCATGGGCAAAGTTGATGAGCTTGAGCACCCCGTAGACCATGGTGTAGCCGAGGGCGATGAGCGCATAGATACCGCCCACGGCCAAGCCATTGGTCAGCTGCTGGAAGAATTGTTCCATCGCCTCTCCGGAAGGCCGCCGGGACCGTCAGGCCCCGGCGGCGCGAAGGGGTTTGCGCTCAGGGCTGGAGAACGAAGGCGCCCTGGTTGTCCACCCGGTACACCCGGTAGACCTCGCCGATGCGGTCACCCTTGTCGTTGAAGGAGATGGTGCCGGTCAGGCCCGGGAAATCCTTGAGCGACTGTTTCAGGTATGCGGAGATCTTCTCCGGCTCCACCGAGTTGGCGCCCCTGATGGCCTCGACCACTACCCGGAAACCGTCGCCGGCAAGCACGGGGTAGATCGATTTGGGCGCGCTGCCGAACTTTTTCTCGAAGGCGGCGACAAAGGCCTTGGCCTCGGGCGTGTCGAGATCCTTGGGCAGGGGCGGGGTGAGGAACAGGAACCCTTCCGCGGCCGCGGCGCCGGCGATCTTCACCAGTTCGGGGTTGTTGACCGCGTCACCGCCCATGAAGGGCACATTCCAGCCCATCTCTTTCTTCTGCCGCAGGAGCAGGCCGGCCTCGGGATAGTAGCCGGTGAAGAAAACGAAGTCCGGGGCGGCGGCCTTCATCTTGGTGAGAATGGTGTTGTAGTCGCGCTCGCCCGGGGTGAGGGCGTCGAAAAAGACCACCGGGATGTTCATGCCCTTGAGGTTGGCCTGGGCCTCCTCGGCCAGCCCCTTGGCGTAGGAGGTGTTGTCGTGGAGGATGGCGACCTTCTTGTAGCCGAGTTTGCCGATGGTGGCGGTGGCCACCTTGCCCTGCTCGTCGTCCCGCGGGCAGGTGCGGAAGAAGTTCGCCAGCCCCTTCTCGGAGAGGCGGATGGCGGTGGAGCCGTTGGCCACCTGGACAATGCCGGCCTCGTCGTAGATGTTCTGGGCGGCCTCGGTGATGGAGGAGCCGTAGGTGCCGATCACCGCGACGATGCCCTGGGTGGCCAGGCGGTTGGCGGCGAGCGAGGCCTGGCGCGGGTCGCCGGCGTCGTCCTCGCTGATGATCTCGACCTTTCTGCCGAGCACGCCGCCCTGCTGGTTGAGTTCGTCGGCGAGCAGTCCCACCACCTGTTTCATCTCCTGGCCCTCACTGGCCCAGGATCCGGTCATCGGTCCCATCAGTCCGATCTTGACGGCATCGGCGGCAAGGGCGCCGGACGCCACCAGAAGAGCCAACCCGGTCACAAGGCACAACAGTCTTTTCATCTTCTCCTCCCTGATTGTGGAAAAACGCGGACGACAACGCTGCTGCAGGTTTCAGGAGCAAATTGGTAGCAGCTATAGCTACAGAAGTCAATTGGTAAGCCGGTGCGGACAGCCCCGGCGGTGCGCGCCGGGCCGGTTCAGCCGCCGAGGACGGGAAACAGGTGACGGAGCCCGTTGGCGATGAATTCCACCCCCATGGCCGCCATGATCAGTCCCATCAGCCGGGTGACGATGTTGATGCCGGTGCGCCCGAGCAGCGCCGTGATGGTCGGCGCCAGTCGAAACAGCAGCGCGGTCAGCACCACCAGCACGAGGATGGCAACGGCCAGCAGGAGCGCATGGCCGGGCGAGGGATGGCGCTGGGCGTAGAGGATCACCGTGCTGATCGCCCCCGGCCCGGCCAGCAGCGGTGTACCCAGCGGTACCACGGCGACGCTGTCCCGCTCGGCGGAGTCCAGTTCCTCCTCCCGGGTCTGCCGGACATTGCTCACCCTGGCGTTGAGCATGGAAATGGCCATGAGCAGCACGAGGATGCCGCCACCCACCCGGAACGAGTCCACCGAGATGGAGAAGAAGCGGAGGATGGCCTCGCCGCTGACCAGCACCACGAGCAGGATGATCCCCATGGACACGGCCGCCAGGGTGCCGTTGCGGTCGCGCGCCACCCTGTCCTGGCTGGCGGTCATGTTGATGAAGATCGGCAGGATGCCCACCGGGTTGACGATGGCCAGGAGGGCGAGGAAAAACTTGAGGTACTCGTTGAAATGGACGGTTTCCATCGACGTTTCCGGAGAGGTTGCCCGCGGCCCGGGCGTGCAATAAAAAAGGGGTTGGACCGGTACGGCCCAACCCCTTGCGTGTCTGTGGTAGCGGGGAGAGGATTTGAACCTCTGACCTTCGGGTTATGAGCCCGACGAGCTACCAGACTGCTCCACCCCGCGTTGCA
>ERZ1645192.121-NODE-121-length-53037-cov-7.244687_pt1 | contig 53037 bp, 43 predicted proteins | sample MGYA00575354_ERZ1645192 | MGnify/ENA primary metagenome ERZ1645192 (study PRJEB40844, sample SAMN11349763) | freshwater sediment metagenome | isolation source: river sediment | host: Sediment | place: India: Faizupur Khadar , New Delhi | collected 2017-02-21 ... | reverse complement strand
CGCCAAGGGCAAGTGTGTTATTGTCGGGATTGAATCTCACCACCTTAATGTTCTTACCTACTGCATCAATTCTGAAATTATCAGTTTTATCAGTCTGGTTCCATACAATAACTCCACCCTCACTGTTTATGCCGGCAATATATTTACCGTTCAGTGATACATCAATTGAAGTAAGCGGCAGTGAACCGTCAGTCATGCTCGTATTTGTTCGTGATGACAGGTCCCATTTAAGCACCTTGCCGTCAAGTGAGGCAGAGTACAGATAATTTCCGTCATAAGAGAAGATAAGCGATTTAAGCTTCCCTTTATGACCCGGCATTTCATAGCCCTGACCACCTTTGAGCGGCACCATCTTAATAGCTGTATTGCTGCTTCCCATAGCCAGCCAGGCTTCATCAGGACTAACAGCCAGTACTTCTATTATGTCGGCTCCCGAATAAACAACCTGCAATGCCTGGTCATCACCGTCAAGCGACCATTTGAGAACTTTCCCGTCATAACCGGATGTGAAAAAGTCCTTCTTCCCGGGAACAAATGCTATACTCCGTATTCCACCCGTATGTCCGTGGAACGATTTCACATTTACATTGCCATAAGCTTTTGCCACGTTGTACAGGCCGGCATAGATATCGGCATCATTCTCAAGTCCTCCATTATTTTTATTGAACAGATAGGCCTGGTAAGCAAGCAATGACTGCAGATCCCTTTGGCCCTGTACCTGTAATGATTTGATTGACATTGATTTACCTATTGACAACATCCTGAGTCGCAAGGCTTCAATACGTCTTTCGTTAGCAGTCATGGCATTCTGGTCGGCACGAAGGCTGGCTCTTTTAGCAGAATCGGATTGTTCGAGTGCAATCTGTCTTTGCTTAAGCGCTTCAGCTTCATTTTCCTGAGCTTTCAGCCTCTGAATTTCTGCCTGAATCCTTTGTCTTTCTGCCTCCTGGGCATTCAGAGTGGCAATTGTTGCATTCGAGTCGGCAACCACCCTTGCGGCAACAGCTTCAACAGTTGATGAGTCTGCCCTCACTTTCTCCCTTTCTGCTATTACCCTTCTTTCCTCTGCAAGAATTGTCTGCCTGTCGGCTGCAATTTTCTGTACAAAGGCAAATAACATGAAGCCGACAGATATTATGGCTGCAATACCAAGAATAAGGGCGATGATCCTCGTCCTTCTCATCTGTCGTTTCTGCAGCCTTATCTTATTCTCTTCCTCCTCAAGAAATTCCTTCTCACTGGTCCTCAGGTAAACCATTGCCCTCTCAAATGCAGGATTATACCGTTCAGCCCATGCAAGAGTAGGTTTGTGCTTGTCGCGCCAGTTGATTGCAAGCTGAAGGTCAGGTGGTCTCCATAGGCTTGTCTTGCCCTGCTGGTACATTGCCGAGGCCTCCGACAAGCGGAGATACATCTGTACTGATGCCGCCTCATCATCAACCCATTCCCTCAGCCTGTCCCACAATCTCATCAGACTTTCATGCGACAGGTCAATTATTGAATTATCATCCAGGGGAACATTCTCCCTTGGCGTAATGAAAGACCTGGAGGTGATCCTGAATTTTTCAACAACGTCAAACAGCTCGTCGCTTGTGCATGAGGCAATTGCCTTTATGGCATGAACCGGGGAAGGATGTCTGAGACCTTTGTTGTCAGATCCTTTCTCAGTCAGGGTTTTGAACATTACCTCACATATCTCTTTGCCCCGCGGACTTAACTCTTCAAAAGCTTCATTCGCGTGCAGCGACATGGCATCACTCATTGTTCCAACAGAATCGTAATCTGTCTTGTCAATTGGCCTGTCCGGCTCATCAAGTTCCTGCCAGCGGTTCCAGGTACGCATCATTGCATGCTGCAGAACAGGAAGCTGGTCAGTCCTGTCTCCTATATCGCTTAAGAGTATCTCAACAAGCTTCTGATCAATTTTAGCGCCTGCATACTTCACAGGGCCTGTGATTGCTTCCCTGTAATTTTCTGTTCCCATGTGAGGAACAAGATAGTTGCTGTTATTTATTAATTGCGTAAGTCCTTGATAATGCGCACATTCCCCAATAAAGTCAGAGCGCATTGTGAGTATTGTGAAAACATTAACAGCAGTCTGTGACACAGAATTGACAACCCTGTCAACAAAATCGGCAGTCAGCTTATGTGTTGATTCTCCTTTCGAAAGTGAGCTGTACCTGAACAGTTCCTCAAACTGGTCAATAACAAAGAGTAGCTTTGTCCCGTTTTGAGAGAAATAATTCTTCACTGCATTGACAATACCATCCGGTGAACCTGTAAGCTCTGAGTATATCTTGTCCCGTTCAGTGCCTTTTACAGAAGCGGCCATTGCATCGGCAAGATTTCCGAAAGGATCATTTCCGGGTCTGAATGAAATTATCTTCCACTCAGCATCATTGTTTGCAAGCTTATGTACTTTTGGTAAAATCCCGCAATATATAAGTGATGATTTACCGCTTCCGGAAGCACCAATCACTGTTACAAACCTGTTGGCAAGAAGCTTCTCAAGCACTTCCTCACTTTCTCCTGCACGACCAAAAAAGAGGTCACTCTCCTCGGGTGCAAAAGGTCTCAATCCGGGGAATGGATTGAATTTCTTAGTATTTGCTATCGGACCCATAATAAAAATTTTCCATCCTAAACTCTTATACCAATGACAAGTATGTCATCGACCTGCTCATTAGCTCCTCTCCAGTCATTCAGCCTCTGAATGAGTATCTCCTTCTGCTGCACCATAGGCAGCTTATGAACTTCGCCAAGCATTTCCTGGAATCTCCGAAGCATGAACTTCTTGTTATCAGGTCCGCCGAACTGGTCGGGATAACCATCGGAGAAAAGGTAAATGCAATCGCCTTTTATAATATCTATCTTATTATTTGTGAATGGTTTGGAAGCTCCTCCTTCATATACTCCAATCGGGAACCTGTCACCTCTTATAAGCTGAACTTCTTCTTCCCTTATAAGTATCATGGGATTATTGGCGCCGGCATATTCAAGCTTGCTTTCCCTGAAATTGAAAACGCAAAGAGCCATATCCATTCCATCCTTGATCGAACTCTCAGTATTACTCTCATTCAGTGTATTTATGACTCCCGCATTCAGCTCATCAAGGATAACTGAAGCAGAACGCGCTTTCCTTACGTTTACAGCATTATTCAGCTGGTTATAGCCGACAATTGACATGAAGGCGCCCGGAACACCATGACCTGTGCAGTCAACGGCTGAGATCATGCACAATCCGTCAGTGCTGTGCATCCAGTAAAAGTCACCGCTGACGATATCCTTGGGAAGATAGAGGATAAAATACTCCCTGAGCTGGCAGTCAATTGCAGCCACAGACGGAAGTATTGCATTCTGTATCCTGCGGGCATAGTAAATACTGTCCATGATATGCTTCTTCTGCTCCTCAATCTCCTCTTTCTGTTTCTCAATTTTAAGAGTTCTTTCCTTTACTTTCTCTTCCAGTTCATAGGTATAACTTTCAAGCTGAGCGATCATCATATTGAATTTTTCAGTCAGCCTTGTTATCTCATTATTTCCCGACACTTCAGCTCTTTCACGCAGATCACCGTTTGTTATCCTGTCGACATTTTCAACAAGCTTCTTTATAGGCAGGGTAATAACCTTTGTCTTCCGGTAAATCACAAGACTGAGAACCAGCATTATAGCAAGAAAAACCACAATAAACCTCAAGGCTTCCTGCCTGAAAAGTACCTGCTGGGCAGTCCTGTCAGAAATGATCCTTATAACTGATCCTTTGTAAAAACTGGAGGACGTTGTGTCCTTTGAAGCTGCACGCTCCATATAAATATAATTGTAGCTCAGCCACTGTCTGCCCACCTGCTGAAGAATCTCAACAGTATCCTTGTAATGGAATACATTAAGGAGGATGTCATCCTGATTGTCAACCTTTAAAACATTCTTGTTCATTGAGAAGGGCTCATCAGCCATAAGGAAGAGCTCTACGTCAATAATACCCTGGGTCTCACTCTTTAACTCAGCTTTAGTATCTTCTATAGCCTGAACTATATTGTCAACCTGCTTAGAATAAGCTCCAAGCTCAATTATGTATTTTTTATCCCTTGTAGCCTGATAGGTATATTTCTTAGGTCTCTTTGTTGCCTGTTCAATAGCAAACAGCTCTGCCACAAACTCTCCCTTTTTTTGTATTCCCTGGAGGTAGTTCTTCATGTTTTCTCCAAGGGAAAAGAGATTAAATCCAAGATCCTGCTTGAATGTTGTATTTATAATTACACCTTCGCCTGATATCACGTATATATCCTCATTTGAAGGATCCATTCCAATTTCATTTGCTATCTTCCGGAGATCGGCTTTTTCAATATTGTCTGTATTGGCGAAATATTTATCCACAAGAAGGGATGAAAGATCCCTGAACCTGTTATTGAACTGTTCCTCAACAAGACTTGTTGCAATATCCTGGAATTTCAGAATCTTTGTAACCTCATTTGCCAGAAGTCTGTTCTTTTCTGCAGTACCTGTGCTGAGGATGGTCCGGGTACGAATGAAATTGATTCCTGCAATAATAAGAAGAGCAATAACAGTAGGTATTGCTATGTTGAAAATCAACTGACGGAATATTGTTGTTTTTCTGTGAGCCATCAGATGTTGTTATGCTTCGTTAGTATTTATATAGTCATAAACATGTACAGAGCTTTCAGGGTACTTGTATTCAAAATCCTCTGCAACTGCAAGTGAGAGAGCATAATAAGTGGCATTGCCAGAATTGGATATTCCTGTTTCGCTCCCTGGGTAGCTTCCCTCATAATGTATCTGCACGGAAGATCGCCCTTCAGGTGTTAAACGCCAGATCATCGAATTGCTCAGTGCCGCATCACTAAGCTCTTTTGTATTACTGAAAAACTTAAGCTCAGGAGCAATTGAAAGGAGTTCATCTTCCGGAACTGCCGGAAAACAGGAAGCCAGGAAACCAGTCTTCTCATACAGCAGTTCTTCACTGCTGACTTTCCCTGTTACAATTTTGTCGAGTCTGGAAGCTGATGCATCAGACAACCTCCTTGATACAGATTTGTAGAGCTCCATTCCTGATGAGGCAATTATGCGGGCAGACTCCTCCAGAAGAATTTCCTCAGGACTGAAAAGCAAGGCAGCCACCGACTCGGTAAGCGACTCACTTTCAAGCTCTTTAATATTTCTTAACACACAGGCTTTTGTCCAGACACTTACAAGGTTGTAATCCCTGTTGATCAGGTCCTCAATAATCCTTTCATACGAGGGTATCTCAACCGGATAGAACTGGTAAAGGTTTTTAAGCTTCTCCTCATCAGGCAGAGAATCAACAAGCATTATAAGCTTCTGCTTTATCGCGTCATCAATCACAATATCAATCATTTCAAGTGCGAAATTCACACTCTCAACTGTTTCGCTGTCAAGGTTTTCCTTTATTTTAACAATTGATCCGCGGTCGTATGTAACAGCAAGCAGGTCGAAAAGGTAATTCCTCCATCGCTCTAGCTCTGCCGAAACCACTCCCTTAAGACTAGTACTATTCTCCCGCTCGAGGCTTCTTCTTGCGGCAAGGTTCCAGGTCATTATGCCGATTGTTTCAGAAATAAGCTGATGAAGCTTGTCCTTTTCTTCTTCAGAGGGTTTGAACTCAATATCGGGAAGGCATTTAACGGCAAGCTCCTTCAGCTGCCTGGAATTTGACCAGAGCCTTGAAAACAAAAATGCCCTGCTGCTGTCTGTATGTATCCTGCCCAGAAGCCTCAGAACACTCCTGCTTGTATTTATATTGCCGGATGAGGCCAGGTAGAATCGTTCCAGCTCAACCCCGGCATCATTCCCAAAGCTTTTCAAAACCGAATATGCATCTGTCTCAAGCCCTTTGATATTCAGACAGTCGCATACTTCAGGCAGCAGGTCGGTAAGCCTGAATTTTCCTATCAGAAACATTCCGAGCCTTTTAGCTTCTGCATTATTATCACGCAACAGCCTCAGCAATTCGGTTGTCTGGGGCATCCTTGCACCTGTCAGCATTTTTCTTGCTGCCTGCACCTTGTCATTGTCGGATTTCCCTTCAGCTGTCAGCTCCTCCAGTTTTCTTGCAGTCTCAGCTGTAATTCGCCTTGTGTCTTCATCTGCCGAAGATAAATTCTGCAGCTTCTTAAGCACCGGCAACATTGATGTATCCTGCCCGGCTGAAGAATGATTTATAATTTTCCCGAGATACCAGCTGTTTCCTGTTACTTCCAGACTTGAATAGTCACCGGTAACAAGGCTGAAATAGTCTTTCCTGAAAGCATTCTCGGAAGCGAATCTTCCGGCCTGATCTGCGTTAAAGGCTGTTACAGGTTGCAGCAGAAGTGATTTACCTGACTCGAGTGCCCTGTGTATCGATTTCCTGTATTCAGTATAAAGCTTTACAGCTACGAAGATCCAGATTATTATGAAGGCAAGCAATACCCAGGAGAAATGAATCAGCTTAATGAAGCTCAGTACGCCCATTCCGGCAAGGATCAGCCCGGATGATAATGCTGCTATCTCATTTACTGTTCCGTCCATACCCGACTGGATCTCGTATCTTATTTTTTCATCGATTGTCTGGTATATGACCTTGAATGAAGGAGATTCGATTGAATCCTTAAGCGATTTTGAGAACAGCCTGCCCAGAGCCAGCAGAAGGAAAAAGATCAGGAAACCTCCGGATGCTTCAGGAGTATATCCCATTGACATGCCAACAAGAATCGCCACAACTACAAAGAGTGCCAATAGTATCGGTGATACTGCAAGACAGACCTTTAGTCCGTAATTTCGTATCAGGTATGAAAATACAAGAAGCTTGACAAGAAGAGTGAAAATCATCATGCTGCCTGTGAAGATCCCCAGAAACCTTGCCATATCCTCTTCAGCCGGATACTGGGCCCTGGTGACAGCCATAAATGAGTACTGCACGAAAAAAGCGGTAAGAACCGACAGTGCCACAAAGAGGCCCATTATTCTTATATACCTGTCCTCCCGGAAGGAAGCCAGAACTGATTTTTTCTTTTCACTTTTAACGGGTTTCCCCTGTTTCTGTTCATCCTTATCACCTGAGAAGGTGAATCTTGAACCTATCATTATCTGCAGTATTGCAGCCACAAGCACAGAAATGGCGCTGATAAGCAGGATATTATGTGACTCGAAACTGAACGCAAGAAGTACCGGAATAGTGTAACAGCTTATTATTATGCCCACAACAAGGCCCGCATCAACAAGTCCGAAGAGTCTTTTCCCCTGACGCAGTGAGAACAGACGTCCGGCAGTTCCCCAGAAACCGAGCGCTGCAAGAATATTCAGGGGCCCCAGCATAATGAACACAAGGAAAACAATCAGTTTTCCAGGTGAAATAAGAAGGGCAATCCAGAGAAGAAGGCTAAGTGCTGTTACAAGGGCAAGGTTAAAAATTGCAAAATTCCTGAATTTCATTCTCGTCTGCAGGCCCGTGTACAGAGCAGTAAGAATTATACCTGCCAGTCCTGATACCACGTAAGCACGCGCCATCATCTTTTCATCAAAAATTGAAAGAAACAGGGAGTGTGCACTTATATCAAAAGCTCCGAAGAAAATTCCTAAAAATACAGACTGGGTTAAAAGCATTCCAACCATAGATTCCTCGCCTGATTCTATGCCAAGCGCAGAAAGAAGCTTTTCTCTCATTAGTTCCCCCGTTAGATATTAATAATACTAAATTAATAAATTAATTAAGAATTGTTTAGGGAACTTCCTTTTTTTTGACCAATACGCGTATTTTGTGGATTACAGAAGAAGTAAATATCAATTATCAGACAAAACTGTTTTTCACTGCTTTTACAATCGAAGGAATATCAGCGCTGAATCCGTCAGTTTTTATTTCTGATTTTTCATAAAATGGTTCTCTTTCCCGGAGCTTATCCTGTACATAAGCAAGAAGCCCTTCTCCTTTCAGTCCTTTGAGTAAAGGCCTTGCATCAGAAGAACCGGCAAGTCTGCTGACAAGCTGATCCGGTGTAAGTTTCAGGTATATTGTAAGGCCGGTGTCGAGCATGAACTGCATATTGTCACCGAAACAGGGAACTCCTCCTCCCGTTGACAGCACTGTATTCTCCTTTTTAGAATAAAATCTCAGCAGTTCAGCCTCTGTCTCTCTGAAATGCTCCTCTCCCAGCTTTTCAAAAATCTCGGGAATTGACATTTCAAGGGATTCCTCTATTTTTCTGTCGAGATCGATAAATGACCACCCAAGTGATGAGGCAAGCTTTTTCCCGGCAGTTGTCTTTCCGCTGCCCATGAAGCCGATCATATATACAATCTTCCTGCGAAACATCAGAGTTCCAGCTTCATCTGTGCGGGATCTTCATGCGCACCGGGATGAGGCGGAACATCTTCTTCCTTTTCAACAGCAGGTGCCTGGGTTTCTTTTTTAACAACAGGTTCTATTTCCTGGATATTGTCAACAACAAAGCTCGTAAGACGTTTACCCTTGGCCTTGAAGCTCTTAACGCCAATGAATTCAGCCACCTCAATTATCTCATTATCACGGGTTTTATGCTTTCCTCCGAACTGGATCTCTAACCTAGGATACTCAACCTCGGTAAGGCTTACAAGCCTCGACTCGGCATCTTCATTTATGAAGCATTGTGGCTTTTCAGATTCCTCAATAACAAAGCGCTTTACGTAGTAGAATTTCTGTTCGGCATCCCAGTAAACTGCCGAATAAACTTTACCCGGCCTGAATTTTTCAATAACAAGTAAATTTTCTTCAAAATGATTGGACAGGTCAAATCCTGAGATCCTGAAGAATCCGTTTTTCGTTATGACAAGTATCTTATCTTCAGCGCTGAACTCTCCAAGGTAAGTTCCTCTGCCGTCAACATTAAGCCTGAATACAGCATCATCGAACCATATTTTCCTTCCGCCGAGTGTTGACAATCCTTTTTCCTTGAGAGCTACCTTATGTACAGCATTCCGTGTGAGGATATTACCCATTGATGATTTGCCCTTAATACCTAGCTGCCCGAAATCAAATTCGAACGAAAGTTTTTTCAGTCGTGCCTTAGGTTTATGATGTACATTAATCACCTCGGCCTCCCCGTTCGGATTGACACTCATATAAACGATCTTTGACCCCTGAGTACCCCTTGTGAGGTTATATTCCTTATCACGGGCAAGTCCGGAAATGGAGCAGCGCTTGGCAAGCAGAGGACCATCTTTACCATCCTGATAAACAATATTATATATGGTCCGTTCGTCATTTTTCAGGAATATGCCTGCATAGAGTATATCGTTACCTACAAAGACCTTTTCGGCCACTTTTGTGACAAGATAAACTCCGTCCTTCCGTATTGTAATAACATCATCAATATCGGAACAGTCGCAGATGAACTCATCCTTTTTCAGGCCTGTACCAATGAAGCCTTCCTTGTAGTTCACATAAAGTTTGGCATTGTTTGCAACAACTTTTGCTGCTTCAATAGTGTCAAAATTCCTTATTTCTGTCTTCCTTTCCCTGCCCTTTCCGTATTTCTTCTTAATCTGCCTGAAGTAATTAATGGCATAAGGAATAATATTCTTCAGATGATTGTTTATCTCCTCAAGTTCAACTTCCAGTCCCTTAATATGTTCGTCAGCCTTCTTAACATCATATTTTGAGATTCTCTTTATCTTGATCTCGGTAAGCTGGATTATATCTTCACGGGTTACGGTTCTCAGCAGCCTTTTCTTGAAAGGAGCAAGGCCCTTGTCAATAGTGGTTATAACACCTTCCCAGGTTTCAACTTCTTCAATATCGCGGTAGATCCTCTCTTCAATAAAGATCTTTTCAAGTGATGACATGTGCCATTCTTCCTGGAGCTCTGCTTTTCTAATCTCGAGTTCAAGTTTCAGGAGCTCAACAGTCTTATCGGCTGAATGCTTCAGGATAGTGCTGACACCCATGAACGAAGGCTTGTCATCGACAATTACACAGGTATTCGGAGAAATTGAATACTCGCAATCAGTAAATGCATAAAGGGCATCGATTGTCATATCCGGAGAAACGCCCGGCATAAGATGGATAACAATTTCAACATTTGATGCTGTGTTATCATCTATCTTCTTGATTTTAATCTTTCCCTTTTCGCTGGCCTTAATAATTGACTCTATAAGCGTTCCTGTGGTTTTTCCGAAGGGTATCTCAGTGATTACAAGCTCTTTCTTATCAACTTTATCAATCTTCGCCCTTACCTTAACTGCCCCGCCCCTCTTTCCGTCGTTATATTTTGAAACATCAACAAAACCTCCTGTGGGGAAATCGGGATAAAGAACAAAGTCCTTTCCCTGAAGGTAATCTACTGAAGCATCAATCAGTTCATTGAAATTATGAGGCAAGATCTTTGATGCAAGCCCTACTGCAATTCCCTCACCACCCTGTGCAAGCAGCAATGGGAATTTCACCGGTAGTGTTACCGGTTCTTTATTCCTGCCGTCATAGGAGAGCTTCCACTCTGTTGTCTTGTGATTGAAAACAACTTCAAGTCCAAATTTCGACAGACGCGCCTCGATATATCTTGGAGCTGCGGCACCATCACCTGTAAGGATATTGCCCCAGTTACCCTGGGCATCAACAAGAAGATCTTTCTGTCCGAGTTGCACGAGGGCATCACCTATAGAAGCGTCACCATGAGGGTGAAACTGCATTGTATGCCCGATTATGTTAGCTACTTTGTTAAAGCGTCCGTCATCCATTCGCTTCATTGAATGGAGTATCCTCCGCTGAACAGGTTTAAGTCCGTCATTCAGGTGGGGGACTGCTCTCTCAAGGATCACATAAGAAGCATAATCAAGGAACCAGTCCTTGTACATCCCTGAGAGGGCGGTTACAGAATGAAGAGCCACAGGCCCTTCAGGACCAGCCCCGGATTCTGCGGCATTATTTAATTCAAGATCATTCTCTTCCATAAATCAGGTATGGCTTGTAATGCTATACAGCTAATTGTTCTTCGACTTTGTCCTCCTCAATTCTGAGGTTGTCGATTATAAAATCCTGGCGCTCCGGTGTATTCTTACCCATGTAAAATTCAAGGTATCCGTTAACAGCGTCATCCTTTTTCATCCTTACCGGTTCAAGGCGTATATCCTTGCCAATGAAATTCTTAAACTCATCCGGGGAAATCTCGCCAAGTCCCTTGAAGCGTGTTATCTCAGGACTCGGTCCGAGGGCTTTGATAGCCTTGGCCTTTTCTTCAGGAGTATAGCAGTATCTTGTTTCTTTCTTGTTTCTAACTCTGAAAAGAGGGGTCTGCAGAATAAACACATGTCCTTTCTTCACAAGGTCGGGGAAAAATTGCAGGAAGAAGGTCAGCATAAGAAGCCGTATGTGCATGCCATCGACATCTGCATCAGTGGCAATAACAACATTGTTGTATCTCAGGTTCTCAATGCCGTCTTCAATATTTAGTGCAGCCTGCAGGAGGTTGAATTCTTCATTCTCGTATACGATTTTTTTCGTAAGTCCATAAGAATTAAGCGGTTTGCCCCTGAGACTGAATACTGCCTGAGTCTCTACATTCCTCGACTTGGTGATGGAACCGCTGGCTGAATCACCCTCGGTGATGAAGATTGTTGAATCGAGTTTCCTGTCATCAACTGTATTATAATGAACCCTGCAGTCGCGAAGTTTCCTGTTATGAAGGCTCACTTTCTTAGCCCTGTCCCTTGCAAGTTTCTGTATTGATGAAATTGCCTTCCTTTCCTTCTCCGCATCCTGGATCTTCTTGAGGATTATCCTGGCAGTCTCTGAGTTCTTATGCAGATAATCATCAAGCTGTTTCTTTATGAACTCGTTAATGAAGTTTCTTACGGAAGGGCCTTCAGGGCCCATATCCTTCGATCCCAGTTTCGTTTTTGTCTGTGATTCAAAAATAGGCTCTTCCACCTTTATGCTGACAGCAGCAATTATTGAGGAGCGTATATCTGCAGGATCAAAATCCTTTCTGTAAAATTCTCTTATTGTCTTAACAAGTGCCTCCCTGAAAGCCAGTAGATGCGTTCCTCCCTGTGTTGTGTTCTGGCCGTTCACAAAGCTGTAATAATCTTCACCATACTGCAGGCCGTGAGTGAAGGCAACTTCAATATCCTCACCCCTGAGGTGAATAAGCGGGTAAAGGCCTTCCCTGTTCATGTTCTCATTGAGAAGGTCAGACAGCCCGTTCTTTGATAAATACTTGTTACCGTTGAAATTAATTATAAGGCCGGCATTCAGGTATACGTAGTTTTTTATCATCGATTCTACGTATTCCGACATGAAGAAATAGTTTCCGAACATCTGTTCGTCGGGTTGAAAAATCACCTCAACTCCATTCTCCTCATCTGTTTTTGCAAGCTGATGGTCCTTCGTTGTAATACCGTTCTCAAACTCTATTGCCTTAACCTGACCGTCACGGAATGAACGTATAAGGAACCTCTCCGAGAGGGCATTTACAGCCTTCACACCAACACCATTCAAACCTACTGACTTTTTGAAGGCCTTTGAATCATACTTGGCACCGGTGTTCATCTTCGAAACGGCATCGAGCAGTTTACCCAGCGGAATACCCCGGCCATAGTCGCGGACCCTGACCTCTCTTCCGTTTATATCAACATCTATCTTCCTTCCATTGCCCATCATGTACTCGTCAATTGAGTTGTCAAGAACTTCCTTGAGAAGTACATATACACCGTCATCCTGCGAAGAGCCGTCACCAAGCTTCCCGATATACATACCCGGCCTCAGCCTGATATGTTCACGCCATTCAAGGGTCTTAATATGTTCTTCAGAGTAACCGACTGACATTTTTTCGAAATTTGGGCAAATATAAGAATTTAGAAAGAGCCGTGAGTTGTGTATTTTTCAACAATCAGCAAAAAGATTGAAACAATAATCATGCTAAATAACATATTTTCAAAGGATTCTGCAGAGTGAACATTTCAGTGTTAATACCACTGCGGTTGATAAACATGAGGCCTCAGTCGAGTATCCCCATCTGTTTCATGAGAATCGCGGCATTCATCTTGCGTGTAATTCCGTCACGAAGGATATAATCAAAGCTTATCCTGTCATTGTCTATCTCAACCTCAAAACATTTGTTGAAAAGTGTCCCTTTATACTCCTTTTCCAGGTCTCCGAGCGAAAGGTCATGTGTGGCTATTATTCCCGTTCCCTCGTGCTCAATAAGCTTTTTTATGAACAGCTTCGATCCGAGGCTCTTGTCGCCTGAATTTGTACCTTTAAGTATCTCGTCAAGTATGAATAATACCGGCTCTCCCTTTTGAACCAGGTTTTTAAGAGTGCCAAGCCTTCTCAATTCAGCATAGAAATATGATTCATGCCCTGATAATGAGTCAGTTGTGCGCATGCTTGTAAACAGTTTTACCGGTCTGAAAGTCATGCTGCCTGCACAAACAGGCGCTCCTGACATAGCAAGGACAAGGTTGACTGAAACAGTCCTGAGAAAAGTGCTCTTGCCTGCCATATTAGCCCCGGTAATTACACATACCTGTCCATTCGCGGTAATTTTAAAATCGTTGCAAACCCTTTCTTTGCTGTTAAGAAGAGGATGTCCACCTGATTTTATTGCCAGAACAGTCCCGTTATCAGCGATTACAGGAAATACATATCCCTGATTATTAAATGCATAGCCGGCAAGTGAAATGAATGCATCGGTGATGCCAAGCATTTCAAGCCAGATTGAAAAGGTATCCCGGTACTTCCTTTTCCACTTCTCCAGCCGCCAGATGCATTGATAATCCCATAGCAGAAGTCCGTTTAGTGCAATGCCAACAATAAGGTTGAGCCTGTTGTCGAAGGCCCGTATTATTTTTCCGAGTTTCCCGACTGCCTCCGCTGCAGAAAATTCTTTTCCGGCAAGCCCTGACCTTATACTGATCATGATTTCCGAATCGAATCTTTCATTTTCAAAAAGGCATATTAGCCTGTTCATCGACTCAAGCTGCAGGTACTTTTTTGACAATGAAGTATGCAGCCTGCCGGTATTCCTGATGCCTGAGAAAACATACAGCAGGTTTATTGTAATAAGCGAAGTGAATATTGAATAATGAAGCAAACCGGCAATAAGCAGTGACAGTGCAATAAGCGTTGCAACAGGAAGGATTACAATCAGATACCTGTGAATTCCCCTTATTGATGATTTGCTGTCAGCTATCCATGAGATAACTGACTCAAGGTCTTTCTTTTCAAGAGGATTCGTCATGCCCTGTGCCTGAAAATCCTGCCTCCACTTTGCCTTAGCTGAAAGCTCCTTTATGGCCTGCTGCCGTTTTACAAGTTCAGACGCCAGCAGAAAAGGCTCTGAAAGCCAGCCTGCAAGCATATCCCGTCCAAGACCTGTGACAGTCCTGTTAATGTACTGAAAAAGAGATGCTGGTCCGAAAAGGTCAATATCATTCGAAAAAGGATGCCCTGCATCAGCGTATTCAGAGCCCTGATCCAGAGATGAAAAATCGCCAGAAACAACTGCAGCCTCCCTTGCATTTATGCCAGAAAGATTTTTCAGGTATTCCTTTTCGGAAGAATGTACCATGTAGATCTTTACAAGCCACAGAAAAAGTGAAAGCATAAAAAGTGCAGTTAAAATTCCCGGGACAATACCGCTTGTAAAAGCCAGCCAGGACAGGATAAAGCCTCCCGCAAATACTGCAAGTCTTATAATCGATATAATAAAAAGCCTTCTTTCCTCCTTTTCGGCAAGAGCTGAATAGGTAAGCGCTGCCTTTGTATATTCCAGTCTGAGAGTTTCCTGATCCATTTTAAAATGTCATTGCAAGTACTTTCATTATGCTTCGGCTGTTGTAAAAATCCGAGCCTTTAAGGTCAAAGTTCCAGGTCCATTTTTCAGTGTCAAAACCTGCAGGAAATCCGGCAAGAGCTGTTTTCACAGTTTTCACCTCCCCCGACTTTGAGGTAATAACTTCTTCATAATCTGTAACAAGCACAGATTTATGTGCTGCGAGAAAATTGAGATGTTTTTGCTGAACAGATCTTCTGAATTCATTCAGCTCATTTTCTTCTATCCCTGCTTTCCTCTGAAGATACCTGACAGGCAACACTTCAAGCTGTGTAAGCAGGTTCAGTGAAATTACCATACCGGGATCATAATCAGGCTTATAATCAGGTATTAAAACATCTGTGAGGCTGGCAAGTCTGCTGAAAAACGGGCGTGAATGAACCTTCCTGTACACTTCGGCAATAAGCCCCCCGGTGACATCGCTTTCGACTATCCGTATTTTACTGATTTTCCCGGCCTGCTGTATAACATCCGGTGGATGGACAATATCAACAAGCACTATTTCATTAACTGTTTCAGCCAATTCGGCAACAGGAAGCTCAAGAAGCCAGCCGCTTCCGAGTACGGTAATCTTCTCTGGCTTATGGATCCTTACTGCCCTCATGACATAATCACGACAGCGTTTCAGATGACTGTCCCAGCCTGATTCCTGCTTAAGGTGACGATAGATAAGTCCCTGCTGGTAATCATAATATCCCATCCTGTTAAGAATGCGCCTGTATGTGCCTGAATGACTCAATTTTGTATTCTTTTTCTGCGGATCTCTGCCAGTTCTGTTTTAATTATTTCCGACATCTTAAGAGCAAGCTCCTCAGCTTTGCCGGTTCCGAAATTTTCAGGGAAAACAGGGTCAAGCACCCTGACTGTAACGTCATGCCCCATGCCGAAAATAAGACCATGCTTTGGAAGTATTCCGCCGGTACCATCAAGAACAACAGGAAGAATGGGAACCTTTGCCTGCAGGGCAAGCTGAAAAGCGCCCCGCTTGAAAAAACCTGTTTCTCCGTTCAGCGAACGCGTGCCTTCAGGGAAGATCATAATTGAAGTGCCATTATTAAGGCAGCTAAGCGCTTTTTCCATCATCGCTATCTTGCTTTCTTCATTTCCCCTGTCAACACTTATATAATCTGCCATCCTGAGGTACCAGCCAAGAAAGGGAACCTTATCATTTTCAATTTTTGATATCCACTTGTACCTGTAACCAAGGGTGTTCATTACAAGGATGTCAAGTATCGACTGGTGGTTTGAAATTACAACATAAGTTTTACCTTCAGGTACATTTTCAACTCCTGTTCTTGTGAAGCTCTTCACTGGTATAAGACTAAAATATAACCTGCTTTGCCATATAAGTATCCTGTGCATCACCCTCCGGTCATGATCAAAAGGCAATACAAATAACCATGCAAGAAAGGTAAACGGGAATATTACAAGCAGCAGGAATATGCCGGCCACCCATACAAATAAAGATCTCAATACTGTCATCTGTTTTATCGTTTCTCTTTGAACTCCGAAAAAACTGAAAAGTTTTTTTTAACCACAAAAGGACACAAAGTCCCCACAAAGGACACAGAGATAAATCCTTTATTATTTCTTTGTGATCTTTGTGCATTTCTTTGTGCTCTTTGTGGTTAAATATTATTAAAATATACATTTTAGAATAAACTGAAAACACTCAGGCCTTTTATATTCTCCTTTTCAATGACCTCTGCCAGTTCACTTACAATATGCTTTCTGCCGGTGAATTTACTGAAAAGCTTCTTTAATTCAGAATCTTCAAAAATACACTCTGTTATAATGCCCTGCTTTATTTCAATCCTTAACTGACTTCTGACTAATTGACAATCAATTTGCTTAATTAATTGATAATCAGGTCCGTATGCGTAGTTCCATTCCCAGGTTCTGTATTTTGTATTTGCAAGAGCCTCAATCATTGCAGTTTCAGCATCAGTCAGAAAATACTTTTCAGTGCCGGGAAGATTCAGAAAATAATCCTCCATGCTTTTTCTGAATCCTGAGATATTTTCAATTGCTGGCAAAAGAGGTTTAAGGTTTGTAACAGATGAAGGATTTGAATTAACTGCCCTGGTCATATAAGCTGATGTATCTCGTCTTAGTGAAGCCCTGAGAGCGCTAAGGTCAGAGTCAAAGAGAAGTGTCCCGTGATGCATTACCCTGTTTCTGTGAACATGCTCGGCATTTCCCGATATTTTCAACCCGTTTACCTTAAGATCATTTTTTCCTTCAAGCCTTGCTTCTATGCCAAGTGAAGCCAGAAATCCGATGACCGGGGCTGTATGCTTCTGAAAATCAACCTGTCTGCCTGGCTCACTGTTCCTGATAAATGTGAAATTCAGGTTGTTGCCATCGTGAAATACTGTTCCTCCGCCTGACAGTCTTCTTATAACAGGGATGTTATTATGTGTAACATATTCAGTATCTGTTTCCCGGTGAAGGCACTGATGCTTACCGATAATTACCGATGGCGAATTGGTATAGAGAATAAGAAACTCCCTGCTGCTGTTCTTCAGAAGGTATTCCTCAGCAGCGAGATTGAAGTATGGATCATTGGCCGGAAGTGTGAGGCAATTCATTGAAATACTCCCTCTTTTCAAGGATTTGTTTATCTGTAAGCAAATACATTTTATAAACAAGCCAGCCAATGAAGGCACCAAGTAAGGATCCGCACAGAACGTCACCAGGATAATGAACTCCAAGGTAAATCCTGCTGTAACCCACAATAAGAGCCCACATAACTACTGATACTGTATACCATCTGCGGCGAATGAACAGTAAACTGAAAACTGCCACGAAAAAGGAGTTTGTTGCATGTGATGAAACAAAGCCATACAAACCGCCGCACTCACCCTTTACAAGGTGTACAAGCCCTTCAAGAGCAGGCTCATGGCAGGGTCTGAGCCTCTGAAATGTGTTCTTAAAAAGATTAACAGAGGTCTGGTCGGCAAGTGTAATACCAAGAATTATAAAAAGTACTATTACGGGGAATTTCCTTTTGTACGTTTTCCCAAGGAATATAAGGATAGCTATATATAAAGGTATCCAGGTGAATTTACCGCTTATTATATACATCACCTGGTCCCAGAAAGGATTATTCAGTGAATTAAGATAAAGCAGCAGTTGCTGATCGAGGTGTACAAGCATAACTATCAGAAATTCATTTCTTTCCAGATCATGTCCTTAAGTGTCTGAATACCAAATCCTGTCAGTGACGAGAAGAAGACCCGCGGCATGTCCGGAAGGTCTTTGCGTATTTCATTCATAAGCTCCTCATCAAGCATATCGGATTTGGATATGCCAAGCACCCGTTTTTTGTCGAGTAGTTCAGGATTGTACTCCTTCAGCTCATTAAGCAGGATCTCATATTCCTCCCTTATATTCTTGCTGTCGGCAGGAACAAGGAAAAGAAGCATTGAGTTGCGCTCAATATGCCTCAGAAACCTCACTCCCAATCCTTTACCTTCATGAGCGCCTTCAATTATTCCTGGGATGTCGGCCATAACGAAGGACTTGTTGTCGCGGTAACTTACAATTCCAAGGTTAGGCACCAGGGTTGTGAAAGGATAATCGGCAATTTTTGGTTTTGCAGCTGACACAACAGAAAGCAGCGTCGATTTTCCGGCATTCGGAAAGCCGACAAGACCTACATCGGCAAGAATCTTGAGCTCAAGTATAAATTCCTCTTCAATGCTTGGTTCTCCGGGCTGGGCATAGCGCGGAGCCTGGTTTGTGGCTGACTTGAAATGCACATTCCCCAGACCGCCCCTGCCACCCTTAACAAGAATCTTCTTCTCGCCATGTGCAGTGATCTCAAGCGTCTGCAGTCCCGATTCTGCCTGCTTTGCTATTGTTCCCAGCGGAACCTGTATTATCACGTCTTTCCCGTCTGCGCCTGTAGACTGCTGACGGCTTCCGCTTTCACCGTTACCGGCAAAAATGTGGCGCTGGTACTTAAGGTGAAGCAGGGTCCACATCTGATCATTGCCTTCAAGGATAATATGTCCGCCCCTGCCTCCGTCGCCTCCGTCAGGACCTCCCTTGGGCTCAAATTTCTCCCTGCGGAAATGTGCTGAACCTGCCCCGCCCTTTCCAGAGCGGCAGTAGATCCTGACAAAATCGACGAAGTTTGACTGAGACATATACTATTTTACTATTTTCTCCATATGAGCGGCAAGTCTGCCGAAAATATCATCAATACTTCCCACACCGTTAACCGGCTGGTAAAGGCCCTTCTTATTGCAGTAATCAATAATAGGTTCTGTTTTCTCCCTGTAAACATCAATCCTGTTTTCAATAACCTTCGGGTCTTTATCATCAGGTCTTCCTGACTGCTCAGCCCTGAGTATAAGTCTTTTAACGAGCTCATCATGATCTACATCGAGAACAAGCATACTGTCAATCTTCATCCCGCGGTCATTGAGCATCTTCTCAAGGGCAACAGTCTGGGCAACAGTACGAGGGAAACCATCAAACAGGAAACCTGCCTTATTTTTTGTACTGTCGATCTTAACAGCTATCATCTCTATAACAACCTCATCCGGAACAAGTTCGCCTTTCGACATTATCAGGCTCATTTTCTTCCCAAGCTCTGTTCCTGCTGCAATCTCAGCGCGGAGCATATCGCCTGTTGACAGGTGAAGAAGATTGAATTTTTCTGCAAGCCTTACTGACTGTGTTCCCTTGCCTGATCCTGGAGGGCCGAAAATCAAAAAATTAACCATAGTGCAAATATTTATTAAGTATTAGTTATGTTCAGCTGATCAAAGTATATATTGAAGGAAGGTTGCGCCCGAAACCATCGTAATCAAGACCGTAACCCACAACAAACTCATTAGGTATCTCAAAGCCCACATAATCAAGTTTTACCTTTCCCTTGTAGGCATCGGGCTTATAAAATGCAGTTGCAATCCTAATTTCGGCAGCCTTACGCATGGCAAGCTCTGCCATGATTCTCTCGAGCGTATGGCCTGTATCTACAATATCTTCAATTACAATAACGGTTTTATTGCTGATATCTTCATTCCATCCGATTAGTTCCTTTATTGAACCGGATGATTTTGTACCTTCGTATGATGCCAGTTTAACAAAAGAAATCCTTGCAGGGATCTCAAGCTTCCTGAAAATGTCAGCAGCAAAAAGAAATGCTCCGTTAAGTATTCCAAGGAAAACGACATCCTTCCCTTTAAGGTCCCTGTTCATTTCTGCAGCCAGTTCCTCAACTCTTTTCATGATCTCCCTCTCAGTAATCATTTCCCTGAAATTCTTGTCAAGGATTCGTATTTCCTTCATCATAGCGATCGCATTATTTGCCGCTGCGAAAATATGAAAATAATAGCTTATTTTTGTACTTGTCAGAAAGTTAATTATATAAAATAAATATATGAAACCTGTTGTAAGTATAATAATGGGAAGCACTTCCGATATGCCTGTGATGGAAAAAGCTGCTGAGATACTGAATACTTTCAGGATACCCTTTGAAATTAATGCACTTTCGGCACACAGAACACCTGCTGAAGTTGAGAAATTTTCAAAGGAGGCGGCAGGACGCGGCATTAAGGTAATAATTGCTGCAGCCGGAATGGCAGCACATCTTCCCGGAGTTATAGCTTCAATGACTTCAGTGCCTGTCATCGGTGTTCCCATAAAAGCCTCACTTGAAGGTCTAGACGCTCTCCTCGCCATAGTTCAGATGCCTCCCGGAATACCCGTGGCCACAGTGGGCATTAATGCTGCACAGAATGCGGGAATACTTGCAGCTCAGATAGTTGCCCAGAGTGATGAAGAGGTAATGAAAGAGCTCATTAAATATAAGGAATCCCTCAAGAAGAAGATTGTACAGGCCAATGAGGAACTCAAAGGTGTAAAGTACGATTACAAGACAAACTGAACTAAGGATTCCCGCCTGCAACAGCCTTAAGGAACTCTGCAGGTGTCATGACTGGCAGTGCTGATTTCCTGTAATCTCTTGTATTCCGGGTGATAATTACAGAGATCTTTTTGTATTCAGCAGCACTGAAATATTGAATTCCATCCTCAAAATCCGGGAAATCAGACTGGAGGGCTCTCCTTATTGAATTTCCATCAACCTTCAGTATATCTATTATTTCCGCCAGGGATTCAAGTTTGGCAATTGCCCTGTTGTGAGTTTCAAGCTTCCTGAGCAGGTAATAAAGGTTGCTGAAACTCAGAGATGAAGTATAACCATGGAGCATTTTCTTATCAATCAGGGTAAAAATTACCGCCGCTTCCGTTGAATATGGTTTACGGTCGATAAGGAAATCAACAATCACATCAGTATCAATAAAAATATCTGTCATATCACAGATACTTTTTCGTCAGGTAATCAGCAATCTCTTTTCTGTGATCAAAATCATCCGGCACGGAAACACTACCGAGAAGAGATTTGACCCTTGGTGTGAAATCCGATTCATCAACCGATGAATTACCGGTGACCAGCATCAGATAATTCTCCACAAGGAACGAAAGACTTTTCCCCTTGCTCTTTGCATAGATCTTTGCCTTCCTGGCAATATTCCTGTCTATACTTAGCGTAAGTTTTGCGTCCATTTATTACGTATATTTTCTTACACAAATATACGTAAAAATTCCCGTTTCAAAGTTTAATTTTATATATCCCCACAGTCATAGGCTTAACGGCTATATAGTTTTTCGTCTCCCATTCAACCATTTTAATATCAACCTGGCGTTCTTTACCAGGTTCGTTGTATGACATAGGATCAGGATTTGAAACTTCATAGTAACTGACTGCCTCTTTAGTTTTTCCGTTCAGGCATTTCAGGTTGAAATCATGGCTGACAGTATCACAGTTGACAACAGCCACAGTCAATAGGTTATTTATTGTATCTATGGCAGCGGCCACATCAAGCAATCCGTTATATCCCTGTATGTCAAGCGGTTTCTGACCAAAATGCTCCCTGTAGAATTTCAGGATTATTCCTGTTGTCTCAAACTCCACATCTTTTTTTGTTGTCTTTATTGCACCTATAACATTCACAGTCTGAGCATAATTTGCCATGTAGTAAATGTCGCTGTTCCTGAAGTATTCATGCAGTCCTTCCGCGGTACCCATTCCGTCCCTCCAGAAATAGCGGCATCCGAGTTCACCATACAGGTAATCACCATACCAGTAATTCCACTCATCCATAGCAATCCGTATATCCTTCTCAGCCAGTCCCGGTATCTCAGAGCGGTACTTTCTGTGAATATCAGCCACCCGTTTTATGTTGTCCTTAAGCTGTGCCACATGCACCCTTACATCAGATGTATCCTGGCAATAGATGTGCTCACTGAGCAACTCCATGTGATCCTTACCCTCTGCAAGCATTGTTCTGCTCCATTCTCCTGCAGCTCCTACTGCCACAGTCACAATTGAGGGATCTGCTTTCTTCATGGCTTCGACAACAGAAATATGTTTTTTAACATATTCTGAAAGAGGTATATGGCCGAGTTGCCATTCACCGTACATCTCATTTCCCACTGCCCAGAACTTTACTCCATAAGAACCGGGATGTCCGTTTCCAGCTCTCAGTTTGCCCATTGGTGTATCTTCAGAACCATTGATATATTCAACTTCCTGAGCAACTTCCTCAACCGTTCCAAGACCGGTGTTGACAGCTATATATGGCTGAGTGCCAATAAGAGAGCAGAGATCCATAAATTCATGAATCCCGACATCATTATGCTCAACTCCTGTCCATGCCGGGTTCTTCCGTGGAGGTCTTTTGTCGCGGTCGCCAATGCCGTCACGCCAGTTGTAGCCGCTTACAAAATTTCCGCCGGGCCACCTGTAAACTGGTGAATTCAGTTCCTTCAGCGCTGCTACAACATCCTTATTAAAGCCGTTAATATTATCTCCGGGCATAAGGGATACTGTGCCAATCCTGTAAGACCCCGGGCCTGTTCCTGTTATGCTGAAGATTGCATTTTCAATTTCATTAACGGGAGTGAATGAAAATTCATAAGTAGTATAGGCCGCCGGAATATCAGTGATCTCCCTGATTTCAATCAGTTGTTCTTCACCCTTAAGTATACCCAGCTTTATTTTTGATTTTGGATCGGTTGCTGAAAGCACAATTCTTCCGTTATACTGCAGCCCTGGTTTAAGGAAAAGTCCTTCCTGTGAAATTCCGGTGGCTTCATTGCCAGCAAGGACTATCTCAGGGGTGTGCTTTCCCGTGAATGGATTTTTCTCAGTCATTTTAACCCTGCCTGCCTGTCCCACAGTTTTCCATGGAGAAGCTACAAGTATCTTAAACTCCCCTGCATCCCAGTAAGCATCTGTCCTTACTCCCCAGGGTTCATACTTATCTGTCACGGGATAATAGAATTTCCGGTCCTCAAGGAGCTCGGCCCATACACCTCCATATATGCATCTTCCCAGATGTTCAGTAAACTGTCCGTATATATAAGGTGAAATGTTTTCCTTCTTTTGTGACAGATCGATTGTGACTGTCTCACTGCTTTTAGGTCCGCAGGAATTAAAAAGAACAGTAAGTAGCATCAGGGAAGCGGAGATGATCAGGAGTTTTCTCATGGGAATCAGCTTTAGTTTCAACAAATTTAGAAAAGTTTCAGAGTTTCAGAGAATATTTTTATCTTAGTGATACATTTTGAAACAGTTGAGCTCGCTGCGCACATTATCTGTTTCCTTTATATTCATTTTCACCTCTTTAACCTCTTCCGGAGCTGACCGTTACAGGCTTTCCGCAGGAGCAGCCGAAGCAGGTGCAGGATATGCTTGCATGACCGGAAAGGGATTCTGGGCATCCTTCCAGAATCAGGCTCTTCTTGCCGGGCAAAATTCACTGTCTGCCGGTATAAATTACGACAACAGGTTCAGCATGAGCCAGCTTGCAACACGCAGCGCGGGAGTGGTTATTCCTGCCGGAAGAGCCTCCCTCGGAGTTGTCTATTCAACATTCGGCTATTCTGATTTTCACAGGATGTTCAGCGGATTAGCCTGTGGACTGCCCCTGTCCGATAAGCTTTCAGCAGGGATACAGATAGATTATTTTGCTGAAAAGGTGCCCGGTGACTATCTCGATCTTGATCTTATTACTGGTGAACTTGGAATTGTTTACAGGTTCGGAGAGAACTCTGCTTTCGGGCTTCATGTATTCAATCCTGTTCCCAACAGTGTCAGGAAGACTGTTTTGCCAACTGCAATAAGAGCAGGGGCAGGGACAAGCCTTAACAGTCTTCTGAATGCCAGTGCTGAAGCTGAGATGACATCAGAAAATGATCTGCTTCTGAGAATGGGATTTGAATATGAAGCCGTAAGGAACTTCCGGATAAGGGCCGGTTTCTGCACCGAAAACACTTCTTTCAGCTTCGGCGCGGGCTACCAGGTAAAATTCGCTGCTGTGGACCTCGCATTCTCAAGTCATGATAAGCTTGGGATAACTTCTTCTGTATCAATAATATTTAAACTAAAATGATTTTTTATTAACCACAGAGTTCACAGAGGAATTCACAGAGAACACAGAGAAAAAGAAATGATTGAAAATAGTATTACAAACACAATAATAGGACTGGCTATTGACGTTCACAGATCTTTAGGTCCCGGGCTGCTTGAAAGTGCATATAAGGAATGCCTGTTTTATAAACTGACAAAAGAGGGATTAAAAGTAGAAAAAGAGAAACCAATGCCATTAATCTACGAAAATGTCAAATTGGATTGCGGTTACAGGATTGATCTGCTTGTTGAGAACAAGGTAGTAGTTGAAATAAAAAGTATTGAAAATATTAATGAAGTTCATATTGCTCAGACTCTGACATATATGAAGTTGGGATCGTACAGACTTGGCCTTTTAATTAATTTCAATGTATACCTGCTGAAAGATGGCATTAAAAGACTCATTATCTGACAGTAATATACTTTGTTTGCCGGAATTGATTCTCTCAGTGCCCTTTGTGAGTTCCTCTGTGAACTCTGTGGTTAAAGGATTTAACAAATTGAAGAGGCTTATCTCAATATTGTTATCTGCAACTCTGTTAAATACAATTTCTTTATTTTCTCAGGATATGGTATTATCTGAATCTATATTAACAATTGCGGAGGAACTTGCTGCTGACGATTCCGACCCTGAGGTCGTTGGCCTATATATTGAAAAACTGTATGAACTGCTTGATGATCCCGCTGACATAAACTCAAATGATCCTGATGAGCTTAACCGTCTGTTTTTCCTTTCTGACTTCCAGATAAAAGTCATTGCCGACTATACCTCAAAAACCGGTAAAATACTTAGCCCATATGAAATTGCTAACCTCCCCGGCTTCGACAGGGAAACAGCTATGATGCTTGAGGCATTTATAAACCTGAAAGAGAAAGCCCCTCCATATTACACCCGACCTGAATGGCATAACAGCCTGGTAACCAACTTAACCCGCAGAACAACAGATAATGATTCCCTGTGGCAGGGTTCAGCAGATAAGATCCTGACAAGATACAGATTCTCTGCCGGAGGACTGTCAGGAGGTTTTACGGCAGAGAAGGATCAGGGAGAGAGGCTGTTGCAGGGGACTCCTCCGATGCCTGATATGCTGAGTGCATATTTCTCTTATAAAGGCAAAGGAATCCTCAGGAACTTTGTTATCGGAGATTATTCCGCCCGCTTTGGCCAGGGGACTAACATTAACACAGGCATCAGGAACTATATTTCTCTTCATGCGCCGGGGTACATGTCATCAAGGAATGAGATCCGGCCTTATACCTCAGCAGATGAAAACAGTTTTTTCAGAGGAGCAGGCGCTGAGTTTTCTCTCGGGAAAATCTCATTTATGCTTATCTGCTCATCAAATAAAATTGACGCAACAACCGCAATGACTCATGAAGGGAATGAATATGTCGAATCACTATATACCTCAGGACTTCACAATACAGTAAACTCTCTCAAAAAGAAAGACGTCCTGGGCGACAAGGTCTTTGGTGCAAATATTCTCTTTAACAATAATAATTTCAGGATGGGTTTTTCACTGTCGGAAGAAAAATTCACCCTGCCCTTTCTGCCTGATGTAAATGACCCGGAGAAAGTATACAGGTTCCGGGGAGATAATAATTCACTCTATTCGGCTTATTACAGCACGATGACAGGCAAAATGCTGTTTTTTGGAGAAATAACCCTGAACAAAGCATTTAAACATGCATTTATCCAGGGAATTACAATGCGTCCTTCAGACAGGCTGAGTGTAAATTTCCTGTTCAGGGATTATGAAAACGGCTTTAATGCATTTCACGGAAAGGGACCGGGTAGTTCGCAATATTCCCATAGGTCTTTGACCGGCAATTTCATGCTTGAAGCTGTGAAACATGTATTTCTGACAGGCGGTTGTGAAATAACTGAATATCCCTGGTTAAGGTACAATGTGAGTTCACCCTCGCACAGCATGAGAAATGAGATCAGGATGAGATTCACGAAAACAGAAAACTTCATTGCAGAGGCAGTTTACAGTAATACAATTTCTACAAAAGATGAAGTTACAGTGAGCGGGGTGCCTGAGACTGATGACAGGATCACAAGAAATTTCAACGCTTCATTGAAATATTCAGCCTCAGAAAAAATCACATTCCGTACAAGGGTTTATCATAAAATCACAGACAGCACCTCAGATGCCGGAACAATGCTGGTTCAGGATATGAATTACAGTTTTCACAGGATACCACTTTCAATATGGCTGCGCTTCAGTGCCTTCAGTACTGAAAGCTGGGATTCAAGGATTTATGTTTATGAGAACGATCTTCTGTACACCTTTTCAATTCCTGCAATTTACGGCAGGGGAAGCAGGAACTATTTAATGATAAGCTGGAAGATAAAAAAGAAGGCTGAACTCAGGTTCAAATACGGCATCCAGTCAAAATCAGGTGATGCCGGAAAAACTATTAATACTGAAGATTTCAGGCTGCAGTTCAGGCTGGCTGTTTAACAGCCGGTGTTTTTATATCCCGGATGTTAAGCTGCAGGTTCTTGCTACCCCTGAACTCATTCATTTCCAGTGAATAACAAACATCAAACGGTTTGCCAGCCTTAATATATTCAAAATGATTAGCCTGGCTGAAGGCAATTGCTGAAAAGCTTTTCGAACCTGTCGATTCCTGGCAAAGGTCAAGCTTAAGGTGTTCACCGCTTGAACCTACCATACGGCCGGTTCCCGTATCAAATACATTTTTTGAAATAAATACAGGAGACATATTTTCAGGGCCAAAAGGCTGGAACTGGTTCATTGTCCTGAAGTACTCATCGTTTATTTCAGAGAATGACAACTCGGTATCGATGAAGATCCTCGGCACCAGCTGGTCCTCGCTGATAGTGCTGTTCACATGCTGTTCGAAACGCTCCATGAAGGCTTTAATATTCTCCTTTTTAAGTGTCAGCCCGGCGGCAAACATGTGACCTCCGAAACTCTCAAGAAGGTCGCTGCAAGCCTCAATGGCCTGGTACAGGTCATAGCCCTGTACTGAACGTGCGGAGCCTGTTGCAAATCCGTTCGACTCAGTCAGGATCACAGTAGGACGGTAATAAGTTTCTATAAGCCTTGAAGCAACAATTCCGATAACACCCTTTTTCCAGTGAGGATTATAAAGAACAGTGGTTCTGGCGTTTACATTCCGCTGATCTTCAGCTATCATCCTCATAGCCTCAGTTGTTATTGTACGGTCAACATTTCTTCTTTCAATATTGAAGCTGTTTATCTCCTTGCTGATGCCTGTTGCCAGCGCAGTATCACTTGACACAAGCAGGTCTACCGCCTTGCTTCCTGTTTCCATTCTGCCGGCGGCATTTATCCTGGGGCCGATTTTGAATACAACATCCTCAATTGAGAGAACCTTTGTAACTTCAGACTCCCTGATTATCTCCTTAAGGCCTGTCCTTGGAGCCTCATTAAGCTGCTTAAGGCCGAAGTGGGCCATCACCCTGTTCTCACCTGTGATAGGGACTATATCAGAAGCAATGCTTACAGCAACAAGATCGAGGTAATGATATATTGCACTGAAAGGGATTCCATGAACCCTTGAATATGCCTGGATAAGCTTGAATCCGACACCGCATCCCGATAATTCGCGGTAGGGATAGTTACAGCCGGGTTGCTTTGGATCGAGAACTGCAAGTGCTTTAGGTATCTCATCGCCGGGATAGTGATGATCGCAGATAATAACATCAAGTCCCTTTGTCCTGGCATATTTCACCTTTTCAACAGCCTTGATTCCGCAATCGAGTGTTATAATTATCTTGCAATTATTCTCCTGGGCATAATCTATTCCCAGGTAGGAAACACCATAACCCTCCTTGTATCTGTCAGGTATATAGTACAATACATTTGAATACTGCTCCTTCAGAAATGAATACATGAGGGCAACGGCTGTTGTTCCGTCAACATCATAATCACCGTAAACAAGTATCTTTTCATTTTTCTTAACAGCAGTTGAAATCCTGTCAACAGCAATATTCATATCCTTCATCAGGAACGGATCATGCAGATAATCAAGGCTCGGGCAGAAAAATGCCTTTGCTTCTGCAGCTGTTGTTATACCCCTCTGGACCATCAGGTTCGCCAGCGAATCGGGTACGCTGAGCGAAGAGGCAAGCTGTTTGACAACTGCTGCATCACCCTTCTCCTTAATGACCCATTTCTTTTCCATGAATTATATATTTTCTATCTCCAGATCAAAGATCTCTTCAAGTTTATCTTTAACAACTCTCTTTACTGCTTCAAAATCAAGTGTTTCCCCAAGCTCTTTCTCAAGAGAAGTAACGCCCTTGTCAGTAAATCCGCAGGGATTTATGTAATTGAAGTATTCAAGGTTTGTATTTACATTAAAAGCAAATCCGTGCATAGTCACGAACCTGCTGGCTTTCACACCAATAGCACAAATTTTTCTTGCTCTTCCCTTAACTTCCGGATCGAGCCAGACACCAGTTCCTCCTTCAAGCCTTGAAGCCTTCAGACTATATTCCGATAAGGTCAGTATTATAGCTTCCTCAAGTCTGTAAATATAGTCTTTAAGACCGACATTTATGGCATTAAGGTCAAAAATAGGATAACCAACAAGCTGACCCGGGCCATGATAAGTAATATCACCACCCCTGTCGATCCTGTAAAATGATGCGTTTCTTGCTTTTAGCTGGATATAATCGACAAGAAGGTTATTCTCTGAACCACTTTTACCGAGTGTATAGACATGTGGATGTTCCACAAAAATGAGTGTCCCATGAGGTGCTTCTTTTACTTCCGGCGAATCACCCGGGGTAATCTTCTTAAAGTCAACAAGCCTGTTGAACAGAACAGCCTGGTAATCCCAGGTCTCCTTGTAATCTTTAAATCCTAAATCCTTATAATCTACACGATATCTCAAAATAAGCCTTTGCTTCTGAATTCTTTAAAATTAATAATTTTTCTTTGTCCCTGCATGTTTTTCTGCATGATAAGATGACCGTACAAGCGGGCTGCTCTCAACAAAGCTAAATCCTGCGTTAATTGCAGCCTGGCGGTATTCTTCAAACTTTTCAGGCCTTACATATTCAACAACCTCCATGTAACCGAAAGCCGGTTGAAGATATTGTCCTATTGTAAGGATGCTGCAACCTGTTGCCTTTATATCTCTTATTGTTTCAAGCACTTCCGCCTCTGTTTCACCAAGTCCGAGCATGAATCCTGATTTTGCAGCTACGCCCCTGCCTGCAATATACTTAAGCACATCAAGGCTCCTGTCGTATTTTGCCTTTGTCCTTATGCCGGGAGTAAGCCTTCGTACAGTTTCAATATTGTGAGAAATTACTTCCGGGCCTGCCTCAATAACGATATCAATATTTTCTGTTCTGCCATCAAAATCAGGAATAAGGCATTCTGTTGTAACTCCCGGATTGAGCTCCCTGACCTTCATTACAGTCTTCGCCCAATGTGAAGCACCTCCGTCATGAAGATCATCCCTGTCGACTGAGGTAATGACACAATGCTTTAATTTAAGGCTTTTCACAGTTTCAGCCAGTCTGACTGGCTCATCAGGATCCGGAGGAAGGGGTTTTCCTGTTATTGTTGCACAGAATTTACATGCCCGGGTACAGATATTGCCCAGGATCATGAAAGTAGCTGTGCCTGCATTCCAGCATTCACCAATATTCGGACAATTTCCGCTTGTGCATATTGTGTGGAGGCGGTTTGCTGCAACAATATTTTTTACTGCTGAATAATTTTCACCTCTGGCTCTCTGCATTTTCAGCCATTCCGGTAATCTTCTCCCCTTCTGCATACACTAAATTAATGTTTGCAAAAATACAAAACTCTGTGGTTAAGAATGAAAAATCTGTATAATGCTGCAATAATTTATACCCGTCCGGCTGATTGCCCTTATCACCATAATGGCAACCATTATTAATTAGCAGCAGTTACAGACTGTCGGAATAAAAAATTATATTTGTTACACTCTAAAAAATATTCAACTCTTAAAAAAAATATCATGACTAAAGATGAAATCAAGGTAAACAATAACTACCAGACAGTTATCGGCGCTTTCCCGAAAGTTGGCATACGCCCTGTTATAGATGGCAGGATGAATGGTGTAAGAGAGTCTCTTGAGGACCAGACAATGAACATGGCCAGAAATGCTGCAAAACTTATTTCAGCCAACCTGAAATATCCCGACGGGAAACCGGTGGAATGCGTTATTGCAGATACCACAATAGGAGGTGTTGCAGAAGCTGCCCTTTGCGCTGAGAAATTCTCAAAGCTCGGAGTGGGTGTGAGTCTTACTGTTACCCCATGCTGGTGCTATGGAAGTGAAACGATAGACATGAATGCAGATATCCCTAAAGCAATATGGGGATTCAACGGAACAGAACGCCCGGGAGCAGTATATCTTGCAGCTGCCCTTGCCGGACATACAATGAAAGGGATGCCTGCATTCGGCATCTATGGACACGATGTGCAGGATGCAACAGATCAGTCTATCCCTGAAGATGTCAGGGAAAAGATTCTTCGTTTCATTAAAGCCGGTCTTGCTGTGTCATTCATGAGAGGCAAATCATACCTGTCAATGGGCTCTGTATCAATGGGTATCGCCGGATCAATAGTCAGGGAAGATTTTTTCCAGGAATATCTTGGCATGAGAAATGAATATGTCGATATGAGCGAATTCAATCGCCGCCTGAATGAAGAAATATATGATAAAGCTGAATATAAAAAGGCCCTGGAGTGGACAAAGAAATACTGCAGGGAAGGAAAGGACCTTAACAGCAAACCCAAAAGCAGGCAACAGAAAGACAAAGACTGGGAAACTGTTGTGAAAATGACTCTTATTGCCCGCGACCTGATGGTTGGAAATCCGAAACTTAAAAAACTTGGCTTCGGAGAAGAGGCAATGGGACATAATGCAATACTTGCAGGATTCCAGGGACAAAGACAATGGACCGATCACATGCCCAATGGCGATTTCCTTGAATCAATATTATGCTCCTCGTTCGACTGGAACGGAATAAGACCTCCGTATCTTGTTGCAACTGAAAATGATGCAATGAATGGAGTTCCGATGCTCTTCGGATATCTCCTTACAAACACCGCACAGATGTTCTCTGATATAAGAACTTACTGGAGCCCCGACGCTATAAAGAGAGTTACTAAAGTGAAACCAGCAGGTGCCGCTGAAAACGGAGTGATCCATCTTATCAATTCAGGAGCTTCATCACTTGATTTCTCCGGAAAACAGAAAAACAAGGGTAAATCTGTAATCAAACCATTCTGGGAGATCACTTCAAAAGATGCAACCGAATGCCTTAAAGCTACAGTATGGCCACCGGCCAACACCGGCTACTTCAGGGGTGGAGGCTATTCATCGCAGTTCGACAGCGAGGGAGGAATGCCTGTAACAATATCGAGGGTGAACCTTGTAAAAGGACTGGGCCCTGTTTTGCAGATTGCTGAAGGATGGACAGTTGAGCTGCCTGAAAAGGTCCACAGGATACTTTCAGACCGCACCGATCCGACATGGCCCACAACATGGTTCACACCAAGGCTTACAGGCAAGGGCGCCTTTAAAGATGTGTATTCTGTTATGGCAAACTGGGGAGCAAACCACAGTGCATCAAGCTACGGACATATAGGCGCAGATCTTATTACTCTCGCTTCACTACTGAGGATCCCTGTGTGCATGCATAACGTCAGCGATGACATGATATTCAGGCCCAGCTCATGGAATGCATTCGGAATGGATAAGGAGGGTTCTGATTACAGGGCCTGCCAGAATTACGGACCGATATATAAATAGCTGTAGAGGCTGTAAAGGCTGTAGAGGCTGTAAAGGCTGTAAAGGCTGTAAAGGCTGTAGAGGCCATAAAGCCTCTAATGCCTCTAATGCCTCTAATGCCTCTAAAGCCTCTAAAGCCTTTAATGCTTAAGAATGGGATTGACAAAGATTCATATAAGACAGAAAGGATGACAAACAGGGATATCGTTATAGTCTTCGACTGCGGCGCCACAAATGTAAGGTCTGTAGCTATCGACAGCACAGGTAATATCCTTGCCTCAGAAGCCTTTCCCAATAATACAAGGCCGGATCCTTTTTTCCCGGCCTACAGGATATGGGATGTGATTGAGATATGGGAAAAGATGTGCAGGGCTTCACAGAAAGTTGTCAGCCAGATACCTGCAGAAAGAATTGCCGGTGTCACAGTCACCACTTTCGGAGTCGACGGAACACTTTTCGACAGGTCGGGGAAAATGCTCTACCCTGTAATATCCTGGCAGTGCGAAAGGACGAACTCCATAATGGCTGACATTGGAAAATATATCAGGCTTGACGACCTTTATTCAGAAAGTGGTGTTCTGCCATTCACATTCAATACAATCAACAAGCTGATCTGGTTTTCAGAGCAAAAACCTGAACTGGTTGAAAAAAGTCATCTCTTTCTTATGATGCCATCAATCTTCACTTATTTTCTTACAGGTGAGATGCTTAACGACATGTCGATGGCAGGCACAACAATGACAACAAACCTTGCTGAAAGAAACTTCTCCCCCGGGATTCTCGGGCAGATAGGCTTTCCCCTTGAAAAAATGGGTAAGCCTGCAGAACCAGGCACAATAAGCGGGAAAATACATTCATCGGCATCTGCTGCAACAGGAATTCCGGAAGGTATACCGGTAGTAGCCACAGGCCATGACACTCAGTTTGCAGTTTTCGGTTCAGGGGCTGAAATAAATGAGCCCGTTCTTTCATCAGGAACCTGGGAAATACTGATGGTAAGATCGGCCGGTTACAGATCTGGCAAAAAGCAGCTCGAAATGGGAATAACGACCGAACTGGATTCGAGGCCAGGTCTGTATAATATTGGCAATCAATGGATAGCATCAGGCATCCTTGAGTGGATAAAGAAGAATTTCTACGGTGATATAAATGGTGATGTTTATGAAAACATGATCTCAGGCGCTGAAAAAGTTCCTTCCGGATCAAATGGGGTGAAGCTTGTGCCTAAATTCTATGAAGAATTAAAAGGGAAGCCAGGGGGCCAGATTCTTGGCCTTACACTGGAATCGACCCGAGACGAGATCTACCGTGCTGCACTGGAAGCCATGGCTGAAAGACTTGCTGAAGGAAAGAGGGCTCTCGAAGAAGCCGGGGGATTCAGAACTGATTCAATAATCTGCGTCGGTGGTGGTTCAAGAAACAGGCTTTGGAATCAGCTCAGAGCCAATGCCACTAATGTTCCGGTGAAAATCATCCGGCAGAAAGAAACTACTGTTCTCGGAGCTTCGCTCTTTGTACAGGCAGCATGCGGAAATTTCTCCTCACCGGAAGATGCCAGAAAATCAATTGATTACAAAACAGAAATAGTTTTACCAGCATAAAGCCTTTTCTCTCTTACGCCCTTAAGCCTTTATGCCCTTAAGCCCCTTTTAAAATGGATATTGCATTTCTTAATGGTAACTACCAGCAAAAAAACGAAATAAAGATCAGTCCTGATGATCGCGGTTTTCTTTTCGCTGACGGAATTTATGAGGTTGTAAGATGGTATCAGGGGGATTTCTTTGATATGAAAGGTCATCTTGCCAGGCTCAAAAGAAGTCTCAGTGAGGTCAGAATAAGCTGGCCTGAGGCTGACTTGTTCCCTGATATCTCATTGCAGCTTATAAAAAGGAATTCACTTGAAGGCAAGCCTGCTCTTGTTTATATCCAGGTGACAAGGGGCGCTGTTCCCCGTGCTCATGCATTTCCCTCACCTGCAGTGAATCCCACTGTTTATGCCTTTGCAAGGGGATTTGATCCTGCACCTGAAAAAGTAGCGGCAGGCATAGGTGTTATAATGAAAAAAGATATCCGCTGGAGCCGCTGTGATATAAAATCTGTATCCCTGCTTCCGAATGTTCTGAGTTTCCAGGAAGCAGTAGAAACCGGAAACAATGAATGCATATTTGTCCGCGACGGCAGAATAACCGAGTGTTCCCACTCGAATGTATTTATCGTGATTGACAATATTATTTATACTCACCCTGAATCGGATAACATCTTATCAGGTATATCACGGAAAAATGTCATCAGAATTGCAAAAAAAGCAGGCATAGATGTCAGGGAAACAGCTGTAAATGAAAAAGATATTGAAAAGGCTGAAGAGGTGTTCATTTCAAATACCTCATCGGAAGTGGGACCTGTTATTTCGATAAACGGTAAAAAGGTCGGGAACGGAAAGCCCGGAGTTATGACAATGAAATTAAAGGCTCTTTTCAATGAAGAGACTGCCGCACTCAGAAAATTCTGAGTTCACTGGGCATCGGATGATTTTTCAGAAAAAACTCATTATATATTATTACAATGAAACGTCGTGATTTTATTACAAGGGCAGCCATTGCCGGTGGTGCTATTTCATTTGGATTGTCCTGTAACAGGAAGATCGAATCAGCCGGGCCTGAATTGACACAGGGCGCATTAACACAGACATCTGCAGGAGGAAAATTCATTACTGAACCTGCAAGACAGTTACCTGTCTTTGCCGAAACGGATGTACTTGTAATTGGCGGAGGACCTGCAGGTACTGCTGCTGCAATTGCTGCCAGCCGTGCCGGCGCGGAAACCTGGCTTGTTGAAAGGTACAATCACCTTGGAGGCTTATGGACAGGAGGACTTGTTCTACCACTGCTCTCAACTCATGCCGCTGATAAGAATAAGCGTACCCGTCAGGTGATCTTTGGGATAGGAGGAGAAATGTCCGACAGGCTGAAAAAACTGGGCATGTCAGTTCATGAGATAAATCCTGTTATTGATCCTGAGGCAGGAAAATATGTCCTTGACCAGATGATAACTGAATCAGGAGTTAAAATGCTGTATCATACCTGGGCTTCAAATGTGCTCATGGAAGGGAACAGGATTGTCGGGGTGGTAGTTGAGAACAAATCGGGAAGAATGGCAATCATGGCAAAAGTGGTTGTTGACTGCACGGGCGATGGCGATATACTTAACCTCGCAGGTGAAGGCTCCGACATGATGAAGTATCATATCGGGCTGGTCCACAGGATAGGTAATGTTGACCGAATAAAACCCGGCTCAGATCCTTCTCTCAGGCCTCTTCTTGGTGATGAAACTCCTCTGAAAGGAGTCAACTGGGTGAATATGCACGGCGACAATGAGCAGGACGGAACAGACATAATGACCCTTTCAAACCTTCAGCTCAGGTACAGGAAGGAGATATGGGATAATGTGCAGAAAATCAGGAGCACCCCGGGCTATGAGGAGGTCTTCCTGCTTGACACAGCCTCTCAGTTAGGTGTGAGAATGTCAAGGATTCTTGATGGCAGGTATAAGCTTACACTTGAGGATACTATGACATTCAAAAGCTTTAAGGATGTCATTGGGATCAGTGGTGCCTGGACAACAATGCTCTACATGGGAAAAGCCGTGAAGCCTGAAAACAGGCCTTACTGGCAGATACCTTACAGGTCCCTGCTGCCCAAAAAGACTGATAACCTTCTTGTTGCAGGAAGATGCTTCTGCTTTGAACGCGAACTTGTTGAAGATACCCGTATAATAGGAACCTGCCTTGTGACAGGTCATGGAGCAGGTGCTGCTGCAGCCCTCGCAGCAAAAAATAACGAAGCAGTTCAGGATATTGACACAGGAAAACTAAAGGATCTGCTTATCAGTCAGGGGGCATGGCTTGGATAAAACCGGGAATTAATCCCCCGAAAATAAGGGCAGCCATTTCGCTTGCCACTCTTCTCTTCGCTCTTCCGCTGGGATGGAAAGGAGTATCAGGAATATTCATCTGGCTCAGTCCATTCATAATGCTGAATTCTGTAATAATCTTAAAATCTTATGTTTTCCTTAACCTTGCAGGTGTCCTAGTTTTTCTTGCCTCCTTTTTCAGAAAGAGATTTTTCTGCAACTACCTGTGTTGCTCCGGATTATGTCTTGACAAAATATCAGAGAATAGCCGCTTCAGGGCTTCCGTCCACAGGAAACTACCCCGGACAGGAGCAGTGCTTGCTGTTATTTCAATAACAGGTGCATTTGCCGGCATTCCCCTGCTTATCCTGCTTGATCCTCAGGCTATCCTGCATGGCTTTTTCTCTGTCTTCCCTGGAAAAACAGGAGTTGCAGCCATAATAAGTCTGGCCGGCTTTCCCCTAATACTGGCCGTAAACTATTTCCTTCCGCATATCTGGTGCGGAAAGATCTGCCCTCTTGGAGGATTACAGGATATTGCTGCTGAGGCAGGGTCAGCCATTTCAAAAATCAGGAAAGAAAAGGATGAGGAACGGAATGAAACGGTTTACCGGCCTGCACGGAGATATTTTATTGCTGCTGGCGCCGGGCTGGCAGGTGGGGCAATACTTTCGGGGATAAGCAAAACACATTTTAATGAAGGATGGATACGACCACCCGGCTCAATTGACCCTTCAACATTCGGGACACTTTGCATCAGGTGCGGTAATTGCATAAAATCATGCCCCACAGGTATTCTTAAACAGCATGAAGATTTTGCTGATATCATCTCCTGGCTGACTCCTGAGGTTGAGTACACAAACGGATATTGTATTGAAGATTGCAATTCATGCAGTAAGGTTTGCCCTACCGGCAGCATAACCCTTTTCAGTAAGGATGCCAAAAACAGGATTTTCATGGGGCTTGCAAAGGTCAGTGATGATGAATGTCTGCTTTCAAAGAACAGGGAATGTGACAGGTGCAAAGCTGCCTGTTCATACAAGGCAGTAGAAATTTCGAGAAAAGGCAGTGCAGGACAGCTATTGCCTGAAATCAGCAGAGTCAGATGCGTCGGGTGCGGAGCATGCAAGGTTATATGCCCGGCATACGCAATTAAAATACTTCCGGTACCTGCCGGATGAATTAGTATTGTCCAATTTTCTATCTTTGCACAAATTTTTCAAAAACAATGAGCAACATGCATTTAAGCGAACAGGAGCAGATAAGAAGGAACTCACTTGCAGAACTGAAGAAACTGGGAATCAATCCATACCCGGCAGCTGAATATAAGACAAATGCTTTTGCACAGAATATTCTGGATGAATACGATCCTGTTCTCAATAACTTTCAGGAAGTAAGCCTTGCCGGAAGAATAATGAGCAGGCGCATTATGGGCAATGCATCTTTTGCAGAACTAATGGACTCATCGGGAAGAATCCAGATTTACGTGCGCCGTGACGATATCTGCCCTGGTGAAGATAAAACAATGTATAATACTGTATTCAAGCATCTGCTTGATATAGGGGATATTATAGGGGTGAAAGGACATGCTTTCAGAACACAGATGGGAGAAATAACTGTTCATGTAAATGAATTCACTATTCTCAGCAAATCTATAAGGCCTCTTCCTGTTGTAAAGGAAAAGGACGGAGTGTTTTTTGACGTTGTTACTGATCCTGAAATGAAATACAGGCAGAGGTATGTCGACCTGATTGTCAACCCGGGTGTCAGGGATGTGTTCAGAAAGAGAACTCAGATAATCCAGTCAATGAGGGAACTTTTCAACTCATGCGGCTATCTTGAGGTAGAGACTCCGATACTTCAGCCAATACCCGGAGGCGCTGCCGCAAGACCATTCATAACTCACCACAATACGCTTGATATCCCTCTTTACCTGAGGATTGCAAATGAACTTTACCTTAAAAGGCTTATTGTCGGAGGTTTTGAAGGAGTCTATGAATTTGCAAAGGACTTCAGGAATGAGGGCATGGACAGGACGCATAATCCCGAGTTCACGGTCATGGAGATCTATATCGCATACAAGGATTACAACTGGATGATGAGCTTCACCGAAGAGATTATTAAAAAAGCAGCTCTCGATCTTCATGGTACAACAGAAATAGAATACGGTGATAAAAAGATAAGCCTTAAACCTCCGTTCAGAAGAATAAGCATGACCGATGCCATAAAGGAACATACGGGCATCGACATCACCGGCATGAATGAAGAGGAACTGAGGAAGGTATGCGATAAGCTGGAAGTTCCAAATTCACCCGAGATGGGCATAGGAAAACTAATCGACCAGCTCTTTGGAGAAAAATGTGAACACCATTATATACAGCCCACCTTCATAATTGACTACCCGGTTGAAACCTCTCCCCTTACAAAGATGCACAGGAGTAAAGCAGGTGTGACAGAGAGGTTTGAGCTGATGATTAACGGAAAGGAAATAGCAAATGCCTACTCTGAACTGAACGACCCGATTGACCAGATGGAAAGGTTCCAGGACCAGCTGAGGCTCTCCGAAAAAGGTGACGATGAAGCGATGTTCATAGATCTCGATTTTGTGAGAGCTCTGGAATACGGAATGCCTCCCACTTCAGGTATGGGTATGGGTATCGACAGGCTTGCAATGCTTTTGACAAACCAGGCATCAATTCAGGATGTGCTTTTATTCCCGCAAATGAAACCGGAGAAAAAAGTTGCCCTGGCTGACAGTGATGATAAATACACTGCAAAAGGAATTCCTTCAGAATGGATTGAACCTCTGAGAAAACTTGGCTTTACAAGTGTTGAGAAACTTAAAGAGGTTGAGAAACACACAAAGCTTCATCAGGACCTTTGTGGTTACAACAAGAAAAACAAGCTTGGGCTTCAGAATCCCTCCCAGGATGACGTAAAAACATGGATCAGCTGAAAATCAATAAATTAACACAAACATGCTTCATCTTCTCCGTCATCCGCTTCTGACACACAAGCTTGCAATTTTAAGAAGAAAGGAAACCCCGACCAAAGAATTCAGGGAAACGCTCAAGGAGATAGCTGGCCTTATGGCCTATGAGATCACGCGCGACCTTCCTGTTAAGAAAATAACAATAGAAACGCCTGTTGGGATCTGCGATACTGAAGAACTTTCATCCGAAATTATCCTCGTACCTGTACTTAGGGCCGGACTTGGAATGGTCGATGGTATCTCAGACCTTATAACAAATGCAAAGATCGGACACATAGGTATTTACCGCGACCATGAAACGCTTAAACCTATGACCTATTATGCAAAGTTCCCCGACAATCTCGAGAAATCAATTGTTATGGTTCTTGATCCAATGCTGGCAACCGGAGGCAGTTCCTCGGATGCAATCAGGGTGCTGAAGGAACATGGCGCAAAAACGATCAAGCTTGTATGCATTGTGGGAGCGCCTGAAGGTGTTGAGCGTATTTCAGGCGATCATCCTGATGTTCAGATATATATTGCAGGTCTGGATGAAAAACTCAACCAGAATGGCTACATTGTTCCCGGGCTTGGAGATGCCGGCGACCGTCTTTTCGGCACAAAGTAAAGCCGTTGCGCCCTTGTGCCGTTTTGCCCTTGCGCCCTCACTCCGACTTAAACTAACTGAATAATTCACTGTTACTGATATATGTCGTTGCACAGTGTTATAGAGGTAAAGGATGTCTGGAAATCATTCAAAACTGTCCAGGCAGTTAAAGGTATCAGCCTGAATATCCCAAAAGGGAAATTCGTTGCCCTGCTTGGTCCGAACGGAGCAGGAAAAACAACTCTTGTTGAGATGATTGAAGGCATTCAGAAACCCGATAAGGGCGAAATCACAATAATGGGTAAGAAATGGAAAGGAAATGAAGACGACCTTCACAAGATACTTGGACTGTCGCTTCAGGAGAACCATTTCATTGAAAAATTAAGGGTCACTGAAACACTTGGTCTTTTTGCAGGCTTCTTTAACCTTGGGAATGAGAAAGTTGAGGAAATAATAAAAATAGTGGGTCTGGAGGAGAAGAGGAAGTCTTATGTTGTAAATCTATCAGGAGGCCAGAAACAAAGGCTGGCAATAGGAATCGCCCTTATTAACGATCCTGCCATCCTTCTGCTAGATGAGCCTACTACCGGTCTCGACCCTAATGCCCGACGCGAGATCTGGGACATCCTGAGGACACTTAAAAGAAAATCCGGTACCTCTATGATACTCACCACTCACTATATGGAGGAAGCAGAATACCTTTGCGATTACATTATAATAATGGATCATGGAAATATCCTGAAGCAAGGAACTCTGAGCCAGCTTCTTGATGAGGAAACTGAGGAAAAAGTTGTTGAATTCACAAGCGATTCAAATGTTGATTTCAATAATTTTAAGGAAACAGAAGCAGGATTCAAAATCAGGGGAGGTGATTCTCCCGGAAAGGGTTTTGTGAACCTTACCAGTTTTGAAAAAGAATTGCCTGACTTCCTTTCATTCATGCGTTCCAGGAATATTTCAATCAGAAACATGGAGTGCAGAAGGAAAACACTTGATGATCTGTTTATTACACTGACAGGAAGAAAAATCAATGAATAAATTGATAAATATCAGGCAGTTATGGCTTCTGATCACGGCGCTGTTCCGTGAGATAATACGGGAACCGGGTGTTTTATTCTGGGGAGTGCTCTTTCCTGTTCTTATGGCTCTGGGCCTTGGTATTGCTTTTGCAAAAAAGGGTGATGTAATAAGGAAAATTGCCATAATTGGTGCCATGGAAACCGATTCTCTGATACAAAGGAATCCTTCACTAACAAGCTTTTTGAACAAATCCTGCGAGATAAATCAAGACAGGGACTATTCAGAATGGAAGTGGAAATATATCATAAAGGATGAAAAACTGGGTAACTCTGTGTTTCTCTTTTATGAGATGGATCCGGAAGAAGCCATGATGCTTTTAAAAAGAGGAACCTTTAATGTACTTCTGTCATCGGAAAATGATAAAACCGGATATCACTTTGATCCGATGAATGCTGATGCTGAGCTGACATATCTGAAACTCAGCAGCATAATAGGTGAAGGCAGGATTCTTTCAGTTGAAGGCAACTCTGTTATCCGTCCGCTTACTGTGCAGGGTACAAGGTATATTGATTTTCTTGTGCCCGGCCTGATTGCCATGGGAGTAATGATGTCATCGATGTGGGGAATAAGCTATGGCATCATTGAAAAGAGATCGAAAAAGCTTTTAAGGAGGATGGTTGCCACACCTATGAAGAAATCACACTTCCTCGTAGCCCTCATATCAGTGAGGTTTGCAATGAATGCAATTGAGGCTCTTATCCTTCTTGTTTTTGCACTTGTTGCTTTTAAAATGACTATACAGGGAGACATTATGTCGCTCATAATGATCTTTATAGCAGGAAATATTGCTTTTTCAGGCCTTGCAATTCTGATGTCATCACATACTTCAAACACTGAGGTTGGCAATGGTATAATAAATTTTGTAGTGACACCCATGATGGTACTGTCCGGTATCTTTTTCAGTTATCAGAATTTTCCTGAATGGACACTTCCTGTAATAAGAAATCTGCCCCTTACAATGCTCTCTGACGGCATGAGGAGCATATTCAATGAGGGCGCTGGCTTTGCCCAGGTAATCAAGCCAGTAATTGTTCTGACGACAACAGGCATAATATTTTTTGGTGCCGGACTGAAAATTTTCAAGTGGCACTGAGTAAATAAATCCCTTCGGATGCATCATATCTGTTTTTATCCTGTCTTTAGTTCAGTATTAAAGACCAAAAAAGACAGAAATGAAAAAAATCAGATTTTTAATCGCATTCATTGCAATAGGATCGCTGATCAGCTGTGTTCATGCCCAGTTCAAAAAGACTGTGTACGGAAATGAAAAGGTTGTCAGGATGGAACGGCCTGCCGGTTCATTCGATGAGATAAGGGTAGCAACAGGCATTGATGTTATTCTCCGCCAGGGAAACAAAGAGGAAATTACAGTTGAAGCAGATGAGAATCTGCAGGAGTACATACTGACCGAAATTGAAGGGAATGTGCTGAAGGTCTATACTGAGGTAAACATCCGTGATGCTGAGGAGAAGAAAGTTTATGTAACAATGAAGGAGATAAGATCTGTTAAGGCAAGCAGTGCCGGCGACATCATTGGTGAATCAAAGATCAAATCAGATGAAATTTCAATTGATGCAAGCAGTGCCGGAGATATTAAGCTGGAGGTTTATGCAAGGGAGATATCTGCAAATGTCAGCAGTTCTGGTGATGTAACTCTCACCGGTGAAGCAGACCGTCTTGAGGCAGACCTCAGCAGTGCCGGAGATTTCAAAGCCTCGGAACTGAAGGTTAAGGATGCCGATGTTACAGTCTCAAGCGCCGGTGATGCAAGTATTTATGTAACCGAGAATCTGAAAGCCAGGGCTTCAAGTGCTGGAGACATTCATTACAGCGGCAACCCGAAATATATTGACGCTCATTCATCAAGCGCCGGAGGTGTTCATAAAAGATAAGCACAATTCAATATATATTCCACATTTATATCAGGGACCACCGGTATTGCCGGTGGTTCTCTTTTTCTGGATAGTCACAGATCGCTCCTACGGAGCTCAATTCCCCTAAACACAATTATCAGCAAGAAACATTTCATCCCTACGGGATTAAATCTGGATTTAGTCCCGGAATAGTTCCGTAAACTGCAAATCATTTTGTTATTCAATCTGATGATTGATTGTAGTGAAATTTCAGCCCCGCATATGATCTCTGCATTAAGCATGCTATAAAAATAATCCATAGACATCTAGCCTCCACGGAATTGGAGTCGAATTAATTATGGTTCAGATTCAAGTCTCGGCCCCGTAGGGCTCGTCCGAATAGAGTACACAACACAACAATCCATTGATATCTAATCTCTGCAGAATTGGAGTCGCATTTAATTGTGATTCAGACTCAAATCCCAGCCCCGTAGGGGCATCATGTGTCTGGAAAGAAAATTCAAATAGATTCTGAGCCGCGTAGCGGCGACCTGTTTCATCAAAAAATTTCTACGTAATTAATTGTTATTTATTAACTTGGTAATAACAAAGAAATGGATATCCCATTTATCTCGCTGTATTAACAATTTAATATTTAACTGAAATGGCAAATTCCTATACCCAGATTTATCTGCAACTGGTATTTTCACCATACCGACGTGAAAATGTAATTCCTGTGAAACATAAAGAAGAACTAAACAAATACACAACAGGAATTATCCAGGCCCACAAACACAAACTACTTGCAATAAACTTCATGAGAGACCATGTTCATATTTTTATTGGCTACAAGCCCTCTCAATCATTACCAGATTTACTAAGAGACATAAAGGCCAATACATCTAAATTCATAAATGAAAAAAAATGGATTAACGGCAGGTTTCAGTGGCAAGAAGGTTATGGTGCCTTTTCATACAGTCAGTCTCATATCGGTAATGTTATCAATTACATAAATAATCAGGAAGAACATCACAAATCAAAAACTTTCAGACAGGAATATCTTAATTTTCTGGAAACATATCAGGTTGATTTCAGTGACCAGTATTTATTTGAATGGTACGAGTAAAAAGGTAAGGGTATTTATTACAGGCCTGACCAACCAAGTACACTGGTGATCTGTTTTTTATTATTTTTGTCTTGCGGTGCCTGTTTATTGCATCGTAAATACAAATAAAATCAATACGATATGAAAGAGAAACTGAGTGTTAATCTGAAGAATACAGCAGCATTTGTATCTTATGAAGAGGTACTGGCTCTGGCCAAACAATCTGTCAGGCATCTTGATGCCCTGAACAACGGATCAGGCGCAGGAAACGATTTCCTGGGCTGGCTTACACTTCCAGATGATATTAAGGGTCAGCTCGATCGTATTGAAAAGGCAGCCGGACACCTCAGGTCTGTTTCTGATACAACTGTTGTTATTGGTATCGGCGGATCATATCTGGGAGCCAGAGCTGTTATTGAAGCATTATCCCATTCCTTTTCGCCATATCTGAAAAAGAAAAAGCATGAAGTCATTTTTGCAGGACAGAACATCTGCGAGGATTATCTTTCAGAACTTATAGAACTTCTTGATGAAAGGAATTATTCCATAGTTGTAATCTCCAAATCAGGGACTACAACAGAGCCTGCTATTGCATTCAGAGTATTGAAGAAGCACCTCGAGAGCAAGATTGGCAAACAAAAGGCAGCAGAAAGAATTATTGCAATAACTGATGAAAAACGGGGAGCCCTGCGCTCACTTGCCAATTCAAACGGATATGAAACTTTTATTATTCCTGACAATGTAGGAGGCAGATACTCTGTGCTGACACCTGTGGGACTTCTTCCCATTGCCCTTTGTGGGATTGATATCAGAAGCATGGTATCAGGAGCCAGGGAAATGGAACTTGCAACAAAAAATAACCATGATGTCACAACAAACCCGGTTCTTCTCTATGCTGCAGCCAGGAATCTCCTGCTCCAGGGAGGCAAAGCAATAGAAATTATGGTAGGCTTTACCCCGAAACTTCATTTCATGTCGGAATGGTGGAAACAGCTTTATGGAGAAAGCGAAGGGAAAGACGGGAAGGGAATATATCCTGCCTCTGTTGACATGACAACCGACCTGCACTCTCTTGGACAATATATTCAGGATGGCCAGAGGATACTCTTTGAAACGATCATATCGGTGAAATCTCCCTCAAGGAATCTTACAATTCCCATGGAGAAGGATGATTCGGACCAGCTTAATTATATTGCCGGGAAAAGATTATCGGAAGTAAATAAAAATGCCGAGAACGGTACAATTCTGGCACATAACGACGGAAATGTTCCGGTCATAAAGATAGAAGTGCCTGTAATTGACGCTTATTATATCGGTCAGATGATATACTTCTTCGAACTTGCCTGTGGCGTAAGCGGATATATACTTGATGTCAATCCCTTCGACCAGCCGGGCGTTGAAGCCTATAAGAAGAACATGTTTGCACTTCTCAATAAACCGGGTTTCGAGGAAGCAGGTATAAAGCTCAGGGAGAGACTGTAATCAGTCTATTTCTTCCCGGTTTTCAGCTTGTGCTTTTTCACAAAACCGTCAAGAACCTCATTCAGATCAGGAACACCGATCTCCTGCAGATCATAATGAACCCTTGTGTTTGGTTTCCTGATCTTTATTATCCTGTTCAGATCGATTGGTGTTGCAATTATAACACTGTCGCACTCGGTTTTGTTAATTGTTGCCTCAAGGTCTTTAAGCTGCTGATCGCCATAACCCATAGCAGGCAGCAGGGTTCCGATATTCGGATAAAGCCTGAATGTTTCACTCAGCCTGCCAACCGTAAAAGGCCTTGGATCAATAAGTTCTGCAGCACCATATTTCCGGGCAGCAACTATCCCTGCTCCGATTTTCATTTCTCCGTGTGTGAGTGTCGGACCATCTTCCACAACCAGTACTCTTTTACCCTTTATCACTGAAGGATCGTCAACTTTTATAGGTGATGCACCATCAATAACAATAGCCTCAGGATTCACCTTTTCAATGCTTTCACGCACATGCTGTATTGATTCGGGAGAAGAGCTGTCAATCTTGTTTATTACCACAACATCTGCAATTCTCAGGGTCACTTCACCGGGATAATACTTAAGTTCATGTCCTGCCCTGTGTGGATCAGTAACTGTTACCATCAGATCAGGCTTGTAAAAAGGGAAGTCATTGTTCCCGCCATCCCAGAGGATAACATCACAACCTGAAGGATCTTTTTCTGCTGCTCTTACAATGGCTTCATAATCCACTCCTGCATAAATAACATTGCCCCTTACAACATGAGGTTCATATTCCTCCATCTCTTCAACTGTGCACTTATGTTTCGCGAGGTCCTTAACAGTGGCAAACCTCTGAACCTTCTGTGCATTCAGATCCCCGTAAGGCATTGGATGGCGTATTGCCACAACTTTTAAACCCTTTCCCATAAGGAGCTCTATTATCCTTCTTGAAGTCTGGCTTTTTCCGCAGCCTGTCCTTATAGCTCCTACTGCTATTACAGGCTTGGTACTTTTTATCATTGTATCTGCCGGCCCGAGGAGTACAAAATTTGCACCTGCTGCATTTACAACAGCGCTGAGTGACATAACCCTCTGATAAGGTACATCGCTGTACGAAAAAACACAATCATCCACCTTATGTTTCTTAATGAGCTCAGGCAGGGTTGCTTCTGCAACTATCTGTATGCCTGCAGGATACAGCTTTCCTGCCAACTCTTTGGGATACTTTCTGCCATCAATATCAGGGATCTGTGCTGCCGTGAAAGCAACCACATTGTAATCAGGATTATTTCTGTAATATGTATTGAAGTTATGAAAGTCACGACCTGCTGCACCAATTATAATGACATTTTTCCTTGACATAAAACCTCCGTTAATTTTTTACGTTATATATATGATAATGTTGTTGTTTATTTCTGAATGAATGAACAAATTTATAATTTGCATGGTGAAAATCCGCTTATTTCAACTTGTTTTTTAAAAGCGCTGAAATGTTGATTAAAGAGATGATTTTCTGTTATTTAGACACAAAAAGAAACAGGCTTTAAAACATGTTAAAGAATATGTTTTTTAACAGCTAATGGATATGGCAAATTCTTTGTACTATTATATCTGAAAATGAATGTGCTTGCCCACATATACCTTTCAGGTGATTCTGAAAAAGTAATCATCGGTAATTACATAGGCGATTATGTAAAGGGCAAGGATTATCTCAATTATCCTGAACAGATAAGAAAAGGCATAATAATCCACAGGCATATAGACGCTTTTACTGACAGGCACCCCGTTGTACACAGGAGCAAAATATTCTTTACAAGGAAATACCACAAATATGCCGGGGTTGTGACTGACATAATTTACGACCATTTCCTTACGAAGGAATGGGATTTCTTCTCAAGAAGGCCTCTTGAGAGCGTCACATACAACTTCTACAGGGCCATGGTGAACAATTATGAACACATGCCCGAGAACGTCAGGGAGATGATGCCATTTTTCATAATAAACAACTGGATAGAATCATACCAGACTGTAAATGGTATCCGGCATGTCCTGAAGACCTTAAGCAAGCACTCAACATTGCCTAATGAAACACGCTTTGCAGTACGTGCCCTGAAAAAAAATTACTACTCTCTTCAGGATGATTTTATGGAGTTTTTTCCGCAGCTGATCGATTACGTTGAAAAAGAATTCGGAATACAGATCTCCCACAGGATAACAATACCTTTCTGATCAGACCAGGTATTCATTCCTGCTTGCATCAAGCCTCAGAAATACAAAAAGAAGAAGCGTGAATCCCCACAGGGAGCTTCCGCCATAGCTGAAAAAAGGAAGGGGTATGCCGATTACAGGAACAATGCCAATCGCCATACCTATATTAATGAATACATGAATGAATAAAATTGAAACTACGCCATAACCGTATACCCGCGAAAACACTGACCTTTGCCGCTCAGCAAGGAAGATCAGCCTGAGAAGAAGGAAGAGGTAACATCCTATTACTACAAAGGATCCAAGAAATCCCCACTCTTCTCCGATAGTGCAGAATATAAAATCAGAACTTTGTTTTGGTACAAATTTGAATTTCGTCTGAGTGCCCTGAAGATATCCCTTGCCAGTAAGACCTCCTGAGCCAATTGAAATTATTGATTGGTTAACATTATAGCCAGTGCCGTGAGGATCAGATTTAATGCCAAGCAATATGTTTATCCTGTCGCGCTGATGATCTGGAAGTACATGATTAAAGCCATAGTCTACTGAGTTGACGAATACAAGACTCCCTAAAAGAAAAAGGAAAATCACAAATACTGCAATTGCTTTCTTCACATAGATATACCATGAAACAAGAACCCCGGAAAGCAAAACAGCGCTTAATACAATTATCTCATTATCAATGCTTTTAATAAAATAATGATTGATAAGATAGAAAATTGCCGTGATAACTGTAATAATTATTCCTCCGCCGAGGGCAATTTTCCAGCGACGGGTTGCAAACCATATAAGAAGCAGAGCCAGAACAACAAGTGCAATTGAAAGATAGAAATTATTAACAAGCAGTGTAAGGAAAAACAGTATTATCGCAAGCATTCCGGAAACAAACACATAAGGGCTCATGCCTTCCCTGAAAAGGACAAGGAAGAGTGCAATGAAAACTATTGTCGAGCCCATGTCGGGCTGAAGGGCAGTAAGCAGGGCCGGAAAAAGAATAATTGCAGATGCAGGTATGATAACCTTCCACCTTGTAAGATCATGGCGACGGGTATTAAGATATCCTGCAAGTGCAAGAGCAGTCCCGAACTTTGCAAACTCTGAGGGCTGAAGACTGAACCAGCTGAACTCAAACCACGATTTTGCACCATTTATTTCTGTCCCGAAGACAAGTACAAGAGCCAGCAGCAGCATCAGTAATCCATAAATGAACCAGGCGAAGAAGAAGTAAAACCTGTTGTCAATTATCAGGGCAAATATGCCGGTGACAATTGCCGCAATTATCCATATAAACTGCTTCCCGTAGCGCTGTGACAAATCAAAGATCCTGGTGTGTTCCTCGTTATAAACAGCAGCATAAATATTTAACCAGCCCATTATAACAAGCAGGAGAAACAGCAGAACAGAAGTCTTGTCGAGGCTATTCCACAGGTTTATGCTCCGTTTCATCTTCCTTAATATTTTCCTCAAGGTTAAGTTCAAGTATCCTTTGCTCCATGGCCTTGTTTGAAATTGAATCCCTGAGGTATTTTTCAATCATAAGGCTGGCCACAGGTGCAGCATACGTGGCTCCGAAGCCGGCATTTTCAACATATACTGCAATTGCAATTTTAGGATCATCTTTGGGGGCAAAAGCAATAAATACCGAATGATCCTTCCCGTGAGGGTTCTGTGCAGTACCAGTCTTGCCGCAAACAGCAATGCCCTTTATTGCTGCTACTCTTGCAGTTGCACCGGCCATCCCTCCTACAGCTCCTTCCATGCCGAGAATAACACTTTCGAAATGAGCTGTATCGATATTTATTGTATGCTTAAGCGTAAATTTCGGGTCAATTTTCCCTTCATGCCCTACCGCCTTAACTATATGTGGTGTATAATAAAAACCCCTGTTTGCTATTGCGGCAGTCATATTTGCCATCTGCAAAGGTGTTGTCCCAATCTCTCCCTGGCCAATTGCAAGGGAAATCACAGTGAGTGCCTTCCACCTGTTTTTTCCATGAAACCTGTCATAATATGATGCAGGTGGTATAAAACCGGCAAGCTCATTTACAAAGTCTGTTCCCAGCCTGCTCCCAAAACCAAACTGATTGAGATATGATTTCCAGTGGATGTAAGCTTCCTCAACAGAGCCGTATTTTTTGTTCTCAAGAACCCTCCGGTAGGTCTGACAGAAGTATGAGTTGCACGAGTTGGCAACTGCTTGTGGCAGATTGAGCGGGGAGCTGTGAAGATGGCAGCCTACGAAGAGATATCCCTGATCACAACCAAACTTTGTATCTTCTGTAATAACACCTTCCTGAAGCCCGATAAGTCCGTTTACAGGTTTGAACGTTGAGCCCGGAGGATATGATGCCATAAGCGCCCTGTTGAAAAGTGGCTGCAGTGCTGTGTCAGACTGAAGTCTTGCAAAGTTCTCCGACCTTATCCTTCCAACAAGGAGACCAGGGTCATAATCAGGCGCTGAAACCAGGCTCAGAACTTCACCGGAGGATGGTTCTATCGCAACTATACTCCCTCTCTTGTTCTTCATAAGCAGTTCACCGTATTCCTGCAGGTCGATATTGATCGAAGATATTATGTCTTCTCCCTGTACTGCCACAGTATCCATACTTCCATCAGCGTAGGATCCCTTTATCCGGCTGAATACATCCACCATGAATATTTTTACTCCCTTTTGGCCCCTCAGCTCAGACTCATAAGCTTCCTCAATCCCGCTTTTCCCAATATAATCGCCTGATTTATAGTATGGATTCTTCTTAATAAGTCCTTCATCTACCTCACTTACATAGCCAAGAATATGAGCCGCAACAGGCCTTGAATATTTCCTTAGCGTTCGCGGCTGAACATAGAACCCGGGATATAGAAACATCTTCTCCTGGAACCTGGCATAATTAGCATCGGAAATCTGCTTCAGAAAAACTGATGGAGCCCTTCGCGAATAGTTTATTGCAGCCCTCATCTGTTTTCTGAAGATATCTTTTGTGATGTCAAGCAGAGCACAGAACTCAGCAGTATCAATAACTGAAGTCTGGGAGGGTATCACCATAATATCATAAGCAGCCTGGTTTGATACTATAAGCTTGCCATTCCTGTCATATATAAGTCCGCGTGCCGGATATTGTGTTACATATCTCAGAACATTATTGTCAGCCGAAAGCCTGTAGGTGTCCTTAACAATCTGTATAACAATAAGCCTTATTATCAAAGCCAGAAAACCTGTTATGACAAGCGCCATCACTATGTATTTTCTGTTGATAAAAGGATCTTTCATTTCAGCTTCTTACCTTCCTTTTCTGTAATACTCAATTATGAGGACAAAAGTAACAGTAAATACAGAACTAAGAAGCACCCTCAGCAGGGTTCTGAAAAAATCAGCAAGCCTGAATACTTCAAGGTAGAAAAGGGCTGTGTGATGCACAAGAACAACAAGAGTTGCATAGATAAGGTACCACCGGAATCCGTAAGAAAGCATTGAAGGCTGTGCTCCGGGTTCAAAGCCATCGCGGGGTGAATTAGACCTTAATACTGACGGCCGTATAAAAGCAGCAAGAACTGAAGCAGAAGAATGCATTCCCGGTGTACCTGTAAAAATATCTATTGTCATCCCTGTGAAAAAGGCCAGAATAAGAAGCAGCCAGGAAGGTATCTCAACCGGTAGTATAAGAATGAACATTATGTAGACATAAGGATTCACATAGCCGCTGAACTGGATATTGTTGAAGAGCAAAATCTGCAGCAGTACAAGCAAGATAAAAACAACCGTATATCTGATTACAGAATTGATCATTCGATTTTCTCCTCCAATTGAATTAATTCTGCTTTTCTCTTGTTCGCAACAACATCAACGAACTGCAGTTTTCTGAAGTCTGTGACGAGCTGAACATAAATTATATAAAAATCGCTTCCGGGTTTTTCAAATCCGGTAATGGTCCCTATTGTAACACCTTCAGGAAATATTGCAGAATAACCTGTTGTTTCAATTGTGTCACCGATATTTACTGTAACATGCTGCGGGATATCACTCAATATTGTCGTCCTGTAGTCTCGCCCGTCCCAGCTGAGTGACCCGAAGTACCCGTTTGACTTTATCCTTGCACTTACCCTGAAATCAAGATTAAGCAGGGACATTGCAACCGAAAAATTCTCGGAACAACCCACAACAACACCTGCTATACCTCCTCCTCCGATTATTGCCATATCATTTGATATGCCATGCCTTGTACCCTTGTTTATTGTAAAAAAATTCTTCTGCTTATTAACAGAATTGCTTGTTAATCGTGCAGTTGTATATTGATACTGTTGCTGGTAAACAGTATCAGACACACTATAAAACGTTGAGGTATTATTTCTGACAAGCCGGTTTATACTGTTTCGCAGAGCTGTATTTTCAGCGGCAAGATTGGCATTTATGTCACGCAGGTTGATATAATTCCTGGTATTTGTTATTCTTTCCTCAAAACCATAGGCAAGCCACCTGATGCTGTTTACAGCACGTGCATTATGATAATAGTTCCGTGTTGAGAGGAAATAGATTGCTATCCCTTCAAGTATAAGAAAGATTATGAGGTTGCTGTAACGTTCGAGGAAATTCAGGAGACTCCTCATTTACCTGATATGTTATCTCATTAAGAACTGGAATCTTTCAACATTTTTAAGTGCAACACCTGTGCCCCTGGCCACTGCATGAAGAGGATCCTCCACGACATTGAAATTAATATTTATCTTGTCAGCAAGCCTCTTGTCAAGGCCTCTCAGCAAGGCACCGCCTCCGGCAAGATAGATTCCCTTGTTTACAATATCAGCATACAGTTCAGGAGGTGTCTGTTCCAGAACGCTCAGCAGCGCTGCTTCTACCTTTGACAGAGATTTGTCAAGGCAATAGGCAATTTCCTGATATGATATCGGTATTTCAATAGGAAGGGCTGTCATAATATTCGGACCTCTCACAATATAATCAGGCGGAGCGTTTTCAATGTCAGGAAGAGCTGCTCCAACAGCAATCTTGATATCCTCAGCTGTTCTTTCTCCTATCTTAATATTGTGCTGGTGACGCATATAAGCCTGAATATCAGCAGTAAAGCCATCGCCGGCGATTCTTATTGACTTATTGCATACAATACCGCCAAGAGCAATTACTGCTATCTCGGTGGTTCCCCCGCCAATGTCAACAACCATGCAGCCTTCTGGTGCCTCAACATCGAGCCCGATACCTATTGCAGCAGCCATCGGTTCATAAATCATGTATACATCCCTTCCTCCGGCATGTTCTGAGGAGTCGCGGACGGCACGTATTTCTACCTCGGTGCTGCCTGATGGTATGCAAACAACCATTTTCAGTGAGGGAGAGAATAACTTTGGACCCTTGTTGATCATCCTTATCATACCCCTTATCATAAGCTCGGCAGCATTAAAGTCAGCAATAACACCGTCGCGTAAAGGCCTGATAGTCTTTATATTTTCATGTGTTTTGCCATGCATCTGCCTTGCAGCTTCTCCTATTGCAATCAGCTTTCCTGTATTCTTGTCAATTGCTACAATAGAAGGCTCATCTACTACAACCTTGTCATTATGTATTATGATTGTATTGGCTGTCCCAAGGTCAATCGCAATCTCCTGTGTTAAAAATGAAAAAACGCCCATTATATGAGTAATTGTTTATTAGTGTTTAAAATGTCTTATCCATGTTAACATCATTGTCATGCCATTTTCCCTGCAATAATTTATTTATTCCTGATCCC
>ERZ1645192.119-NODE-119-length-53140-cov-10.484807_pt1 | contig 53140 bp, 39 predicted proteins | sample MGYA00575354_ERZ1645192 | MGnify/ENA primary metagenome ERZ1645192 (study PRJEB40844, sample SAMN11349763) | freshwater sediment metagenome | isolation source: river sediment | host: Sediment | place: India: Faizupur Khadar , New Delhi | collected 2017-02-21 ... | reverse complement strand
GAAGGAACGGGAGTGCAGGGAACCCTTTGACCGGAGAAGGTGAAAAGAGCAGCACAGGGGCTGGTGGCAGGGGTAGCACTCCCTGCTCCGTCACAACAGAAAGGATGGGCATCCCCACTCTCGTGTCTGTGGTATCCACGCATGGGATCTCCACACATGGGGTCTCCACACATGGGATTTCTAGCACCCGCAGTTGGGGCCAATCAACCTTCGTCCCATCTGCTGAAGATTGGGGGAGTGCCCGCCCTGTCAGGAAAAAGAGGAGCGGGAAGCAGACCGTCAGCAGTAAAGGAAGCATCTGTCCTGAAAAAGTAGCAAAAAACATCTGCATTCCCGTTTAGAACGCCAAAGATACGACTTTCATCCTTTCCGGTTCCTGTGCCACCTAATTTTTGGAGGAGAGCGAAAACCATGATCCGATTTAATCTCTACCTTTCGCAAAAAAATAGATCGTCCTTATGGTCACTCTGACCCAATTGGAATATATCGTTGCGGTAGACACATACCGTCATTTCGGGAAGGCCGCTGAACAGTGTTTTGTGACTCAGCCAACCCTTTCCATGCAGATCAGGAAGCTAGAGGAGGATCTGGAGGTGATCTTGTTTGACCGGAGCAAGCAGCCGCTGATACCCACCGATGTAGGGCAGCGGATCATTGAGCAGGCCAGGGTCGTGCTCACCCAGGCCGAGGAACTGAAGAATATCATCAGAGACCACAAAAACCAGGTTTCCGGGGTACTGCGCATCGGCATCATCCCTACGCTGGCCCCATACCTGCTGCCGCTCTTCATCGGGAACTACAAGCGGGCCTATCCCAATATTCTGATCAGGGTGGAAGAACTCACCACCCGAAACATCATCGACCTGCTTCATAAGGACCTTCTCGATGTGGGGATCCTGGTTACTCCCCTGCGGGAGGATAAAATAAATGAGAAGCCTGTTTTCTACGAAGAGATGCTGATCTATGCCCACCCTGGTCACCCTATCCATGCCAGGAAAGAGATCACCCCGGAGGATATTGCCACACCGGACCTGTGGTTGTTGAGCGACGGGCACTGTTTCCGCAACCAGGTGGTCAACCTCTGCGCTTTCATGAGCGGCGCCGGCGGAGCCCTGCCCTTTCAGTTCGAGGCCGGCTCCCTGGAAACCATCCTTCATATCGTGGACAAGGAAGGAGGACTCACCCTTATTCCTGAACTGGCCCGGCTGGAAATGAGCCCAGAACGCCAAAAGAATATCCGCTCCTTTACTTCTGTCAGACCCCTGCGCGAAGTGAGCCTGGTCTACAGCCGCCATTTCGCCAAACACCGGCTCATCAACCTGCTCTGGCAGGAAGTCAGCAAAGCCGTACCCCCCGAAATGACCGCTGCAGGCAGAGGCTCGGTCGTGGAATGGAAATGAAAAAAAATTCTCAGCACCCCCTCGAAATTTCAGAAAAAGTTATTTCCTTTGCAGCGCCAAAAAAACAGGCAGTAAAACAATACTGCGGTTAATGGCAAAAAAGTTCTTTTCTGTTTTGCAGGATTACAAAAAAGGTTTATTTTTGCAGTCCGATTTTCAGAAAAATAATCGAAACGGTCGGTTCATCTAAGGGTTAGGATTCAAGATTTTCATTCTTGCCATAGGGGTTCGAATCCCCTACCGACTGCAACTTTTTAATAGAATATTAGAAATGGCAAATCACAAGTCAGCATTAAAGAGAATTAGGCAGACCGAATCGAAACGGCTGAATAACAGGTATTATGCAAAAACCACGCGCAATGCCATCAAGAAGTTCCGTTCGGAAACCAACAAGGAAGAAGCGGTGAAAATGTATCCCGAAGTGGTTTCCATGATTGACAAGCTTGCCAAGCAGAATGTCATTCACAAGAATAAGGCTTCCAATCTCAAGTCAAAGCTGGCATTACAAATCAACAGGTTGTAAGGCAACAATTTCATAAAGAGACGAAAAAGGCCTCTCCCTACCGGAGAGGCTTTTTTTATGCCAGGGGGGGCATTGTTCTGGCGCCCGGGGCAAGGAGACCGGGCGGCAGGGTGAACATAACCGGGTTTTAAATAATTGCAACCGGCTGATCTGGTCTGAAGGTGGTATATTTGGAAGGTTGGAGCAACAGACCCCCAAAAATGGAGCCATACAGGAAACTCAACCTCAAGGAGTGGGCCGTGGAAGACCGCCCGCGGGAGAAGATGCTGGCCCGGGGGCCGCGGGCACTGAGTGATGCCGAGCTGATCGCCATTCTGATCGGGTCGGGAAATACCGGGGAGACGGCAGTGGAGTTATCGCGCAGGATTCTGCATGCCGTCGACAATGACCTGGATGACCTGGGGCGCCGGAACAGCGATTTTCTGATCCGGTTCAAGGGGATCGGTGAAGCCAAGGCCATCAATATTCTGGCCGCCATGGAACTGGGGCGCCGCCGTAAGGAGATTTCCCTCCCCGGAAAACCCACCATCACGGGCAGCAACGATGCCGTCGCCATCTTCGCCCCGCTGCTGGGCGACCTCGACCACGAAGAGTTCTGGATCCTCCTGCTCAACCGCAGCAACCGGGTCCTCGACAAGTTCATGGCCAGCAAGGGAGGCATCACCGGAACCGTTATCGACGTGCGCACCATCATGAAATGCGCCGTCGAAAAATCAGCTACCTCCATGATCCTGTGCCATAACCACCCCTCCGGCAACCTCTCCCCTTCCGATGCCGATCTCCAGATCACCCGCAAAATCAAAGATGCCGGTAAAATCATGGAAATCCAGGTCCTCGACCATCTTATCATCACCCAAAAGAGCTTCTACAGTTTTGCCGACAACGGCATCCTCTGAGGCGCAATCTGAAGAGCCCCTTCGCCCCATCATCCTCCCCACCCCTGCAGAAAGCTGTAAGTGAGGACGTTGTGGTTACCTTAAATTTTATATCTTTAGAGCCACAACTGAGGCACTCATGATTCTGATCTTTACCGAAAAGAAAACCTCCCGTCTGGAATATATTTTTTCACTGATCTTCAGGGATGTGCTCGGCGCGGAAGTAGCACTGACCACCGATGCTGATGAATGCAGGCACTCCTCGCTGCCCGTGGTTTGCTATTCTTCGCAACCCATCGCGACGGGCCTGTTCATGGGAGCTCACCCCCTGCTGACCACCCCGGAGCGGAGGATGCCCCCGTTGGAACCGCTCCAGTTCAGGGGCGAAACCGGCTTTCTGGCCACCCCTCCCGGCTCCTTTATGCCCTTCGACCCTTTTGCCTCTGCTTTTTTGGCCGTTTCACGCCTCGAAGAGTACGAACAAGGTTCACGCGACCCGCACGGGAGATTCCTGGCCGCCAACTCCTTCCTTTCCCGCTATGGCCTCCTCCATAAGGCCATGGTAAACCGGTGGGCAGGGCTGGTGGCCACCCTCCTGGAAGAGGCTTATGACAGAAAAATATTCCCGCCCCCCTCATGCCGGGTGCTCACCACCGTGGATATTGATAACGCCTGGGCTTTCCGCCATAAAGGGCTTTTCAGAAACAGCGGATCCTTGCTCAAGAAGATCTTCACGGGCCACTGGAAGGAGGCTGCCGGGCAAATGATGGTCCTCAGCGGTCTCCAGGATGATCCCTATGACACCTATGATTATCTGGCCGACCACTTCAGGGCAAACGAAGACAAGCTCCTCTTTTTCTTCCTTCTGGGAGATTATGGCCCTTATGACAAGCAGGTTTCCTTCCGGAATAAAAGGCTGCAGCAGTTGGTACGGCAGACGGCCGGGCGGTTTCAGACCGGACTGCACCCCTCCTACAGGGCCGGGCAGGAGGAGGCCGCTGGGCCCACACTCAAAGAAAAGAAGAGAATGGAAAAGATCACCGGCAGCCCTGTGACCCACAGCCGCCAGCATTACCTGCTGCTGCAGTTCCCTCACACTTACCGGAAACTGCTGGAGGCGGGGATTACCTCTGACTATTCGATGGGCTATCCTGAGGTCACCGGATTCAGGGCAGGCACAGCCACCCCTTTCTTCTTCTATGATCTTGAAAAAGAGGAAATCACCCCACTCAGGATTTATCCTTTCCTGGCCATGGATGTCACCCTGCGCCAATATCAACGGTTATCGGCCGGGGAGGCAATTGACCTGCTGACCTCCCTTCTGCAGGAAGTACATTCCACGGGCGGTGTGTACACCACCATCTGGCACAATGAATCCCTCCATAACCAGGGAGTCTGGAAAGGGTATAAAATGGTTTTCGAACGGATCACCCAGGAAGGCATCAGCCATGACAGGAGATAAGCGTTTTCCCATCACAAGGGTCAGCCGGCAGGAGCTTCACCTCTCCCGCTATGAGAAGTGCCTGGAGACGGCCCCCGGTGCGCCCGTTTATGCCTGGCCCTGGTTTCTGGATATCATGGCCGGGAAGTGGGAAGTACTGGTGTGGGATGATTACCGTTATGTGATGCCGGTGGCTTTCCGCCGCAAATGGGGCATTTCTTATGTCTACCAGCCGGTGTTTGTCCAGCAACTGGGGATCTATCCTGCTGCCCCACCCGACGAAACCCGCGCCTTCTTCACCTTGCTGGCGTCCCTGTATCCTTACATCCATTATCCTTCCGGATATGGAGCGGAGGAGGCGGAAGCTGCCGGCTTCACCATCATGGAGCACCATACCCGCCGGTTAAGGCTTGGAACAGGCTACCCCTCTCTGGCCGCCCGTTTCGGGGACTATATCACCCAGAACCTGAAAAAGGCAACCCTGAGCCAGATCACGGTGTCCCGTGAATTCCAGCCCGCCGTTTTTTTTGAACTACAGAAGGTCTCCAGGAAAATCCCCGTGCCTGGAGATGCGTGGAATCGGTTCCGGAGGCTGATGGAAGCCACCCTATCCGACGGGAGGGGGCTTCTGCTGGTCGCCCGTGACCCGGGGAAGGAGGCCGTCGCCGCCGCCTTTTTCATCCTGTGGCGCGACACGGCCTATTACATGGCGGTATGTTCCGGGCCCCGGGGCCGTGCCTTAAGGGCGGGCTTCGCCCTCCTCGACACCTTCTTCCGCGATCATGGGCACCTCCCCATCACCTTTGACTTTGAGGGCTCCTCTGTAGAAGGGGTGGACCGCTTTTTTGCGGCCTTCGGTGCAGAGAGCTCCCCCTATTACCTCTTCCGCCTCAACAGGCTGCCATGGCCCATTAGACGCATCAAGCAATAAAACCGCCTGCACATGGAGAGCCACCCCTTTCTGCGATCCCTGGCCCGTACGGCCGCCACTCCTCTGCCCCTGCCGCTGCTGACCACCCTTTCACAACAAAAGGTGATTCTTCCCTTTTACCATGCCATCAGTGACCAGCCCCCGCCTCACCTGCGCCATGTCCTTCAGACGCGAAATACCCGTATCTTCCGCCAGGACCTGGAATGGCTCCTGCGTCATTTTGAACCGGTGGAGGTGGCCACCCTCGAAGCCCTGGCCGCAGGAGCCCCCGCGCCCCGCAAACCCCTATTCCATCTCTCCTTCGACGACGGACTGAAGGAAGTGGCGACCGTCATTGCCCCCCTGCTCAGGGAAATGGGGATCCCGGCCACCTTCTTCGTCAACACCCGCTTTATTGGCAACCGGGACCTCTTTTACCGTTTCGGGGTCTCCCTGCTCCTCAGCATCCTCGAGGTGAGAGCAGCAGGGGAGAAGAGCCTCAGGGAGGCTTCAGAAATCCTGACCTCCGGGGGGATCAAAGCCCCCACCCTCCGGGAGCAACTGCTGGCGATCGACTACAGCCATAGGGAGCTCCTTCAGCAAGTAGCCCCCAGACTGGGCGTGGACTTCGGGGATTACCTGCGCCACCAGGAGGTCTATCTCAACGAAGAGGAGATCAGAGCATTGATCCACCAGGGTTTCACGGTGGGAGCCCACGGACTGGACCATCCCCTGTTCCGCCAGCTCTCGCATGAGGAACAACTGCGGCAGGCCCTGGAATCTACCCGCTGGCTGGAAGAACAGATGGGCGTGGCCCCCCTGCTCTTTTCTTTCCCTTTCTCCGACGAGGAGGTGCCAGCCAGTTTCTTTCACCAGGTGCACCCACCCACCGGAAAGATCAGCCTGACGTTTGGCATCTCAGGCCTCAAGAAGGAGGCGTTTCCGCGCCATCTTCACCGGATCCCCATGGAACGGGGTGACCTCCCGGCCCGGGCCATCCTCAGGGAAGAATATCTCTACTTCCTGATGAAAGCTCCTTTTGGTAAAAATAAAATCAACCGATGATGATTCACACCCTGGTGCGGGCCCTGCTGCCCGAGAAACAACGTATTGCCCTGCTGATGACGGGAATGCGGCTGCGGAGCCTAACCCTCAGGGGGAAGGCCTTCACCTGTAACTGCTGTGGCAGGAGTTTCCGCAAGTTCTTGCCCTACGGCAACCAGCCCCGCCCCAACGCCCTCTGTCCCTGGTGCCACTCCCTGGAGAGAACGCGGGTTCTGATGGCCTATCTGGAAAGGGAAACCCGGGTATTCACCCCGGGCACCCGCACCCTCCACTTCGCCCCGGAAGGGAGTATCCTCAAAAGAATCAAACGGTCGGCCCGCCCGGGGGACTACATCGCTGCCGATATCAATCCCGCCCTGGGGGAAGTAGTGGCCGACATCACCCGCATTCCCTATCCCGATAATTCTTTTGATTATGTCATCTGCTCCCATGTCCTGGGGCATGTTCCCGACGAACCCCGGGCCATTGATGAAATCTACCGGGTGCTGACTCCCGGGGGGGAAGCCCTGGTGATGACCCTCTTAGACCTGAGGAATCCCGTGACCTTGGAGGATGCCGGGGTGACCACCGCGCAGGAGCGGTTGGCCCGTTACGGGGAGCCCGACCTGGTCAGACGCCATGGCCGCGACTTCGCCCACCGGCTTCAACGCCCGGGAATCCTCATCGAAGAGATCGACTACGCCGCTCACATGAAGGGGGAGGAACGCCGGAGAATGAGCACCGGCAACGGTGAACGGGAATTGATTTTCAGGTGCACCAAAGTGCAGCAATGACATGGAACAGCCTCAATTCCGAGCTTTCCTGACAAAGGTCAGCGCCCCCCTGTGGTTCCCTGGGTCGCGCCGGCCGGTGCCGGATTTTCATACAGAATCATCCTGACCTGCCACGACTGTAACACCCTGACCTTTTCCCATTCGCTGTCAAGACGCGCTTTAAGTGCTTCCGGAAAGTCATTGAAGACATTGGACCAGAGGAGGTATCTGAATTCAGGGTCAGCTTCGCCTGCCGTTCCATAAGAACGGGCGTCACCGGTCAGGTCGGTGTATTTAAAAGCCACGTTGTTGGGGAAGGAGGTTCCAATGGCGTCGGGAGGAATCCCCTGTTCCTCCAGGTAGCGGTTCATGTCGCGCCGCAGATACTGGTAGGGCAGGTAGGCCAAACTGGCATCCCATCCTTTGGCGATGGAATCGGGGTAGACCCAGAAATTCCCTGAGAGTTCGCCGGCCAGAAGAAGACCCAAAACCAGCAGAATCGCTTTTTTCCTTTTGACCAGCAGGAAGAGATGGACCATAACCGTCAGGGCCACCATCAGGAAGAGGGGGATGAAATAGCGGTGGCCGGCGAGATTGCGATAGGTGAGCGCCGAATAGCTGAAGACCAGGAGGAGCACCAGGGAGAGGAGGATCAGCAGCCGGCCGTCGGGGGTGGTTTTAGTTTTACCCCTGAGGAAATAAGGGATGAGCAGGGCGCCGGTGATCCAGAAGAAGAGGCGTCCCTGGTCGGCCAGGCGCCAGCCCATGATGAGGATATTCCGCAGGAATCCCAGGAAGTCGACCCGGGCGAAATGGTCGTACCAGGGCATATCGGCATGGTAGCCGATCCAGCCAGTGCGGAGGTAATGGGCTCCCAGGTAGAGCAGGGCGGTGAGGGTGGCCGGCAGATAGACCGGCAGTTGTTGGAGGAAATAGCGGAAGAACCCTTTCAGCAGGGGCTCACGGGGTTCTTGAGTATTCTTTGGTGTGCCTGCAGCCGGAAAGAGGAAGAGGAGTGTTTCGGTGATAAAGAAGGCAGCGACCATCATCATGCCGCGCATGCTGGTCAGGGTCAGGCCCAGGAAAGCCAGGGTCAGCAGGCCTCTTCTGCGGGCCAGGAGGGCCCACAGGGCCATAGTGAAGAAGCAGGCGATCCAGATATCAGGGGAGACCAGGGTCATCTGGGCCACAAGGGTGGCATCAGCAATGAGGAGCAGGGTGATCAGCCAGGCATACCGGCCGGGAAAGAGACGACCGGCAATCCTGCGGGTGAAAAAAAGGAGGCCCAGGATAAAGGGGAGCATGGCCAGATGGCTCACCACCAGACTTCTGCCCAGGAGCGTCCACATCAGCGCCAAATACATCCCAAAAGCCGGGATGTGCCCGCTGTCCATATCGTTGGGAAGGAAGAGGGAGGAGAAATGGTTTTCATAGAAGAAATGGGCATGGCGCGAGGCCAACTGGAGGGTATCCCAGAAAAAGGGAAGCCCCGCGGTGGCCAGGACCAGGCCCAGGAGCGCCACCCAGGGAAGAGCTTCCCCAGCTAGGGCCCATCCTTTGGATGTTTTTCCCATGAATGGATTCATAGTGGGTTCCGTTTAGGGCAAAAATAGGAGTTTCACGGGGGTAACCGCCCTAAAAAGGCCAATTTTTATATAACTTTACCGGGGTTTCCCCGGAGCGCTTTTTCGTTCCGGCAGAAACCCGGCTAAACACCAACTCCATGGAAATCATCATCTCGGGCAACCGCCCCTCCATCATAGACCAGTATCTGGCAGAAATCAGGGATCAGAAGATCCAGAGCGATCCGTTGCGTTTCAGAGAGAACCTCCTGCGTCTGGGAGAGCTCTTTGCCTATGAAATCAGCAAAACACTGGTTTTTCGGGCGACGGAAGTGGTGACCCCCCTGGGAGTGGCCATGGTGCCTCAACTGGAACGGCAGCCGGTGCTGGCCACCATCCTGCGGGCCGGGCTCCCCATGCACCATGGGATGCTCCGCATCTTCGACCATGCCGAAAACTGCTTTATCTCGGCCTACCGGAAATACACCGAAGACCACAGCTTTCAAATCGAATTTGAATACATGTCTTCGCCTGGCCTCGACGGAAAGGTGGTCATCCTTTCCGATCCCATGCTGGCCTCCGGAAGATCCATGGAAATTAGCTACCATGCCCTGCTGAGTAAGGGCAACCCTGCCGCCATCCACCTGGTATCGCTGATCGCCAGCCAGCAGGGCGTCGAATACCTCACCAGCAGGATTGATGACCCACGGGTGACGCTCTGGCTGGGCGCCATCGACGAGGGGATGAACTCCAAGTCCTATATCGTACCCGGTTTGGGTGATGCAGGGGATCTGGCCTATGGGGAGAAAACAGACTCTAAGTGAACCTCTGACTCCCTTTCTGCTCCCTGATCTCCGGCGCTATCCTGTGACAGGCAGGCAGAGACTCATCGGTAGCCTGACACAGGATTCCCTTTAACCAGGAATCAGAAGCCCTCATAGATACCCAATCCAAAGAGGGCGAAATCATATTTCACAGGATCCTCCCTATCGAAGCGGCGCAAGTGAGAAGTTACCTCTTCCACGGCTTTCCAGTCGTTCTGTTGACGGGTCAGCAGTCCGAGTTTGCGGCTGACGTTTCCGGTATGGAGGTCGAGCGGGAGCATCAGGGCTGATGGGGGGATCCCTTTCCAGAGCCCCAGGTCAACGCCTCTGTTGTCATCGCGGACCATCCAGCGCAGGAACATATTGAGCCGCTTGGCAGCGGAACCGGAACGGACATCGGCGACATGGCGCCTGCTCCGCAGGGGAGCTCCTGACTCCAGGAAAACCTCCCTGAAGTAAACCAGCGCCGCGGCAACATGGCCCCCCTCGCGATACCCCCTGGTAAAAACCTCCTCCAGTCCCCCGCGAGTGGTATAAATATGCCTCAGGGCCTGAAAAAAGAAAATGGCATCCTCCCCATTGAAGGTGCGGTGGCAGAAGCGGGAGGCCCGCAGGAACTCCGCAGGGGAGCCCTCCGTGAGAAACTCATAAGGATGGTTGTCCATGAGGGCCATCAGGCGACGGCCGTTCACGAGGATCTGTTCCCTTTTGCCCCAGGCGATGGTAGCTGCCAGGAAACCGGCAATCTCGGCATTCTCTTTTCTGGTGAAACTACGGGGCAGACTTACCGGATCGGTTTGTACAAAGAGGGGCCGGTTGTAAAAAAGGACCTTTTCTTCCAGGAACTCCCTGAGTTCTTCAGGGTTCATCGGAGGATCAGTCCGTCTTTGATATGGATGATCTTGTCGCTCCGTTCGGCAAAGGAGTCGTCATGGGTGACGATGATGAAGGTCTGTCCCATATCGTTGCGGAGGGTAAAAAGCAAATCATGAAGTTCATCGCGATTGCGGGAGTCAAGGTTTCCCGAGGGTTCATCGGCCAGGATGACTGCCGGTTTGTTGACCAGGGCACGAGCCACGGCGACCCGTTGTTTTTCTCCTCCGGAGAGCTGGGAAGGTTTATGATCACGGCGATCGTCTAAACCCAGAAAGTGAAGGAGCTCGCGGCTGCGTGTTTCGGCTTTGTTCCTCGAATAACCGGCGATATAGGCCGGCAGGGCCACATTCTCAAGCGCGGTGAACTCAGGCAGAAGATGGTGAAACTGAAAGACAAAGCCCAGTTTACGGTTCCGGAAGCGGGAGAGTTCCTTTTCATCCAACCCCGACACATCGTGGCCATCGATCCACACCTTGCCTGTATCGGGAAGACTCAGGGTCCCCAGGATCTGCAAAAGGGTAGTCTTGCCTGCACCACTGGCCCCCACAATGGAGTATATTTTACCGGCAGGTACCTCCAGGTCAATGCCCCGCAAAACCTGCAACGCCCCAAATGACTTCCTGATATTTTCTGCTCTGATCATGGTCGTCCTCAGCCGGCAGCCTCATCCTCCACCTGCTTTTTAATGGTATCGGCTTCCTTTTTGACATCATCGGCGATCTTAGTGAAATCCTTCCTGAGGTCACCCGTATTGTCATTGATTTCACGCTGAATCTCACTGGTTGCCTTCTTGAATTCACGCATTCCCTTGCCCATCATCCGGGCAATGTCAGGAATCGACTTTGCTCCAAACAGGAGCAAAGCCACCAGGACTACCACAATGATTTCTCCTCCGCTCATAACATATTTCGATTAGCCATCCTATTTCTTCACGGCCATTCCGTGAAGTCCCTATTTTACTTTGGGTTCCGGCCGGTCCTCCCTCTCCCCCGCTTATATCCTGACCTGGGTTGAAACCCCTGTTGGGGGGAGCAGTCGGCCGGGATCAGAGAACCCCTGCCACTTCGACCTCAACGAATGATTCGATATTGTCGCCCGTTTTGAGGTCATTGAAATTGTCGATATTCAGACCACATTCATAGCCATTCTTGACCTCTTTGACATCCTCCTTGAACCGTTTCAGAGAGCCCAGGTTACCCGTATAGATGACAATGCCGTCGCGGATCACCCTGATCTTGTTGTTGCGGCTGATTTTTCCATCGCGCACGATACATCCGGCTACGGTCCCCACCTTGGTCACCTTGAAGATCTCGAGGATTTCGAGGGTACCGGTGATCTCCTCCTTGATTTCCGGGGAAAGCATACCCTGCATGGCCGCCTTGATCTCGTTGATGGCATCGTAAATGATGGAGTACAACCTGATGTCGATCTGTTCCTTCTCGGCCAGTTTGCGGGCACTCAATGAGGGCCTTACCTGGAATCCGACGACGATGGCTTCTGAAGCCGAGGCCAGCATGATATCCGACTCAGAGATCTGTCCGACCGCCTTATGGATCACGTTGACCTGGATTTTCTCGGTCGACAGTTTGATGAGGGAGTCGGAGAGGGCTTCGATAGAGCCGTCGACGTCGCCCTTGACAATCAGGTTGAGTTCCTGGAAGCTGCCGATGGCAATCCGGCGGCCGATTTCGTCGAGGGTAATGTGCTTCTGGGTTCTGAGTCCCTGTTCGCGGGCCAGTTGCTCCCGTTTGTTGGCGATTTGGCGGGCATCCCTTTCGTTCTCCATCACATGGAACTTGTCGCCCGCCTGAGGGGCTCCATCCAATCCCAGGATGATGACGGGTTCGGATGGGCCGGCACTGTCGATGCGCTGGTTGCGCTCATTGAACATCGCCTTTACATGCCCGAAATGCTGCCCGGCCAGGACCACATCCCCGCCCCGGAGGGTCCCTGACTGCACCAGCATGGTGGCCACATACCCCCTCCCTTTGTCGAGTGACGACTCGATGATGGTTCCACTGGCATTCTTGCCGGGGTTGGCTTTCAGATCAAGCAGTTCGGCTTCCAGAAGCACCTTCTCGAGAAGTTCATGCACGCCAGTCCCCTTTTTAGCGGAGATGTCATGCGACTGGTATTTGCCGCCCCACTCCTCCACCAGGTAATTCATATTGGCCAAAGCCTCCTTGATTTTCTCAGGGTTGGCACCTGGTTTATCTATCTTATTGATGGCAAAGACGATGGGCACCCCCGCCGCAGAAGCATGGTTGATGGCTTCTACGGTCTGGGGCATGACGCTGTCGTCAGCCGCCACGATGATGATGACGATATCGGTGATCTGGGCTCCACGGGCACGCATGGCCGTAAAGGCCTCATGACCCGGCGTGTCGAGGAAGGTGATCTTCCGCCCGTCGGGGAGTTTCACATTGTAAGCCCCGATATGTTGGGTGATCCCCCCGGCTTCCCCGGCAATCACGTTGGTATTGCGGATGTAGTCGAGCAAGGAGGTCTTTCCATGGTCGACATGGCCCATGACGGTGATGATCGGTGGCCGGGACTCCAGATCCTCGGGATGGTCCTCATGCTCCTCAATGGCCTCCTGAATATCCACACTCACAAACTCCACCTTATAACCAAACTCGTCGGCAACCACCGTTAAGGTCTCGGCATCGAGCCGCTGGTTGATGGAGACGAAAAGCCCCAGACTCATACAGGTAGCGATGATCTTGGTCACCGGAACATTCATCATGGTGGCCAGCTCGTTGACCGTTACAAACTCGGTCATCTTGAGGATATTCTTCTGCTGATCCTTGAGTTCAGCCTCAGCAGCCGCCCGCTCACTGAATATCGCCCTTTTCTCACGCCGGTATTTCGACCCCTTCGACTTGGTTCCCTTGGAGGTCAGTCGGGCCAGCGTATCCTTGATCTGCTTCTGCACATCCTCTTCGTTGACCTCTTTCTTCAACAGTTTTTTCTTGCGGCTTGGCTTCTTGGCTTCCTCCACTTTCTTGGCATCATCATGGGGCCGGGCCTGCAGGTTCACTTTTTCGGTGTCTTTCTGTATTCTCTTGCGGCGTTTCTTGCGGCGCTCCTTGTCACTGTCGGAGGTTCCTTTTTTATCTTTTTCCACGGGCAACTGGATCTTGCCTACGATGGTCGGCCCTGCCAGTTTTTCGGCTCTGGCCTTAATGAGTTCGGGTTCCGCGGGGGCCACTGGCGCACCCTCGGCCTTCACTTCCGCCGGAGCAGCTGCCCTCTGACGGCTCTCCTTTTCCTGGCGTATCTTCTCGCGCCGCTCCTGTTCCCGCTCTTCGCGGCTTTTTTTCTCGGGGCGGGTGCGGGTGTTCAGCTCGTCAAGGTTGATTTTCCCTACCACACGGGGTTCATCCATGCGTGGTACATCTGTGGGGATATACTCCTGGGCGGCAGGGGTCGCAGGGGCAGCAGGGGCGGCAGGGGCTGCGGGGGCCGCCGGCGCCGAAACCGATGGCGCCTGACTTTCGACAGTCACAGGAACCTCCTTTTCAACAGGTTTCCGGCTAACTATTTCCTCAGGCTGGCTGCCAGCCTCCCGGGGTGCACCCGGGGCAGGTTTTTCCGGTACCACTCCACCACCATCACCACCACCCGTCTTGCTGGTATCCACCATGGCCTCTCCCGTGGCGGGCGCAGTGACCTCTGGGGTTTCCACCTCTGCATGAGGCGGTACCTTGACCCCGCCCTTCACCACCGGCGGCTCCTCTGGTTTCTCCGTGGCTTTCTTCTTTGCCCCCGGCAAATCTTTCAACTCTATCTGATCCACTATCTTAAAGGGCTTGATGAAAGCCTCACGGGGCATCTCCTCGTGCTGCTCCACAGGCTTCGCTTTTTCCTTGGGTTTATGGGCTGCTGCAGCTGCCGTCTTCTTCAGATCCCTGACTTCCAAAACGTCCTCGGGATAATCTTCTTCAGGTTCATCCTTCCTGGAGATATCTTCCAGGGTGATGACCTCTTTGCGGGGACGCTGCTGACGAAGGGTGATCTGCTCAGCATCCCGTTTTACCTTGACATCGCCCTTGTACTCCTTTTCCAGGAGCTGGCAAACGTCCTCGGAGACCTTGGTATTGGGATTGGCATCTACCACGATACCCTTCTTGTGGAGAAATTCCACAATCGTCTGGATTCCCACGTTGAACTCTTTTGCCAATTTACTTAAACGCTGTGCGTTGCCTGAAACCATATTCTTCCTTTAATAATTTTTTAACGGTCTGTCGATGCAGCCCTTTCGGCCGGCCAGGTTCCGCAGAACCCGCCGGATCGTATTTACTGTTCAAATTCAGCCCTCAGGATCCGCCTGACCTCATCAATCGTCTCCTCTTCCAGGTCGGTCCGGGCAATCAGATCTTCCCGCGAAAGAGCCAATACATTCTTGGCCGTGTCGCAACCAATGGCTTTCAGTTCATCGATGACCCAGCCTTCAATTTCATCGGCGAATTCCTCGATGTTGACATCTTCATCATCTTCTTCGATTTCGCGGAAGACATCGATCTCGTAGCCGGTCAGCTGACTGGCCAGCTTGATATTGAGCCCTCCCTTACCGATGGCCAGGGAGACCTGGTCGGGTTTGAGGTAGACCTCGGCGCGTTTGGCCTGCTCCAGAATCCTGATCGAGCTGATTTTGGCCGGGCTCAGCGCCCGCTTGATATAGAGTTGTAAATTATTGCTGAAGTTGATCACATCAATATTCTCATTGCGCAACTCCCTGACGATACCGTGGATGCGCGACCCCTTCATGCCCACACAGGCCCCCACCGGGTCGATCCGCTCGTCATACGACTCCACGGCCACCTTGGCCCGCTCCCCGGGGATCCTGACAATCTTCCGGATGGTGATCAGACCATCGAAAATCTCGGGAATCTCCAACTCAAACAGGCGCTCCAGAAACACCGGTGAAGTCCGGCTTAATATGATCAGTGGCGTGTTGTTGCGCAATTCCACCTTGATGACCACCGCCCGCAGGGAATCTCCCTTCCGGAAATAATCGGAGGGGATCTGCTCACTCTTGGGAAGAATCAGCTCATTGCCCTCATCATCCAGCACCAGGATCTCCTTCTTCCACACCTGATATACCTCACCGGTAATGATATCCCCGATTCTCTTTTTGTATTTACCGAAGATATGGTCTTTTTCCAGTTCCATAATTTTGGAAGCCAGGTTCTGCCGGAGGTTGAGAATCGCCCGACGCCCGAAATCGGCAAACTTCACCTCATCGGTCACATCTTCTCCCACTTCATAATCCTCGTCGATTTTCTTGGCTTCCGTCAGGGTAATCTCCTTGGCCGGATCTTCCAGCATATCATCTTCCACCACCACGCGGTTGCGCCAAATCTCAAAGTCTCCTTTGTCTATATTGATGATCACGTCGAAATTCTCATCCGTACCGAACTGCCGGATCAGGACACTTCTGAAGGCATCTTCCAGGACGCTCATCATCGTGGCCCTGTCAATGTTTTTCAATTCCTTGAACTCGGAAAAAGTGTCTATAAGATTCATGTTCTCCATGGTTCCCGCTATTATTTAAATGAAATAACCACTCTTGCTCTCTTGATATCGTCATAGGCAAAGGGCAACCTTCGGGTCACCAGTTGCTTTTTGCGTTCGCCTTCCATTTTCTCCCGGCTGCTGACTTCCAATACGATTCCGCTGTCGGAGGCTTCCACTAGTTGACCACGGTACTCCCCGCCAGCATGGGTCACCACCTCCAATTCCCGCCCCAGATTGCGCGGAAACTGTTGGTTGACCTTGAAATACTGATCAATGCCTGGCGAAGAAACCTGTAACTCAAAATCTTCCTCCTCCCGGTCCAAATGGCTTTCAATATGGCGGCTGATGGCCACACAATCATCAATGGTCACCCCCTGCATACTATCCACCTCCACGTGAATCGCCTTCGTAGGGGATACATGCACATCCACCAAAAACTGATTTTCCTTCAGTTTCTGATGGACCAGTTCTTCTATTTTCTCCCTGGTAATCATGATCAGTAATAAAATAGGGGACATTGTGCCCCCTACCCTCAGTCTGCCTGAAAATACGCCGCAAAGTTAATAAATATCTGCATATAATCAACGGCAAAAATAAATAGTATAAAACGAAAGAATTGGTTGTTAATTAATTTACTCTATTTTTGCATCGCTAAATATATCATCCATGAAGTTTAAAGCCGGGGATATTGCAAGTTACCTGCATGGGGAGGTCATCGGCGACCAGGAGGTGACAGTCTCCACCCTGTCGAAAATAGAGGAAGGAAAGGCTGGAAGTCTGGCTTTTCTTTCCAATCCAAAGTATGAACATTATCTTTATGAATCGGAAGCATCTGTGATTCTGGTAAATAAGGATTTCACACCGAGGGGTGAATTCCGTGCGACCCTGATCAGAGTAGAGGATGCCTACCAGGCCTTTACCCGGTTGTTACAGATGGTGGCCGAGGCCAGGACGAGTGAAAAGGGGGGGATAGAACAGCCCTCTTTTATGCATCCAACGGCAGTGGCAGGAAAGGAACTCTACTTCGGAGCCTTTGCCTACGCCGGGCAGAATGTCAGAATAGGCACCGGGGTGAAGATCTATCCCCAGGTCTATATCGGCGATAATGTGACCATCGGGGATGGCACGGTCATTTATGCCGGGGCCCGTATTTATGCCGACACCGTGATCGGTGAACGGTGCATCATTCATTCGGGGGCGGTTTTGGGGTCTGATGGTTTTGGTTTCGCCCCTCAGAAAGACGGGAGTTACCAGAAGATTCCCCAGTTGGGGAATGTCATCCTGGAGGACGATGTGGAAATCGGGGCCAACACCACCGTAGATTGCGGCACCATGGGGCCGACCATCATCCACCGGGGGGTCAAACTCGACAATCTGATCCAGATCGCCCACAACTGTGAAGTAGGTGATCATACCGTCATGGCTGCCCTGACCGGCCTGGCAGGCAGCTCCCGGGTGGGCCGTTTCTGCCGGTTCGGAGGCCAGGTAGGGCTGGCAGGCCATCTGGCCATCGGCGACAATGTGCAGATCGGCGCCCAGAGCGGGGTCGTTAAGAATGTCCCCTCCGATCAGACGATCCTGGGGTCACCCGCCATGGACTACAAACAGGCGGTCCGCATGTATATGGTCCTGCGTAACCTGCCCCAGCTCAGGCAGGAAGTCATCGACCTCCAAAAAGCAATTTCAATCCTGAAAGACCAATTATCCAAGTAAACAGAATTTATTTATTATGGCACAAATGCAACGGACCCTGGCCCGGCCGTTTTCCATCCATGGGCGGGGACTCCATACAGGTGTCGATGTCACCATGACTTTTATTCCCGCACCTGAAAATCATGGTTTTAAATTTCGCAGGATCGATCTGCCCGGGCAACCCATCATCGAAGCCGATGCTGACCTGGTGGTGGACACCTCCCGGGGAACCCTCCTGGAAAGTAACGGTGCCCGCATCGGAACCATCGAGCACTCCCTGGCGGCCCTGGTAGGAATGGGCCTCGACAATGTCATGATCGAAGTGAACAACGAGGAGGCCCCTATCATCGACGGCAGCGCACGCGTATTCGTGGAAGGCATCGAAAAAGCAGGCATCGTCGAACAAAAAGAGGAGAGACGCTACCTGGAAATCAGGGAGAAGATCGTGTACCGCGATGAAAAAACAGGATCCGAACTGATTGCCCTCCCCGACGACGACTACGCCCTCAACGTGAACATTGCCTTCAACAGCAGGGTACTCAACAACCAGTTTGCCACCCTGGGTTCCATCTCCCGCTTCCGGGAAGAGATCTCCATGTGCCGCACCTTTGTCTTCCTGCATGAACTGGAATTCCTGCTTAAATACAACAACCTGATCAAGGGGGGTGACCTGAGCAGCGCCATTGTGATCATCGACAAAGACATGAACCAGGAGGAACTCGACCGGCTGGCCGATCTCTTTAAACATGAGCATGTCTCGGTCAAGAAGGAGGGGATCCTCAACAATGTAGACCTCCATTTCGACAATGAATGTGCCCGGCACAAACTGCTCGATGTCATCGGCGACCTGTCGCTGGCCGGCCGGCATATCAAAGGGAGAATCATCGCTACCAAGCCCGGCCACAGCGCCAACACCGCCATGGCCCGGGCCCTCAAGAAAACCCTCCTCCAAATGGAAAGCGGCGCCCCCGCTTACGACCCCAATGCCGAATCCCTCATGGACGTGGTGAAAATCACCGAATTACTCCCCCACCGCTTCCCGTTCCTGCTGGTCGATAAAATCATTGATATCAGAGAAAATCAGATCGTAGGCGTCAAGAATGTCTCCATCAATGAGCCATTCTTTCAGGGCCATTTCCCCGGGGAACCCGTTATGCCGGGTGTTTTGCTGGTGGAAGCCATGGCCCAGACCGGAGGCTTGCTGGTCCTCAGTCAGCTCGAGGGCACCTACAGCACCTATTTCATCCGGATTGACAACGTGAAATTCCGCAGAAAGGTCGTCCCGGGTGACACCCTTCTGTTCCGGCTTGAACTGACCTCCCCCATCCGCCGCGGCATCGCCATGATGCGCGGGGTATGCTTCGTCGGGGAAAGAATTGTGGCCGAAGGGGAGTTTATGGCCCAGATCGTCAGAAACAACTGACCCCTCCTGCCCTGACCATGAAACAGCACCTGAGCAACAGGCCTGGCACTTCGAACACAATAGAGCACGAAGCAGCATCATGGCTTCACCTCAGTCGTCATATAGGAACAAATAATTAAAGTACATTTATAAGTATGAAACAGCCTTTAGCTTATGTTCACCCGGAATCCAGGGTCGCAGAAAACGTGGTTATAGAACCCTTCGTGACCATCGACAAGGATGTGGTCATCGGTGAGGGGACCAGGATCGGGTCTAATGTGACCATACTCCCCGGAACCAGAATCGGCAAAAACTGCAATATCTTTCCAGGAGCAGCCTTGGGGGCCGTTCCGCAGGACCTCAAATTCCGTGGGGAATACAGTACGGTGGAAATTGGCGACAACACCACCATCAGGGAGTTTGTCACCATCCACCGTGGCACAGCAGCCAAGGGAAAAACCGTTGTGGGCAGCAACTGCTTGCTGATGGCTTATGTCCACGTGGCTCACGACTGCATCGTCGGGAACAATGTCATCCTGGTCAATAATACCCAGCTTGCCGGAGAAGTGATCATAGACGATTATGCCATCCTGGCCGGCATGGTGGCCGTTCACCAGTTCGTACACGTCGGATCACACGTCATGATCGCCGGGGGCTCCCTGGTGAGAAAAGATGTCCCCCCCTTCATCAAAGCCGGAAGGGAACCCCTCTCCTACGTGGGCATTAACTCGATCGGGCTCCGCCGCAGGAATTTCTCCAATGAGAAAATCCGCGAAATCCAGGACATCTACCGCTACATCTACCAGAAAGGACTCAACACCTCCCAGGCGTTGGAGGTCATCGAGGCTGAAATGCCCGCCTCTCCCGAGCGAGATGAGATTCTTCTTTTCGTTAAAGACTCCAAACGGGGCATCATCAGAGGCTATTTCCCCGATTAAAGGGTTATTCATCTTTTACATGCTTTATGAAGATCAGATTACTGATGCCGGTTTTCACCGGCATGGTGCTTCTTTTTGTCTCTGCCGCAACCGGTCAGTCCCTCCCGGCACCGGCCGCCCCTGAAAGTCTTGTCAGTGGTGCCCATGAAGGTTCTCATTCCCATGACGATCCTCACACGTGGCATGTGGGGGTGGGCCTGGCTGCAGTGAAAATCAAAGGCGAGCAGGGGGTAATGCCGGGGTACCATTTCCATTTCTCCCGTCAACTGGGAAGCCACCACCAATGGGGCGCCGGCGTGGGTTGGGAGATGATCCCTGGTGACCACAGCCACCACGGCCTCAATCTGCTGCTCTCCTCGCGTCTTTTCCCTTTCCTGACCCTGACGGCCGGCCCGGGAGTCGCCATCACCCGCCATGAGGGGCACCAGGAGATCCTGCCTGCCTTTCACAGCGAGATTCTGGCTGAATTCAATGTCGGGAAGATCCATATGGGTCCCATGGCCGGATTCGGCTTCGACAGCGAGGAGCACCACTTCTCATTGGGGTGGCATATCGGTCTGGGCTTCTAAGTACTTTCTCCGGAAGGATCCGTGACCTGGAGCAGGCCGTTCCCGCCAAAAGGCCATCACGCTCTACGGAGCTGAACCTCTTTGTGACCCAAACCCGGGAATCACTCCGGTGCGCTCCCTGTTGATACGAGGTTCAGGATAACGGGCTGGTGCACCTGCAGTGGCCGGTCGTTGCCGTTCTGGTGCAGTGTCAGTCTTCGGTTTTGTCTGCAGCCCTGGGGTGGAGGGTAGCCAACTGGAGCACCACAGCCAGCGCCACGGGAATCGCCAGCATGGCCAGATCCTGCCCCAGGTGGCCTGCATCGGTTGATTTCCCCAGCCAGCTGGTGATGAATGCCCCGGCAAACACCCCCGTCATGTTCATCAGTCCGTAACCGGCAGCCCGATGACGCGGACTTACAAACTGGCAGAGAATGGGCATGTTGTTGGCATCAAACATGCCATAGCCTATTCCAAAGAGAATCCCTCCCCCGACGATGGGGACCAGGGTATGACCGAAACCCAGCAGGAACAGGGCAGGAATGGTCAGTGACAATCCAATGGCCCCGGTATAGATGCGACCCCGGAGGTTCCGCATAATCCACCGGTCGGCCAGGATACCCCCCGAGATCACCCCCACAAAGGAGGAGAAGGCGATGGTGATGGTGCTCAGCGGGCCCGCCTGGGCCATGTCAATGCCCAGGCTCGCCGAGAAAAGCGTCGGCAGCCAGTTCTTGGTGGCCCACCCCGGAAAACTGGGCGCAGCAAAATAGAAGAGAATCACCCAGAAACTGATGGTCCCCAGGAGCATACCCAGACTATGGCGCACCGAGGCCCACCCGGCCGATAACCCTGACTTCCCCGGCATCGCAGTGACCGCCCCTTGTTCCTTCTTTACCTCCCGGCGATCAGACCGGTTTTCACGCAGCAGAAGGACCAGCACCAGGCTATAGACCACCCCGATCATCCCGAAGCTATGAAAGGCCGTTTGCCACGACCAGGTGTGGGCCACCGTGGCTCCGAAGCCCCCCAGCGCCTGTCCCACATACAATCCGGTCATGTGAATGCCCACCGCCAGGGACCGCGTGTTGCCCCGGTGATAATCGGCAATCAACGCCAGTCCGGCCGGAATATACAACGCCTCACTCACCCCCATGATGGCCCGCAAAACATAGAGCTGATCGAAGGAGGTGGCATACCCCATCATCAGGGTCACAAAGGACCAGACGCCCAGACTCCCCACAATGAGCCACTTGCGGTTGATGCGGTCGGCAATAAGCCCGGCCATGGGACTCATCAACCCGTAAATCCAAAGGAAGACAGCCATCAGCCTCCCAAAATTCTCGGCCGTCTCCAGTTCTCGGATATCACCCATCATGGCCACTTTCATGGTCGACAACATCTGCCGGTCCATGTAGTTGAGCAGAGCCACCCCCCACAGCAGCACTACCACGGCCCAGGGGTACCATTTCTTATTCGGGAAATCCATTTTTAAATTTTTAGTTTAAGTTATCTGTTGACGACTAATCTTCCTCTATCCAGGTTTTTTCCGGTCTGCAGGCTGCTCCCGCGATGGGGGGTATCCGGGAGGGGGAGCGGCCGGTATGGTTTAGTGTCCGGCGCAGGTGAGTGCCTGGTGACCGGTCAGATTTTTTCCAGGGTAGAATAGACCTGGTACAAACCACGCGGAACGTGGAAGAAGCCTTTCCATTTACCGCCCTTGAGGGGCAGGAGCACCTCACCCCGGCGGTTCAGATAGCCGAACCACTCGCCATACTGCGGATCGGGGAAGTGAGACCAGGTATAATCGTGGACCTTCTCAAACCACTGAAGGCAGCCCTGGTCTCCAGTCAATTGGTATCCCTTGGCCAGGGTGATCAGGGTTTCCATATGGACCCACCAGAGTTTCTGGTCCCACTCGAGTTGCTGGGTGGGGTGGCCCAGCAGATCCATGAAATAGAAGATACCTCCGAACTCCTCATCCCAGCCATATTCCAGGGTGCGCAGGGCAATCTCCACGGCTTGCCGGGCCAGCTCAGGCCGGTTCAGCCGCACCGAGAGGTCCATGATGAACCACATCGCCTCAATGGCATGCCCCGGATTGAGCAACCTCCCCTCATGGGAATCACTGAAACTCCCGTCGGGCTGCACATTTTCCAGGATGAGCCCCGAATCGGACTGGTAAAAGACCTCCATCACCTCATGCAATACCTCGTGAATGGTCTCCTCTACCTTCTCCCGGGTCAGGAGATGTTCGATTTCGAGCGACAGGTTACACAGGATCATGGGCAGTGAGAATCCCTTGAGCGGACGGGTACCCGGAACCGCTTTACTCCATTTCCCCTTGGGATGGCCGGCCCGCCGCAGGATGTTCTCAAAAGTTTTCAGGGCGATCTCCCCGTGCTGTTCATCTCCCGTAGCCCGGAACAACTGCCCGAAAGCCATGGTGGCAAAACAGTCGCTGAAGATATTGTAGGGCTCCACCAGCGGCTGCCCCTCCCGTGTCAGTGAAAAATACCAGTTCAATTGCCCGTCATGACCATATTGACGCAGAAAACGGGCACCATGAAGCGCCATCTCCAGCCACTCCTCCTTTTTCTCCACCCTGTTGTACAGCGAGGAGAACATCCACACTTCCCGGCCCTGCAGCCAGATGAACTTGTCGGTATCATACACCCTCCCCTGCCGGTCAAGGCAGGTAAAATAGCCGCCACACCGCTCATCCCTCGAATTTTTCATCCAGAAGGGAACCACATCGTCAAGCAGGGCCGACCGGTATTGCTGAATCAGTTTTTCCTTTTCCATTTTTAGATACTTTTAGTCTTGCCTTACGGACCTGACTAGCCTCACTGATTCCCTGGATCAAGATTGACCTGTTGGTAAATCCCATCCAGCTAGTGAGGGGACAGTGATCAGACCCGTACAATAAAGATAGCAAATATAAAGTTCGGATCCGGTTGATCCCACCAGAAACCAGGGGATTCCTTCAGGTCTGCACCGGGGTTTCGTTATTTGACCGTAAAGGCAGTGACCACAGGGGTGCGCACGCCGGGGCGGATCTCGCCTGAGGGGATCAGCACCATCCCGTTCCACTGAAAAGCCACCGTGGTGACCGGCAGCCCTTCCCCGGCCTCGCCCACCTTCTCCCACTTCCGGGAGAGGGTATGGTACGCCAGGATATCTCTGGAGAAGCCCGGGTGATGGGTCAGAAGGGTATCCTTTTCAGCCAGCAGCCGCGGCCTGACCGAATCGGAAGCTGCCGCCAGGGCATTGTTGAGGAGTTCCGTCTGCCGGAAATAAATCCCCGGGTCACCCCCGAAAAGCAGGATCACTTCGTTACCGCAGGCGAGGCCTGTTCCGGCCGAAAGCGCCAGGGTTTCTCCTCCGGAAAGGATCTCTCCCTCCTCCTGCCAGGAGGCTGCCGATGGCACGTATTTCCATATCTTGCTGAAGAAGGTATGCACCTCGGAAGTTTTGTTTCTTCCCCCCAACAAGTAGATGCACTCTTCAGTGCCATCCTGTTGCGCCACCACCACGCCGTGGGAGAGGGCGACCGGCAGGTCGGGGAGACGCTGCCACCCTCCTTCGGGCCGTGCCGGATCGAGGGAAAGCAGAAGGGGCGTGGCGCCCGAGGCGGTCAGGCCTCCTACTACATACACCCTGCCCCCGCAGTGGACCACCCCGGGAGAGGTGATGGCCTCCGGCAGGGCAGGAAACGGGGTCACCCGGAGGGAATCCCCATCATAAGTATAGAGGGAGACACGATCTACAGGACCATGGTCGTTCTCGCCACCGATGACCAGGAGGCCCTGATCCAGGGAGAGACAGCCCGCATAGGCCTGGGGTTCTGTAAGCCGTTGCAGGCTCTGCTGCCAGGCTACCTCCTGATCTCCTGCTTTTCTCAGAAGATAGATCTCATCATGGTAACTTTTAGTGCCTCCCCGCCAGGGCATGGCATCTTCGAAGTTGGCTCCACCGGCTACCATCACCAGATCGCCCAGACAGCCTGCCAGGGGACCCGCCAGACCAAACTGTACCTGCTGGCCTGCGGCCGGAGGAAGGGGCGGCAACAGCCGCGGTTCCACCCTCACCGCTTCAGGGTTATGGTTCCCGCAGGAACCTGCGATCATTGATCCCATTACCATCAGAATGATCAAACCCTGTCTACCTTTTCGAGAAAAGGGATTCCATATGCAATGCCTCCACATCGGCGCTGAATTTTTCAAACATTCCGGCAGTCATATTTTTCACCGGGAGCCTGAAGTTCCCGAAGGGAAAACCCAGATAACGCATGTAGGCCTTACCGGTGGCGATCCCCCCGTACTTGCCCAGCAGACGGATCATATCGATCGACTGTTGCTGAAGCCGGCGGGCTTTCACGAGATCTCCGCGGTCAAAGGCTTCTATCATCGCGTAATAGAGCGGGGCGGCATAATTAAAGGTGCTCCCCACCCCACTGCGGCACCCCAGCACCAGCGCTGAAAGCATGTTTTCATCACGGCCCCACATCATGTCGTATTTGCCCTCCCTTAAATGGATGCAACTGAGGAAGTCCATGAAGTCCTCATGGGTGTATTTGATCCCGGCCAGGTTAGGTATCAGGGGCTCTGCCTCTGCCAGGAAATCGATCATACTGACATAGCAGCCCGACAGCACGGGAATATGGTAGAAATAAACCGGCAGGTCAGGAACGGCGGAGGCTACCCTGGCGCAGAATTCGGCCAGCTGGGGTGCACCGGCGGGCTTGAAATAGTAGGGGGCCAGGATGGCCACGGCATCGGCACCGCATTCAGCCGAGTGAACGGCATTCTCGGCGGCCTCCTTCCAGGAGGTCCCCCCCACCAGGTTAATCACCTTGATCGCCTGGCCACGGGCCGCTGCCACCCAGCTCTCGGTGATTTTCATCCTCTCTTTCTGGGTCAGGGAAACCCCTTCTCCTGTGGAGCCATTGATGAACGCCCCTACGACCCTGTTCTTCACCAGAAAATCACAATATGCCGGTATTTCACCGTAAAGCACCTCGCCCTGTTCATCCATCGGAGTGAATGGGGCAGCAATCAATCCTTCAAATTTCTTCATGGTTGTCCTATTTTTTATGAAATATTACTCTATTCTGATTAAAAATGTAGAGGCGGGCCATCCAGCCTCATTGACCAGGTTACCCCGGGAATAGGGTTTCCACCCATACCTGATGGCCCTGATCTCCCCTTCAGGATCGGGAATCCATATTTTATGGCCTTTCAGGGTAGCCGTGACCGGCCTGAAAATGGCCTCTTCGCCAGCGGCTTCCAGTTCTGCCAGCGGCAGGCCATCGGAGGTCTTCAGCTTCCTGGCCGGTTTACAAGTCAGGATCACCTGTCCGGGTCTGGTTTTCGTTTTTACCGGGGCAGGATCTCCGGCTTTCACGCGGAAGCCATAACCCTTATCGAAGGCTTGCAGGGCCATTCTATCGCCCACCTCTTTTTTCCTGATGGGGTGGACATTGAGCGAGTCACCCAGGTCGGAAGTCACCACCATGGCAGTATGGGGCATCTCAAGGGCCAGCTGCCGCTGCATATCCCTGAACCGGGGCCACGAGGGGCGGTCGATAGAGGAGAGCTGCGCGAAAATGATGGGCATCTGCGGATCCTTCCAATGGTTGCGCCACGAACCTGCCAGGGCATGAAAGCCTATACGGTAGAGGTCTGTATTGTGGGCATTGGATTCCCCCTGGTACCAGATCACCCCCCGCAAGGGAAATGAACCCAGGGGTTCCAGGGCGGCTTCGAAGATATAGGCCGGATCATAAGGATGACGCTGTAGCGGTTGGCTTTTCAGGGAGCTGTTGCGGGCAGCACGCTGCCTTACCCATTCAAATATAAAGTCATTTTTGGCTCTGTTGGGAAAAATATCGACCAGCACGGGATGAAACTCCAGGCTTTTACGGTCAATGAAAGCTTCAATGGGGGCCCCCCCCACGGCCACCTGAACCAGCCCCACAGGCACCTCAAGTTTTTCACGCAACCGCTGGCCGAAATAATAGGCGATCGCTGAAAACTCCGCTGCGGTTGCGGGGTCACAGGTTTGCCAGCTTCCTTCGAAGTAGCCCAGATCATTGATCCTTTGGAGGGCAAGGGAATCAAAAGCCACATCGTTGGTTCTGATAAATCCCCTGTAGCCGAAGAGCCGGAGGTGCGGGTCGGTAGCCTGCCTGGCCTCAGCGACCCCGTTTTCAGCCCCTTTCAGTTCAAACTCCATGTTCGACTGCCCCGAACAAAACCACACCTCCCCCACCAGGAGGTCATTCCACTCCACTTTCAATAGGCCATTGACCCAGATCTGAAGGGGATAAGGGCCTCCGGCAGGAAGGGGGGGCAGTGTGATGGTCCATTTGCCGTCGGGGCCGGCGGTGGCCTCTGCACGCTGATGGTGCAAGCTGACGGCGATCAGGTCACGGGTATTGGAGGTTCCATAAATTTCTACCGGTTTCTGCTGCTGGAAAACCATGTGTTCACCAAAGACCGGGGCCAGCCTGAAGCCGCCATGGTCTCCGGTGATGGCCCCAAAAAGGGTGCGGGCAATGATGCCGGCACCGGTAGCATCAGGATGAAGGTAGTCGGCAAAGAGCTCCTCGCGTGCATGTAAAGGGGTATGAAGATCGACCAGGTGAGCGCCGCTGTTCCGGGCTGCCTGCCCGATCGCCTCCTGAATTTGCCAGAACCAGTCCCGCGTGCCCGACTTAAAGCGCGAATGACCGTATAAAATGGGCGTCATCAGGCAGACATAGGACTGCGGAACCCCACCCTGCCGGGTCTTGAAGGCGCTGATCAGCCGCTGATAGTCGGAAAGGAAATCCTCCCCATATTGGGGCCAGTTGCGGGGATCGGTATCGTTGAGCCCCAGGTCGATAATGACTACATCAGGTTCAAATTCAACGGCTTTGCGGAACTCTTCTGACTTAACATAAGGATTATGTCCCTTGGCGAGTAAGGTGGCTCCATTGCGGCCGAAGTTGCCTACCGCATACGCCTCCCCCAGCAGGGATTGTAACACGGCGGGATAACATTCCACCTCCCGGTTCCTTAGTCCATATCCATAAGTCACCGAATTCCCCACACAGGCGACCCTGATGATTCCCGTCTGATCTCCCTTATCTCCTGCGGAACCGTCACCTTCCACTGAATAGCCGGTAAAGGGCATAGCGGCTATCAGGAAAGAGCATACCAGGATCCATCGAAATAATCCTCCTATCCTCAGATCTGAACGATTGCATTTCTGAACCATATGGAGCAATTTTACGGGTCCCGGAGTTATTGTTTTTCCTGCAGGTTTAATATCTCACTGACCGGCACCTTCTGGAATATCAGCTCTTTGGTGCCTTCATAGAGGATTCCCACGTTGTTTTCGTCGACCATGGTGAGACAGGAGTAGCCGAAAGACGGGGCTGAATAGAGTTCCTGCTGAAGGGTTTCGGGCCAGGAGAGACCGCCGTCGAGGCTGGCTTTGATGGTCATGTTGGTGCGGGCCTCCTTGTTGTTGGGATTGGAGAAGAACAGCACCTGTTGCTGAGCACTCCCGATGGGGAGGTCAGCGGTGATGAGGCTGGCCATGCAGTTGGGTTCGGGGAGGGCGCTGTTGGAGCTGGGATGAAGGGTCCATGTTTTTCCCAGGTCACGGGTCACGGCAACGGCTCTCCCGTTGGAGGCGCCCTTGTCGGAGCGGTTGCGGTCATCGCGCATATTGAGCATCAGGCTGCCGTCGGCGAGTTCCACCACCTGGGCTTCAGTCGTGTTGGATTTGGCCCCAGTGCCGATATGCCACGACTGACCGCCATCTTTGCTCCATACAATGGTCGAGTGGCACGTGTAGGCTCCCCCGTCGAGAGATTTCTCCCCGATGTCGGCCTTGAACTGGGCCGGAAAAACAAGTATCCCGTCGCGGGTGGTGATCCCCCGGCCGGGGCCCTGGAACAAGAGCTGCCAGGCAGGATCCTTGATCTTAGGGGTGATATTGATGGGATCAGACCAGGTCAGGCCATCATCGGTGCTCTTCACCAACAGGAACTGGCCGGTTTCCTCAGGCGTCATGCCGGGTTTGGAAGCCCACCAAAGCATTTTATCGGGAGCTGAACCACTGATCCAGAGGGCGGCCACCCACAGGGTATGCGTGGTGGGATCATAGAGCACGCTGGGATCACCGACCCCGTTAAGCCGCTCCGGACGTCCACCATATTCCCCCATGTCCATGATGACCCGCATGGGCTCCCACGTCTCTCCCCCGTCGGTACTGCGGCTCATCCCAATATCGATATCTTCCTGGAGGTCCTTGGAGTTATTGTACCGGTTGTCATAGACCGCGATCAGCGTCCCCCGGGCGGTGGTTACCAGTCCCGGTATCCGGTAGGTGTCACAACTGTCCTGTCCGGCAGCCCTCAGCAACAAGGCCGTACGATGGATGTAGGATTCCGCGGGATGAACCGTCAGAGGCTTATAGTTTTTGAAGGTGAGTTCGATTGCCCCGACTTCAAACCGCGTCATCAGTCCGGCATCGGACTTCAACAGGAGATTAAAATCCAGCACATGGTTGTTCCCGGTCAGCTCAGTGCTCCCCTCCAGGACCACCTTTCCGGAGGAGGGTAGGGCCGCACCGAAGTTCACCGGGGAGGCCTCTCCCGTATAGCTTGCCGAAACCGTGTCGAGCCCCGCCAGATCACCCCCTTCCGCAAAAATGAGGGTCACCCGTTCCAGAACCAGCGGTTTCTCCACCCCCGAGGTCACCCACCTGACCACCACCGGCTGTTCGTTGCTCTTTCCGGCGAAAAGGGGCATTCTCGAGATGATGACCTCCGCCTCAGGAATCACCTCCTGAATATCCATCTTAGGAAGGAGCCGGCACTGAATGGCCAGGGATGAAAAAATGATCAAAAAAAGAAGGAGCAGTGACAGCTTGAAAAAGGGCCGTGAAGTATTCATTTGAAGACTATTTGTTAGATTTCATTTGTACACAAAAAACAGACCTGGCGTGATAACCATTTCAGAGAACCGGGGTGGCAGGAGATCGTTTCCACCACCTGAATGCGAACCGGGTGTGCAATTTACATTTTCTTTCCCGAAACAGATCTTCCAGAGAGCGCAATGTCAGGCCCATTTCGTTGCAGAAGGAAAAAGAACCCGGCGAACCGGGTTCTTCACTTCTACTTACATTAAACAAATCTATGAACTGTGCGCTTCCTGTTCTTGGCCAGGTAAGATTTTTAAAGAGATACTGCTGATGAATGGAATGCACCGCTCCATCTCAGGGTTTTGCCGTGGCATAACCGGGGGTCTGACTCACCAACGGGTCGTTGGTCCAGATGGCTTTTTCGATTGGCCAGAGGACCATATGGGCCTGGGTCGACTTGTTGAGGACACCATAAGGATGGCTCGTACTCTTGAATACCAGGAAATCACCACCAAATTTCATACGTCTCAGATCATACCATGCTTTTCCTTCGTGCACAAACTCCTTGTTGCGTTCGGCAAAAATTGCCAGTTCATTCTGGTCTTTCGTTGAATTCACAAAAGGAGTCGGATCGGCTGCAGGATAGAAAGCACGGTCACGGACCGGTTTGATATAAGACGAGGGATCCCCTCCTTCGGCATTGACGATTTCGGCCAGCATGAGGAGCCGGTCGGCTTCACGGTATACCGTCCAGTCATCGGAGAAGTAACGTTTGTTCGCACTCAGGGTACCCAGGAATTTGACCAGCGCGGTATTCCTGATATTCACCTGATAGGGGGTTTTGGTCACCTTATAGTAATCGTAGAACGTGGCATCCCGTCTTTTATCCTTCACATCGTACGATTTGAAGAGTTCAAAGGTATAGCCATAGCGCTGGATGATCTGCGTGGAATTGGAGGCCACAATCTGGAGCGGATCGACCAGCAGCGCACCACTGGCGAGGGAATCCTTGTAATGCAGGTTGTCGAAGTTATAGGTGGAATAGAGATAGTAGGAATAGGTCGACATTTCGGCTTCACCCACCTGGTACCTCAGGGCAAAAATGACTTCGCTGTTGTTTTTCTTGTTGTAGGCAAAGACATCGGCGAAATTCGGCATCAGGCTGGTCCCGCTAATATCAGTGAGTGCTTTTTTGGCTTCGGCCAGATCTCCGGCATTGCCATACACCTTGGCCGACCAGAGGTAGACTTCGCCTTTGAGCATCAGGGTTGCTTTAGGGCTCCACAGGCTTTTATCGGCAGGACTGGCGGCAGATCCGAAGTTGGAGACCGATTTGGTCAGATCGCTTTTGATGGCTTCGAGCACTTCCTGTTCCGTTGAGCGGGCTTTACGCAGCTTCACCGGGTCGGTATTGCCGTTGAGGACCTCCGGTTCGAGCCACAGGGGAACCCCCCCATAGGTACGTAACAGATGGAAATAATAGAATGCCCTTATCCCGTAAGCCTGCCCCAGGTAAAACTTCTTCTGGGCTTCACCCACGAAGGTGATGGCTTCCACTTTCTGAATAAAAAGATTCAACTGCAGAATGGGTCCATAGAAACCGGCCCAGTTCGACACACCCGATGAGTTTTCATCGATACGCTGCTCAATGATGGGCAGTTCATTCAGGGAGGTATTCTGACGGTCGATGTTGCTGTAGTTGCTGCTTCGCATCTCGCCGAGGCGCACAAACATGAACTGATTGTCGCGCAGTTGTTTATGGATACCGACCATGAAGTTGGAAACCTGGGCTTCATTCTGCCAGTAGTTACCGTCACCAAAATAGTCGATCGGGGAAAGGTCCAGGGTCTCCTGGCAGCTTACGGAGGTCAGCAGAAAGATCACCGCCGCTCCAAATATGTATTTTAACTTTTTCATTGTACTCACAATTTTAGGATGACAAACCAAGCTTATAATGTAATATCCAGACCAAAGATCAACTGGGTCGGAATAATGTAGGCTCCGTTCTGATTCCCTGTACGTTCCGGGAAGTTAAGCATCCGGTCGGTGAGGTAGCCCAGGTTTTGTCCGGTGACCGTAAAGGTCGCCTTGGGGATTTTCACCTTCTGGAGCAGGGAGGAGGGAAGGCTGTAGCTGAGGGAGACTTCGCGGAAGGCGAGGTAGTCGGATTTTCTCCAGAACATACTGCTGGGGCGGTCGAAGTTTTTGGTATTGAGCTGGTCGGCCCACACGTAACGGGGAAATTGGGCATCGGGGTTGTCGGGCGTCCAGGTGTCCCTGACATCGGTGGTCATATTAAATTCACCCTGGAAACACCCGAGTGCCCACATCTGCATCTGATCCTGCTGGATATGCCCCAGTCCGAAGTCGAGCCTGGCGGCCAGCGTAATATCCTTGTAAGTCAGAGAGGTGTTGAAACCGCCAGTAATCCGGGGCAGCTGGCGCCCAAGGGAAACCATGTCGCGGGTATCGATGGTGTCGTTTTGGTCAATGTCCTTCCAGATCATATCTCCCTTTTTAGTGGAAATCCATCCGCTGGCCACGGTAAGGCCTCTTTCGGTCATCAGTTTCTGGCTGGCCACCCGTTTCCCTGCGGATGCCCCATACCAGACCTGTCCTGCAGCCAGGTCGATTTTATTGTAGTTGGCCAGGTCTGCATCGGTCCGGATGATGCCTTCGCTGACAAAGCCGAAGACTTCACCCCATTCCTGTCCTTCCTGGTAACCACCCACCCAGATCAGCTTGCCGGTTTTCGGATCATAAATCTGCTGACCTCCCTGCCGGTTGTTTTCATTGCCGTTGAAGGGAAGCTTCAGTACGGTGTTCTTAATCCAGGAGCCGTTAAAGCCGATCTCCCATTTGAGATCCTTCTTCTGTACCGCCTTAATGGTGGTTTCCAGTTCTACACCGCGGTTGCGCATACTCCCGTTGTTGGTGCGGATGCTGGAGATGCCGGAAGAAGTGGGCAGAATAACACTGGCGATTTTATCTTCTGTGATCCTGTTGTAATAGGAGAGAGAGGCATATATGCGGTTGTCAATGAATCCCATATCGGCACCGACTTCCACGGTGTTCGATTTTTCCCAGCGGAGGGTAGGATTGGCCAGTCCCGTCTGCAGAAAACCAATGGCCCCATTGTAGGCAGTCTGTGAACCATAGGAGCCCTGTAGCTCATAGGTACCGATACCACCGACATTACCGTTCATCCCCCAGCTGCCCCTCAACTTCAGGTAAGAGAGCCATTTTTCGGTAGGTTTCATGAACGACTCCTTGTGGAGGAGCCACCCTGCGGAGAAGGCGGGGAAGGTGCCATAACGGTTATCCCCCAGCAACCTGGAGTAGCCATCCCTTCTGACGGTCAGGGTCAGCAGGTATTTTTCGTCGTAATTATAGTTGATGCGGCCAAACCCCGACAGAATTCTTTCATTGGAATGCCACGAGTCGGTGCTTCTGGTTTGCTGCTCGGTGTTGTTCTTGGTCAGGCCCAGATCCTGGAAATCGTCGGTCGGGGCCAGACTGCCCCCAGCATAAATCCCCTTGTTGAAGGAATCGTAAAACTCCCCGCCGATCATCGCATCGATGTTGTTTTTACCGAGAAATTTGGTGGAATAATTGGCGATGGCATTGTAGGTCTGACGAATGGTACGGTCGAACTGGGCCGAGGAACTGCGGGTTCTGTTCCAGCCGGTATTGGGATTGGTATAGCTCATGATCCCGGTTCTGAAATCCTTGTTGAAGGATTCCTCCACCGATTCGTCATACATCAGGATGGCGGCCACTCTGACATAGAGGCCCTTCATGATGTCGGCCCTGAAAGCCTGGTTGAGGGTGAACTTGTCGGACTGGTTATCGCGTTTGTATTTGTCGATATTAAAGGCGGGGTTCCCGTCGCTGGCATCGCGGCCCAGGATCCACTGGCCGTTTTCATTGAATTCCCGCAGCGTGGGAGGGGCTGACAACATACGGGCCCAGTAGTTGGTTTCCCCGTTCTGCAGCGACTGGTCTCTCCATTTGGCCCGGGCATACTGAACCCCGCTTTCCGAAGTCACCCAATCGTTGATTTTGTAATCCCCGTTAAAGGCAAAGTTGAGTCTGTTATAAAAGGTGGCCAGTGATAAACCGCCTTCGTCATAGTAACCCAGATTGGCGAAATATTTGCCTCTTTCATTGCCGCCACTCAACCCCACGTTGTAGTCCTGGGTGATGGCCGTTTCATTGAGCCCATAATCGCCATAGTTGAAATCGCGGTATATCAAATCGTAATAGGTACCGTTGGCATCATAGTTCCCGGCGGCATTGGTAGGAATCACGTCCTTCATGGTTTTCCAGCCGGGTTTGCTCAACAGCTCCTTGTTGACCTCGTTCAGGCGCATCACACTCCAGATGGCGGTAGAGTTATAATTGCCATCGAGAATATTCCCATTGGCATCCTTGTACTGGTTCCCAGTTCCGCGGGGGCCTACACCGGCCACGTTGGTGATGGCCAGCGTGCCATTCTGGATGGCCTGTTCGGCCCCCAGACGGGCCCATTTGATATAGCCTGCGGCATCTTCAAATTCATAAGGTGTATTCAGATAACTGACACCTCTTTTAACCTTCACATTCACCTGGGCAGCCCCTGATTTTCCCCTCTTGGAGGTGATCAGGATCACACCATTGCTGGCACGTGCCCCGTAAATAGCGGTGGCGGAGGCATCCTTCAGCACTTCGATACTGGCGATTTCTTCGGGATTGATGTCGCTCATGGAACCCCGGATCTGCCCGTCCATAATAATGAGCGGACTACCGGAACCATCAAAATTGGTCCCCCCCCTGAGTACAATCGAGGGGAGCGATCCCGGGCGCCCGGAGGTGGTGGCCACCCGTAAACCAGGAATGGTACCCGCCAGAGCCTGGGCAGGGTTGGAACGGACCCCGGTTTCCAGAAGTTTGGCATCCAGCTTGGTCACCGACCCGGTCAGCGTACTTCTCTTTTGGGTCCCATACCCAACAATCACTACCTCGTCAAGGGCTTTGGTGGCCTCCTTCAGGGCGATGTTAAAAACCTGGGTGTCGCCGATAGGCAGCGTCAGAGAGGAATAACCCACCATGGAGACCAGCAGCTCTTTGGCAGTGGCTGGCACGGCAAGGGTAAAATTTCCGTCGATGTCGGTGATGGTGCCCACGGTGGTCCCTACCACCACAATATTGACGCCCGGCAGGGTCGAGCCATCACGGGCATCGGTCACCGTGCCGGTTAACGTCATCTGGGCCAGAACCTGACCGAAGGACAGAAGAACTGTCAATGCCAGCAAAAACGGCTTCAGTACAGAATGTTTGTTCATAGCATTCGAATTAATGGTTAAAAAATTCTAAAAAGTCTTATGTATTACATAACACGACAAAAGTATAGAGAGATTTTTAAGAAGCAAGAAAATTCATGATTTTTTTATGGGCATTTTATATGATTTTTGTCATGTTTTTCGAAACAACCCGCTACCACGGTTTTAATCATAGCCCCTGTATAACAATGCATTATTTTGTATTAAGAAAAATCCTCCCCTCAGAGCCAGCCTCCGGGAAAAAAATATTTTAAGGGTATTATGTCCTACATATCAACGATTGGTTTTTTTTCATACCTTTGGTGATGTTTTCCCGTTGAGATAAAAAAATGAACACAGAAGATCTGATGACCGGCATTGAGGCCGTTGATACAAGAAGCCTGGTGGATAAGGTAGAGATGAACCTGATCGATTTCTTTATTAAAAAGGAACTCAGTCCGGGTGATGTGATCCCCAAGGAGGTGGAACTGGCCCAGGTGATGGGGGTGAGTCGTACGGTCATCAGGGAGTCGCTGAACCGTCTGAAAACGATGGGGCTCATCGAGTCGATCAAGCATAAGGGAACCCTGATCAAGAGTCCTGATCTGCCGCAGATTCTCCAGAAGTCCATGATCCCCAACATCCTCGACCAGCGTTCCCTGAGGGATGCCTTCGAACTCCGGCTGGTCCTCGAGGTAGGCATGGCCGACCTGGTGGTCAGGAGGATTACCGACCAGGACCTGCATGAGCTGGCGGAAATTGTCAGAAGCGAGAGCTCCCCTTCCCCTGATACCCTTTTTGATATCGATTACGAGGTGAAGTTTCATGGCAAACTCTATGAAATCACCGGTAATGAGACCCTGAAAGGCTTTCAGCAGTTGTTATTGCCCGTATTTAAATATGTCTATTCGAGCGGATTGATCAACAAGCCGGTGGCCAAAAAGAAGTATGTATCGCACCGCGGACTGGTGGAAATACTGGCAGAGCGGGATGTCTCCAAATTCCGCAAGGGGATGCGGAAACACCTGGAGAATCACTTCAACCGGCTTTTTGACCAACAGCCATAGCATCCGAAGGATCTCTCTCCGGGAAGCAAATAAAACGCAATTACTCCTTACTGAGCGTCATCACCGACCGGCACGCCGAGAAGTTGCCCCAGCCTCAGAAGGGGGCATCCTCCCGTGAGGAGCTAAAGGGGGTGGCTCATTTTTTCAAGGTAGAGGGCCCTGATATCCTGCAGATATCCGGTGTCGAGTTTACTGGAATAGATACGGACGAACTCCCGCAGCCTCCCTTCCACATAAAAAGAGCCGACGGCAGCATCGAACTTACTCCCAAACCAGTTGTTTTTCACCTGGCGGGTCACTTTCTCAAACTGTTCCCAGTTCAGAAAACGGGGGATTTCAATATATCCGTGAAAGTCTTCCTTCATATCGACATAAACCCCGGTTTCCACCAGTTTGATCCACATCATCTTGACAATACGGATCAGTGCCGTGAATTCCCCCTGTTTGCGGCTTTTGCGCAGATAACCGATTCCTGCTTCACGGAAGGCTTCCTGAAGGGGGGCTACCACATCATACTGGCCGAAATGGCGCAACCTGATGACGGGGATTTCCTCGGCAGCATGGTACAGAATCCCCTTCCCGGCATCGAAATGGCCCTCAAACCTGGGCTCTATCAGCTGCGATGCCCGTATGATCTCCTCCAGCCGGTACATTTTGTCCAGCGCCAGGTAAAGATAAAGCGGCGGCGAACTGTCGGGGGTATCGTGGTAATACCCCGGAAAGGGATCCAGCGATTCAAAGACCAGGCTGCCGCTGACCACTTTGTCTTCCACCGGGAAAAGAGTCTCCTGTTTGAGCAGGTTTGAGAAGACTTCCAGTTTTTTGTTGAATTCCATATTAGGTTATCTTTGGTTTTAAAATTAAGACTTTTCTTTTATATACGCATGTCCGTTAAAGTAGTTCAATTAAATCCTGTAGGTGAGGTCACTTTCCGCCGGAATCGCCGTTCGAAAACCATCAGGTTAAGCGTCAGGGCAGGCGGGAGGATTTTGGTTTCTTACCCCTGGCATCTTCCCTTCAGGGAGGCCGAGCGGTTTGTGGCCGAACATGCCGGATGGATTCTCGGCCAGTTGGAGCGGCAACAAAAGCCGGCATCGGTATACCCGGAAAATACGCCCTTCAAGACCCGTTACCATACGGTGCTCATCGTCAGAAGCGGCGAAAAGAGCAGCGTCCGGCAGAAAGGGTTTGATATCGTGATTTCCCTTCCGGAAGCGTCTGAGGCGTCGGAAAACGGAGCTATAGAAAAGGTGACCGCCATCATGAACGAAATATACCGCTGGGAAGCCCGGAAACTGCTTCCGGGCCGGGTGAGGGAACTGGCGGCTGAGGCCGGACTCACCTTCGGGAAGGTGACCATCCGTAACAACCGGAGCAACTGGGGGAGTTGCTCGCACTGCAATAACATCAGTCTCAACCTGCACCTGATGAAACTTCCCGACCACCTCATCGACTATGTCATTCTTCATGAGCTGGCCCACACCAAAGTTAAAAACCATGGCCCGGAATTCCATCACCTGCTCGACGAACTTACCGGCCATCAGGCCGCCCGGCTGAAAACCGAAATCAAGAAATACTCCCCCCATCACCTGATGCCCGCACCTGAAGTGGGAGGGACTAAGGGACTTTGAGACGAAGGGACTGAGGGACTAAGAGACGGAGAGACGATGAGACGATGAGACGATGAGAGTAAGGAACAGAGAGACGAAGGGACGGAGGGACGGAGAGACGGAGGGCGTCAGGCGAACCACTGCCGTTCCCTTCCGGGGAGGTTTCCCAGGGTGTTGAGCACGATATTGACATCGTCGACCACCTGGAAGTCGAACATGCCCACGCAGATAAAGTCGGCGCCGTTTTCGAAGGCCCATTTGAATCCATCCTCAGGGGAGATGGCCCCAGCCGCCAGCACTTTGAATCCCATGACGGGCAGGGTGGTCCGCTTCACGAATTCAACCGTCCGGTCAGGAAAAAGACAGAAACAGTTGTCATGGAACCGGTCGTGGTCGGGATATTTCATTCCGTCGACCTCAAAGGGGACCCGTTTATCCCTGGGGTGTGCCGACCAGTAGTTATCGTGGTGCATGGTCTGCATATAGTAGTCAGGAAGAATGCCCTTTTCCTCGCAGGCGATCAGGGAATCCACGGTGTGAGCCCCCAGTCCGGCCACATACCCCTGACTTCTGATCCGTTCCAGCATGGCGGCAATCACCTCTGTTTTACCATCGCGCACCAGCCAGTCGCACCAGTTGCCCTGGACCTGCAGGATATCAGCCCCTGCCTCCATCGCCCCGTTGATCTGCTCATAGTAATCCCCTTTATCCATGTTGGGAGCCACCTGGGAGATGACCTGAAGCGTGCTGCCGGTGATTTTTTTGTATTTGGCAAGAAGTCCGTTCGAGGGATACCCGATATTAATGGTATTGATACCTGCTTTTTCACAGAGGATAAGGGTTTCGAAGATCTTTTTCTCGGTATTGTAAGCCCGGAAGAGGGAGGGGACATAGATCAGGTCGCGCGAATGGGCCCAACCGCCGATCAGGTTCCCGCCCATCACCAGCCGGCTGATGGCATGCCGGCCTATTTTCCCGCGGGGCAGATCGCCCTCCAGTTGGCGGATATCGGCCGATTTAAGCTGTATGGTGGCCCCCGAGAGGGTGTCTACCCCGAACTCCCGGGTCACCCGTTGGGCCCCCCACCCCATTACCCCCAGCAGGGGAATGGAGACCAGGTTGCGGACTACCTCCCGCCGGGAGGGCGACCCCCCGGCCCAAGAAAGGTCGCCGGGGTCCTGTGAAACCCGACCCTCTTCTGTTGGGGTCGCGCCCCTTCCGGCCATAAGATCAGCGGTCGCTGGCGCAGCAATACCCCCTGCATCACCTTGCGGATCCTGTGTCTCTGGTACTCCCCGGTAAAAAGAGACGCCTCCGGGGATTTCTCCTTCGCGATGCCCTTCCCCCTGTTTCTGCTTCCGGAACGGTATAAACTGGGCCAAAGCATACCATCCATATCCTTTTTCTGGAAGGAGGAAGAGTAACAGCAAGGTCAAAGCCTCCAGCAAATTCCTGTCGATCAGGAAGAACTGACCTCCGGTGCTGTTCACCAGACTGCTCCCGAACGGGGGATAAGCGGCATAATAGAGCCCCAGCAGCAAGATCCCTCCCGCCATGGCCCAGCGGATCAGGATCCCCAGAAAAAGAGCACTCCCGACCAGCAACAGCCCGTAGATATTGAGGAAATCAACCCACCGGACCAGAGCCGGATCGGATGCCAGCCAGTGAAATAAACCGGACAGGCTGCCGGACGTGTGGATCAGGTAGTTGTAGGAACTCCAGTTCCCGGCCGCCACCTTGACAAATCCCTCATAGAGGAAGTGCCATCCGATGGCCATCCGCAACAGGGTGACCATTCCCTTGAATCCTTCATCCCTTGTAATCTTCATGTTTTTGCTTGTTCTCCTTACGTTGGTTTTTTCTGGAGTTGCTTCCGTCAGTGACCTTCTCTCCGTTGTAGGGTTTCAGCTTCCGGGGGACGAGAAATCCAGTGGCATATTCGGCATTGATGTCAGCCAGGAAGAGGGGGAAGTCGTGCTGGGTGACCAGGGGGTCTTTATCTCCCGGGAAAAGCCGTTTCAGGGGGAATTTGTGGTTGGCACGGATGGAGAAGGTGTAGAATTGGGTCAGGGTATCGCCCTGGGTGTTCACCGGGGGAAGCAGAAGGGGAAGGAAGGAGTGGGGGATTTCCGCGGGTTGATCCACCAGAATCGGATAGACCGCCGCATAGGGATGGACATTGCGGAGCATCACCACCTTGGCACTGGGGTAGCGTCTGAGGCGGGTCCACCAGATATCGCGCACACGCTCCATGGCCGCAATGGTCGACTGTTCGTCCTCGACGGCTCCCAGTTTCTGAAGCCGGGCAGCCACCAGCGCGGTCATGGCCTCCTCATAGGGAAGGGGGCTGCGAATGGCCTCCATGCCCAAAAGAACGCCCTGTAGATTGGAGTAGGTATCCTCCACAGAGAAACTGGAATATTGTTCGGAAACCAGCGGCACGGAAGAAACCCCATACCAGGTGGCTATTTCGTGCCATACAGCCAGGTCATAGGCTATTCTTCCCGCCAGAAGCAGCAGATCCTCATCGCTGACATCGGCAGGCAGGTGAATGGAGAGGCGTTTCTCACCCCCTTCATACCCCAGGACCCGCTCGATGAGGGTATCCTCCCGGTGGGTCTCCAGTAGGGTGTAAATCCAGGCCGTCCAGTCGGCATTGTCACGCAGGTGCCCCATATCAATGAATCCTCCATGCAGGGTGTAAACCACCCCGTTGCTCTCCGAAGCCCCTCCCAGAAACCGGTGTTGCCCCATTTTTTCAGTGCTGGTAATCGCTGACAGCTTCAGGAAGGGGATTCCGACAACCCCTACCCGCGAACCAAACATGCAACAGGTCCGGATGATCCTGGGAGGATGGGAGCCCAGATCGGCACCGGCAGGCTTCAAGGCCTGTACTGCAACCGGCATCACCATTAACATTCCGGCCAGGAGAAAAATCTGTGCAACTCGCGTCATAAAAGAGGTGTGTTTTAAAAGGATAAAAATAGAATAATAGTTCCAGATTTGACAAGAACATGGAGAATCGCAGCGAAGTTTGTTATTTTTGAACCTCACATATCCTATGCGAATGAAAAACCAGGCCGGCCAACGCCTTGGTTTTTCCTAAAATTAAGAAGATGATCACATTTGTTTTAGCCCTGGCCTTTTTGCTCCTGGGATATTTCCTTTATTCCAGGCTTCTGGAACGCATCGAAGGAGTGGATGGGTCGCGTAAGACCCCGGCCCTCTCCATGACCGATGGAGTGGACTATGTTCCCATGCCATGGTGGCGGGTTTTTCTGATTCAGTTTCTGAACATCGCCGGACTGGGGCCTATTTTCGGTGCGGTGGCCGGAGCGATGTGGGGGCCGGTGGCTTACCTCTGGATCATCCTGGGAGGGGTCTTTGCCGGGGCCGTCCACGACTACTTCAGCGGCATGCTCTCCATCCGCCACCAGGGGATGAGCATCACCGAGATCATCGGTATTTACATGGGGAAGGGCACCAAACAGTTTGCCCGGGGCTTCACGGTCGTTCTGATGGTGATCGTGGGGGCTGTGTTCATCACCGGCCCGGCCAAAATCCTGGAAAGCCTGACCCCCGAAGTACTCGACATGACCTTCTGGGTGTGGGTCGTCTTCATTTACTACATTCTGGCCACCATGTTGCCCATCGATAAGATCATCGGCCGTGTTTACCCTGTATTTGGCTTTGCGCTGCTGTTCATGGCGGTCGGACTGATGACCGCGTTGCTGGTAAAAGGGTATTCCATTCCTGAGCTCACCCTTTCCAACCTCCGGAATTTCCATGTCACCCCAGAGAGGTTCCCTGTCTTCCCGATGCTGTTCATCACCATCGCCTGTGGGGCCATCTCAGGATTCCACGCCACCCAGTCGCCCCTGATGGCCCGCTGCATCACCAATGAGAAGCTGGGCCGGCGGGTCTTCTATGGGGCGATGATCACCGAGTCGGTGGTAGCCATGATCTGGGCCACCATCAGCATGAGTTTCTTCGGGGGGATAGAACAGCTCAATCAGGTGATGAGCGAGCATCAGGGGAATGCCGCCTGGGTCGTCAACCTCATCTCCAATTCCCTCCTCGGGAAGGTGGGGGGTGCCCTGGCATTGCTGGGAGTGGTGGCCGCCCCTATCACCTCGGGCGATACCGCCTTCCGGAGCGCCCGCCTTATCGTCGCCGACTTCCTCCACCTGAAACAGGGCCCCGTGAAAAACAGACTTTATATCTCGATCCCCCTCTTCGCCATTGGCTTCCTGCTGACCCGTACCGACTTCGATATCATCTGGCGCTATTTTGCCTGGGCCAACCAAACCCTGGCCACCTTGGTACTCTGGACCATCACCATTTATCTGATGCGAAGAAAATGGGCCTTCCTGGTGACCTTCCTGCCTGCCCTTTTCATGACCGCCGTCATCACCGCCTATCTCCTTTTCGCGCCGGAAGGCTTCGCCCTCTCCCTCCACATAGCGGTGCCTGCCGGCATCCTCGCCGCAGTTGTTGCCGGCTTACTCTTCTTCTTTTACCGGAATAACCAACTTAAAGCATTTCCCCCCAAATGAGAACCCCATCCCTTTCAGAAGTGACGTTACTCCTGTGGCTGGCGATGATGATCCTCCTGCCTGGTCAGGCTGAAGCCAGGCGGCCATTTTCTTCCACAGCCACCGGGCAGAGGGTGGTTCGCGCCGATGTGGTCATCTACGGTGGAACGTCAGCAGCCATCATCGCCGCGGTAGAAGTCATCCGCTCCGGGAGGAGCGTGGTAGTGGTCTCCCCCGACCTCCATGTGGGAGGGCTCACCTCGGGGGGACTGGGATACACCGATACGGGAAAGAAGGAGACCATCGGCGGATTGTCACGTGATTTTTATCACCGGGTATGGCTTCACTACCAGAGCGATTCAGCCTGGAGATGGCAGAAATCCGCAGACTTCGGGAACAAAGGGCAGGGCACTCCCGCCATTGATGGTGAAAACCGCACCATGTGGCTCTTTGAGCCCCACGTGGCCGAGAAGATCTTCGAGGATTATATCCGTGAATACGCCATCCCCGTGTTCCGGGATGAATGGCTGGACCGAGCGAAGGGGGTGACCCTGAAAAAGGGGAGGATCGTTTCGATCACCACCCTTTCTGGCATGACCTTCAGAGGCCAAATATTTATGGATGCCACCTATGAGGGGGACCTGATGGCTGCGGCAGGCGTAGGTTTTGTCACCGGCCGAGAGAGCAACGCCGAGTTCGGCGAGCTGTGGAACGGGGTCCAGAAAGGCGCCTGGCACCACCGCCACAACTTCATGGTGCTGAAGGAGCCTGTCAGCGCATACAAGATTCCGGGAGACCCCGGCAGCGGACTTCTGCCCCTGGTGAGTCCTGATCCTCCGGGTGAAAACGGATCGGCCGATCACCGCGTCCAGGCTTACTGTTTCCGGCTCTGTATGACCGACCATCCTGCCAACAGGATTCCCTTTCCCCGCCCCGCGAACTACGATTCCACCAGGTATGAACTGCTGGCCAGGGTTTTCGAACGGGGATGGAACGAAGTCTTCGACAAATACGACGCCCTTCCCAACCGGAAAACCGACACCAATAACCATGGCCCCGTCAGCAGCGACTATATCGGCATGAATTACGACTATCCCGGGGCTTCCTATGAACAGCGCAGGGAAATCATCAAAGCCCATGAGGAGTACCAGAAGGGACTGCTCTGGTTTATGACCCACGATGAAGGTGTTCCGGAAGCCATCCGCAGAAAAATGGGAGCGTGGGGACTGGCGGCCGATGAGTTCAGAGACCACGGCGGATGGCCCCATCAGTTGTACATCAGAGAGTCGCGCCGGATGCGGGGAAGTTTTGTGATGACCGAGAACGAACTGACGCGTCGCTCCCCCACCCCGGAATCCATCGGTATGGGCTCCTATACCATTGACTCCCACAACGTGCAACGGTATGCCGACGAAAACGGCAACGTTCAGAATGAAGGGGATGTGGGGCTGGGACTGCCGGGGCCCTATGCCATCGCCTATGGCTCAGTGGTCCCCCGACAGGAGGAATGCACCAACCTGCTGGTCCCCGTTTGCGTGTCGGCGACCCATATTGCCTACGGCTCCATCCGTATGGAACCCGTCTTCATGATCCTGGGGCAGTCGGCCGCCGTAGCGGCCTGCATGGCCATCGATCGTAAAATCCCGGTCCAGGAGGTTCCCTACCCTGCCCTGAAGAAGGTACTGCTCGAGAAGGGGCAGATACTGAATGAATAGAGGTCACCTGACCGAAAGCCCTCCACCTTAGCCTTGACCTTAATCTGACCCTGTATTTCAACCTGTACCTAAACAATAACCCCACCTGACCGGAGGGTCAGCCTCTGGGCCTTAGTGAATGCATCGAGGGCCTCTGGCATAGGCCTTATCGGAAGGCAGGGTTCTTGTGCTGGGCTGTTCTGAGGGTTGGGCTCAGGAGCTCCGGCTCGCAGCGACGGGCTCTGATCCTTTCGGCGCACAGCGACGGGCTCTGATCCTTTCGGCGCACAGCGACAACTCCTATTTCATGGCGGGGAGGAGGTGTTCCCAGATCAGGTTGATCTCCCCCTGCATATCATTGATGTTGGCGGTGGTGACCACTACGGCATCCTTGTCGGGGATGACGATGATAAACTGGCCCACGGCGCCATCGGCCCGGAAGGCATTGTGGCGGCAGCGCCAGACCTGGTAACCGTAACCCTGGACCCAGTCACTCTCCAGGGGGTTGCCGTCTTCAGGGAACCACTGCGGAGGTTGGGTGATATGTGCTTTGGTCGCTTCCTCAAACCAGGCTTCGTTCAGCAGTTGTTTCCCGTTCCATTTGCCCTTTTGCAGATAGAACTGCCCCAGTTTGGCCATATCCTCGGTCTTGATGTGGAGGCCCCAGCCGCCGCAATTGACGCCCGAGGGACTGGTTTCCCATACGGCACCGGTGACCCCCAGGGGACGCAGCAACCGCGGGTAGAGGTAGTCGAGCACCCTCTGGCCGGTCACCTTCTGCAGGATCGCCGCTACCATATAGGTGGCCATGCTGTTGTAGAGGTATTTCGTTCCCGGCTCATATTTGATGGGATGGGCCAGAAAAGTCTTCTCCCAGCTCAGGTCAGGCCGCGTTCTGTCGAGCGATGGCTCCGTGGCATGCCCCACCGACATGGTCAGCAGGTCGCGGATTTCCAGGTCGGCCAGCCAGGGGGTGACCTCCTTGGGTAAATCATCGGGGAAATAGCGGATCACTTTGTCTGTAACCTTCAGGAGGCCTTCCTGGACGGCAAAGCCCACCGCCGTAGACGTCCATGTTTTGCTCACCGAATGCATCACATGGGGGATGGCCGGGCCATGCCCATGGAACCACTTTTCGGCCACCACCTTCCCATGACGTAGCACCATCACACTGTGCAACTCCTGGCCGCTTTGCTTCACCGCCTCGAAATAGTTACCGATGCCCTGTATATCTACCTTTTCGGCTTCCGGCGTGCTCCGGGGCAGCGCCTTGAAAACCGCGTTGTAATTGACCAGTTCAATTCCCCTTTCAGCAATGACCTGCCTGACCCGGTCACTCGTGAAAAGATCTGCAACCCCCTGCCGGTCGACGGCCACATCCTCATAGCCGATATGGTGGACCGCCTGCATCTCGGGAGTATTGTAAGCCGGGTGCTCCACGAAGACGTAGGTTTTACCCTTTTCCAGGGTGTTGAGCATGGCGGTGAAACTTTCAATCTTCTCCTTCTGGGTGGCGTGGGGCCCAGAGAACCCGGTAGATTTTACTTCAGAAACTTCAAGGCCAGGGGCCACTGATTCTCCCTTTTCTCCGGAATCTCCCTTTTCCGGAGTTTTCCCCTTGTTGCCGCCCGTCTGGTTGAAATAAGCCATCCCATTCCGGTCGACACAAGGCAGATGATACTCTTCGGCCAGCCGGGCCGTTATTTCTGCCACCCTGGGGTCAAACGCCGTGGAGCCCATATGTCCCGAGAGGTGGCTGATATGGGGGATATTCTTCAGGGCCAGTTCGATCTGGGCCCTGAATTCCCGTTCTATCTCCTCCGGGGTCCATTTTTGCTCCATGATGGCTCCTCCCGGGTAGTTTTTGTCGGGGAAGAGCCGGGGCTGGAAATAGCCGTTATCATCGGTTAATCCGGGGCAGTGGGTCAGTGGCCGCCATTTGACATTGTCCCATTCGCTGGTGATGACCAGGTGAAGGCCCACATCGACGCCCGGGTTCTCGCGGAGCATCCGTGCGGCTTCCGGGAACCAGGGGGTCACCGCCATCACCTCGATGGAGGTAACGATGCCGTTGGTATAACTGCGCAAAGAGGCCCCGTTGGCAGCCTGAAAGGAGCCCATGTCGTCGGCGCGGACGATCAGCCGCGGCGGAAGGGCCTGCTGGGCCATTGCCAGTACCGAAAGCCATACCAGCCCTGAAAGGAGAATCAGTTTCTTCATATGCTTGTTTCTATTAATTAAGGTTCTGTTTTTTATACAACGGCCGGTCAGCACTGATGCCATTAACCGGCAACCGCACCGGTCGAAAGGCTTTTCCCGGGCCATGCTTTTGCAAAGGACCCGGATACAGGTTGTAAAATTATCAAAAAGGTAAGATCCCCATAAATCAGGGTCCATAAAAAAGAGACTGCACCAGGATCTCCTATTCTGCGGACCTTTCGTTTTCCGCGAAAGTTCCGCAGAAAGGGAGAAGAGTCCCATTGAGAAGGGGAGGGAGACCATCCGGCAAAGTGGACGGCGTCACTGGTGCAGTCTCGGGTATAAATCAGAACGTTAAACTATTAACTATCAATAGCCCGGGTTCTGGGTCAGGTTGGGATTGGCATCCCTGGCCTTACGCGGGATGGGGAAAAGGAGGTATTTGGCGTCGGTCACCCCTTTCCATCCTGGGATGGCATTCAGGAAGGTACCAAAGCGGATCATATCCTGCCGGTTGGAGATTTCCCATGCCAGTTCAAACCTTCTCTCCTTGTATACATCGTCGAGGGTCACAGAGGTTTTCAGCTTGGAGGGGGAATCGAAAGCTCTGCTGCGGATGACGTTAACGAGCCGGGTGGCCTCGGCGATATCTCCATTGGCGCGGATCAGCGCCTCTGCTTTCATAAGGTAGACATCGGCCAGCCGGTATATGGCGAAGTCATTTTCTGCATCGCCGTTCTGGCCGCTTTCGAATTCCCATTTCCAGCAGCGGGCACCGTCTTCCTGTTCCACCTGGCCCCAGCCGTCGCTGTCGAAACCATATTTCATGGTGACATCCACGGTATGGATCAGCGGCCGGCCGTGGGCGGTGATATAGGTCTCTCCGGTGGCCGGGTTTTTCATCGGGCCGGTCAGGAAAGACCAGGCCAGCCGCTTGTCGGCAGGATCATAAGCCTTCACATAGTCAGGCATGGCGCAAACCCCGTTCCAGGTGCCGATTTTTAAGCCCAGGGAGGGAGCCGCCAGATAGTGAAGGGTGCGCTGGGCAATCGTATTGCCGCCGTCGCTGGTACTGAAAACCACCGGGAATATGATCTCCTGTGAATTCTGGTTCTTTACGATGAAACTGTTTTTCCAGGTAGGCTCGATCAGGTAGGGAAGCTTCATGACCTCGTTACAGGCCGCGATGCACTCCTGCCATTTAGCGCCACCGGCGGGATTCCATACCTGGGCATTGAGGTATAGCTTGGCCAGCATGGTGTACACCACCCCCTTGGTGATCTTTCCGTAACTGGCGGAGGAGACGTCGGCCCGCACCTTGTCCTTGATGGCGTTGAGTTCGTCCATGACAAACTTGTAAACATCGGCCCGGCTCTTGGTGGAGGGGAGCTCCTTGTCGTTGAAGTCGGTGACAATGGGCACATTTCCGTAATAGTCGAGCAGCATCAGATACCAGAAAGCCCTTACTCCCCTGATTTCCGCCAGAATCATCTCCTTGTTCTCAATGGAGGGATTCTCGTTGATCATCACGAATATCTTGTTGCACAGGGTAATCCCCGAGGTGGCGGAATTATAGGCGCTGGTCACCGAGTTGTTCCCGGGCGACCATTTATGCAGGCGCAGCTCCTTAAACTGGCCACCATCCCACCAGTCACCCCCCTTGCGGGTTGGCGTGATGGCCATGTCACCCGAACATTCGCTCAGGTAGAAGAAGTTGGCGGGATAAACTCCTTTCAGGGTCCGGTAAATAGGTGCGATCAGGGAGTTGACCTCCTTGGTGTTCTTGCCGAACTGGTCAACCGGGAGCTTGTCGTAAACCTCCTCATCAAGGTTGGTGCAACCCGAATATCCTAAAGAAGTCAGTACGACAGCTATGAAGATGAATATTTTACTCTTTTTCATATCCAATAAAAGTTTTGATTTAGAAACTCAGGTTAACACCAACGGAAATGGTACGTGATTTCGGGTAGAATTCCCGGCCTTCGACGCCCGGGTCGAGGCCCGACATGTTCACCTCCGGGTCGAGGCCGGTGTATTTGGTGATCACGAAGAGGTTCTGACCGGTAAGATAAACCCGGAGACGGTTGATGCCGTATTTCCCGCCCGTGTCGAAGTTATAGGCGAGGCTGGCATTGTCAAGGCGCAGGAAGGAGCCGTCCTCGATGTAGTAGCTGCAATACCTGGGGCTCTCTTTCAGGCCGATGGTCAGGGCTTCCTTCAGCACGTTGGCGCCCGGGAGCCACTGGGTGGTGGCATAGGACATCTTCGAGAAGTTGAGGATGTCATTGCCGTAAACGCCGCGGAAGAAGAAGTTGAGTTCCCAGTTTTTGTAGTTGATGATATTGGCCAGGCCATAGGTGAAGTCAGGCTGTGCCGAACCGATGTAAGTGCGGTCCTCGTCGGTCAGACCGGCCTTGCCGTCGATCATGTCATCCATGATATATTTGCCGTTCTCGTCGATGCCCTTGCAGAGCCAGCCATAGAAAGTACCCACTTCCTTACCCTCTTCGACAATATGGGTGGTGTTGTTGGAACCCCCGCGGATCCAGGCATCCCCGGTCTTGATGGCGCTGGTGGTGAACTGGTCATTGGAGAGACTGGTGATTTCGTTCTTGTTATGGGCGATATTGAAGGAGGCATTCCAGCGGAAATCGCCGTTGCGCACCACGTCACCATTGATCAGGAATTCAATCCCTTTATTGTTCATGGAGCCCACATTGGCCATCATTGTCCCTTTCAGGTAAGGGGGCTGGGGCACCGAATAGGTATAGAGGAGGTCTTTCGTGTTCTTATCGTAATAATCGATGCTACCGTTGATCCTTCCCTTAAAGAGGCTGTAATCCAGACCGATGTTGAACATGGAAGTCTGTTCCCACCGCAGGTCGGGATTCTCATTCTGGTCGAACTGGTAGGCGGTGTACCATTTGCCGTTGTCGTAATACTGACCGGCCCTGCCATAGAGGGGAAGCGAGAGGTAAGGGCTGAGGCCGTCCTGGTTCCCCGAGACGCCGTAGCCGATCCTGAATTTCAGGTCATCAAGGGCATTGACCCCGCGCAGAAAGGATTCTTCCTTCATATGCCAGGCAGCGGAGACAGAGGGGAAAGTCCCCCAGCGGTGGTTCTTCCCGAATTTGGAGGAACCGTCACGCCTCACGGAAGCCGCGATCACGTATTTCCCCATCAGCGTGTAATTGACCCTTCCGAAGAAGGAGATCAGCTTGCTCATATTCTTGGAGGACCATACATCGCCCGAACGGAGGTTTTCGCCGGCTCCCAGGTTATTGTAGGCAAACAGGTCGGTCACGAACTGCCGGTTCTGGGCCCCCATGCTTTGGTAGTAGTTATCCTCATAGGAATAGCCCACCAGGAAGTTCATGTTATGGTTTTCCAGCACCTTCTTGTAGTTGAGGGTGGTTTCCAGCAGTTGTTTGTCGGCCATCCAGGAGTTGCGTTGTGCATAGCCGATATCGTTGCGGCCCCGTTCGGTCTGCGAGTCGTAATACTGGCCGTAATCGTTGCTTTCCCGCTGTTTGAGGACGTTCAGGCTGGCCTTCATGCCGGCGAAAAGGTCCAGGTCGGCCTTGATGTTCCCGAAATAGAGGTTGCTCTTGTTGTCGCGCGAGTTGTACTCGATGTTCCTGACCGGGTTGCCCTGGTCATATTCCTGGTTGTCATACCAGGAGCCGTCGGCCAGTTTCACAGGGTAGACGGGGATCATGTTATAGGCCAGCACGAAATTCCGGGTATCGGAAGGAGAGTAGTTGCGCTGGGTCATCACGCCGGTGAAGGTGAGGTCCAGTTTATCATCGAAAGCCTTCTGGTTAAAGCTCAACCGGGCGTTGTACCGCTCCAGGACGTTGTCGTTGACCACCCCCTGCTGGTCGAGATAGGAGATAGAAGCCCTGTAGTTGTGTGATCCGGAGCCTCCGGTCATGGAGAGGCTGTGGTTGTGGGTCAGGCCCGTACGCATGATCTCCCCGAACCAATCGGTGTCACCCCCCAGGTCCAGGCCTGTGGTGCTGATGTTGTTTTTGGAGGCGTAATCCCTCCATTCGGCGGCGTTGAGCAATTCGGGCTTGTTGGTGACATTGTCGACAGCCACGTACCCTTCATATTCGATGGAGGTCTGGTCCCTTTTCCCCTTTTTGGTGGTGATCAGGATCACCCCGCTGGCCGACCGGGAACCGTAGATGGCCGCAGCGGAGGCGTCTTTCAGCACGCTGATGGATTCAATGTCCTGGGGAGCCACCGAGTTAAGGCTCATCCCCGGCACACCGTCGACCACGATGAACGGCTGGCTGGAGGCGTTAAGGGAGGAGGTTCCGCGCAAGCGGATGGTCTGTTCCGAGGTGACATCACCACTTCCGTTGGTGATGGTCAATCCGGCCACCTTCCCTTTCAGGAGGTCCACTCCCGTGCGGGTTACCCCCCTGTTGAAGTTTTTCTCCGAAACATTGGTGACCGATCCGGAGATCTCCCGCCGGGTTTGCGTACCGTAACCCACAGCCACAATTTCCTGCAAACCAATGGTCTCATCTTCCATGACCACCTTCAGTTCGGTCTGGTTACCCAGCACCAGGTCCTGCGACTTCATGCCCACAAAAGAGACGGTTACCACTGCCGCATCCTGGGGCACTTCCAGGGTAAACCGGCCGTCGGCACCGGTGATGGTCCCCACCATCGTGCCTTTGACCACCACGGAAGCTCCGGGAATGGGCATTCCGTTGCTGTCGGTGACCAACCCTGTCAGAACCTTCCTGGCCTGCTGCACCACGACCGGACGGCCGGCATCGGATGGCAACGGGAGCTCCGCGGAAACCAGGAGCGTCCATCCCAGAAAATTCAGAATGACAAGGCCCAGAATACGCCCTGCCCTCCTGCCTGCCCTCCTGAAAGGAGAGCTTTTCAACGCTTTCATTTTCATAGATTTTTTAGTTACGTTAATGATTTAAAAAGAAGAATGGGTAACAACATCCTATTAATTTGAATGCTTGAGAAATATCGCAAAATCTCCGGTGGAAATCAACGAGGCTAATAATTGGTTCATTTATATTATCAAAAATAAATATTTATATGATCGGTAGTTACTTCATATGCTATAAAACATAAACTTTTAAAAACGGCTCCCTTATTAGGATCTTTTGATGATTTTCAGGGTTCCCGGAACTCTTCATCAAATAAGCGGAATCTGATAATAAAAACAGATCAACCTGGAAGCAGATACCTTAAGTGGGCATCCGGAAAAATTAAATAGACTATTTAAGCCTTCGTGTCGCTGCAGGTTATAATTTTATGCGGGAAACTTACTTTAAACCCGGTATCAGATAAATCACCTTTTAACCATAAATCATGCAAAGCAGAATTTCCTTTATAGCGGGATTGTTACTGATGACGGGTCTCCTGGCCGCCCCGCGTTTCTCAACGGCACAGGTTTTCAGGCCGGGGCCTCAGGTGGCCACCTTTTATTCGGACATCGACGATTCGGAACAGCCCTACGGGCTTTACCTGCCGCAGAATTACGACCCGCAGAAGAAGTATCCCATGGTGGTGATGCTCCACGGGGCTATGTCGAACCACCGGCTGGCACTGCGCCGGGTGTTCGGGAAGTCCAACCTTCAGGGAGAGAATGATGCTTTGGCCTCGCGTTATTTTCCCCGGTGGAAGGAGGAGGAGTATATTGTGGCCTCCCCCTGGGCCCGGGGCACCATGGGGTATACGGGTATTCCGGAGGAGGATGTGATGGCGGTGATCGAAGCGTGCAAGGCCAGTTTCAACATCGATGAGGAGCGGGTATTCCTGACGGGTTTGTCGATGGGCGGGGGTGGCACCCTTTACCTCGGGTTGAGCCGGCCCGGACTGTTTGCGGCCATTGCTCCCGTTTGTCCCGCGCCTCCGGAAGAAGCTTATTCCCTGATGGGCAACGCCCTGAACCTCCCCGTGGCCATTTACCAGGGCGGCGCCGACGCGGTGGTCAGGCCTGAAGGGGTCAGGCTGATCGTCGACGACCTCCTGAAGGAAGGGGCATCCGTGGAATACCACGAATTTCCGGGGGTCGGCCACGACGTGTGGGTCCAGGCTTACGAAAACGGCAACATCTTCCGCTGGTTCGACGGGTTGAAAAGGAATTCCTTTCCGGAGAGGGTGAAATATACCACCCGGTGGTACAAATATAATGAAGCCTACTGGGTGCTCTTCGACAAGATCACTCCCGGCACGCCGGCGACCATCGATGCCCGGTTTACGGCTCCCAACACATTGGATATCAAAACCAGCGAACTGGAGGCCTTCACCCTGGCCCTCAAGGGTCACCCCTCTTTCAGTGCCTCCGGACCGCTGACGGTGAAAATCAACGGCGTCACCCTTCAGAGTGCGCCAAAAATGAACCACTCCTTTCAGCTGAAGGAGGGCAAATGGGTGCCCGGCAAGTACCACGCGCCTGTGGTGGCCAAGAAGAAGGGGCTGGAAGGACCGTTGTTTTCGGCCCTCACCCGAAGGGTACTTTTTGTCTACGGCACTGAGGGGGCTCCCGACGCCACCGCACTGGCGGCGCGGTGGAAACTGGCCCGCGATGCCGCCGACTTCTCCGTGGCTTTCGGCAGCTATGAGCAACCCTCCCTGGTCAACCCCCGCATCGTGGCCGACAGGGAGGTGACCCCCGAAGATTTGCGCAGCTCCCATCTCTTTCTCTTCGGAACCCGGGAAACCAACCAGCTCATCGCCCGGATGGCCGACCGGCTGCCCCTCCATCTGAAAGAGGGTGACACCTCGCACGGACTGGTTTACACTTATCCCGTCAACGGGAAAATGATAGTGGTCGCCTCGGGGATTCCCTTCTGGCAGGCCAAAGCCTCCCCTGCCCCGCCAGCCGCCGATCCCGCAGCCGTCAGGGCCCGCACCCGCATCAGCTTCGACAACGGCCCCGGCGCCAAAGCCCTCGCAGGCAGACCGGACTACCTCCTCATCGGCGAAAACGGCCTGATCATCACCGAAGGATATTTCGACCACGACTGGCAAATTCCGGCCGACGCCCAACAGAAAATGAGCGTCGTCTTACCATAACTCATGTATGCTTTATACGTATAAATAATACGGCTATTCCTTCATGAATTGAATCTCATTACCATGAATATTACCTCTTCCCTGCCTTCGGAAATGATTACCAGGCTCAATGAGTATTCCCGGAAATACGGGATTCCCAAATCACGGATTCTCGAACTGGCCTTGTCGGCCTATTTCGACAAAATCAAAAAAGCGGAATATATCCGTTCCTTCAAAGCCGCCGCGAGCGATGAGGAACAATATCTGCTGGCAGAGGAGGGATTGGAGGAGTATCTCAAAATTCTGGATAAGGAATGAAACAGCGGGAGATCTGGCTGGCTGATCTTAATCCAGTCAAGGGCAATGAACAAAAAGGGGTAAGACCGGTAGTGGTTATAAGCGGAAATGCGATGAACGACCACCTGGGTATTTCCATCGTTTGCCCACTCA
>ERZ1645192.117-NODE-117-length-53378-cov-16.418881_pt1 | contig 53378 bp, 40 predicted proteins | sample MGYA00575354_ERZ1645192 | MGnify/ENA primary metagenome ERZ1645192 (study PRJEB40844, sample SAMN11349763) | freshwater sediment metagenome | isolation source: river sediment | host: Sediment | place: India: Faizupur Khadar , New Delhi | collected 2017-02-21 ... | reverse complement strand
TCCCCTGCAAGGGATCACCGCAGGTAATCCCCCTCCATTCCCTCACCACCCGCCGCCCACTCCTGTGCAATCCATAATTTTTATTTAAATCCCCGCCTCGTTGTGCGGTTTCCTTTTTTTTTTATTTTTGTCCTAATATTCCTATTAATAATCTGACATGATGAAAAGAGTTCTTGTATTTATGGCATTTGCAGCTCTGCTGCTTATCGGCACGGCACAGACATCACAGGCACAGACCGACCAGACTGCAACTACAACACAACAACTTACCGAACAGGCACAGGCTACCACCCCGGTAGAAGGAGAAGCTGTCCTCCACAAGGAAATCAAGAGACTGTTCATTGAGGGAGGCGCCGGTTTCATGGGTGTAATCCTTCTCTGCCTCATCCTCGGCCTGGCAATCGCAATTGAAAGAATTATCTACCTCAACCTGGCTACAACCAACACTGAGAAACTCCTCGCAAAGGTTGACAAGGCCCTCAGGGAAGAAGGTATCGATGCCGCAAAGGAAGTATGCCGCAATACCCGCGGTCCGGTAGCAAGCATATTTTACCAGGGTCTTGACAGAGCACATGAGGGAGTCGAGATGGCTGAAAAATCTGTTGTTTCCTATGGCGGTGTACAGGTTGGTCTTCTTGAAAAGAACCTCTCCTGGATCTCTCTCTTCATTGCACTGGCTCCCATGCTCGGGTTCCTAGGTACAGTTATCGGGATGATCGCTGCATTCGACGCTATTGAGCAGGCCGGTACGGTATCAGCAACAATCGTCGCAGGTGGTATCAAGGTTGCCCTTATCACCACAGTATTCGGTCTCGTAGTGGCTATCATTCTTCAGGTGTTCTACAACTACCTGCTTTCAAAGATCGACGGAATTTCAAACCAGATGGAGGATTCATCGATCACCCTTATTGATATGCTGGCCAAATACAATAAAAAATAACCAGATATGTCTGAAAAAATAACCAGGCTAACATCGATCCTCCTGTGGGTCCTTATGGGCCTTACAGTGATCTTTGCCATACTGTTTTACGTGGGTGGCGTTGTTCCGGGCACTGAAGGGACAAGGTATCAGGAACCGAAGGTGACCAACTCTTTCATCGTATTTGCATATATACTTCTCGCGGTCACTATACTGACTCTCCTTTTCTTCGCACTGCGAAACTACGTAATGAATCCAAAAGGTATCAGGGGCGTGCTCATCGCACTTGGCGTAGTTGCCGTGCTGATAGGCATAGCTGCCCTGCTGGCTGACAATACTGTACTGAACCTTCCCCATTACAAAGGCTCGGATAACGTACCACGCACTCTGTTCTGGACCGATATAGGCCTTTATGTTGCCTATTTCCTCCTCGCCGGAGCGTTCCTGACCATTATTTACTCTGTGATTTCAAAGTATTTTAAAAAGTAACTGAACTGTCCGCCCTGCGGCGGAGTAAATTTCTGACCAAATGGCAAGAAGGCAAGTACCGGAAATTAATGCAGGCTCAATGGCTGACATTGCGTTCCTCCTTCTTATTTTCTTCCTGGCCGCCACCACTATGGACTCTGATACGGGACTGATGCGTCAGCTGCCCGCAATCCCTGATCCAAACGTTCCGCAGGATGTCAATAAGATCAATGACAGGAACATCCTCGAGGTAAAAGTCAACAAAGACAACCTGTTGCTTGTGGAAGGACAGCTCACCCAGTTCAACCAGCTGAGAGAGATTGCCCATAACTTCATCCTCAATCCGAATGATGAACCTTCAATGCCGGAGAAAGAGGTTGTAAATATCCCTTACTTTGGCAACGTGGCAGTCACCAAAGCGGTAATTTCTCTGCAGAATGACATCGGAACCAAGTACGGAGTCTACATAGCCGTGCAGAACGAACTGATAGCTGCCAGGGCAAAACTTCGTGATGACGTTGCAAGGCAGGAGTTCGGGATTGCCTATGAAAAGCTCGACGAGGACCGCAAGGCAGCCGTCGATGACTATTACAAGGTTCCCATTTCAGAGGCTGAACCCAAAAGGATAGGAGAATAGAAGAATGGCAAGATTCGTTAAGACAGGAACCAAATCCGTCAAGGCAATCAGTACATCATCACTGCCTGACATCGTCTTTATGATCCTCTTCTTCTTCATGGCGGTTACCACCATGCGCGAGACCGATGTGATGGTCACCGTGCGCATCCCTGACGCCACCGAAGGAAAGGTGCTCGAGAAAAAATCACTCGCAAGCTTCATTTATATCGGCGAACCTCTTGAGGCATTCCAGGCCCTCTACGGCAATGAACCCAAAATACAGCTCAATGACAGCTTCAAGGAGCTGGCTGACATCCAGGATTTTATCGCGCAGGAGCGCGAACAGCTGAACGAGGCAGACAAAACCAAGATGCTTGTTGTTCTCAAGATCGACCGTGATACCAGGATGGGTGTTGTCACAGATGTTAAACAGGCGCTCCGACGCGCCAGCGCACTGAAAATTATGTACGCAAACACAAACGTCGACAAGATCACAAGTGTTTATTAAGTACTCAAAGTAATCAGATATGAAAAGAGCCGTCACACCCGACGGCTTTTTGTTTTTATGATCCTCTGCTGAGGCGCCTCCGGTAGCCAGGCAGGCCGGAATCCCCGCCTGAGTCAAAAAAACTTGACTTGCGGTTTTTGATGGCGTAACTTTGATTATACGGCCAGATAAGTCTGATCATTATAAGCATTGGAAAACATGAAACAGAAGTACATATTGCTCTGCTCACTGTCCTGTTTCCTTCTATGTTCCATATTTGCCCGGGGACAGGCAACAATACCTGCGACAGGGGGAACAGCCAGGGGAACAGAGGGGTCAGTCACATACACTGTCGGTCAGATTGCCAACAGCGTGACCACGGGAACGAACGGATTCATTATCCAGGGTGTGCAACAGCCATACGAAATATCTACTGTGACTGCGATTGAGGACACAGAATATATTACTCTCGGATATTCAGTATATCCTAACCCGACCGGAGGAGCTATAAAGCTTGTGATCTCTTCATTCAATGACCAGAATTTCAGATTCCAGCTATATAGCCTGAACGGAACTATTCTCCGGGAAGCAAAGGTGCTTGATAAGGTAACTGAGATACCGATGGATATTTATAAATCAGCTGTCTACTTCCTGAGAGTTATCAGGGATGACCGCGAGGTAAAAGTAATCAGGATCGTTAAGAGATAAACCCCTATGAAAAATGTATTTACCCTTATGGTGATTACAGCACTAACCATTACGGTCTGTGCCCAGTCGCCTCAGAAGATGAGCTATCAGTGTGTTGTCCGCAACTCGGCTGGTGCTCTGATAGCTAACCAGGCTGTCGGGATGAAGATCAGTATCATCAAGGGATCAGCCACCGGGACGGTAGTCTTTTCCGAGACTTACAGTCCAAATCCGCAAACCAATGCCAACGGTCTTGTAACCGTTGAAATCGGAGGAGGAACAGCCTCAGTCGGGACTTTTGCAGGTATTGACTGGTCTGATGGAATATTTTTTCTGAAGACGGAGACAGACCCATCAGGAGGAACAAATTACAACATCTCCGGAACTACCCAGCTGTTAAGTGTACCTTACGCCCTGTATGCAAAGACAGCCGCCAACGGGTTCAGCGGGAACTACAATGATCTTTCCAATAAGCCGGTACTGTTCAGCGGAAGCTACAATGATCTTACGAACAAACCCGCTCTCTTTGATGGGGCATGGTCAAGCCTCACAGGAAAACCCACTACCCTCTCAGGGTACGGAATTACAGATGCAGACGGAAGTATTACAAATGAAATACAATCATTAAGCCTGAGCGGCACTCTTCTTACACTGAGCAACGGAGGTGGTACCGTTACCCTACCATCATCAGGAGGAGGCGACAACTGGGGAACCCAGACCGTGGTGACCAACACCACGCTTACGGGTGCAGGTACAACTGCAAGTCCGCTGGCAGTGGCAAATACCGTTATCACCCCTTCATGGACCAGAATACAGGGCATTCCGGCAGGATTCGCTGACGGCACAGACAATATTGATGATGCAGACAACAGTATCACAAATGAGATACAGGCATTGAGCCTTAGTGGAACAGTGCTCTCACTGAGCAACGGAGGGGGTTCGGTAACACTTCCTTCTTCAGGCGGAGGTGACAACTGGGGCACTCAGTCGGTTGTAACTGATCTTACTCTTGCAGGAAACGGCACCACAGCCACCCCTCTGAGGGTAGCCCAGCAATCGGCCACCAACGGACAGGTATTAAAGTGGAACGGAACAACCTGGGCACCGGCTGCAGATGCAACAGGAGCAGGCTCTGTCACGCTGCCATGGTCAGGAAATGCCGCAACCGGAATCGATAACTATGTTCTCTCTGTTGAAAGTACCGGGCAGGATATTAGTGCCATCAGGGGTAGGCAGACAAATACCACAACGGGGAGCAGTGGTTACGGTGTGTACGGTGAATCACTGTCTCCTTATGGAACAGGAGTATATGCTTATTCAAATGGCTCAAACGGCAGAGGATTGTATGCCAGCGGGCATGTAGCTGTCAGAGCCAACGGCAACTACAGGGGTGTGGATGCCAATGGGGACAAAGCTGTCGAAGGCAGATCGTATTCAGCCACCGGGTTTGGGGTGGGTGGGTATTCCCCGGTTTGCGGTGTTTACGGGGAAACTTGGAATTCAGGGGGGAATGGGGTTCACGGGAAATCCACCGGAGACCCTCTGTGGGATATCACATGTGGCGTTTATGGAGAAGCCAACACGGAACAGGCCTGGGGTGTGAAAGGATATGTCAGTGATACCATCGGAGCGAATTATGGAGTATACGGAGAATCAAATTCAATACATGGGTATGGGGTAGGCGGAACCGCCAGAAAACATGGTGTATATGGCAAATCGACCGGCTTCCAGGGGATTGGAGTGGAAGGCGAAGCCCTGGCAGACAACAGCATCGGGGTTTCCGGAAAAGCCCTCAGTGCAAATGGAACAGGCGTATACGGTGAAGGAAATAAACAGGGAATTTACGGGATTTCATCCATTACCGGTGTATACGGTACCTCAACAGGGTACAAAGGGATAGCCACCGTAGGCGAAGCTACCGGTACCAACAGCGTGGGTGTTCAGGGGACAGCATCAAATTCCAACGGTACGGGTGTCTGGGGGGAAGGAGATAACCAGGGTGTCTACGGGATCTCAGCAAAGATCACGGGGAAAGGTGTCTATGGTTCCGTATCAAGTACCACCGGAGCCAATTACGGCGTATATGGAGAAACCACCTCCCCGGCTGGTTACGGAGTTTACGGAACCGGACCCACATACGGCATTTATGGCACCAGTAATGGCGCCAATGGATTCGGGGTATACGGGAAATCAACTTCCGGCACCGGATATGGTGTATATGGAGATGCCCTTAGAATCGGTGTTTATGGAGTCTCCGCTTCAACCACAGGCACCGGGGTATATGGGGAAGCCCAGAGATACGGCGTATATGGATTCGCCTCTGTATCTACCGGTTACGGGATTTATGGAGAAGCACCGGTTTATGGTGTTCATGGCAGATCCACCGGGACAACAGGCAGGGCTGTGGTTGGTGAAGCATCAGGAACAGGCAGCATCGGAGTCATGGGATTGGGAAACAACACCAGCAGCACCGGAGTATGGGGAGAAGGCGCCAATTACGATTTCTATGCTGCAGGAGCCGGCACGAATTACGGGGCAGCCTCTTCCATCCGCTGGAAAACTAACATAACACCTATTCCCGACCCCGTGGGCAAAATTCTGGCTATCCGCGGGGTATATTACGACTGGGACACCGAACATGGGGGTCAGCATGATGTTGGGATGATTGCCGAAGAGGTGGGCAAGGTGCTGCCCGAAATCGTTGTCTATGAAGAGAACGGCGTGGATGCCTCAGGAATGGACTACAGTAAAATTACGCCGCTTCTCGTGGAGGCAATCAAAGCTCAGCAAATTGAAATTGAGCTGATTAAAGCCGAATATGAGCGTTTGAAATCAGAGTCTGAACAGCTGAAAGCACGTCTTGAAAAGATTGAGAAACTGATAACAGTTAAATAAAATCTGATTCAGATATTCCCCTTGCTACGTGATTTCTTCGGAGAACACCTACTCACATCAGATTATAGCTGAAACCGGTTCTCAATTCTTCCGGGTGTGAACAAAAAGCCAGTATCGTCAAATACTGGCTCTCTGAATAATCTGAAATTCCCTGTGATCCCGGGGCGACTCGAACGCCCAACCAACAGAACCGGAATCTGTCATTCTATCCATTGAACTACGGGACCGTTCAGAGTGCAAAAATATACCGCCGGAGCCGATTTTCAAAACTTAATCCGCCAAATCGGCTGCACCAGCCGCCGCCTGACGTGATTTTTGCCAAAGATTTCCTAATTTCGCAACCCATAAGCGCTAACCATCAGCAATACATGAAGGATTATAATTTTTCGGAAATAGAGAAGAAATGGCAGGATTACTGGGAGAAGAACAAAACATTTAAAACTCCTGACGATCTGTCAAACCCAAACAAATACTATATCCTTGACATGTACCCCTACCCTTCCGGTGCAGGCCTCCACGTTGGCCATCCAGAGGGCTATACTGCCACTGACATCGTGGCACGGTACAAGCGCATGAATGGCTTCAACGTACTCCACCCCATGGGATGGGATGCCTTCGGCCTCCCGGCCGAACAGTACGCAATCCAGACCGGAACCCACCCTGCTGTCACCACAAATAAGAACTGCGACACATTCCGCCGCCAGATCAAGGAACTAGGGCTTAGCTACGACTGGGACCGCGAGATAAATACCACTGATCCCAAATACTTCAAATGGACACAGTGGATCTTCATAAAGCTCTATAACACCTGGTTTGATCACAAAACAAACCGCGGTCGTGACATAAACGAACTGCCTATCCCTCTTGACGTAGTTAAGGCCGGAGATGAGGCAAGAAAAAAATACATTGACTCGAAGAGACTGGCCTATTACGATGACGCACAGATATGGTACTGCCCCTCGTGCCGCATTGTCTGCGCCAACGAGGAGGTGCTGACCGACGGTTCCCACGAAAAGTGCGGTAACAGGGTGGTGCGCAGGAATCTCAAGCAGTGGATGCTCCGGATTCCCTACTATGCCGAGAGGCTTCTCAGCGGACTCGACAGCCTCGACTGGCCTGAGGGAATCAAGGAGATGCAGCGCAACTGGATAGGCCGTTCAACCGGTGCCGAGGTTGATTTTAAAATCGACGGCAGCAAGGAACGGTTAACTGTCTATACAACCCGCCCGGACACACTCTTCGGGGCAACATACATGGTGCTGTCTCCTGAACACCCGCTTGTGGAAAAGATTACAAATCCGGAGATGGCATCGAACGTAAAGGAGTATGTTGCTGCAGCCTCCCTGAAGTCGGACCTTGACCGCACTGACCTTGCCAAAGACAAAACCGGCGTATTTACCGGAACATACGCCATCAACCCGGTCAACAACAAGAAAATACCGGTGTGGGTGGCAGACTATGTGCTGATGGGTTACGGAACCGGCGCCATCATGGCAGTGCCGGCTCACGACGAGCGCGATTTTGAATTTGCAAAGAAGTTCGGGATAGAAATCACATGCATTCTTGACCCGGCCGTGACTGACCAGGAACAGCGGGAAAGAATCATTGCCGGCGACGAGTGCTGGAGCGGTGACGGCCGTTACATAAACTCAGCCAATAAAGAACTAAATATCAGCCTCAACGGGCTTAACGTTGAAGAGGGAATTGCAACAATCACCAGCTGGCTTGAGAACAGAAACATAGGTATTCACCGCGTCAATTACAAGCTGCGCGACTGGCTCTTCAGCCGGCAGCGCTACTGGGGCGAACCCTTCCCCGTCATCCACTGGGAAGACGGAACAATAAGCCTGCTTGACGAGAAGGATCTGCCCCTCACCCTCCCGGAACTCGAGGTATATGAACCGGGCGACAGCGGTGAATCTCCTCTCTCCAACGCCACCGAATGGCTGTGGGTAACTGACAAGGACGGGCGCCGCGGGAAGCGCGAGACCAATACAATGCCACAGTGGGCAGGGTCATGCTGGTATTACCTGAGATTCATTGACCCGCACAATGATAATGCAATTTTTGACCCTGTGAAAGAGAAGTACTGGATGCCGGTCGACCTGTATATCGGAGGCGCCGAGCATGCCGTGCTGCACCTGCTTTACGCCCGTTTCTGGCACAAGGTGCTGTTTGACCTCGGCGTGGTGTCAACCGATGAACCTTTCTTGAAGCTCTTCAACCAGGGAATGATACTCGCATTTGCCTACGAAACAGCTACCGGCGCCAAGGTCTCATCAGACCTGATCACTGAAAAGGATGGCAGGTACTACATCACTGAGACCGGTGAAGAGGTGAGGCAGATAGTGGCAAAGATGTCAAAGAGCCTCAAGAATGTAATCAATCCCGACGATGTTGTGAAGAATTACGGCGCTGACACACTGCGTCTGTTCGAGATGTTCCTCGGCCCACTGGAGGCAACAAAGCCCTGGGATGAGAAAGGGATCAGGGGGCCGCATAACTTCCTCTCAAGGGCTTACCGCCTTATAGCCAACAGTGAGAACATCACTGACGGCGATGAAGACACCGAGATTCTGAAAACCCTGCATAAAACAATCAAAAAGGTGACTGAAGACATCGAGGGCCTGAGGTTCAACACAGCCATCTCGGCAATGATGATCTTTATGAACACCGCGCTGAAAAAGGAGAAGATCACCCGCACATCAGCTTCTGTCTTCATCAGGCTCCTTGCACCTTTTGCCCCTCACCTTGCCGAGGAGCTGTGGCAGCTTACCGGGCACAGGGGATCAATCACATATGAACCGTGGCCTGTGGCAGAAGAAAAATACCTTAAGGAGGAAGTATTCGAATGCCCGGTATCGGTCAACGGGAAGATGAGGTTCAAAATAGAGCTGCCTGTAAACCTTCCGGGTGAGGAGGTGAAAAGGATGGTGCTGGCTGACGAGAGGGCTCAGAAATGGATTGGCCCGGCAACACCAAAAGTGATAGTAGTACCCAACCGTATTGTAAATATAGTTATATGAGGTTCAGATTTATTCCCGCAGCCCTGCTCGCTGCCGCAATGCTGATATCGGTTTCGTGCGTTCGCAGCGGAGCTGCTGAAAATACTCCTCCGGGAGAAGCATCCCGGCCGGTCACAGCTGAGACAACCTCTGATACAGTGTCCGTATCCGGATTGCCCGCCGATTCCACGGTAATGGATTCCGGGCATAATACCCTTTTCGGGATACCCGTCGATTCCTATAACATTAAAACTGAAAAGGTCAGAAGGAACCAGTTCATTTCGTCAATACTTGCAGCCCAGGGCATTGAATGGAATGACATTGAAAAGCTGCTAGGTGACAACCGTGAAACTTTTGACCCGCGCAGGGTGCGGACCGGCAGTACCTATTCCGTACTTTCAACAAAGGACACCCTCAGTAAACCCGAATATATTATCTATCAGCATGATCCGAGGGTGGCATATGTCTTCTCTTTCAAGGACACCCTGGCCATATACAGGCATGATGCAGAGATAAAAAGACTTCTTCGCTACTCTTCGGGCACAATAACCACCTCTCTCTGGGAGGCTGCCCAGGAGAACAATCTCAATCCCAACCTCTCAGCTGAACTGTCAGAGATTTATGCATGGACCATCGACTTCTTCGGTTTGCAGAAGGGTGACCGGTTCAAGGTGATTTACGAGGAGGATTTCATAGGTGACGAGTCAGTTGGAATCAGGCGGGTGCATGCTGCGGAATTCGAGCATGCCGGGAGTACAATCTACGCCATTCCCTATATCCAGGACAGCACAATGTCATTTTTTGATACTACGGGTGCCAGCCTGCGGAAGGCATTTCTGAAGGCGCCGCTGAGGTACTCGCGCATCAGCTCACGTTTCTCAGGCGGAAGAATGCACCCGATACTGAAGATTGTAAGGGCTCATCACGGCGTAGACTATGCAGCACCGATAGGCACACCAGTACTCGCCATAGGTGACGGAAGGGTAACAAGCACCAGCAATGAAGGAGGAGCCGGCAGAATGGTCCGTATAACCCATAACAGCGTCTATTCGACGGCTTACATGCATCTCTCGCGTTTCGGCCCGGGAATCTCTCCAGGAGTTTATGTCAAGCAGGGACAGGTCATTGGTTATGTCGGAAGCTCCGGCCTTTCCACAGGGCCCCATCTTGATTTCAGGTTCTACCGGAACGGATCACCCGTCGATCCGCTGAAAGTTGAGGCACCGCCGGTCAATCCCGTCGCCCGGGAAAAGATGGAAGAATTCAGAGTGATAGCTGACGGGTATATAAACCTACTGGCCACTATTAAATATTAAAGGCATTAGGCAGTAGGCAGTACCTATTGCCTACTGTCTTCTCCCTGCCCTTCCAGCACCTCCCCTATTACCCTCGGATAGTGTTCATACTCCAGGGCATGTACCCTTGCTGCAAGGCTGTCCACATCATCTCCCGGAAGGACAGGGCAGCGTGCCTGGAAAATTATGTCACCTGAATCATAGCACTCATTCACATAATGAATTGTGATACCGCTCTCCCTGCATCCGGCATCAAGCACAGCACGGTGAACCCTGTCGCCATACATCCCCTTCCCCCCGAAATCCGGCAGAAGGGCAGGATGAATGTTTACAATACGTCCCCTGTATGCTTCTGTGACATCACCCGGAACCAGCCACAGGAACCCTGCCAGCACCACCATGTCGGTCTCTCTTCTCCGAAGCATCATAAGTACCTCTCCGGTTAAATAAAATTGAGACCGGTCGAAAAAAAATGCATCCACCCCGAGCGCCGCTGCCCTTTTCAATACCATAGCCTGAGGCTTGTTCGACAAAACGAGGGTTACTTTTGCATTTTTTCCGGTCGAAAAGTACCTGATGATGTTTTCAGCGTTGGTCCCGGTACCTGAGGCTAGTATTGCTATATTCTTCATATTCTGATACTTAGTCTGTTTTTAACTCAGGGCAGCCGGAACCTCGATATAAGCCTTAAATTACTGTATATTTGCGCCTTGCACCTGCAGAGATGTAAATTTCCGGTAAATTTCTTGAATTATAAAGTACAAATATATTTCTTTGCAGAGTTTTCAAAACGAGTATTAACGTAAAATTGACCAGTATGTCTGACATTTCCACAAGAGTAAAAAAGATCATCGTTGAGAAGCTTGGCGTTGATGAAGCAGAAGTTACTCCCGAAGCACATTTCACAAATGACCTTGGTGCAGACTCTCTTGACACAGTCGAGCTGATCATGGAATTTGAAAAGGAGTTCAACATCGGAATTCCTGATGATCAGGCAGAAAGCATCAGCACAGTAGGCGAAGCCATTAAGTATATTGAAGAGAACGCCAAGTAGTTATCTCTGATAACCCTTAAATGAGGCGTGTAGTAGTTACCGGGATGGGGGCGCTGACCCCCATCGGCAACAATCTGCAGGATTACTGGAAAGGTCTTGTGGATGGTGTCAGCGGAGCAGGGCTTATAACCCATTTCGATACCTCCAAATTCAAGACAAGGTTTGCCTGTGAGATCAAGAACTATGATCCTGCCAATTACTTTGACAGGAAGGAATCGCGCAAAATGGACCGCTATTCGCAGTACGCACATGTTGCGGCTGATGAAGCGGTAAAAGATGCAGGTCTTGATCCGGAGGCAACAGACAAAGACCGTTCCGGTGTCATATGGGCCTCAGGTATAGGCGGGATAGAAACTATCCTGGAGGAAGTCAAGGGGTTTGTGACGGGTGACGGAACTCCCCGTTTCAGCCCTTTCTTCATTCCGAAAATGATCAGTGATATTGCCGCAGGAATGCTCTCCATAAGGTATGGCTTCCGCGGACCCAACTTCGCCACTGTATCGGCCTGTGCCTCGTCAACAAATGCAATAATTGATGCCTATTATTATATCCTTCTCGGCAAGGCAGATCTCTTCATTGCCGGCGGATCGGAGGCATCCATCAACCCGCCTGGCATAGGTGGCTTCAATGCCATGCAGGCCATGTCAACGAACAATGAGGAATATTCCACCGCTTCCCGTCCTTTTGATGTAACCCGTGACGGATTTGTCATAGGCGAAGGAGCCGGTGCGCTTATCCTTGAGGAGCTTAACCATGCGAAAGCCAGGGGTGCCAGGATATACGCAGAGGTGATAGGTTCAGGCCTCACGGCTGACGCCTATCATATCACCGCACCTCACCCCGACGGCATGGGAGCCATTAACGTTATGAAGCAGTCAATTGCCGAAGCCGGACTGCAGCCTTCGGATGTGGACTATATCAACGTCCACGGAACTGCCACCCCACTTGGTGACATCGCAGAGATCAAAGCTATCCTGGCGCTCTTCGGCGAGCATGCCTACAAGCTGAACATCAGTGCAACAAAATCGATGACCGGCCACCTTCTTGGTGCAGCCGGCGCCGTGGAAGCCATTGCAACAACAATGGCCGTTGTCCATGACATAGTTCCGCCAACAATCAACTTCAGGAACCCTGATCCTGCAATCGACCAGAACCTGAATCTCACCCTGAACAAAGCCCAGAAGAGAACCGTGAACGTGGCTCTCAGCAATAACTTCGGGTTCGGGGGACACAACGCATCAATTCTGATCCGGAAATTCAAGGAATAGTGTTCCTGCTGCACAGGAAGAAAAACAACACACTCATCCATGACCGTGTAAAATTCCGGTCGGAGCTGAAGAACCTGATCGGGTTCCGCCCGCTTAACCTCAGGCTCTATGAGATGGCTTTCATACACCGTTCGGCAACCTATTCCCTTCCTGATGGGATAAGGATCAACAATGAAAGGCTTGAATACCTGGGTGATGCAATTATTGACAGCATACTTTCCGATTATCTCTTCCATCTGTACCCCGAAGCTACTGAAGGATTTCTGACCAAGACCCGCGCACGCATCGTCAACCGCGAGACGCTCAACCAGCTTGGCCTATCAATGGGACTTGACAGGCTGATAGTCTCCAACCTGGCGCCATCAGACTCACCGCGCAACCTCTATGGAAACACCGTGGAGGCCCTGGCAGGAGCACTTTTCATCGACAAAGGCTATGACCGGACAAGGAAATTCTTCATCGAGAGGGGACTGAAAAAACACCTTAACCTTGATGCAGTTCTGGCAGCAGAAACAGACTACAAAAGCATGATCCTCGAATTTTGCCAGAAGAACAGACAAAAGCTTAACTTCACCTCACAGGAAAAGCCATCAGGCAGCAACGGCCACCCTCTGTTCACTGTGACTCTCGAAATCAACAATGAAGCGATTGCTCAGGGCGATGGGTCAACAAAAAAAGAGGCTGAACAGGTTGCATCGATGGCAGCCCTAAACAAACTGGGCCTGATAAAAGGATGAGCACGGAAAAGAAGATCACAAGACATTCTATCGGAACCGGGGAAACACAACCATTCTTTTTCCTCGGGCTTGTGTCAGCTGAACCAGATTACCGCCTCTCGGTGATGATAAACAGACACCTGGGCACTGACCTGAGAAAAAGCAATGAGGATCTGGTCATTTCCAGCCCGGCCGGCATACAGTCATTCACCCGTTTTTACCCGTTAAACCGGGCATTTGCCCTCATATCAAACCGATGCGGAAGGATCGTTCTGCTCCGTAAACTGAAAAACATCGATTTTATACTTGTGCCGGGCGCGGACCAAGACAGGAACGAAGCTGAAAGATTTGCCGCATCACTCAGGCTTATCCCCGAAATCACCGCAGTATTCCTTCTCGACAGCCGCGATAATCCCGACAGGAACCTTCCCCTCCTGACACTGTAAAAAGATAAAGAGGAGACAATTTCTCGCCTCCTCTTCAGTGTTAACCCTAAAACTAACCTAACCTATGAAAAAAACTCCATTATTGTTATAACAATTATCGTGCCATAACTGATGCAAATATCAGAAAAAAGTTCCGGACATGTTCTTAAGGATATGTTAATAAATTGATTTTTAACATATTTTTAATATTTTGCATTTTTTACATTGCGACTGAACCTGTTAAAGAACGTTAAGTATGCTTATAAAGGCCTGAACAGACTATTTTTGTTAAAATATGAAGCGCTCGTATATAGTTGTCCTGGCCATATTTTTTTTCCTGGCCATATCGGCCCTGGTAATAATCCAGGTCAGATGGATCAATAATGTAGTAAGCGCTGAGGACCAGCAATTCAGGTTTGGCGTAAACGAGGCCCTCAAAGAGGTAGTGTCAGAACTGGAAAGAGCTGAAACCTACAAACGGATAATGACCGGCATAAATCCGGAGCCGCTGACACCGGATTATGATGAACCGGCAGGTGTGACCGAACAGAAGTCTGCTGAGGAAAAACTTCTTGAAAAATACGGCTTCGACCCCGGTGTAAGATCAATAATTATCAGCAGGGCAGGCTATACATACCTGCTTGATTCAGACAGCCTGGGAACAGAATCCTACTTCGAAAGAGCCGAGCCGGATGAACAGGTGCTCTCAGCCGGCGCCACAAGCAGGATGACCAGCAAGATCATTTCAATTGAAAATATTGTCAGCAGAATACTTCATGAGACCCCTCCCCTGCGTGACAGGTTCACCTCTGATGAGCTGAATAACCTCATCAGGAGATCACTCGACGCAGTGGGCATCCATCTCAATTATGAGTGTTCGGTGCGTGGCACATACGGTGACATCATCTACAGAACCCCTGACTATACAGAGAGCAGTGGCGCCAGCAAGTACCTTCGTCAGCTTTTCCCAAATGATCCGGTGCCTGGGAACAATATACTTTCAATATACTTCCCCGAGGAAGAAGAGTACAAGTTCAGCCATATCGCATTCATGGCCAGCGCTTCGATGCTTATAGTTCTACTGCTTATCCTTCTTGCAACCGGCACTTTCATAGTCATTTTCCGTCAGAAGAGACTATCTGAGATACGAAGTGACTTTATCAACAATATGACACATGAGCTCAAAACGCCGATAGCAACAATTTCCCTGGCATCACAGATGCTTGCCGATCCTGCCATCCCTGAAAGTTCACGTAATACCGGAAGCCTTGCCACGGTCATCAGGGAGGAAAGCAACAGGCTGAGGGTGCTTGTTGAAAGGGTGCTGCACACCGCCATCTTTGAAAAAGCAAGGCTTGAGCTTAACAAACAGCCGGTTGACCTGCATGCAATCATTATTAGGTCAGTTGATGCCTTTAAACTCCAGGTCAACGGGCGTGGCGGAACCATCTCTACATTCCTCGATGCCTCAGATCCGATTGTGACACTTGATGAGGCCAACTTTTTCAACGTGATGCTCAACCTCATCGACAATGCCCTTAAATATTCCCTGGGCACACCTGAAATCACAGTCTCCACAACAGGCTGGCACAGGGGAATCGTCATTACGGTTTCTGACAACGGCATCGGTATACCCCGCGAGCACCTGAAACATATCTTTGAAAAGTTTTACCGCGTTCCCGCGGGAAATACACACAATATCAAAGGATTCGGCCTTGGACTCAGCTATGTGAAGAAGATCGTTGAAGAGCATTACGGCACAATTAAAGTGGAGAGCCAGACCGGAAAAGGAACCAGGATAATCATTCACCTTCCAAAAGAACAGCCAAAATGAAGAAAATCAGCATCTTACTGGCAGAGGACGATCCCAATCTCGGGCAATTGCTGAAGAACTATCTGATTGCACGGGACTATGAGACGACACTCGTCACCGACGGCGCCCAGGCCATGCAGATCTTCAGGAAAGACAGGTATCAGCTCTGCCTTCTTGACGTAATGATGCCCGAACTTGACGGCTTCACCCTGGCCAGGGAAATCAGGGCGCTTGACCCACATATTCCGGTCATCTTCCTTACGGCAAAGAACCTGAAGGAGGATGTGATTGAGGGTTTCAAGTCGGGCGCTGATGACTATCTGACCAAACCGTTTTCTATGGAGGAGCTGCTGTACCGTATAGAGGCCATACTCAGACGCTTGTCAGGAAAACAGTCTCAGCCGCCAGCGACATCATATTCAATCGGTAAATTCACTTTTGACGTGACGAAACAGCTTCTGACATTTAATGATCAGTCACAAAAACTAACAACCAAGGAGTCTGAGCTTCTGGAACTGCTCTGCCGCCACCGCAATGAGGTGCTTGAGCGCAATTTCGCCCTCAAGTCAATCTGGATTGATGACAACTACTTCAACGCGCGCAGCATGGACGTGTACATCACCAAATTGCGCAAGTATCTCAGCAGGGATAAGACAGTAGAGATCCTGAATATCCACGGCAAAGGGTACAAGCTGCTATGCTGAGATGGAATAAACCGTGATTGAGGAGAGCCGGGCTGCTGAAAAGTAAATACCCCGCCCGGATAATCCGAACGGGGTATGAGTCTAGGTTAGTTTCAGGGTCTTTCGACTTGTTTTATAATCTTCCCGTCAAAGCCCAACGAGGTGCTAAGTTAACATATTTTCCTTATTTGCAATACCCTCCGGAATTTTTTCGTCAGTCAAGCTTGAGAACCGCAAGGAATGCCTGTTGCGGAACCTCCACATTACCAATCTGGCGCATCCTCTTCTTGCCTTTCTTCTGTTTCTCAAGCAGTTTACGCTTCCTGGTTATATCACCTCCGTAGCATTTTGCCGTTACATCCTTGCGGACTGCCTTGACTGTTTCGCGGGCAATTATCTTTGCTCCTATAGCTGCCTGAATGGCAATGTCAAACTGTTGTCTCGGTATCAGTTCACGCAGTTTTTCACACATTCTGCGGCCGAAATCATAGGCATGGCCCCTGTAGATAAGGGTTGAGAGGGCGTCAACCATCTCACCGTTCAGAAGAATGTCAAGTCTCACCAGGTCGGCTTTCTTGTATCCTGTAATGTGATAATCGAATGAAGCGTATCCCTTCGAGATGCTCTTCAGCTTGTCATAGAAGTCGAATACGATCTCTGACAATGGCATGTCAAAGGTGACCTCAACCCTGTCACTGGTGAGGTAAACCTGGTTCTTCATCGTTCCCCGCTTGTCAATGCAGAGCTTGAGTATGGAGCCCAGGTACTCCGATTTCGAAATCACCTGGGCATGAATGTAGGGTTCCTCTATCTCGTCAATCGTGGTTGCAGGAGGCATGCCTGAGGGGTTATGCACATCAATAATTTCGCCCCTGGTTGTCAGTACGCGGAATGAGACGTTCGGTACGGTAGTAATCACATCCATATCGAACTCACGGTCAAGCCGCTCCTGTATTATCTCCATGTGCAACAGCCCGAGGAATCCGCACCGGAAGCCGAAGCCCAGTGCAGCTGATGATTCAGGAACAAAGGACAGTGATGCGTCGTTAAGCTGGAGCTTTTCAATTGATGCCCGAAGATCCTCGTAATCATCCGCATCAACAGGGTAAATACCTGCAAAAACCATCGGTTTCACGTCGGCGAAGCCGGATATGGCCTTGTCACATGGCCTGGCCACGTGGGTTATCGTGTCTCCGACCTTTACTTCGGCAGAGACCTTAATACCAGAAATGATGTATCCCACATCACCGGCACGCAGTACATCACGCGGTTCGCGCTTAAGTTTCAGGACACCTATTTCATCGGCATCATATTCGCTTCCGGTGTTGACGAATTTTACCAGGTCATGTGTTCTGACGGTGCCGTTGGCGATCTTGAAATATGCGATGATTCCGCGGAAGGAGTTGAATACCGAATCAAATATTAGCGCCTGGAGCGGTGCCTCCGGGTCGCCCTTGGGGGCCGGGATCCTTCTGATGATAGCCTCCATGATCTCTTCCACTCCCAATCCTGTACGGGCGCTGGCTTCGATTATCTCTTCACGTTTGCAGCCGATGAGATCAACTATCTGATCCTTAACCTCTTCAGGCATGGCGCTTGGTGAGTCCATCTTGTTCAGTACAGGAATGATCTCCAGGCCGTGCTCGATTGCCATATAGAGGTTCGAGATGGTCTGGGCCTGTATTCCCTGGGTTGCATCAACAACAAGAAGGGCTCCCTCGCAGGCTGCAATGGAACGTGACACCTCGTATGAGAAATCAACATGACCCGGTGTGTCAATAAGGTTGAGGAAATAATTCTTCCCTTCAAACTGAAAAGCCATCTGTATTGCATGACTCTTTATTGTAATGCCCCTCTCCCTCTCAAGATCCATGTCATCAAGAACCTGGTCCTGGAACTCCCGTGCATCGACGGTCCTGGTCATCTCAAGAAGCCTGTCGGCAAGAGTGCTCTTACCATGGTCTATGTGCGCTATAATGCAAAAATTGCGTATGTTATCCATCTGCCGCGGGCCTGTTCAGTTCAGGTGCAAATATATATAATTTGACCCTTTCTTTATTGACCCCATTCTTATGATACCGTACTGCATTTTCCGTTAATTTAGCAGATTACTTAAACAGGTACGGATGATTACCCTGACAGTGTCGGTCACGTTGCTCATTCTTGGATATCTTATCTACGGAAGAGTGGCCGAAAGATTCTTCGGGATGGACCCGGCGCGGATAACTCCCGCTTATACGAAAAATGACAGTGTTGATTACATTCCAATGAAGGGATGGCGGGTCTTTATGATCCAGTTCCTCAACATCGCGGGACTGGGACCTATATTCGGGGCGATACTTGGGGCTATGTACGGACCGGTTGTTTATATTTGGATTGTACTTGGCTGCATCTTCATGGGCGCCACTCACGACTATTTCGGAGGCATGCTCTCCCTTCGCCATGACGGCGCCAGCCTGCCTGAACTTGTTGGCACCTACCTCGGTAGACCAATGAGGATGTTCCTCAGGGTTTTTACCCTTTTCCTGCTGATTTTTGTCGGAGTGGCTTTCGTTAGCGGCCCTGCAAAACTGCTCCATACAATGTCAGGTTTCAGCCTGCCGTTCTGGCTTGGAGTGATTTTCTTTTATTATATACTTGCCACCCTGTTACCGATAGACAAGATTATCGGGCTGCTCTATCCGTTCTTCGGAGCCGCATTAATATTCATGGCAGTTGGTGTTCTCGGTGGTTTGATTGTCAATTGGGCCGGCGGAAACATCACACTAATGGAGCTTTCCCCGGCAACCCTTACCAACTTCCAGCCAGATGCAGCCACCAACCATATTTTCCCGTTCCTGTTCATTGTTGTCTCCTGCGGGGCCATCTCGGGATTTCATGCGACACAGTCTCCGCTGATGGCCAGATGCCTAAGGTCAGAGAAACAGGGCCGGCAGATATTCTACGGTGCAATGATAGCCGAAGGCATTGTAGCAATGATATGGGCAACTGCTGCAATGAACTATATGGGTGATGTACACGGGCTGAACTATGCCTTTACCCACCCGCTTGCTGACAATCCGGCAATCAAGCCGGACCCGGCATGGCTGGTTAATGAGATATGCAGATCATGGCTCGGAAAGACCGGAGCTGTGATTGCTGTCATAGGTGTTGTTGCATGCCCTGTTACTTCAGGAGATACAGCATTCAGGAGTGCCAGGCTGACAATTGCCGATATGCTGAAGATACCGCAGAAGAAGATTTCGTCACGATTGCTGATTGTTGTGCCTGTGTTTGCTCTTGCCTTTGTCCTGACCTTTGTCATGAAGGATGAGTTCGCCCGTATCTGGAAGTTCGTAGGCATCTCAAACCAGGCCCTGGCAGCAATCACCTGCTGGACCATTGCAATGTATCTGGGTCTCAAGGGCAAGAGTCATCTTATGATGTCACTCCCGGCGCTGTTTCTGACGGCGGTCTGTGTCACCTATCTGCTGGCGGCTCCGCACTCGGGTGGCGGACTGGCGCTGCCGATGAACGCCTCTGTGATTGCAGGCATTACGGCAGCAGTAGCTGCCTTCGCGTTGTTCCTGACTGTGCTCGGGAAAAAGAAGTCAAGGGAAAATCAGTAGGTTTCTGACGGAGGTGAAATCTCCGGGCCCCTTCGCCCGGCGACGGGCATATCACAGCCAAGGTTCGCAATCTCCCGGCGGAAGAAGATAAATGAAATCACTGCGGCTATGAAGTCTGAGATTGGATTGGCTATCCACACCCCGGCGGTACCCCAGAACTGAGGAAGGATAAAAATCAGGGGAAGCAGGACGATTATCTGCCTGAGCAATGAAAGGAAGGTTGCCAGGCTGGCTTTGCCTATTGCCTGGAAATAGTTGGATGCAATGATCTGGAACCCGACAACGGGCAGTACTGCGCAGTAGATGCGAAGTCCGAGGATGCCGGCCTCACGCAGTTCCTGACTGTCAGAGTTGAAAATGCTGATTATTATGCCGGGAGTAAGCATGCATATCAGCCATCCCCCTGTGGCAATCAGGGTGGCATACTTTATTGCCTTCATTATTGTCTCCTTTACCCGGCAGAACAGTCCGGCGCCGTAGTTGAATCCGACAATCGGCTGAACAGCCATATTGATGGAGATGATTGAGATCACCAGCATCATGGTTGCACTGTTCACTATTCCAAGTGCGGCGACAGAGATGTCTCCTCCATACCTGATAAACTTCGAGTTCATCACCCCCCAAACAATGCTTGAGGCAAGGTTCATCGCAAACGGGGCAAATCCGATGGATATAATATACTTGATAATATAGAGGTCTGGCCTGAAGGTGGCGGCAGTGAGCCGGGTCACGCTCCTCTTGCTGCGAAAATGCACAAGAACCCATATGGCGAGCACAAGGTGGGATATCACCGTGGCAATGGCCGCTCCCTTAACACCCATATCAAGTCCGAAGATGAAGATCGGGTCAAGGATGATGTTCAGGCCTGCACTGATGAATATTGAATACATTGCAATCCTCGGATTACCCTCAGCCCTGATGACGTTGTTCAGTGCGAAGCCCATCATTGCCATGGGTGTTCCAAGCAGGATTATTGTAAAGTAGTCCGATGCATACTTCAGAGTCTCGGGGCCGGCTCCGAACAATTGCAGCACCCTGTCGCGAACCAGGAATCCGGCGCCCATCAGGAACAGGCCAAGGACAAGTGAGAGAAAGAATGCATTTCCCAGGATACGGTTTGCACGGTCGAAGTCCTTCTCTCCCAGGCTGAGAGAGATGCGCACTGCCGAGCCCATGCCGATAAGCATTCCGAAGGCCATGATGATTATCATAAGCGGGAACACGACTGTCAGGCCTGACAGTGCCAGGGCGTCTACACCCTGGCCGATATATATGCGGTCAACCACATTATAGAGTGCGTTTGCCATCATGCTGGCAAAAGCGGGAAGGAAGTATTTCCACATCAGCTTCCCGGGTTTCTCATGTTCGAGCTCGTATACCTGCCTGGGGTCAGTCATGAATGCAAAGATGGGGGAAATCAGGCAATAGGCAATAGGCAGAAGGCAATAGTGAATTTGCCATCACCCCCTGACCCTTCCGCGCAGCGGATCAGGCATTGCAGAACATGGCCATCAAATGTAAGATTGCGCGTAGCTGATCAGGCATTGTAAAAAAAAGCTGCCCCGAACACCGGGGCAGCCTTTCCAATTAAATCAATAAGCTTCTTCTTTCTACATCATTCCTGGCATTCCGCCGCCGCCCATTGCCGGGTTCGGCATCGGATTTTCTTCCTTCTCCTCGACAACAACTGCCTCAGTGGTGAGGAACATGCCTGCAATTGATGCTGCATTCTCAAGTGCAATCCTTGCAACTTTGGCAGGATCTATAACGCCGGCTTTGTAGAGATGCTCAAACTTGTCTGTCTGGGCATTATAGCCGTAGTCTTCCTTACCTTCACGCACTTTCTGTACTATTACAGCACCTTCCTTGCCTGCATTGATAACGATCTGACGCAGAGGCTCTTCTATAGCTCTCTTGACTATTTCGATACCGGTATTCTGGTCTTCGTTGTCGCCCTTGAGAGTTTCAAGTGCGGGGATAGCACGAACATAACCAACCCCGCCGCCGGGAATGATTCCCTCTTCAATTGCAGCACGGGTTGCATGGAGTGCGTCATCAACGCGGTCTTTCTTCTCCTTCATTTCAACCTCTGATGCAGCACCTATATAAAGTACTGCCACGCCGCCGGCCAGTTTGGCAAGCCTCTCCTGCAGTTTCTCCTTGTCGTAATCTGAGGTGGTAGTCGAAATCTGCTGTTTAATCTGATTGATGCGTGCCTGAATCATGTCTTTTTCACCGGCGCCATTCACGATTGTGGTGTTTTCCTTGTTGACGGTCACTTTGTCAGCTATGCCAAGGTCAGACATAGTGGCATTCTCAAGTTTCATACCCCTCTCCTCTGAGATAACGGTACCACCGGTAAGGATAGCTATGTCTTCCAGCATTTCCTTCCTCCTGTCGCCAAAGCCCGGAGCCTTGACAGCGCAAACCTTGAGCGAACCTCTCAGGCGGTTTACAACGAGGGTGGCCAGAGCCTCGCCCTCAACGTCCTCGGCAATGATCATCAGACCACGGCCGCTGCGTGCAGTCTCCTCAAGGATCGGGAGAAGATCCTTCATAGACGAGATCTTCTTGTCATGAATCAGAATATAGGGATTTTCCATCTCCACTTCCATTTTGTCAGGGTTGGTGACAAAATATGCTGAGATGTAGCCGCGGTCGAACTGCATACCTTCAACCACTTCAACCTTTGTCTCGGTACCTTTGGCTTCCTCGACTGTGATTACTCCTTCCTTCTTCACCTTATCCATCGCGGTGGCGATGAGTTTGCCGATCTCTTCATCATTGTTGGCGGAGATGCGTGCAACCTGCTCGATCTTCTTCAGATCCTCACCTATTGTCTGTGACTGGTTCTTAAGGCTTTCAACAACTTTTGCGACGGCCTTGTCGATACCCCTTTTGAGATCCATCGGGTTGGCACCGGCGGTGACGTTCTTCAAACCAACGCTGATTATGCTCTGCGCAAGAACTGTTGCGGTAGTGGTACCGTCACCTGCGTTATCGGCAGTCTTTGAAGCCACTTCCTTAACCATCTGTGCACCCATATTCTTGTATGGATCTGATAATTCGATCTCCTTGGCCACGGTTACACCGTCCTTCGTTATCTGAGGTGCACCGAATTTCTTTTCAAGCACAACATTGCGGCCCTTTGGACCGAGGGTTACCTTAACGGTATCAGCAAGCTGGTCAACGCCCTCTTTAAGCAGGGCGCGTGCTTCGATATTGAATTTGATTTCCTTTGACATTGTTATTCTTTTTTAAGGTTGTTACGAAATATAGAGAACATCAGACTGAGAAAGAAGGAGATAGTCTGCGCCATCGATATTCAGTTCCTGGCCGGAGTATTTCCCGTAGAGAACAACATCTCCCTTTTTAAGTTCCATCTCTTCATCTTTTTTCGCAGCACCAACAAGAACAACAGTGCCTGCGCGCGGTTTTTCCTTTGCTGAGTCGGGGATAATAATGCCACTGGCGGTCTTTTCCTCTGCCTCATGAGGCTTGACGAGGATCTTGCCTGCCAGCACTTTTCCTTTTAATTGTGCCATTGCTAGTAGTTTTATAGTTAAACAATATTTTTCCTGCTTCAGAATTTCATAATCTGTGCCAAATGGAAGTTGGCAAAAAAAAAGTGTCAGTTCATGACAAACTGACACTTCAGTATCTTCATTGTGTCACTATTATTCGTTTCCGCCTTCAGGCTGCTCCTGCACGGGTGTCTGTGTGGGAAGCACCGGTATCGCATTGGGATCCTGTGCTTTTTCAATTGATGACTTGATGACTGACTCTTTCTGACCCTGTCCTCTCGGAATGGAGGCGGTGGCTGCAAGGCAAAGAACCAGAATGGCAGCTCCGAGGGTCCATGTTGATTTCTCAAGGAAGTCTGCTGTCTTGCGAACGCCCATCGACTGGCCGGCTGAGGTAAAGTTCGATGCAAGACCACCTCCCTTGGAGTTCTGAACCAGCACCACCATAATAACAAGCACACATGCCAGGATAACCAGGATTGTAAGGAAAATATAAATACCCATTGTTATACTATTTTATTAACTCTTTGATCTTTTCAATACGGCTTGCAAAGTAAGCACTTTTTTCCGGATATTGCAACGAGAGTTTTTCATAAATATTTATTGCCCTTGAATAGTAACCCTGGTTGATGTAAATCTTTGCCAGTGTTTCCGTTATGAATTTACCTTGTTCCTCTGTACTCGGGGCTGACAGGTCTTTTACCGGTTGAACTTCGCCCGGAGTGAGCCTCTCGATTGAAGGATTGATCCTTATAAAGCGGTCTATCAGTTCAGCCGGAGCAAGCTGTGTTACAGGCTCAGATTCTTCGACCGGCTCGTCCGGAATCAGTTCGAGAAGTTCCTCCTCAACAGGCCAGGCCTCGGCTTCAGAGTCAGGTACTGCTTCCGGCTGCCATTCAAGCTCAATTCCGGGAACAAGATCAGGCTCAGTGAGGGGTTCCGGTTCCGGGATCAACTCCGGCATAACTTCAGGGATTGAAGCTTCAGCAGGTTCAGGCCCCGGTGCCGGAACTTCATCCGGCACGGATTCTGCAACCGGGCCTGGCTGCTCCTGCACCTGCTGCGCCACCTGGTCTGCAGCTGCCTTGTGAATCTCTTCAAGTTCCCGGAGTCTCTCTTCAATCTCAGCCATGAGCTCCTCCCTTGTTCTTATATTTTCAGTCAAATCAACCTTCTGTTCCACAGGCAGGATGACAACATCCTCTTCAGTAGGGCCGGCTTCCGGATACAAAACGTTATCACCGGTAATCTCATCTGCGGGCTGCTCCGAGGTGATGACAGGAGATTCTCCTTCTTCAGGAGTCCATTCTGCTGGCTGCTCCGAGGTGATGATATGAACTTCTTCTTCCTCAGGAGTCCATTCCACGGGTTGACTTTTGGCACCTTCAGTAACAGTTACGGATTCAGCTGCATCTTCAGCACCAGAGATCATTTCAACTTCCGGGACTCCTACAGGAACAGGAGCCTCCTCAACCTCCGGGAATTCCAAATGAACAGGAGCCTCATCAACCTCCGGGACTTCCTTCGGAGCAGGGACCTCCTCAACTTCCGGAACTTCCACAGGAACAGGAGCCTCCTCAACCTCCGGGACTTCCTCCGGAGCAGGGACCTCCTCAACCGCCTCAATGACAGGCGTCTCGTCAGCAACTGATGCGGCCGTGGGAACTTGCTCTGCCGCACTGTTCCAGGCAGACGCCTCTCCTGCAGCAACTTCCTCAGGAGCCAGGAAAAGATAGTGGTAGAGCACCTCCCTGTCTGTAACTGAAAGAGCCGAGACCTTGAGCTGTGAATCAAACCGGATGTCATTGTTCTCCTTCAGTCCACGCAGAAGAAGCATATGGGCGGAATGGAACCAGGGGAAAAGGGCTATAAGTTCTCTCAGCTCCTCCAGGTCTTCCGGACCCGGCAGATCGATACCTGCAATGAATTTGTTGAATTCATTCCTGTTCATGTGCAGAACTACCAGTTTACAAACGCCCTGTTAAATATATCCTCAATAAGCATTTTCACAATCTCCTCCGTCAGGCTGGCTTCGACAGCACTCAGATCTAGCGTGCTGCTGTAATCCTGGTAACGTGTAAATGTCTGATCATAGCTGTTGTCAGTGTTGAAGCCGTTAACATACCTGACCCTGACAGAGATTGAGAACCTGTTCATGGCGGCCTGCTCGTTGCCGCTTACAGTGAGCGGCTGGGTCTTGTAGTCAGTGATTTCACCCTCGAAACTAAGGTCGCCTCCCGATGAGGTCATGTCAAGATTGGTCTGTGCCCTGCACATATCAATGAGTGCATCGGTAATTGTCTGCGTCAGCCCGGGAACCACCAGGCTTGCCCTGTTCTGAAAAGTTGCAACACTGATAGTTTTTGCTTCCACAGGTATTGAAGCACCGGTAAACGAGTACTTTATCTTCAGTCCGCAGCCGGTGGTCAGCACCAGCAGAATCAGCGGCACCAATATCTTCACGATCCTATCCATCAAGCCCGTACTCCTTAATTTTCCTGTAGAGAGTCCTTTCCGATATTCCCAGTTCAGCCGCTGCCAGTTTTCTCTTGCCGTTGTTTTTGTCAAGGGCTTTTTTTATGAGTTCCTTCTCCCGGTCACTGAGTGAAAGAGACTCCTCGATCACCTCCTCTGTATCCTCGATAACCCTGCTCTCCCTTGGCGGGCTGTAACTGACCTTCACCGGCTGGGCCGGCTCAATCTGATCACCGTGAAGCGAGGCCTGGTTATAAAGGTTTCGCACGGCACGGGCTCCGCTTTCCGTCAGTTTGTCAGCATCACCTGTGGTCAGCAGGTCATATACGAGGTTCTTAAGGTCATGCATGTCGCTCTTCATGTCGAACAGCACCTTGTAAAGAATCTCTCTTTCGCTGTTGAAGCTCTTGTCATCGGGATGTGTCCTGACGGGAACGGGAAGCCGTCCGGTCTGGATATCCGGGAGATAATGTGCCAGGATTGAGGCAGTCACATCACGGTCCTGTTCAATTACTGATATCTGTTCGGTGATGTTTTTCAGCTGCCTTACATTTCCCGGCCAATAGTAGTTCAACAACATCTCTTTTGCCTGATTGTCAGGCCTTATGGCCGGCATACGGTAGCGTTCCGCGAAGTCAACAGCGAATTTCCGGAACAGCAATATGATGTCTTCACCTCTCTCGCGCAAGGGCGGTACCCGTACCGGTACTGTATTCAGCCTGTAAAAAAGATCTTCCCGGAATCTGCCTGTACCCACTGCCTGGACAATGTCAACATTTGTAGCTGTAATGACCCTCACATCTGTCTTCTGCACCTTTGATGACCCTACTCTTATGAACTCGCCCGTCTCCAGCACCCTGAGCAGCCTGACCTGGGTGGAGAGCGGCAGCTCTGCAACCTCGTCAAGGAAGATTGACCCTCCGTTTGCGACCTCGAAATAACCTTTGCGGCTGTCTGTAGCTCCCGTGAAGGCTCCCTTCTCATGTCCGAAGAGCTCTGAATCAATGGTGCCCTCCGGAATGGCGCCGCAGTTCACCGCGATGTAAGGACCGTGCTTGCGCAGACTGAACGAGTGTATCACCTGCGGAAAGACTTCCTTGCCGGTTCCGCTTTCACCTGTTATAAGTACAGAGAGATCAGTGGGGGCTACCTGAACAGCTATGTCAAGTGCCCTGTTCAGCCCCTCATGATTACCAATTATTCCAAACCTCTGTTTTACGCTCTGTAAATCCTTCATCAAAATCCAATGAACTGCGAATTTACGACTTTTTTGCATTATGTTAAAGCTGTTTTTTAGTAATTTGGAACCATGAAAGAGAGCCAATCAACGCGTTTTACAGGAATTATTCCTGCACGTTATGCCTCGTCTCGATTCCCTGGTAAACCTCTTGCAATCATCGGTTCGCTTACAATGATCGAGAGAGTTTACCGGCAGGCTTCTCTCATACTTGACGATACGTGGGTAGCAACTGACGATGAGCGCATCCGCGAAACAGTAACGGCCTTTGGCGGACGGGTGGTGATGACATCTTCATCCCACCGAAGCGGGACAGACAGATGTGCCGAGGCAGCAACTAAAGTCACTGACGGAAGCAGGAACACAGTCATTATTAATATTCAGGGAGATGAACCATTCATCAGGCCGGAACAGATCAGGACCCTGATGGATTGCTTCAGTGACAGGGAAGTGATGATTGCAACACTGATCCGCAAGGCTGAACCGGATGAAGATCTCTTCAATCCCAACCAGCCAAAGGTCATTGTCAGAAAAAACATGGATGCCATCTGCTTCAGCCGGTCAGTAATACCGTACTTCCGTGATTCACCGGCAGATGATTGGGGCAGAAAGCACACGTACTACAAGCACATCGGCCTCTACGGATACCGTGCCTCCACACTAAGGGAAATAACAATGCTCCCGCAATCGCCTCTCGAAAAAGCTGAGAGCCTCGAACAGATGCGATGGATTGAAAACGGCTATTCTGTAAGGTGTGCCGTCACACCCTGGGAAAGCATCGGCATAGACACTCCCGAAGACCTGGCCCGGGCATCAAGGATGCTGAGGGATAAATAAAACTAAACTTTTGCCCTCTCTCTTTGTTATAAGACTGAGTAAGTAACATTGAGAGAGATGAATGCAGGAAGCAGAACATACTCCATAAAGGATCTGGAGAACTTCTGTGGTATAAAGGCTCATACCATCAGAATGTGGGAGAAGAGATACGGGATCCTTACACCCGAAAGGAGTGATTCCAACATAAGACATTATACCGAAGATGAGCTTAAAAAGCTCATAACCGTTTCCATCCTGAACCGGAACGGGCTGAAGATATCGAAGATCGCACGGCTGAATGACAGCGAGCTGCTTAAGGAAGTGCTCAAATCAGGAACCGGTGATGAGAACAGTGACGGTACATTTAAGCCCGGAGAACTGATTATGTCTGCACTCCGGTTCAGCGAAGAGGAGTTCAGGGAGAAACTGAACCAGTATGTAGTTGAAAAGGGGCTGGCACAGGCATACCTCCAGGTTTTTCACCCTCTGATGCAGAAGGCAAGGGCACTGTGGCTCACAGATTGCATCTCAAAACCACAGGAGCAGTTTATAAGACATGTCATCAGAACAATCCTGATTGCCGGCGATATGTCACACGAAGTTCAAACCAGCAGCCAGAGCGCAGCAATAATCAACCTTGGTGACAATGAAAGCGAAAATAACCTCGTCTTTCTCAAATACCTTCTGAGACAAAAGGGTTTCAACGTGGTATACACCGAAGGCACTCTTTCCGTGGATGACATCAGGGGAATACATAAGGTAAGGCCTTTCAGCATCCTTGCACTGAACCTGCCGGCATCCGAACCTGACGAAGAGGTCAGGGGATTCTGCGATGCAACGGCCCGTGAACTCGATCTTAAGAGAGTTCTCGTCCTTGGGAGGTATGACAACAGCGGCACATGGAGCAACGGCAAAACGAAAGCTGTCTGCTCCCCTGCCGGACTGGCAGAATGGGCAGACAGCCTGTAGAAATTATAATGATCCTGTTTCAGAATGCAACCGGGTAATATTGACCCGGGTAGCCCTATTTTCTTATCCTGACCACCACCGAATCAGCTATCTGAAGCGCGGTGGTTATTGTACTCAGATCAGAGAAGAGCTCTCCGGTAGCCCCTGTCGGATGACTATGCCCGACCGGCCTGAGAATGTACCTGTCCTTCAGCCCTGACATATCAACCGCACCCTCGTAAATCAATGAAGGCTGGGCGTTGAAAAGGTAGTTTCTGTCACCGGGGAACCGGTCATTTGTCCAGTATTCGTTCCAGTCCCAGTTCTGGTTTACCTCGAACATTACCCTGAACCGTGCTGGCAGCGGGTTGTCTGCCCGTGTCTTCAGCACAAAACTGGTTGTGGGAGTGGCTCCGCTGTATGCATCAGCAACCGGGCTCGACGGATCGGGCATAAAGAGCCCGTCAGCTGCCTTGATCCCACGCTTGTGAGACCAGTAGGGAAGTGTCTGGGGTGCACGCTTCGCTGCCTCAACCCACCTGCCGGAAGCATTTGAGCCATATTTGAAAACACCCGTGGCTATTGCCTTCGGAACAAACAGTGTCTGGATGTAGGCGCCATTCTCCTCTTCAAGCCATACAGCCATCAGGGGGTAATAAAGCGAAGGGCCTCCGTAAAACCTTACTTCAATCTCCTCGCCCTGTCCGGACGTATTGGTTACGACATCAGTCATGGTCTGCCTCTGTAACAAATTTGTGGAAGAGGGCCTGGATGTACATGATGCCAACAATGCTGCAATTAGTATTATAAAGTATTTCATCTTTTCCGGTTTTTTCAGATTTCAATAATAATCCCGATAGTTGGAAGGACTGTGCCGGCTTCTGCGTCAATATATTTCAGCAGGTACCGCTCAGGATCAAGGGGATTCACAATTGGTGCCCCGGCCGGGTCAGTCTGCAGAACGAGAATGTCAGGCTGGTCAGCCTTGAAGTTGTAGACGTTCTGCACGTCAAGGTAGAGCATCAGCGACCACCTGTCAAAATAGAACTGCTTGTCAATGCGCAGGTCGAGCTGATGGAATCCCTTCAGCCTTTCACTGTTAAAACTGCTGTAATCAAGGTATCCCTGCCCTGACACCTTCCATGCGTCAATGTATGACGACTTGTCAGTGTCATAGGGTGTATAGGGAGCACCTCCGACATATCGCCACCTGAAACCGGCATCCCAACTCTTGCCGATGCTCTTTGTGGCAGTCACGCTTATCAGATGCCTGTTGTCCCATGCGGTAGGTATGTACTTTCCGTCTGATCCCTCGAATTCGCTTCGTACGTAAGTATATGAGAAGACCATGTTCAGACCTTCAAAATCCCTGGCCCTGCCCATGAGTTCAAAACCATAAGCCCTGCCGACGGCTGTTGATGTAAGTGGCTCGTTGCCGAAAATTCCGTATCCTGCACTCTTGGTAGAGAGGGGTACCTGGTCAGCCAATGAGAAGGGATAATCGGAATAGCTTTTAAAGAAGCCCTCCAGAGTGAACTGGAGCCTCTCGTCAGGTACCAGTTCAACACCTCCTACGATGTGATCGGCGGCAATGTATTTCAGGTCATTCTCCCTGTTGATGTAGTTGCCGTCATCATCCCGAAGCCCGAGTGAAGTATATGACGGCAGCTGGTAATATCTGCCCACATTGAAATTTAGATTCAGCTCGCCGGTCAGCGCATAAGATGCCGAAAGACGAGGCGAAATCTGTGTCAGCGGGTTCATCATCAACGGTGAAAAGGTATTGGCGTCAGTACGGAGACCGAATGAAAGCCTCAGTCTTTCATCAACGAATGACCGGCTGAGCTGCCCGAATGCAGCATACTTGAAGAAGACCAGGTTGGAATTGTAAATCTCCGTCTCAAGCCCTTCACCTGCAAAAAACTGACGGTAGGTATCATTCCGGTACCTTGACATCTCCGTCCCTGCTCCGTAACTCAGCCTGAGTGAGTTGGGCCATACAATCGTACGCTCATACCTCAGCCGGATGTCTCCCTCCCCGCTCTGGTAGTCATAGGTTTTATTGGCAGGATTTGAATCATCATTGTTCAAATATTTGTACTGAGTGTTGTTCAAATAGTTACGGCTAAGGACCACCATGTCAGAGCCGTTTGAGCGGAAGTGCCTGTAGACAGCACCAACAGTATAACTGTACTGTTCCTGGGTGGGAATATAGCCCAGAATATAGCGCTGATATTCGGTCTCGTTCGCTTCAAGATTAAGGCTGAAATCATCCTTTGCTCCCAGGCCGAGAACTGTCAGTTCATTCTTCTGGTCAAACTTAACCTTGTATTTGAACTGGAAGTCGGTATAGGTGGGAAGGAACGGCAGCCCGATCACCCCGAAAAGAAACTGCAGGTATGATCTCCGTGCCGACAGTATCAGCGAGCTGTTTTCCCCCAGGGGGCCGTTGAATGTCAGGCCCAGGTCAGATGCCCCGACTGTCGCCCTCAGGGATCTCTTTTCACGGTTGCCTTCAATCATTGTAAAGTCCATTACTGAGCTGAGAGCGTTGCCGCGCGATGCCGGAAATGCTCCTGAAAGGAAATCTACTGACCTTACGAAGTCTACGTTGATAATTCCTGTTGGCCCGCCGGAAGAACCCTGTGTGGAGAAATGGTTAAGATAAGGTATTTCAACGTTGTCTATGAAGAACCTGTTTTCATTGGGCCCTCCTCCCCTGACGATTACATCATTCCTGAAGGCAGGCGTTGAAGCCACACCCGGGAACGACTGTATGACACGTGATATATCACGATTTCCTCCTGGATTGAGCTCTATCTCCTGTATCCCGATGATTCTTGCTGATACAGGGCTTTCTACCGATTTTCTGAATGGTGACGGCCTGACGATAACATCACCCACCTCCACCACTGTCGCTTCGAGTGGGATCATCAGGTTGACCTCATTGTTGTTGGTGACCATTACACCCTCTGAAACATAAGTCTTGTATCCAACAGAGGATATCCTGAGTTCTACAAAGCCTGGTTTAATGCCGGTGAAGGTAAAATTGCCGTCAAAGTCAGTCATTGCGCCGGTGGTTGTGTTCCAGATAACGACACTTGCGAATGGAACCGGCTCATTTGTGGTGGCGTCGACAACCTGTCCGCGTATTATTCCTCCCCCCTCCTGGGCATAAAGCCCGGAGTATATGAGGATAAAAGCTAAAAATAAAATGTTGCGTTTCATTATTGTTAAGATTTCATGAAACAAAAACAACCCAAAAGTGATTTTGTTTAAATATTATCGAATTTTTATCTACAAAAGTTTTCTGAAGTATTCTTCTTCCCGGTCAAGGCTGATAAATGGCGCCCGGTTTTTAAGATCGCTGATCTTTTTGAGCATTGAATGGGCGAAGGGAGTTGTTTCGCGCTTTCCACCCGAGATCCGGTGTGCCATTGCGCGCGTGATCGCGGCAGCCTCGTTCCAGATTCTCCGGGTGTGGGCGGAGATAAATATACTGCTGAATTTTTCCCATATGTAGTCTATTCCCGTCTCGGAAGGATGAACCATATCAGGGCCATAATAACGGTAATCGCGGAGTTCATCCATAAATATCTCGTAAGCCGGGAAATAGCCTTCAACCGAAGGATGTGAGAGCAATTCCTCTGCAGCCAGCAGAAGATGCGCCTTGCTCAGCTGGTTCTCATGTGCGCCGTCGCTCAGATGGCGGACCGGACTTACTGTAAACCATACCTTAAGTGCGGGATTAGCCTCAGCAAGACGGTCGAGCGTCTCCCTCCACCGTGCGGAGATTTCTGACCATGATGCCTGCCTGCGGTCGAAGAGTGATGATGGCAGCTTGTGGCAGTTGGCCACTATGGTTCCGCTCTCCTTGAGCGTATATATATAAGATGTGCCGAATGTAATGAAGAGGAATGAAGCCTTCCTGGTGAAGGCTGAGGCAGAGATACTCACTTCATTCAGCCTTTCAATCAGCACATCACGCTCATAAGATGAGAAAGCGGTGTGATGATCAAGGCTCATGTACCTGTCCTGGTGAAGGTAAATATCAGTCTCAGTGTAGGTGTACCCGGCGACGAACCTGTCAACAGCGGTGGCCACTGAAAACGGATTGAAGAGCGTTCCATGCGGGTTGGTCATCACCGGAAGCTTGCCGGCTGCCATACGATAACCTATTTCGTTTGAAAAGCAGGACCCGAGGAACATCACCGGTGTATTGTAACTGATTTCCGATGCTGTGTCAGGCAATTGCACGCCGGTAATAAGGTCCATCTGCAGGATAATATTATATCAATGTATCAATCCACTCCGTGATGAAGTCAAAATGCTCCTCCTTCAGCGGATCATTATGCAGTTCATGATACCCTTCGTCCCACAGCTTCAGCGTGGCACGGGGAGCTGAGCCCGCAACCCGTACTGACCCTGACGGGGAGGTGATCATATCATTGCGTCCGTGTGCAAGCAGCAAGGGAACGGTTATCTCGTGGGCACGGTTCAGGGTCTCTTCAGCTGCAGTTGACATCCACAGGTACAAACCGGCAGAGATCTGACCGTGCACCAGCGGGTCTTTCCGGTAGGCCTTTACAACTTCCGGGTCACGCGAGAGATATTCAGTCTTCAGCCCTGACGACTGGGTCATGCCAGGCATCAGCGAACCGGCCGCCTTTGCCAGAAAAACCTTCAGAGGAGGAAGTGTTTCGGAGAGGATAAGCCAGGGGGAGGTTACAATTGAACCTGTAACTGACGGCTTTCTGCGGATGAGATAGTTAAGCACAATTCCTCCACCTAGGCTGTGACCATAAATGAAGAGCGGAACTCCCGGAAAACTTCCTGCAGTTTCCCTGAGTATTTCGTCAATCGTATCATAAACCTTTTCCGGAGAAGGCACCACGCCCCACCGGCCAGGAGTATGCCCGTGACCGGGAAGGTCGAATGCCAGGAGAGTCACCCCCTTCTCATTGAACATTTCAGCCCACTTCTGGTACCTGCCCGCGTGCTCACCCAGACCGTGGACAAGCAGGATAACACACCGGGGTTCCCCGGTTGCGTCAAAACGGTAAAACGCTGTCTTCCCTGAGGGAAAATTTCTCAATTCCATAGCCACTTTTTTGTAAAGATAATCAAAACCGGGAAAGAGCGGAATGTGGTCAGACCAAAGGTGTCATAGAAAAATACCTGACTGTCTTAATTTAGACATCCTATATTTAAATATCTGATTTGGATTGCATTACATTTTAGAAATAATCCATTTCAAGCTGTTTTAACCATAATTTAAGATATTAAGATTTGGATATCCGATTTTCTGTGTTTAACTTTGTGTCAACAATAATAAAAACTGAGACATGACTGCACAGGAATTCACCACAAGTATAATAGATCTGAAGGGCAATCTTCAGAAGTACGCCCTCAGTCTCACACTCGACCGGGATAATGCGCTTGATTTGGTTCAGGACACATTCCTCAAGGCAATACAGAACCAGGACAAATTCGTTGATGCCACCAACCTCAAGGCCTGGGTCTTTACAATAATGAAAAACACCTTCATCAACAATTACCGCCGAAAGATGAGGGAAAATACGATGATGGACGGTACGCAGGAGCTTTACTATCTCAATCTGCCATCTGACAAGGGAAGTATTTCACCGGAGTCGTCCTATTCAGGTAATGAGATTGAGAAGGCCATTGATGCGTTGCATGAAGATTACCGTCTTCCCTTCCGTATGCACGTTGACGGATTCAAATATGAGGAGATAGCTGAGAACCTCAATCTGAAGCTCGGCACGGTCAAGAGCCGGATTTTCTTTGCTCGTCAGAAACTTATGACTGTTCTTAAAGATTACAATGGTTAGGTTGAATAGATTGTAGTTATGAACTGCCGGATTGCAATCGTCCGGCAGTTTTTTTTCGGCAGGATTTTTGCCGTCCTTGATCGTAAATCTCTTTTTCGATACCTTTATAAAAAATCAACAACATGAAAAAATACCTCTTAGTTGTACTATTCGCAATAGCGCTCAATTCTTCCCCGGTTGTAGGACAGGAGAAGTATATCCAGGTCTCTCCGGGCCATGTCACCGTTTTCAGCAGCGGGGCACAGGTCTCAGGCGAGGCAGCCGTCAATCTGCAGGCAGGAACATGGGATTATGTTGCAGGAGGCCTTTCCCCTTACATTGATCCGAACAGTATCCAGGTCAGGGGTGAGGGCGATTTCATTATAATGGGTGTGACTCACCGGAATAATTACCTTGAGAATCCTGCCGAGTCAGACGAAATCGGTTCTCTTCGTGAAAGGATTAAAGCTCTGGAGATCAAAATAGATGACGAGCAAACTGCCACAGAGGTGTTGCTGGAGAGAGAGCGTTTCCTCAAGGCAAACTATGACGTTGTAAGCCAGAAGTCAACAATAACCCCTGAGCAGTTGAAGGCGCTGATAGAGATTTATGGCACCAGCATGGAAAGTGTAAAAAGCGGCATCCTTAAAAAAACCAGGATACTGAAGGAGTATAATGAGGAAAAGGAAAAGCTGGAACAGCAGCTTGCCGGCACTATTGACCGGTCCAAGATGCCTTCCGGCGAAATAGTCATGACCCTTTCCGGAAACAAGCCCGTTACCGGGAAGATTAAATTATCATATGTGGTTATGAATGCCGGATGGCAACCGGTGTATGACATCAGGGTAGACGACATAACCGATCCGGCTGTAATCATATATAAGGCGAATATATGGCAGAACAGCGGAGTGGAGTGGAAGGACGTGAAAGTAAGCCTCTCCAACGCCGCACCGATGACAGCAGGCTATCTGCCTCTGCTGGATCCGTGGTTTGTTGATTTCTACCAGGAATATGTCATGAATGAAGTGGTTATCAGGGGTTACGGAACAAAGGCCAGGCCTGTTGCGCGTGAAGCCAAGGCAGAAGAGGCGGCAATGATGGATCTTGAAGCTACTGCCCCGCTTCCGGTCACTGTCAGTGAATCAAATATCAGCTTCAGCTTTGACGTGAACGTGCCGAAGACAATTACCTCAGGCGGCAAGCCTGAGACTGTGGAGCTGCAGAGGCTTACAGTACCGGCTACCTACAGCTATGCAGCTACCCCGAAGATAGCCTCTTCAGCATACCTGATGGGGTACATCACGGAATGGGATAAATACAACCTCCTGCCGGGTGAGTCAAACATCTACTTCAGCAATACTTTCACCGGAAAGGGATATATCAACACTGCCGAGCTCACCGATACCCTGCCGGTATCACTCGGTGCTGACAACAGCATTACAGTCAAAAGAGACCGGCGTACTGATTTTACCTCACAGAAACTGATCGGAGCCAACAGGGTTGAGACCCTCTCGTTCCTGATTTCAGTCAGAAACAACAAGAGCCGGAATGTGAACATAAAGCTGCGCGACCAGTTACCGTTACCTCAGAACAGCGACATCACGGTTGAAGCCGTGGAACTCAGCGGCGGAAGACAGAACAGCGCCACCGGTGAGGTTATCTGGGACCTCTCGGTAGCTCCCAGGGAGACCAGGGAGATAGTATTTACCTACAGCGTGAAGTACCCGAAAAACAGGAAAGTAATACTTGAATAACAGGTAGTTGCAATCAGCTGACAGATGAGGTTGTCAACAAGTGTTGACAACCTTGTTTTTTTTAATGCAAAGCGCTATATTTCTGATGCTTATCGATGTTCATAAGTCTGTTCATTTCATGTTACTTTCTTCGTCGTATTATTGCAGTGAAAAATTTGACCCGCATGGGTATTCGGGTTATATTTGTACTACCATGTGAGCGATAAAGAGTCGCCCTGAAGCATGAAGGTTCTTTGGATTGGTTTAATTATCACTCTGAATTAACATCAGACTTCAGAGTCTCACGCTGACGAACTACGGTTCAGAAGCGTCCGTCACGGGTGCAGGCTGAGAAGCCTTCCCATCCTGGCGGCCTGACGGAGCAATCATCAGACGGTGTAACAGCCGCGAGAGGAAAGCAACACAGATGCAAGGCTGAAAGCTAATAAAGCAGCAGATGTGTCCGTTCAGAGAGAGGGTCATCATGCCAACCGAACCGGCGAGGATAGGATGGAGATGACCCGGGCATGACAGCAGCTGTCCCTTCGGGGGGTGTCGTGCTTCAAGGGTTCATGACTCCGCATCTCAGTATGCGCCCGGAAAACCGCAAGGCCACTACGGATAACAGAAGAGATACCGGAACAGGTCAGCAGTCAGCTTAACGGCAGACCCCGACAGACCGGGAAAGGGAGGAGTAAGAGAGATGAACCGGCTGCAATAACAGTAGCATGGCGGCAATGACGGTCATGGCTGTCACTCGCCGGAATGGGAACTATTACGTACAGTATGGTTCCCATTCGTGTTTTATACCCACCCAAAATGAATTCCCGAAATAATCAGTTGATTGTGCCTCAGGTCCGGTACCAGTCAACAGGCCACCCCGGATTCTTTGTCTCGCGGCTGCGTCGAGACCCGCGCCGGACTGCAACAAAAAGGGGCTCAGCGCCCCCTTATAATCCCCCTGGCTGACTTTCTTATAAACTCCAGTATATAATCACGCTCAGGGGTAGAGGGGAAATTGGCATCGATATATTCCAGCGCCTTGCTGCCATTCATACCCATATTGAAATACGCCCTGTAGATCTCGTGAAGCTCATGCATTTTCTCCTTGGTGAAACCCCTCCGTTCCAGCCCTACGCCGTTGATGCCCATATAGGCCAGCGGCTCACGGTCAGCCTTGATGAAAGGAGGCACATCCATCCGCACCTTTGATCCGCCACCCAGAAATGCATGATTTCCGATACGAACAAACTGGTGCACAATTACCCCTCCCCCTAAAGTAACCCAGTTGCCCAGTTCAACCTCACCTGCAATCCCGGATGAGGCAACCATTATTACATTGTCGCCCAGACTGCAGTCATGCGCCACATGAACGTAAGCCATCAGAAGACAGTTCTTCCCGATGATTGTCCTGCCTCTTGCCCGCGTTCCCCTGTTAAGAGTGGCAAATTCCCTGACGGTTGTGTTGTCACCTATCTCCAGGGTGGTCTCCTCGCCACTGAATTTCAGATCCTGGGGTATGGCGGAGATGGAGGCACCGTTGAAGATCCGGCAATTGCTGCCAATCCTCGCACCATCATAGATAACCGCCCCTGGTCCAATCCAGGTGCCGTCACCGATGACAACATCACCATAGATGGTGGCAAACGGCTCAACTGTAACCCCATTGCCCAGCTGAGCCTGCGGATCAATATGTGCAAGTGAAGAAATCATATCTCGTTACTTGTTCTTAATAATCTGAGCCGTCATTTCCCCTTCCGCAACCAGTTTTTCTCCGACAAAGGCCTGGCAGTACATGATGACAATGTTCCTCCTGATGGGTTCAGTCATATCGGCCCGGACAATTATAGTGTCACCGGGAATGACCTTATGCTTGAACTTCATCCTGTCTATCTTCAGGAAATAAGTTGAGTACCTTTCAGGTTCGTCCACGTTCTTAAGCACCAGTATCCCTCCCACCTGAGCCATTGTCTCCACCAGCAGCACCCCGGGGAAGACATGCTCCTGCTCGAAATGACCCTGGAAGAAGGCTTCGTTGTAGGTGGTGTTCTTCATGCCTATCACGTGGCTGGCTGTGAGCTCAAGTATCCTGTCAACCATGAGGAACGGGAACCTGTGCGGAAGAAGCTTCTTGATCTGCTCTATGTCCATCACCGCCGGCTTGGTTGTATCAAGCAAGGGGATCTCCTTTTTCGTTGTCTGTCTCTTTATCTGCTGTCTGATCAGCCTTGCAAGCCTGGTATTGGAGTAGTGACCCGGGCGGGTTGCCACAACCTTTCCCTTTATAGGCTGCCCAACCAGTGACAGGTCGCCTATCAGGTCAAGCAGCTTGTGCCTCGCCGGCTCATTCGGATACCTGAGCTTGGTATTGTTGAGCACCCCGGCATGGTGTTCCGTAATACCGGGTTTATTGAACATCTGTGCAATACGGTCAATCTCTTCCTGTTCCACCTCGCGTTCAAGTATCACCACGGCATTCTCCAGATCACCCCCTTTTATAAGTCCCATTCTGAAAAGGGGTTCGAGCTCATGGAAAAAGACAAAGGTACGGCTGCCGGCTATTTCCTTTTCAAAGTCACTGATCTGGTCAAGGATGGCATACTGGTTCCCCAGTATTTTCGAGTTGTAATCTATCAGCACATGGGCGCTGAAATGATCATCCGGATAGATTATCAGGTCCACTCCGTGTTCCTCGTCTGAGAAGGCTATCTTTTCCTTGATAACATAGTAATTGCGTTCCTCTTCCTGTTCGATGATTCCGGCTTTCTTTATCGCTTCCACGAACATGCGCGAACTGCCTCCCATTATCGGTGCCTCTGGACCGTTTATCTCTATCAGTGCGTTGTCAACGCGCATCCCGGCGAAAGCTGCAAGCACATGCTCAATTGTCGCAACGGAGGCTTCACCCTGTACAAGTGTCGTTCCCCTGGAGGTCTCAGTGACATGGTCAGCAACTGCATCTATTACCGGTGAACCGGGAAGGTCAGTGCGACAAAATTTATAACCGTGGTTCGGAGGAGCAGGCTTGAAGGTCACAATTACGTCAATTCCGGAATGAAGGCCCTTACCGTTGAGACTCACCTCATTAGCCAGCGTCCTCTGTTTTTCAGTCATATCAGATCAGTTTTAATTGGGCAAAGAAAATTAAAATTTTCCGAACGGCATAATGAAAAACCCCACATCTGTGTGACGATCAAATCATTTCCTTTAGACCGCTTTCCGGAACTAACTGTTTTTTAAAGCTTCAACTGCTTTTGCAAGTGCATCAACCCTGTTGCTCAGATCAGGCAGTTTCCTCAGATAAACAGTGGTTCTCAGAAATTGTTTGCTTTCAGTTGCAGGATATCCCAGGTAAGTGGCGTTCTCTTCGCTGATTGTACTCATCACTCCTGACTGTGCACCAATCTTTACACCGTCGGCTATCCGCAGATGGCCTGCCAGGCCCACCTGCCCGGCAAACATGCAGTTCTTCCCCACAACGGTTGATCCGGCAAGCCCCGACTGGGCTGCAATGACAGTGTTCTCGCCTATCTCGCAGTTGTGTCCTACCTGGATGAGGTTGTCAAGCTTGACACCCTTCCTGATTATTGTTGAACCCATTGTAGCACGGTCCACACAGGTATTGGCACCTATCTCAACGTTATCTTCCATGATTACATTGCCTATCTGGGGTATCTTCATGAAGTTGGCATCTGTAACCGGTGCAAACCCGAAGCCGTCAGCACCTATCACCGCCCCGGCATGAATTATACAATCATTCCCTATCACACAGTCGCGGTAAACCTTTACTCCGGGATGGAGGATGCAGTTTCTGCCGAGTCTGACGTTTTCACCGATAAAAACCTGGGGGTGAATTGAGCAGCCGTCACCTATGACTGCATTTTCAGATATGACGGCACAGGCGCCGATGAAAACATCCGCTCCTACCGATGCCTTCTCATCGATTACAGCTGAGGCATGTATACCCTTTCTGGCAGGTCTGGCCTGCTCATAAAAAGCAAGAAGCCTGGCAAGCGCCTGGTATGGATCATCCACCCGGATAAGGGTGGCTTTTACCTCCTTCGCCGGGGCGAAATCATTCCGGACCAGCACTGCCGAAGCAGTTGTTGTGTACAGATAAGGCTCGTATTTGGGATTTGCCAGGAACGAGAGCGCACCCGCCCCTCCCTCTTCAATTCTCGCCACCGTGTTCAGCCTGGTTTCAGGATCACCGTCAACCGTACCGTTAAGGATACGGGCTATCATTGCAGCAGTAAATTCCATTTGAGTTATTTTATTGATTTATTATCTCCTTTGGGTAGCACAGGTAGTACTTCGTAACTTTTTCAGAAAGTGCCTCCCTGTCAAAGAGGTCAGATACCGCTGTAATGTCCGAAGTGGTGCCATTCTTAAGCAGGATCCGTACCTCAGGGGTACCAGGAGCATAAGTCTGATTGTAAACATCACCGGTATTGACGAAAAAACTCACCTCGTCGTCCTTCAGGCCGAGTCTCTCTTTTGCCTGGCGGCCGGTTTCCATTACCCTGGCCGGGTCAAACGGGGTTCGCTGAAGCTCTATTGCCAGAAGGTCACGGTTGACAAACCTCCTGCAGAGCTCCTCAAGCACACTGTCACCGCAACTCATCCACACTTTGGTGGCCGAAAGGATATCGCTCTCATCGAGGGCCGTGAAATGTTTCACCAGTGACTCCCTCTCCTCCCCTTCAGCCCTGTTGTGCCGGGGTTCAAGGAAATATGCCAGCGCCGGGGTGGCAAACAGTTTCATTCCGTTTGCAGTCACATGCCTTGCCCTGACAAGAAGGCTGGTGAGCAGTTTCTCAGCCGAGACAACAGTGCGGTGATTGTAAACCTGCCAGTACATCATGCGCCTGGCTATCAAAAACTTCTCAACAGAATAGATTCCCTTTTCATCAACCACAAGCCTGTCATCGGAGACATTCAGCATCCGGATGATCCTGTCAGACCCCACCGAACCCTCAATAACCCCCGTAAAGAAACTGTCACGCCTGAGGTAATCCATCCGGTCCATATCCATCTGGCCCGTCACAAGATCATGAAAAAACCTCCTCGGATATTCTCCGCGGAAGATTTCAATGGCAGCCGAGAGCCTCCCATGCATGGCCTTGTTGATCTCCTCCATTATAAGCAGTGACATTGTCTCATGAGGCATGTCCTCTATAAGGGAGTGCTCGAGCGCGTGCGAAAAAGGTCCGTGCCCGATATCATGAAGCAGTATCGCTCCAAGAACCCCTTCCTCCTCCTCTGCCGAGATTTCGGTTCCCTTGCTCCTGAGTGTGTTAACAGCCTGCCCTGTGAGGTACATCGCCCCCAGGCTGTGCTGAAAACGGCTGTGTACCGCACCGGGGTAAACAAGGCTTGAGAGCCCGAGCTGCCTGATATTGCGCAGCCTCTGAAACCACGGATGACCCATCAGGTCATAGATAAGATCATTCGGTATACTGATAAATCCGTATACAGGGTCATTTATAATCTTTCTCCTGTTAGTCAAACAGTCCTGGTTTTATGAGGGCAAATTTATTCAATTGTTTCCAAAAAAGGGAAATAAATGCTCTGCTTAGAACTCTCAGGATACAATTTAATATAACCAATCCATTGATAATTGAAAAAATGGTTTTATCTTTGCACCCGAACAGAAGGGTACGAATGGCCTAGGGGACAAAAGTCCCCTATTTTGTTATCAAAAAACAGACTATGATTACAAAGGACCATATCAGGAAACTTGCGGAAACTTACATAAGCGGCACCGGCATCTTCCTAGTTGATGTCAGGCTGAGCAGTACTGGTCGTATTACAGTTCTCATTGACAGAACTGAGGGTCTTACAATTGATGACTGCGCCAGGCTGAGCAGGCAGATAAGCAATGAGCTGGGAGATGAAGGCGGTGATTACGAACTGAACGTCTCGTCACCGGGGCTCGATATGCCCCTGCTTGTACCCCGTCAGTTCATGAAAAACGAGGGGAGAATTGTTGACGTGATCACAAATGATGGGGAACGTTTTAAAGGCACAATGATGAACGTTACATCCGGCGGATTTGACCTGAAGATGGAAACGAAGGTGAGGAAGGAAATAACCGAGACAGTCAGATCATTTAATTTTGAGGACGTTAAGTCAGTAAAAGTAATTATATCATTCAAATAAAAGTATTGATTACAGCAATGGAAAATGTAAATCTCATAGATACTTTTTCGGAGTTCAAGGAGCTGAAGAATATTGACAGGCCCACCATGATGAGTGTGCTCGAGGATGTTTTCAGGGGAATGCTTGCCAAGAGATACGGTTCGGCAGACAACTTTGACATCATCGTCAACATCGACAAGGGCGACTTTGAGATATGGCGGAACAGGGAAGTGGTTGCCGACGAGGAATTCACTGACCCGAACATGCAGATACCGCTCTCCGAGGCTCACAAGATTGATGAGGATTACGAGGTTGGCGAAGAGGTATCCGACGAGGTTAAATTCCTTGATTTCGGGCGCAGGGCAATACTGGCCCTGAGACAGAATCTTGTTGCACGAATCCTGGATCTTGAAAAGAACAATATCTATCTGAAGTACAAGGATCGTATCGGTGACATAATCACGGGTGAGGTCTACCAGGTGTGGAAGCGCGAGACCCTCGTCCTGGACGATGACGGCAACGAATTGATTATGCCCAAAGGCGAACAGATACCATCTGACCATTTCCGCAAGGGTGACACCATCCGTGCCGTTGTCATCAGGGTAGAAATGAAGAACAATACACCCAACATTATACTGAGCCGTACATCCCCGGTCTTCCTCGAGAGACTCTTCGAGCTTGAAGTACCTGAGATTTTTGACGGTCTGATTACTATAAGGAAAATTGTAAGGGTTCCCGGTGAAAGAGCCAAGGTGGCGGTTGAATCATATGACGAACGCATTGACCCTGTCGGAGCATGTGTGGGTATGAAAGGTTCACGCATCCATGGTATCGTGAGGGAGCTGCGTAATGAGAACATAGATGTAATCAACTTCACTTCGAACATACAGCTCTTCATCACCAGGGCGCTTAATCCGGCCAAGATATCTTCAATCAAGCTCATCGAATCTGAGAAAAAGGCTGAGATCTATCTCAAGCCGAACGAAGTATCACTTGCAATTGGCAAGGGCGGACTGAACATCAAGCTCGCAGGCCAGCTCACCGGGTATGACATAGAAGTTTACCGCGAACCGGATAACGAGGATGAGGAAGATGTTAACCTCGATGAGTTTGCAGACGAGATCGAAGGATGGATAATCGATGAACTGAAGGCCATCGGGTGTGACACGGCACGAAGCGTACTGAGGCTTACAGTCCATGACCTTGTCAAGAGAACAGACCTGGAAGAGGAGACGATCAAGGAGGTTGTCAATATTCTCAAGTCAGAATTTGAAAAGGAATAACCTGCAACCGTAAGGCAGCAATATATAAACTTAAGAAGAGGTTACTATAAAGGGATATATGACTGAAGACAAAAAGGCCATACGTTTAAGCAAGGCAGCCCGCGAGTTCAATGTCGGGATCCAGACCATTGTCGAGTTCCTTCACAAGAAGGGATTTGACATCTCCCATGATCCCAACGGGAAGATCCCGCCTGAGGCTTACGCATTGATAGTCAAGGAATACAGCAGCGACCTCAGTGTAAAGAAGGATGCCGAAAAACTGGCTCTCAAAGAAAAGATTACTCCCAAGAAGTCGCTTTCCATCGAAGATATGGAGACAGGCAGGGAAGGTGACAACGGTGAGCCTGATGAGGATTTCCTCGTCACTGACATTTCGGGGGTTAAGAAGCATATTGACCTCCGGACAGAGATACGCAAGCCTGAGATCAGGACAGTAGGCAAGGTCGATCTCACTCCTCCTGTCAAGCCTGCCAGGAAGGAGCCTGAAACTCATGTTGAAAAGGCGCCTGCCGCTGTTGCTCACGAGCCGGAACCGGTTGCCACAGCTGCACCTGAAGTACCCGAAGTAACTGCAGCACCTCCTGAGCCCAAACAACCTAAGGTTGTTGGAAGGGTTGACCTTGATAAGCTTGTCAAACCTGAGAAACAGCAGAAAAAGGCCGCCCCAAAGAAAACAGAAACCGAACCTGAAGTTAAGAAGCAGGAACCGGTTACACAACAGCCTGAACCGGAGCCTGTAAAGGTTGCGCCGGAACCTGAGCCACCAGTGATCCCCGAACCAAAAGAGACTGAGATATTCCGTCCGGGATACGAGAAGCTGGCAGGTCCGAAGATAGTTGACAAGATAGTTCTGGTACCGGAAGTCAAGAAGAGCCGTGACCAGTCCGGTGCTGACAAGCACCGGCATGACAAGAAGAGGGAGCGGATCAAACCCAAACCACGTGAAAAAGTGGCCCTTGACACACCGGTGGCTCCTCCTCCCCAGGAAGCCAGGAAAGATAAGAAGGGACCGCAGAAGGATCACCGCGGCGGTGACAGGAAGAAGTCGTTCCGCGCCCTGAGACCTGAGGTTGACAAGGAAGACGTTGACAAGAACATAAGGGACGTCAACCTCCTGATGAGCAAGAGCAAGTCGAAGGTAGCCAAGTACCGCCGTGACAAGCGTGATGCCATCAGCCAGAGGATGAAAGACGAAACCGAAAAGAGAGAGCTCGAAAAGAGCGTTCTCAAGGTAACTGAGTTCGTTTCAGTCAATGAAATGGCAACCATGATGGACGTACCGGTTGTAGATATCATCTCCACCTGTATGAGCCTGGGGCTGATTGTGTCAATAAACCAGAGGCTAGACGCCGAGACAATGGCGCTGGTAGCCGAGGAGTTCGGATTCACAGTCGAATTCGTCAGTGCAGAGCTTCAGGAGGCTGTGAAGGAAGAGGAAGATGATGAAACGAATCTCCAGCTTCGTCCGCCGATTGTAACCGTCATGGGACACGTTGACCATGGCAAAACAAAGCTGCTTGACTATATCCGCAATACCAACGTGGTAGCCGGTGAAGCCGGCGGCATCACACAGCATATAGGTGCATACACCGTCACCCTTGATGGTGAAAAAACCATAACATTCCTTGACACTCCCGGTCATGAAGCATTTACTGCCATGCGTGCCCGCGGTGCCCAGATAACAGATATTGTGATCATTGTTGTAGCCGCTGATGACGGTGTGATGCCGCAGACGCGCGAGGCTATCAATCACGCCCATGCCGCCGGTGTTCCCATTATCTTTGCAATCAACAAGATTGATAAGCCTACAGCTAACGCTGACAGGATACGCGAAGAACTCGCTAACATGAACTTTCTCGTCGAGGAATGGGGCGGCAAATACCAGTCTCAGGAGATATCAGCAAAGAGCGGAATCAATATAGACCTGCTCCTTGAAAAGATCCTGCTTCAGGCTGAAATGCTCGAACTCAAAGCCAACCCTGACAAACTTGCCATAGGTACCGTGCTGGAATCGTCACTTGACAAAGGCCGCGGATTCGTGGCAACCATGCTTGTCAAGGCAGGCACACTCAGTGTCGGTGACGTGGTGATTGCCGGAAGCTGCTTCGGACACGTCAAGGCGATGTACAATGAGAGAAACCAGAAGATAACCGAGGCAGGTCCCTCGATGCCGGTGCAGGTACTCGGCCTGAATGGCGCTCCACAGGCAGGTGACAAGTTCAATGTCATGGAGTCTGACAAGGAAGCCAAGGATATTGCCACCAAGAGGGCACAGCTTCAGAGGGAACAGGGTCTGCGTACGCAGAAACACATCACCCTTGACGAGATAGGCCGCCGTATTGCAATCGGCAACTTCCAGGAACTCAATATTATTGTCAAGGGCGACGTAGACGGATCGGTTGAGGCACTCAGTGATTCGCTCATCAAGCTCTCGACAGAAGAGATACAGGTCAACATAATCCACAAGGCGGTAGGACAGATATCCGAATCGGATATCCTGCTTGCAGCGGCATCGAATGCAGTCGTTGTGGGCTTCCAGGTGAGGCCGTCGCTCAGCGCAAGGAAACTTGCCGAGAAGGAGGGTATTGATATCCGCCTCTACTCGATCATTTATGACGCAATCGAGGAGATCAGGGCCGCCATGGAGGGGATGCTCTCTCCGGAAATCAAGGAAGAAATCGTGGCTACAGTTGAGGTTCGCGAAGTCTTTAAGATTGGTAAGGTGGGAACCGTAGCCGGATGCTTCGTACGTGACGGCAAGATTACCCGTAATACAAAAGTGAGGGTGATACGTGACGGAATTGTAATATATACCGGCGACCTCGGATCACTTAAGCGGTTCAAGGATGACGTCAGGGAGGTGACCTCAGGTTATGAATGCGGCCTCAACATTGATAACTTCAATGATATCAAGGTTGGAGACGTTATCGAGGGATACCAGACAGTACAGGTCAAGAAAACACTTTAGGAAGTGCGATAAAAAAAGCTGCGTCACCGCAGCTTTTTTTATGCTTTTATTTGTCTTATCAGGCGCCTATGAGTTTCTTGTATGCCTCGGAATCCAGGAGGTTTTCTGCCTCTGACGGATCTGAAAGTTCTACCTTGATCATCCAGCCCTTGCCATAAGGATCACTGTTAACCAGCTCGGCGGCTGTCTCAAGCTCCTCGTTCTTCTCCTTTACAGTCCCGCTGACAGGCATAAAGAGATCTGATACGGTCTTGACGGCTTCAACGGTACCGAAGACCTCACCATGGCCAAGTTCCTCACCCACGGTCTCGATCTCGATGAACACAATGTCGCCCAGCTCATGCTGCGCAAAATCTGTGATGCCTACTGTTGCTTCATTTCCTTTTATCAGAACCCACTCATGATCCTTTGTGTACTTCAGGTTTGTCGGGACATTCATTGCTTTATTTTTTTTGTTAAACTATGATCTTCAGGAATCAGGTTGTCAAAAATACATCTTTTTTAATATTTAAACCCTGACAAAGGCTTTTTTTCGGTGTCACTGCAGTTGTTACTGGACCAGCGTGAATCTGAGGCTGAATCCGAAGTTGGTATTCGAGGTCAGGAAGGTGTTGGCCACGAAAGGATCATTCATCGTATGATCAGCGTAAATCTGGAGGTTGAATCTGTCACTGAGCACATAGTCGGCCGTTGCCCCGAGGGTGAAGACCCTCTGCCCTGCCACTGGCTGGTTAACCTCCTCAATCAGTTTGCGGGCCAGGGTCTTGTTGTCCCTGATTGAGAAATCGAGCTTGATATTAAGATCGCTTTCCAGCGCCCGCTGGCCGGTGCGTGAGCGGAGGGTAATTGCAACATCGTCAAACCTGTAACCGGCACCAATTGTGATCTCGTCATTTCTGATATCGGCAACCTGGTTGCTCGTCAGGTTCAGGGTAACAGTGCGTGACTTGCGGTATTCAATCCTCGTTGTCAGGGAGTTCCTCCAGCCAAGGTCAATGTTTATGAACGGACTGAACTGTTCATTGATTGTCACAGTATTTATTTCGTACTGGGGAATGAAGTTCGACTTGAGGTCACGTATCCGGCTGATTCCTGATTCATCAGGGTCATAGTAAAGGCTTGTGTTGAAGGAGCCGATTGTGTATGTTGACCTGTACTGGTGCGAAAGACTAACCGAGTTGAACACCTTTCTTACTGCCTCGAACTTGGTGAGTCCCTCAAAGTTGATTCTCCAGTTCGGCATCATCCGCAGCATGGAGGGGAATGGCGACAATGATATCCTGTTCGGGTCTCTCTTTGTGTATGCCGCAAGGAAGGCCGGGACGAGAACCTCACCGGAGGTAAGACCGTAACCGCTGGCATACGGGCCTGTCACCGGCTCCCCGGTAACAGGGTCGAATCCGGGGTCATAAGCATTGTCAACCCGTGAACGCTCATCAGCCCTTCTCTGTGATATAAGGGCGGTGTATTCACGGAACCGCTCGAAGGTTCCCGAGACATAATCGCCTGATTTTGGTATCTTCTCAAAGGCAGTGCCCCATGATACAACTGAGATTGTAAAGTTTCCGGTGATGCGGGTGTTCCTGGTGCTGTCAGGGAAATTGCCGTTGCGGTCTGCCCTGAGATATGATGACACTGTCTCTGAATAGCGGCGGTCACCGGTAATGTCAATGCGAAGGCCCGGGAAAGGTTCCACGTTTGCCCTCATGTTGATCTGCTCGCGCTTGCTGAATGATGCTGCATTGTTGAGCAGTGTGTCAGTGGTGATCCAGCCGTTGGCGACTGCCTCATTGAAGAACCTCTCATCTGTCAGACCCACCAGGAACCGCCAGCCGGGAGATGACATTCCGCCGTAGTTCTGCTGCCCGAGAACAGTTGTGCCGGGCAGATATCCCGGGAGAATATGCCCCTGTTCAACCGTGTAGGTCGCCGAGACGTTACGCAGGGCCATCAGGCTTCTTACCAGGTACTTGCCAGCAACACTGGCTATTCCGGGTTTCTTTTCCACCCTTCCCTTGATGTCAACGCTGGCATTTGTAACGTCAGCGTCTGAAGTGAAGTCTATACGTACATCAGAGACAACATCGAACTTTCCGCTGACAACAGCACCATCCGGCCCGGTGACTGTAACAGTAACATCTTTCGTCTTTAGATTATGATTTATAATTCGCGGTTTGCCTGCCCTGAATGTAATTCCCCTGCGGCTGTGGGTCACCTCCTCATAGCCAAGGCTCATGCGGCGGACAGCGCCGGGCTGCGTGGTAGCCTCCACTTCCTTCAGGAACTTGACCTTGCTGTAGAGGTTGGTAAGATTGGCCTGCAGCGTAAACTGACCGTTGTTGGAGTTCTTGATAGTGTTGCCCGGATTGATATCCAGCGAATCAGGGAAGACAGTGCCTGCCAGCCAGTCATACCTCGCGCTGTATCGTGCGTTGGATGTCACCCATGACAGCAGGGGCAGCTTGTTTATCGGAATGTTGTAGTTGAAGTTCAGCAGGTGGTAATAACTGGTGGTGCGACCGAAATCGGACAGGTTGGCCATGATTGAATCACGCCAGGCATCGAAGAGCTCAGGGTACCGCCTGCGGTCGACACCTCCGGCAGGCTCATCAATACGGGCTATGCTGCTGGCGGTGAAGTCGACCTTCAGCTGCTTCGTGATATCATATTTGACATCATAGAAACGGTTCCACTGAAAATCCTTTGTAAATACCGGCTCTATGAGGAGATTGGGATTATTTATATTGCGTGTCTTGACCTCGTTATAATACCTGTAGAGATCAGTACGCACGGTAATATGTTTCGGGAAGAGGTAGAGGTTGAAATCCTTTATTAACCTGAAGGCAGGAGAGCTTAAAAGGCTCGATTTCTGGAACGGGGTGAAATTCTTCGGACGTGCCTCAAAATCATAGGCAATACCTCCCCTGTAAGTCCGCTCAACGTCGACTTCCGTTCTTGGATCTGTATTGTACACTTCATTGAAAGCATAGCTAACAGTGACGTTTGCCGGATCCCAGGCATGAGGCTTCTCTCCCCTCTTTGTGGTACCTGCATTGCTGACGGTCAGGGTGCGGCGCCGCGAGTATTCTTCAGACAGGTTGAGAATGCTGTCACGTTCTGCCTTTGACCCGAAATTGTCAAGGGCATCATTGAGCAGTATGTCAGGGTCAAGCGGGTCATACTGAGGCCTGATGCGATTCTCGGAATAACCCATGTAAACCGGTATCCGGATGCCTGCCTTCTCCGGGAAGAACTTGCCCAGTTCCAGGTTGGATGAGAGGTCATATTGTATAACCTGCTCCATACTGCGCTGGTTAACGTTCTTGTCAATACTTCCCCATCCGGGGGTACTTGTCTGCCCGACAAGATTTATGGTTCCCAGGTCAGCCAGCCTGGCCTGCATCTGGGCATTGGCAGCCCACCCTCCGTCTTCGCGGAAATCGCTGAGACGAAGCTCATTGATCCATAATTCTGCTGACCGGGGGGCACCGTCATCAGTCTGTGGACGACGCGTGCGTATTGGGTTCCTCACACCTACCATCACAACCCTTACATTGCTCAGGTTGGGACTTCCGCTTACTGAAATGCGGGCTCTGCCGTTCTGAACTGACCAGATGTCAGCCTCGCTGATAGCAGAACCTGCAGCACGCATTGCAGCATCACGCGCCTGCTTCGCATCAAGCAACTGTGAAAGGTCAATGTCTATCTTGTTCAGCTCGGGCCAGACTACAGCCCTCTGCTCCTCGCTGTCATTACTGTATCTGCCATAGGGCGTCAGCTTCACAGGGATCTCATACTCATAGAAATTGCTCCTGTAGTCAGATCCCAGCCTCACGAATACAGTCACCTCATCATCCTGAAGCGGTTCACCGATAAGAGCCTCGGCATGAACCTCCATCCTGAGCCTACGATACTGCCGCATGTCAAGCGTAACATTCTTGTATGTTGCCCTGGCATCACCGTCGGCCAGGTCTCGTACGCGAAGAACCATAGACTGCTCATTAAGCTGTCTCAGCTGCGGGTTGGCCGGATCGATGACCCGGTCAAAACCGGGGGGCAGAACATAATTCACAGGCTCCTTGCCGGCATTCTCCTCTATGCTTACCGAACTGATCTCAAAGGTGCCGTCATCCTCTTCGGGGATGGTGATCCGTTCTCCCCCCTCGAAGAAAGTGAGATTATATTTTCTCCATTCTGACCTTACAAGCTCCAGGCGCGCAAAACGCATGATCACCTCCTCATCGAAATTGCGCATGTACATGCGGAGGAACCTTATCGACTTAAAGTCACGAATCGAACCTACAATCCTCTCATAGTCAGTTACCGGGATCTTGAACTGATACCATCTGACAGGTGATTTTTCGCCGTTGGCAAAGGTGGCAGTGTATTCCAGTTCATCAACTATGAAGTTCTTTCCAACAGCCATATCCTCAGGCCTCAGGCTCACATGGTACTGATAATAACTCTCAGTCTCGCTGAGGGTGTTGTCACGGTTGATATCCTCCATGTCAGGAAGCGTTGATCCGCTGGTGGGATATGACTCGGCAGACATCTCCGATGTGGGGGAATTACCCTCGGTGCCGTTGAATTTTTTGTATCGTTCAAGGATGCCAAGCTGCAGCAGGTCATAATCTGAACCCCTGAAATAGTGAAAGTCATCATTTGCCGGGTCTTCGAATATCTTGTCAAGGATCTCCGGACTCACAACTGCCCCCACAGCCTGCAGGTAACTGTCAAAGAAGGAAGCTTCATCAGAATTGCCAAGACCGTCAAGACCAACATCCTGGTAACGCCTTGACTCGATGTTGTTGTCAAAAGCATGAACCACGGCCTGGACTGTCGGTACCCTTCCCCATACTGTGGTGTCAACATTAAGTACCAGCGGCGAGGTGGGAAGCCCGTTCTCGAACTGCTTCCGCGAATCGCGGAGTATGTCTTCGGAGATATTTCCCAGGTTAAAGTACAGATCTCCGCCCTCATGGTCAGGATTTTCAACGAACGGATCCATTACCCAGAACTTGATGTACTGTATGTTTGCAGACTCGAAGTCATTTGTCAGCAGCTCGCGCATCATCCCGCCCCAGCGGGTGCGCGGCGAGTTCAGCAAACCGTCAGAGCTGAGCCCTGCCGAATAGGCACCCGGCAGAACATCAAAGTTGTACGGCCCCCGCTCATCAGGATAAAATGCAACGTTCAGCACTGAGATGTTGGTGGGTATGCCACTGGGTGACTCCTTGTACGGGAAAATTTCAGTCTCGTAGATCTCCCTTACGAAATGACTTGACTGGGTGTCAGGATTCGAGCGGATATGCCCCGGCGTGGTGGAACCGTTGCGCAGGAACAGCGGGTCGATTACATACCATGCCAGACGTGCCCTGTTGAATCCGGAACGAATGTCCTTGCTCAGCCTTGCCTCGGGAAAGAAATGATCAAGGCCCTGAGGCACGCTGGCCATTGACCATGCATTGAAAGCCCTCAGGTCAAGTGAAATCTCACTGGCTTCGAAGTCATCAATGTAAACGGCCCCTTCTGAAGTGATTGCCCTGCTGTGTCCGGGTATCAGGTGGGCAAACTCACCAAAGAAGTTTATTGATGAGGGTGCATTGGTTTCGATAAACGGGAGCCAGTCAATCGCGTTGGTAAGAAGTTGTGATTCAGACCTGTATGATGCGTCAAAACCGTATATTGTGTTGGATATGGGATCATCTCCGTATGTAACCTTCTGGGTATAGGGCCTCTCTGTGAGCCTCAGCACAGTACCACCCAGATTGAACCTGTCAGAAAGACGGTAATTGAGATGGGTACCAACCAGTGTTTTGGTTTGCAGACCGAAGAACTGATTGCTTTCAAGTGAAACCTGGACCGGTGTCTGCGACTCAATGATTGCTGAGTTGATGATCTTAACCGAGCCCATGTTGTAGTCAACCGTATAGTCCACGTTTTCAGTCAGCGTGACGCCGCCTGCGGTAACCTTGACCGATCCCTCCGGGATATTTGCCACGTTAAGCCTTATCTCTGATCCCGAGGCGGAGGTGAACTGGCCGCTGAGAATATACTTGTTCTTCTCAGCCATCTGCCTTGCCACTGTCTGGGTGGAGTCATACAGTTCAGTGAAAACATATTTCCTGATCTGCTCGGGATCAGTTATATATTTCAGCAGATGCCGGCCGAACGGTTCCAGTACAGGAAAAATTATCCTCCCTTTTTCAGCCATGACGGTAATACCGTCAACGAAGTCGAACAGACCGTCAGGTTGACGGTCAAGCTGCGAATTGAGCTGATCAAGACCGAGCGCCTGTAACAATACCTGGCCGTCAAGTGGTGTGCCTGGCAGATAGTTAAGGGCATTGCCTGTACGGTCATCCTGGTATAGTATGTTAACCTCGAAATTCCTGGGTTCAATCCTGCCGGAGCCGATGTTGTAGATATTCTTCATCATCAGCTTCCAGGTTGGTATCTGCGGACTAAGTGATGTTCCCTTTA
>ERZ1645192.116-NODE-116-length-53530-cov-10.664984_pt1 | contig 53530 bp, 59 predicted proteins | sample MGYA00575354_ERZ1645192 | MGnify/ENA primary metagenome ERZ1645192 (study PRJEB40844, sample SAMN11349763) | freshwater sediment metagenome | isolation source: river sediment | host: Sediment | place: India: Faizupur Khadar , New Delhi | collected 2017-02-21 ... | reverse complement strand
TCCAGCTCGTCACCGGCCGTGTCTGGAAAGGCACGGCCTTCGGCGGCGCGCGCGGCCGCACCGATGTGCCCAGGATCGTCGACTGGTACATGGACGGCAAGATCAACATCGACGATCTCATCACCCATGTCATGCCGCTGGACCAGATCAACACAGCCTTCGACCTGATGCACGAGGGCAAGTCGATCCGCTCGGTGGTGACGTTCTGATCAGGCGCAAGCTTGAGCGAAATCTGTGTTCAATAAAGCACATGGACGACAAAATCTGTCGATCGCGCCGGCGTGCGGATGCATCCGGCGTGGTCTGGCTTTAACGTGAATCCAATTGACTCAAATCGCCGGAGACTCACGTGCTCGTTCGCCTGTTTCAATGCGCCTCGCTGACCGCTTTGGCGACCTGCGCCGCCGTCGCCGCCCAGGCGGCCGACCTGCCGACGCGCAAGGCCCCGCCGATTCTCGCCGTTTCCGGCGTCACCTGGGACGGCTTCTACGTCGGCGTTCAGCGCGGCTATGCCGTCAGCACGACGAAATGGCGCGCTCCGACCGGCTATTACCAGCTTGACTTCAACGCCCACGGCTATAACGACGGCCTGCTCGGCGGCATCCGCGCCGGCTACAACAAGCAGGTCGGCGCGATGGTTCTCGGCGTCGAGGCCGACGCCAACGCCGCCATGATGAAGGGCTACGCCAATTGCGGCGCGCACCCCGTGATGGGCGGCATGGGCGGCGGCACGGGCGACGTCTGCGGCAACCGCACGGAATGGATCGGCAGCCTGACGGGCCGCCTCGGCTATGCGGCCGGCCGCACGCTGTTCTTCGTCAAGGCGGGCGGCGCGTTCCAGCGCGAGCGCTCCGAGATCAGCAATCTCGTGCTGAACCCCTACCTGTTCAACGATCCGGCCTTCGTGTCGAAGAAGACCTCCGACCGTTTCGGCTGGACGATCGGCGCGGGCATGGCCTATGCGCTCGACGCCCATTGGTCGGCGACGGCCGAATACGGCTATTACAGCTTCGGCGGCCATACCGTGGCCTTCCCCGTTCCGGCCGTGCCGGCCACGGGAACCTATCGGGTCAGCCAGGCGCAGCACATCGCCAAGTTCGGTCTCGACTATCGCTTCGGCGGCGCGGGCGGCGACGTCGCCGGCCCGGCGATCAGCAATGACGTGACCGGCGAATTCGGCTCGCGCATCGGCTATTCGACCGGCCGCTTCCAGAAGCGTCTCTATGACGCCTTCACCCCGAGCCAGCTCAATTCGGTCCTGACCTGGCCCGGCCAGTCCGGCCTCGCGTCCGAATCCTTCGCCCGCTTCGATCACGTCTCCGGCGTCTTCCTGAAGGGCACGTTCGGCGGCGTGAGCATCGGCAAGCATCACATGAACGACGAGGATACGGCGTTCGCGATGTTTCCCGACCCCTATTCCAACACCCGCTCGGCGACGAACAACGGCCGCAGCGTCTACGGCACGGCCGATCTGGGCTATACGTTCCTGCGTCGCGGCGGCATGGATCTCGGCGCCTTCGTCGGCTACGGCCATTACACCCAGCGCGTGAACGCCTACGGCTGCACGCAGGTTGCGGCGGGCGGCACGGTCTGCGTTCCGGCCGGTTCGGTCAATCCGTCCGCGCTGACGCTCAGCGAGACGGAGCATTGGAACGCGCTTCGCCTCGGCCTTGTCGGAAGCGTCATGCTCACCGAGCGCCTGAAGCTGTCGGGCGAAGCCGCCTGGCTCGCCCACGCCAAGATGAACGCCAAGGACAATCACTGGCTGCGTCCGGACATCAACCCGCTGAGCGAAAAGGGCGACAGCTCCAAGGGCTACCAGCTCGAGGCGGTGCTGTCCTACGCCGTCACCGACCGCTGGAGCGTCGGCGCGGGCGCGCGCTACCTGTCGCTCAAGGCGGATGGCGGCGTGCAATTCCCCTACCCGATCCCGCGTTCGCCGGAGAAGTTCGAGTCTTCGCGCCTGACCGGCTTCCTGCAGGCCTCCTATCGCTTCGGCGATCCGGCCGCCGTGGTGGCGAAATACTGAGCGCAGCCTGAGCGCAGCGAAAGCGAAACAGTTTAGCATGGCGGCCGAAGGCGATTCGGCCGCCATTTTCTTTGCAAGGAGCCGCCATGCCGAGATTAGCGGCGCTGACCTTCGTCGCCTGGACTTGCCTCGCCGCCTCGGCGCAAGCCTCCGTCGTCGAGCCCTGCGCGCGCGTCCTGGCGCTTCACGGCGCGCGCGGCGCAAAGGGCTGGGAGCGCCAATGCCTTGCCGACATGGCCCAGACAGGCCGCCGTCCCGATCCGCGCTCTTGCCGCGAGAAACTCGCCCGCTGCCTGCGCCGCCCGATCACGCCGGCCTTTTGAACGAAAAAGGCCCGCGACATGATCGCGGGCCCCGAAATTGGCGATGAGCTTTTGTGCTTACAGGCGCTCGACGATGGTGACGTTAGCCTGGCCGCCGCCTTCGCACATGGTCTGCAGGCCATAGCGCTTGCCGCGCGCATGCAGCGCGTGAACCAGCGTCGTCATCAGCTTGGCGCCGGAGCCGCCGAGCGGATGGCCGAGCGCGATGGCGCCGCCGTTGACATTGAGGCGCGACGGATCGGCGCCCGTGGCCTTCAGCCAGGCCATCGGCACCGAGGCGAAAGCCTCGTTGACTTCATAGAGGTCGATATCGTCGATCTTCATGCCGGCGCGCTGCAGCGCCCGCTCGGTCGCCGGCAGCGGCGCTTCGAGCATGATCACCGGATCGCCGCCGAGCACCGTCATGTGGTGAATGCGCGCCAGCGGCTGCACGCCGAGCTGCTTCAGGCCACGCTCGTTGACAACGAGCAGGCCGGCCGCACCGTCGCAGATCTGGCTGGCGGAGGCGGCCGTCAGGCGGCCGCCCTCGGCGATCGTCTTGACGCCGGCAATGCCTTCGATCGTCGCATCGAAGCGGATGCCCTCGTCCTTGTCATGCACGAGCTTGGCGCCGTCGGGCATGGTGACCTCGATCGGCACGATCTCCTTCTGGAACGCGCCGGCCTGCGTCGCGGCGGCGGCCTTCTGGTGGCTGTTGAGCGCGAAGGCGTCCATCGCGGCCTTGCTCAGGTCGTGCTTGACGGCCAGCATCTCCGCGCCGGTGAACTGGCTGAACTCGGTGTTCGGCCAGCGCTTCTGCAGCTCGGGGCTCATGTAGGTGCCATAGCCGTGCTTGGCCGGCAGCGAGGCGGCGAGGCCCATCGGCACGCGCGTCATGCTCTCGACGCCGGCGGCGATGACGATGTCCTGCGTGCCCGACATAACCGCCTGGGCGGCGAAATGCAGCGCCTGCTGCGACGAGCCGCACTGGCGGTCGATCGAGGTGCCCGGCACGCTCAGCGGCAGGTTGGAGGCCATGACGACGTTGCGGCCGAAGCAGACGGCCTGTTCGCCCACCTGCATGACGCAGCCCATGATGACGTCATCGACCAACGCCGGATCGACGCCCGAACGGTCGAGCAGCGCATTGACGACCGTCGCGCCAAGGTCGACGGGATGCCAGCCGGCGACGCGCCCGGCCCTGCGGCCGCCGGCGGTGCGGGCGGCGGCGACAATATAGGCTTCTGCCATGGGTGTTCCCTCTTTTTGGAATAGGCCGGATTGGCTCGCGCGCGATTAAAGAAGCCCTCGCCGTTTTAGTCAATCGCTCAATTAAACCCTTGCCCAAGCCGGCCTGCCCCGGCTAGCCTGCCACCCAAGCCGCACGATAGCGGCGTGGGAGAAAACGCGCATGGCGCACGAATTCATCAAGGTAGACCGAAAGGGTCCGCTGACCATCGTCACGATCAACCGGCCGGACGTCTACAACGCGCTGCACACCGAAGCGCATATGGAGCTGCACGAGATCTTCAACGATTTCGCCGCCGATCCCGAGCAATGGGTGGCGATTCTCACCGGCGCCGGCGACAAGGCCTTCTGCTCCGGCAACGACCTCAAGGCCCATGCCGGGCGCGGCGCGCGGCCGATGGCCCCGACCGGCTTTGGCGGCATCACCGCCCGCTTCGACTGCAACAAGCCGCTGATCGCCGCCGTCAACGGCGTCGCCATGGGCGGCGGCTTTGAACTGGCGCTGGCCTGCGACATCGTCGTCGCCGCCGAGAACGCCAAATTCGCGCTGCCCGAGCCGCGCGTCGGCCTCGCCGCCATCGCCGGCGGGCTGCTGCGCCTGCCGCGCCAGATCGGCATGAAGCGCGCCATGGGCATGATCCTCACCGCCCGCCATGTTTCGGCGCAGGAGGGCCTCGAACTTGGCTTCGTCAACGAGGTCGCGCCGCAGGGCGAAGCGCTCGCCGTCGCCGAGCGCTGGGCCGCCCAGATGCTGGAATTGAGCCCGCTGTCGCTGCGCGCCTCGAAGGACGTGGCGCTGCGCGGCTTCGACGTCGGCCTCGAGCAGGCAACGCGCGAGCAATGGGATTACGACAGCGTCGTGCAATTGCGCGCCTCGCAGGATTTCGTCGAAGGGCCGAAGGCCTTCGCCGAGAAGCGCAAGCCGAAATGGACCGGCCAATGAGCGCCCCCCTCCTTATCGAGCACCGCGACGGCTGCGACTGGGTGACGCTCAATCGCCCGGACGCGCTCAACTCGCTCAACCCGGAGATGATCGCCGCGCTCAACGATTATTTCGAGGCGCTGCGCCACAACCGCAAGACGCGCGTCGTCGTGCTGCGCGGCGCGGGCCGCGCCTTCTGCGCCGGTCTCGACATCAAGGATGCGATGACGCGGCGCGAGCACCGGGCGGCGGAATCGAGCGTGCAGGATTCGCTCGATGCGCAGCGCGCCATCGCCGATATCGTCATGAGGATGCGGCGCTGCCCGCAGCCGATCGTCGCCATGATCAATGGCGCGGCGGCGGGCGGCGGCTTCGCCATCGCGCTGGCCGCCGACATCCGCATTGCCGCGCGCGGCGCGAAGATGAATTGCGCTTTCATCAAGCTCGGCATCGGCGGCTGCGACATCGGCGTCAGCTATTTCCTGCCGCGCCTCGTCGGCGTCTCCATCGCCTCCGAACTGATCCTGACCGGCCGTTTCATCGACGCCGAGCGCGCCCATGCCGTCGGGCTCGTCTCCGAAGTGGTCGAAGAGCACAAGCTCGAAGCCGCGACGCTGCCCTATGTCGAGGCGATGCTCAACGCCTCGCCCACCGGCCTGCGGCTGTCGAAGGAATGTCTCAACATGAGCGTCGACGCCGGCTCGCTCGAAGCCGCCATCGCCATGGAAGACCGCAACCAGGTGCTCTGCAGCCGCTCGGAGGATTTCCAGGAGGGCCTGCGCGCCTTCGTCGAGAAGCGCAAGCCGGTCTACCGCGCAGGGTGAGCGTCGCGCTGCCGTCTTCCCGATTGCGGGGAGACGGCAGAACCCGGCGCTGGAAGAAGGGCGGGGCGCAGAGCGCATATCCGCAAACGCCAGTCTCCACGCCGGGCCCCGCAACCCGTCTCGCCGCGCAAGCCGGGCGAGGATATTTTTGGTTTTCGCAAACGGACCCCGCCATGTCTTCTTGCCTGCCCCCGTTCCGCCCGATCGACTGGATGGCGCGCGACATCGACGTCGAGCGCCGCGCCGATGGCGTGATCATCCTGCGGTCGAACGTGCCGCTCGGCGATTACGAGCGCCATCTCGGTCGCTTCCTCGATCACTGGGCCAAGACGACGCCGGACAACATGTGGCTGGCGCAGCGCTCCGGCCCCGAGCGGCAATGGCGCAAGGTCACGTTTGCCGAAGGCCGGAAGCTCGTCGACGGCCTGACGCAGGCCATCCTCGACCTCGGCCTCACGCCGGACCGGCCGGTGGCCATCCTCAGCGGCAATTCCATCGAACACGCGTTGATGACCTACGCCGCCATGCAGGCCGGCGTTCCCGTTGCGCCGATCTCGCAGGCCTATTCGCTGATGAGCGAGGACCACCTCAAGCTCAAGACGATCTTCGCCCACATCCACCCCGGACTCGTTCTCGTGCAGGACGGCCCGACTTTCGACAAGGCGCTCGTCGCGCTCGATTTGAAGGATGCGACCGTCGTGCATGTCGCGCGCGCCTCCGCCACGGTGGCGAGCCGCGCCTTTGCCGACCTCGCCGCGACGCCCGTCACCGCCGCGGTGGCGCAGGCCGAGCAGGCCATTACGCCCGAGACGATCGGCAAGCTTCTGTTCACCTCCGGCTCGACCGGCATGCCCAAGGGCGTCGTCAACACGCAGCGGATGATGTGCGCCAATGTGCAGATGATCCGCCAGGGCCGCCCGCGCCGCGACCATTCGCGCCAGCCAGTCTATCTCGACTGGATGCCGTGGAACCATACGATGGGCGGCAACGCCATGTTCAACGTCGCGCTGGCCGAAGGCGGCGCGCTCTACATCGACGACGGCCGTCCGCAGCCCGGCCTGTTCGACGAGACGATCCGCAACCTGCGGGAAATTTCGCCGACCTATTACGCCAATGTGCCGGCCGGCTACGCCATGCTCGCCGCCGCGCTCGAACATGACGACGCGCTGGCGCGGAGCTTCTTCAAGAACCTCGACATCATGGCCTATGGCGGCGCGCGCCTGCCAGACGATCTCCATGACCGCATGCAGGCGCTGGCGATCAAGACCACCGGCGAACGCATCGTCTTCTTCACCGGCTGGGGATCGACGGAAACAGCGCCCGTCGCCACCGCGCCCTATTGGTACACCGAGCGCGCCGGCTATATCGGCCTGCCCTACGCCGGCGTCGAACTGAAGATGCTGCCGGTCGGCGGCAAGTACGAATTGCGCATTCGCGGCGTCAACGTCATGCCCGGCTATTATCGCCAGCCCGAGCTGACCGCGGCTGCTTTCGACGAGGAAGGCTTCTACAAGATCGGCGACGCCGGGACCTTCGCCGATCCGGACGATCCGCAAGCCGGCCTCGTCTTCTCGGGCCGCGTCGTCGAGGATTTCAAGCTGACGACCGGCACGTTCGTGCATGTCGGCGCGCTGCGCGTCGCCGCCATCGCCGCCGCTTCGCCCGTCGTGCAGGATGCGCTTGTCGCGGGCCAGGATCGTGACTTCATCGGCCTGCTCGCATGGCCGAACCTCGAGGCCTGCCGCCGCCTCATCGGCAATCCCGCCGCAACGCTGACGGACGTCTGCGAGGCGCCCGCCGTGCGCGAACGCCTGCGCGAGGGATTGCGCGCGATGGCTGAAGCCGCGCATGGGGCTTCATCCATGCGCGTCGCCCGCGCCCTGCTGATGAGCGAGCCGCCGTCGATCGACGGCAACGAACTCACCGACAAGGGCTATATCAACCAGCGCGCCGGGCTGGAACGCCGCGCCGCGCTGGTCGAAAGGCTTTACGCCGAGCCGCCGCCGCCCGACGTCATCGTGATCCGCTAGGAAGCGCTCAGGCGACGCGATGCGTCGGCAAAAAGGGCTGATGGCGCGCAGGTTCCGCCAGCGGCGCTTGCGGAGGCATCGACGCGCGCTCGAAAATGGCGCGGCCGATATTGGCCGGCTGCGGCGGCGCCAATTGCGACTCGTCCGGCGCGGTCGCCTCCGCCGCTGCGGCGATCTGCGCCGAGAGCGTGGCGGCGCGCGCCGTCACGGCGTCTTCGATTTCCGAAATCGATTGCTCGATCGACACCAGCGCGCGAAATTCCGGATTGTCGAGCAGGCTGCGGCGCACGCGGTCGCGCAGGGCGGCGAGGGTAGTCAAGATGTCCTGGGTCATTTCGGGCCTCCGTAAGAATCCATTTACAAACTAGGTTAACAAGCTGTTGCGAAGCTGGCGTCGGCAGCTTCCGTCAGGTCAGCCCCGCGAAAGTCCCGCCGGGGATCATGTCTGCCTTGCGACAGACCTCGACGAGGAAAAGGCCATGATCTCGACGCGCATCACCCGCCGCCCGACGGATACGCGCACCCTGCCGGAAACCCCGGTCTTCCTGCGCTTGCGAATGCTAGAGGCCACGCATGGCCAGCGCGATCGCACGCTGCCGGACGACACGCGCGCCGCCGCGCGGGGCCTCGCCGCCGATCTTCGCCGCGCCATCGCCCGGACGCCGAGCCTGACCTTCGCCGACGTTGTCGCGAAACTGCAGACCGCCGGCGGCGACGTCTCGGATGCGTCGGCGCTCGATCACGAGATGATGCGCAGCGCCATCGCCGACCTGCACCGCCTGCCCGCCTCGGCCTGAGATGAAACCGACCATCATCGACGCCGTGCGCCTGCCCGATGGGGCCGGCCTGTTGCGTCTTGCCCTGCAACGCCGCCTGATCGCGCGCAAGGGCGGCGTCAGCTATAGCGCGGTCGTGGACATGCCGCCCCGCATCATGCCGTCAGAGCGCCGAATCGGCGCGCGCGCGCGCAGCCGGCTGCGATCCGGAAAACTGCTCGACGGCGGCCTGCAATTTCTTGCCGATTGCCTCATCCACGACCGGTCCGCCACCGGCGCGCGCATCCGCCTGCTGTCGGCCTTCGACGGCCGGCGCGATCTGCACTTCTTCGATGAGGAAACGGAGATGCTGCGCCGCGTCCGCGTGGTGTGGCGGCGCGGCGAAGACCTCGGACTGCACTATTCGGCGCAGCGCCCGGCGCGGGATCTGACGCGCGCCGAAAGGCTCGCCTTCAAGGGCGGCTTCTACGCCATGCGCGACGCCTGAGGCCGCGCATTATTTCTTGTTCGGATCGTTCGACACATAGGTCAGCTCGTGCACGAGAATGTCGCGCACCGCCGGCTCGCCAAGCCGCGCATTGACCTTCTCGACAAGCTGCCTGGCCATCTTTTCGAGATCGAGCTTCTTGAGGTTGCGCGGATCTTCCTCGCTGCGCCCGTAAAGCAGGCGCAACGCCTCGTCGAGCACGAATGAATCCGGCGGCACCGTCATGCGCTTCAGCGTTTCCGCGCTGGCCGTGTAGACGAATTGCGCCACGACATAACCCTGAACGACGCCGCCGACGAGAACCGGCACCTGCACGGAGCGCGTCTTGCGCGATTCAATGATGTCCTGCCGTGGACCGCTCGCCTTGTCGAACAGTCCGGAGCGCAGAGCATAGACAACGCCTGTGCTGGCGCCCAGCGTCAGCGCGCCGACCCATACGGCCAGCAGGATCGTCTTGATCATCGCTCCGCGCCCCCGCTGGCGTTGAGACGATAGGTGCCGTCCCATTCCGTCTCTTCGATCGCATTGATCAGCACTTCCGCGATTTCCTCGATCGCCGCCAGATGCGTGCGCAAAGCTGCGGCGTTTTCGTCGAGCTTGTCGCGCAACCGCTGCAAGCGCGCGACAAGCTCCTTGTCGGCCGCATCGCCGCGCTTTTCTTCCATGGCGCGGGTCAAGGCGAGAAAGGCGCGGCTCTTGTAGCGGTTGAATTCGACGAGCTCGCCGATGCGCGCTTCCTTCAAAGCCTGAATTTCGCACGCCAGCACAGTCTCCAGGCCTTCGAGATGCTGCTCGAATTCCGCGCGCCACGACCTGAGTTCGTTCATCGTCCCATCCATTCTGGCGTCACACCATGTTCTTGCCGGCAAACGGCGGGCCGCCGCGGTTGGTGGACGGCTGGCTGCTGACAAGCCCCTTGCCAAGCCCCGTGCGAGCCGACTCAGCCAAGCTCTTGGCCAGCGCGTCGGTGAGCAGCATCCGCCATGAATCGCCAGCCGCCCCCTTGCCGAAAACAACTGATTTTCGCGGCATGACGCCATCAACGAGCACTTTGTTGAGAATGGTCTCGAGCCCCTTGGTCGCGGCGGACGCGCGCGACGCAGCTGGGTCGATCACGGCATTGGCGCTCGCCAGTTTTTCGCGCAGGCCCGACAGGTTCGCCTTCGGCGCATGCGTTTGCGCGCCGGCAAAACGCAGCGCCGCGTCAAAATTATCGCGAATGGACTCGCTCGCGCCATTGCGCAAACGCGCCGTCGCGGCGCGCAAGGCATCGGGTGCAGCGGCGCGCGCCACGTCGGCGACGAGATCGGAGCTCAATTTCAGCGCCATTGCGCCTCTCCCCTTCTGTTCGCCGTCATCATGGTGAATGATCCTTATCGCAGGCTTGCGCCCTGACGCGCCACCGCCGCCTCGATGATGTCGCCAAGCGCGCGACGCTCGTCGAGCGCGCGCATCTCGGCCTCGCGCTGTTCCGCGATCAATTCCGCCCGCTTCATTCGCATTCCATGTTCGCTCAACAGGCGCGACTGACGCGCGATCTCTTCGTCGACGCCAGCCAGCTCCCGCGCGTTGGCGCGCAAGCGGCGATTGATCAGGCCGGCATCGCCGTGCTTCGACGTGACGACCTCGCCCAGATGCTGAACAAGATCCTCCTTCTCCAGCCGCAACGCCTCCTGCCGGCGCAGAAGCTGCGTCACGCGAAACTGCGTCAGCTTGTGCATCTGTCCATGCAGACAAGCGATGCGTCGCGACGGCTCGATGTTTCGCGCCATGGCTAGCCCCTCCGCGCCCAATCGGCGAATTCGGCGAAATAGGCGGCGAAGCCGCCCTTCAACGACAGATAGCCGAGCACGAGGCCGCCTGCGAGAATGAACGGCGTCGCGACAAAGTAGATCTGCGCCTGCGGCGCCAGGCGATTGGCGAGACCCGCCGCCAGATTGGCGACGACGCCATAGACGAGAAACGGACTCGCCAGCCGCAGCGACAACAGAAACGTCCGCGTGCACATATCGACCACTTGCGTCAGTCCGACGCCGGCCTCGAAAGCGGCGCCCGCCGGCATGACCGCATAGGACACAACGAGCCCGCGGATCAGGTCGAGATGCGCCTCTGTTGCGAACACCGCCATCGAAGCGGCCAATGTGCCGAGCGACGCGAGCGGCGACACATGGCCGTCGGCGTCGATGCCGCCCGTCATGGCGTTGCCAAGGCCAATGCTGAGCGCCGCAGCCGTCAGCAAGGTCTCAAGCGCCAGAAGAAAAAAGCGCCCGAGCAACCCGATGAACAGACCGAAGGCCAGCTCCGTCGCAATCGCGCCGATGAAGCGAAGCGGCTGCGACGCCTCGATCGACACGCCAACCAGCGGCGCGGCGGCGATTGACACCGCCAGCGCGATCGCCAGCCGCACACGCACCGGCACGCGCTCGCTCGAAAAACCCGGCGCAAGCATCATGCAGCCGCCGACGCGGCAGAACACCAGGAACACGCTGGCGAGCGCCGCCTCCGCCGCCGCGTTCATGACAGCGAACCGAGGCTTTCGATTTCCGACCACCGGGCGATTTCGAGATGCGACAACACCGGAACGGCCGGGAAAAGCCGTTCGATGATCAATCGCACATATGGACGCGCATCGGGCGCGGCGATCAGCGCCAGCCGGTGGCCCTCGCCGAGCTTGGCGCGCAGGGCCGTCGCCGCCTCGGTGGAGAATTGCTCCACCATTCGCGGCTCGAGATCGAATTCGGCGATATCGCCCTTCGCATCGCGCCGCAAACCCTGATGGAAGGCGAGATCCCAGCGATTGCCGAGACGCAGCACCTTCAACGCCTGACCTTCGGCGATGTCCGAGCACATCTGCTGCGCGATCCGCATCCGCACATGTTCCGAGATCTGTTCCGCGCGCCGCGCGTGCGGCGCGATCTCAGCGATGGCTTCAAGGATCATCGGCAGATTGCGGATCGACACGCGCTCGGCGAGCAGCAATTTCAACACGGCCTGAATGCCGGAAAAGGAAATATGCGTCGGGCAGATGTCGTCCAGCAGCCGCTTGTAGTCCGGCCCAAGACGCTCGATCAGCACACGCGTGTCGCGATAGGACAACAATTGGCCGAGATTGGCGCGCAGCACCTCGCTCAGATGCGTCAGCAGGATCGACAGCGGGTCGATCGTGCGGAATCCCTGCTTGCGCGCCTCGGCGGCAAAGGCGCCGTTGATGCGCAACGCCCGCAACCCGAACGCCGGTTCGCGCGTTTCCTCGAATGGCACGCTCGGCGTGCGTCCGTCGTTCGGAATGACGAGAACGTCGCCGATCGGCAATTCGCGCTCGACCACCGTCGCGCCATGAATGCGGATGCGATAGTTAGACGGCGGCATTTTCAGATTGTCGGTCAGCCGCACCTCTGGAATGACGAAACCGAAATCGCGCGCGAAACGCCGCCGCATCTGCGCGATGCGATGCGCCATTTCCGTCTGCGATGTCACCATGACGGCGCTGGCCTTCTTGCCGAAACACAATTCGATCTCTGAAATATGCAGCGCAATACGCGCCTGGTCCTTCTCATCGGATTTCTCCGCGGCTTCCGGCGACGCCGCCGCCGCGGCAGCCGCCTCGGCCTGCTGACGCGGAATGGCGTAGCCAAAGAACGCCAGAATTCCGCCGAGAAGCGCGAACGGCACAAACGGCAAGCCCGGCACGACGCCCAGCACAAACATCAGCGTCGCGGCGAGATAGAGCGCGCGCGGATAGCCCGACAATTGGCCGAGAACCGCCTTCTCGGTCGAGCCGCGCGTGCCGCCCTTCGACACCAGAAGGCCCGCCGCCAGCGAGACGATCAACGCCGGAATCTGCGACACGAGCCCGTCGCCGACCGACAATTTGGTGTAGACGTCGAGCGCGGACGAAATGCTCATGCCATGGCGCGTGACGCCGATGATCACGCCGCCGACGACATTGACGGCCAGAATGATGATGCCGGCGATGGCGTCGCCGCGAACGAATTTCGAGGCGCCGTCCATGGAGCCGAAGAACGAGCTTTCTTCTTCCAGCTCGCGTCGACGCAACTGCGCTTCCTTGTCGTCGATCAGCCCCGCCGACAGATCGGCGTCGATCGCCATCTGCTTGCCCGGAATGGCGTCGAGCGTGAAGCGCGCGCCCACTTCCGCGATGCGCGTCGCGCCCTTGGTGATGACGAGGAAGTTGACTGTGATGAGAATCAGAAAGACGATCAGGCCGATGACGAAATCGCCGCTCATCACCAGGCTGGAAAAGCCACCGATGATATAGCCCGCCGCCGTCACGCCCTCGCTGCCATGCGACAGGATGAGCCGCGTCGTCGCGATGTTGAGCGACAGCCGCAGCAGCGTCGCGACAAGCAGCACCGTCGGGAACGACGAGAATTCCAGTGGCTTTCCGATCCACAACGCCACCATCAGGATGACGACGGACAGCGCGATGGACAGCGCCAGTCCGAGGTCGATCAGAACGGCGGGAATGGGCAGAAAGAAGATGCAGAGAATGAAGACGATCGCCGCGGCGAACCATATGTCGCGGCCATCGCCGCCAGGTTGCGGCGGAATGCGAGCAGGCTGATTATTCTTCACCCGAACCTCCAGCGAATCCGCGACGATCATCGGTCGCGGACCTGTCGCGAGGCTCGCCAGCTAGAAGCCGCGCTCGATATGCGAGTAAAGACGCTCGGTGAATGCAAACAGCCGACCGGCGACGAAAGACGCCGTCATGCCCGACACGACGAGCACGACGACGATTTTAGGCACGAAGGTCAGCGTCATTTCCTGCACTTGCGTCAAGGCCTGAAACAACGCGATGACGACGCCAACGACCATCGCCGCGATGACCGCCGGCGCCGAAGCGACGAGAATGGTCCAGATCGCATTGTTGATCAGGTCGAGCGCGTCAGCTTCGTTCATGATCAGATGATCGTCACGCCCGTGCCGAGCTTGACCGTCAGTCCCTTGTCGGTCGTGGCGAAGACCGTGCCGCCGTCGCCGATCTGCACCGACAGCACCTTGCCCCATTCCGTGCCGTCCGGTCCCTTGAGGGAACGGCCGATGACGGCTTCGGCCTGCTGCAGCGCAGAGGTCGTCAGCAAGGTATCGAGGCGCTTGTTGGTCTGAACCGCCTGCTCGACAGCCGAGAAGCTCGCGAGCTGGGCGATCTGCGCCGTCGAATCCATCGGCTTCGTCGGGTCCTGATTTTTCATCTCGGCGATCAGCAGCCGCAGGAACGACTGATAATCGACGGTTGCGGCTGACGCCCCGCTGGCCGAGGCCGCCTGATAGGCCGGCGTCGCATTGGACACGGCGTTCATCATCACCATTTCGATCTCCCGTCAGACTGCGATCGGCCGCGCCTCGTGCGCGTCCTCCGCCTTGATGCGCTCGCGAATGAACTTCAGCGCTTCGAAATAGCGCCGCATGGCCACGAGCCCTCCGACGGCCGACAGCGTATCGTCTTCGGCGCGGCTGATCGACAAGGCGCGCAGTCGCTCGATTTCGATGTCGAACAGCGCCCGCGCCCGCGAGACGTCGTGCGGCTCCATCAGCATCGTCTGAACCGCGAAATACAGCCGCTTCAGCGGCGTCGACGCCGCCGCAGGCTGCATCACATGCGCTTCGAGAAGGAATGTGACGTCGTTCATGAGTTCGAGCGACACCTTGCGGTCAACGCGCAGGACGGCACCGTTGATGTAGATCTTTTCACCACTGCGAAGCGAGAGACGCATGGCCTATTTCAATCCTTCACGAATGATGCCGTTGATCTCGATGAGGCCTGCGAAGTCAGTCGATCGCCGCGCGCGAATTTCCTCGATTTCGCGCAACACCCAGAGACCGATTGAAATCAGCTGCGCCTTCAGCGATTCGGGCAAGCCGTTGCCGGACTCGACGATATCGTCGATGAAGATCATCCACAGCCGGCGCAGGTAATGCAGCGCCTCGATCGCCTCACGCGAATCAGGACCGGCGGCCTGCGCCTTCTCCAGCAATGCGATCGCCTGTTCCATCGCCACGCCCTCGCGAAGTCGGGCCTCGGCCTGGCAATCCTCAACGATCTCGTCATAGGAGAACTGATACATACCCGCTCCGCTCGGTCTTAGAGATACTTGAACAACTTGAGATCCCGCAGCTGGGACGTCATGTAGAAGGCGGCCTGAATCTGCGTCTGGATGTGCGACACGCGCGTCGCCGCCTCATAGGGATCGACGCTCTGCAAAGCATCGCTCTGTTTGGTCAACAGCGTGATTTGCGCATTGACGCGCGTCGTCGCGGTGTCGAGCCGCTTCGTCGCCGCGCCGTTGCGCGCCGACAATTGTGTGAGGCCGTTGATGGCGTCCGTCGCGGTCGCAACCGCCTTCGACGTCAAGGCGTGATAAGCCTCATCGTTCAGCTTCTGCCCACCGAACTCGGCCAGCATGGAAAAGGCCTCGGCCAACTTCCGGAACGCCGGCTCGTTGGCGCTGATCGACGAGTTGATCGATTCAGACGGCGATATTCTGCTGCGCGCGACATTGTCACCCGCGGCCGACCAATTCGCCTTCCATGCAGCCTCGCCATAAAGCGACGCATGGCCGCCATCGAGGAAGGCCGACATGGCGCCGGCGGAAATGCCCTGCGTGCTTGCGGCGCTTGTCGAAAAGCCGAATTCAGCGGCAAAGGCCGCCTCGGTCGCGGCGTTTCCGGCCGCGACGCCGGCAAAGGGCGCAACATCGGACTTTTCGCCCGCGAAAATAAAGCGGCCGCTGACATAGGTGTTCAACGCCGCGCCAAGACGTTCCAGATTGCTGGCGCCGTCGTGCAGCGAGGCGGCGCGCGAATTGACGTCGCCATGATCGAGCAGCAGGTCGTTGCGGAACGATGTCGCCGCGTCTATCAAATCGTCGAGCACGGTCTGCGTGCTGGCAAGGCGGGTCTGCGTCACGGCATTGCTGCCGACGAGTTCGTTGAGCCGTGTCATCTCGCCCTGAAAGGCGACGATGCGGGCGCTGCGTGCGCCCAGTTCCCGGCCCGCATCGGCATACTGACCCGTCGACGCTTCCTGCGTCGCCGTGTCGAGTTCCTTCTGCAGACGCGCCACCGTGCCGCGCAGGCCGTTGCTCTGATTGAGCGTTGAGATGAAATAAGCCGTCATCGCCTCACCCGACCGCCTGCAGCAGCGACTGGAACATCGAATCGACCGTCGATATCAACTTGGCCGTCGCGTTGTATGAATTCTCAATCGCCATCATCTTCGACATCTCGTCATCGAGATTGACGCCGGTCGCATTCGACAGCGACGAGGAAATGTTGGTGAGAACCGCGTCCCGATAGCTGGCCGCCTGATCCGCGCTTTTTCGACCGGCTTCGATCCAGCCAATCGAACTGGCGGCGAAACTCTCCAGCGTCGCCGTTCCGCCGACTTGCGCTGCGGCGTCGAACGTTCGGGCCGCGCCGAGCGCTTCCGACAGTTCGATCAGGCGATCGGCGAAGCCCGCCGCGCCAAGATTATTGAGTTTGTATGCCGTTCCGGCGATGCCGCCATCGCGCAGCAGGGCTGGATTGCCGCCCTGCGAAGGATCGACGCTTGCGGCGATCGTGATGAGCCCCGCAAACCCTTTGGCCGCGCCAAGCGCCGGCGGGCTCGTCATGCCGGGCGCGGTGAAAAGCCCCATGGCGTCCGCATTGGCGCCGCTTGGATCATGTTCGACAAAAGCCAGCGCCAGCGTCCGCGCCGCTTCATCGAGCTGCGTCTGGTAGACCGGCGCGAATTCGTCTCGCACGCGCATCAGGCCGACCAACTCGCCTGACAGCGCGGCATTGAGATTCTTGCCGCTGCCGAGCGGCACGCCATCGACCTGAACCGTCGCGCCCTTGGTCCTGGCGTCGAATGTCGGCGTCGGGGTGAATGTTACAGCGCGCGCGCTCTTGTCGAACAGCGTTACGCCCGTATCGGTGAAGATGGCGATGTCGCCGTTCTCGCGCTCCAGCGTATGGATGCCGATCTTGGCGGCGAGATCGGCCAGGATTCCGTCGCGGCGATCGAGCGCGTCGCTCACTTCCGCGCCGCGCGTCGTGCCCTTCACGATATCGTCGTTCGTCTCCTTGAACTTTTTCAGCAGATCGTTGACGTCGTCAACCGCCGCCGCCAGCTCGGCGTCCGCCTGCGCCCGCAGCTTTTGCGTCGCCTTCGTCGCCTCATTCAGACTTTGCACGACATTGCGTGCGGCCTCGACCGCCGCGTTCTGCAACGCCGCGTCGCCCGGCGCGTCAGCCAGCGAGTCCATGGCCGCGCCAAGATCCGATATCATCGTCGCCATGGCGGCTGACGAGCCGAGCCCCCCAACCTGGGCCAATTGCATCATGGCGTCGCGCACCGCGCGCGCTGCGGCGGAATCGGAGGCGGCGATAAGTCGCGCCGAGGACAGCGCACGATCCGTCGCGCGATCGACCGACATCGTCAACACGCCGCCCTCGGCGTTTGTCGTCGTCAGCGCCGACCGGCGCGCATAATTGGGGCGATCGACGTTGCTGATGTTGCGCGCGACGATGTCCGCTTGCGCGGCGCTGTTCATCAGCGCTGAATTCGCGACTTGCAGTGCGGAGGAGAGCGACATTTTTGGCGTCCCTTACGTCGCAGGGGCCGTTATTTCAGATTGACGAGAACCTGAAGAAGATCGGCTCCTGTCTGGAAAACTTTCGAATTGGCGGTGTAGCCGCGCTGCGCCGAAATCATGTTGGTGAGTTCTGTGGCGAGATCGGCCGTCGAGCGCTCGAGCGCGCCGGAATTGATCTTGCCAAGGCCGCCAAGCCCGGCCTCGCCGACATGCGCCGGACCGGATTCATTGCTCAGAGCAAAGACATTGCCGGAAATCGGCGTGAGATTGCTCTCGCTCGGCACGTCCGCGAGCGGGATCTTGAAGGCGTCCTTCTTGCTGCCGTCAGCGAAGATGTAGCTGACGACGCCGTCAGTGCCGATCTGCACGCGGCTGAGCTTGGACGGCGGCGAGCCGTCGACGACGGCGGAATTGATGGCGTAATCGGAGGCGAGCTGCGTGGTCTTGCTCATGTCGAGCGTCAGCGTCTGGCCATTGGGAATGGCGATCGACAAGGACGTCGGGCTCGCCGGCGTCAGCTTGCCGTCGGCCGGATTGAATGTCAGCGTCGTCGTCGTCATCGGACCCGACGAATACGGAAAGCCGCCATTGGGTCCGGCTTTCGACTTTTCGAAGACCGCGACCTCCCACGTGTTGTCGGCCGTCTTGGTCATGTAGACGTCGAGCATCACCTCGCCGCCGAGATTGTCAAAGGTCAGCAGCGACGTCTTGTTCGTATAGGTCGAATTCGCCGTATTGCTGGCCGGCGTATCGCCGGTCACCGCCGCCTCGCCGGCCTTGAGATTGACGAACAATTCGCCTGTGCGGGTCGGCGCCCAATTGACCGCGCTTTCGTCGATCTTCACCACCGACAGGCCCGCCATCGAATTGGCGATGAAATTCGACGCGCCATTCAGCAGGTCAACGCCCATCAGGTAATAGCCCGCCGTGTTGACGAGATTGCCGTTGGCGTCGGGCACGAAGGAACCCGCGCGCGTCAGGTAGGACGCGCCGCCGCGGTCGGTGACGACGAAAAAGCCGTTGCCCTGGATCGCCAGATCGGTGACGGAAGCCGTGCCCTGCAAAATGCCCTGCTGGCCGACGCCATAGATCGTCCGCGTCATCACGCCGCCGGCGGTGTAGACGCCGACGCCGGACTGGTTGACCAGCGTCTCGAACGCGGTGATGGCGCGCTTGTAGCCGTAGGTGTCGGAATTCGCGATATTGTCCGCCACCGTCGACAGGAAGTTGGATTGAGCGGCCATGCCCGAAATGCTGGCGTTCATGACGTCATAAAGGCCCACGTCGCTCTCCTGAAATGTCTTGCTGCAAAAAGCCTGAAGCCATTCGCGCATGGTCCGCTTGCGCGAGGCTGTCGTTTAAAATTCAACCGGCCGTGAGGCAGTAGCCGAGGTAGCGCTTGGAATCGATCGGATCGAAACCGAGGCGATGACGCAGCTTCTTGCGCAGCTTGCTGATGTGGCTTTCCACCACGTCCTCGACGACGTTCTCGTCGAACAGTCCGTAGATGGAATTGAAGATCTGGGTCTTGGTCACGCGCTTGCCGTGATGGCTGACGAGATATTCGAGAATGCGGCGCTCGCGGCGCGGCAATGGCAGCGGCGCGTCCTTCACTTCCGGGTCGCGGCCATCGAAGAAGACGCGAATGTCGCCAACGACGGCGCAATCGGCCTCGTTCTCGACACGGCGACGAATGGCGCCGACACGGGCGACGATCTCGCGAACATGCACGGGCTTGCGCACGACATCGTCAACGCCGGCGGCGAACAGTTCGAGCGTCTGTTCCAGCGACGGCTGGTCGTTGAGCGCAATCACCGGCGCGCGCGAGCGCTCGCGGATGAGCTTGGGATAGGCGCCGCGCCCCATGCAGTCGCCGATCAGAAAAGCCTCGACCGCCCTGAGGTCCGGCTCGGAAATCTTTTCGACCCAATCCCTGAACTCCGACGGCGCCAACCCCGTCGAGGGAATGCCTTCGCGGTTCAGGCTCGCGGTATAGCCGCTCGTGACGATCTCGCGGTCATCGATGATGACGAACATGGAACCCTCGCGTCAAAAATTGCCTCTCGTACGGCTCCCGAACCCAGGTCCAACAGGCGTCCTCCGTCTTCGAATCGGAGCGCTTAAGGAAGAGTGCATGTCTCGGTTGCGCTCGTATAAGTTGCATTTACATGGTTAACAAATGGTTAACGATACGCGCCAGGGTTGCAGAAGTCGCGAGCGGCCGGCGTCCAGGCGCCGAAGCCGGACGCGACCATGTTGCGCATCACGGCGCAGACATATTTCTTTTGCGCCGGATCGTTGTTGGGCCCGGCATTGTAGCGCGCCACCGTCATCGTCCAGCTCGGCTGGCTCTTGCGCAGCTCTTTCAGCAGACGCGCCGCATAGGCGACGTTTCGCGCCGGATCGAACATTTCCGCGACGGAAGAAAATTTCTGCCCGTGCCACCTGTGGTTGATTTGCATGCAACCGACGTCGATCAGCTTGGCGCCCTGCCCCTTGGCTTCGGAAAAGCGGCGCAAGGCGTCGGAGAGATCATTGGCGAAGACAGAGCGGCCATCGATGTTCATGGCGAACATGCGCAGGCCGCGTTTGCCGCCGCTCTCCGTCATGCCGACGGAATAGAGCACCCCGAGCGGAATGCCATGCGCGTCGGCCGCACGCGCCATTTCGCGCTCGCATGGTCCGAGCGCGCCGCTCGCGCGCGTCGGCGCGATGGCGCTAGAGATAAACGCCGTCGCCACGCTCAGCGTGAGGCCGAGCCGCTTCGCGATCCTGCGCATCTTTTCGCCTCCTTGAATGGTCGTGACGCGGCTGCTGCTCCTGTCCGGCTTGCGCCATGCCGTCGCGCTGCGCGCCCAATTGCGGCTTGTCGCCGGCCTGCGCCTGCGCGACCGGCGCGGCCCGCTCGATGGTCAGGCCGTCCACGGCATAGCCGCTGTCCTGAAGCCGCTGGATCAACAGGTCGCGCTCACGCTCGACGACGGCCGCGCCTTGCGCGCTCGACAGGCTCAGGCGCAGGTCGAGCGCGCCGGCGTTGAGCCGCAACGTCACGGTCACCGCGCCGAGCCCGGCCGGCGCCAGCTCCAGCTTCAGCACCTGCGCCGGCGCCGCGTCGCGCGCCTGCGGCGCTGCAGCCGGCGTCGCAACAGCCTCGGCGACGGGCGCGGCGCGCGCCGCCCGGGTCACGACGGCGGCGATCTGCGTCGCGGGGCCACCCTGCGCCGGCTCCATCGCCACGGCCTCCATCGCTGCAGCCTCGCCTGCCTGCGTCGCTTCGCCGCCGGCGGCGGCTTTGCCCGCAGGCTCTAACGCCGGCTTGGCCTGCGGCAGCGGCGGCGCAGCCTTCGCGTCCGTCACGGGCGCGAAATGGCGGCTCGTCGAGACGTTGAAAACGTCAAGTGCGGGACCATCGGCGATTGGCGCCGTCGGCGCGGCGCGCGCCGCGCTGATCCGCTCCATGATCGCGGCGGCCGGGGACTTGTCGGGCGACGCGCGGCGCAAGCCGGCCTGCGCTGCGCCGGCAAGCGGGGCTTGGGCGAATGGCGCGGCGGCGCCAGCAGGCGGTGGCATTGGCGCGACGCCGGCGATTGCGATTGCGGGTCCGCCGACCGTCGCGCGCGCTTCGACATCGCCATTGTCACGCGCCTCCTCGCGTGATTTGCGCTCTTGCGTCGCCGCCTGCGCTGGCGGCTGCTTGCTGCGGCGCGCCTGCTGCAAGACGTCGTCAAAGCCCGTCAGCCCGATGTCTGCGGCGGCCTCGCCGGTCGGATTGGCGTTGGCTTCGATGGATGCGACATTCTGGGTCGCCACGACATTCATTTCAGCTTGCCTCCCGCCAGGGCGGCCGTGTCGTCGAGCAGCTTGCGGGCGCGCGCGACAAGCTCATCGCCGCCGCCGGCGGCGCGCGGCGGCGCAGCCTTGGCGTCCTCTTTGGCGAGCGCCCTGGGAGCGGGCTTCGGCGTGCGCGCCGCGCGCTCAGCGCCGGCCTGCGCTGCGGCGTGCAGTGCGCGGTCGTTGGCCGGCAGGGCCGCAACGTCAAGCGACTGCAACGACGCCAGCGCCCCGGCGTGATCGGCCGCGCCGACGCGGGCGGCGGCCTCGTAAAGCGTCGCGCGGGCCCTTGCGCTGCGGCTGGAGCCTGAATCCTTGCCGGCCTCCGCCGCCGCACGCGCGCCGAGTTCGTTGCGTCCCGCGCCCAGCGCCTGCCGCGACAGGTTGAGATAGAATTCGCCGCGGCTTTCCGCGTCGATGTTGCGCGCGGCCTCCTCCAGCGCCGGAAGATGCGGCAACGACGCCTGGAGCGGAAACGACGCGGTGACAGTGACAAACTTGCGCGCGAAATTGTCGAAATAGGCCGAGCCGCGAAAGCGACGCGCATAGCGCCGCGACAGATCAGCGAAGGCGCCCGCGTCCGTCGCCTCGCCGGCCAGAAAAACCTCGCGCCGCAGCGCGGCCTCCTCGATCAGCCCGCCCGGCGCGAGCAGCCGCGCCAGTTCCAGCAGCGCGCGCGCCTTGGCCGTCTCCGTCTCGGGCGCAAGATTGGCCTGCGCGAAAGCGACATGCGCGCTCAAGGGCGCATCAAGCTTGCGCGCGTCGATGGCGTCGAGCGCCTTGCGCGCTTCGCCGACGCGGCCCTCGACATAGGCCAGCGCGCCGCGCAACAGCTCGGCCTCGGCGGCCGGCGCTTTCTTGCCGTCGAGAATGCGCCGCACCACCGCCGGCTCGCCGCCGCTCAGCAGATAGAGCGCAGCCGCGCGGGCGTTGCGCGCTTCGCTCCAGACGTCGGCCGGGCGCTTGTTGAATTCCTCGCCCATCGCCTTCAGCATGGCCTGCAGCGCATCCTGTCCGCCGGCGACGCCCGCCGCAACCTGCGTCTGCACATCGAGCATCATCCGCACCATCTCGACGGGCGATTGCTGCGCCTCGCCGGCGCGCGACGCGCTTGCGCCGAACAGGGCGATGCAGCCGACCAAAGCGGCGAGCGTTGGCGCGAGGCGGCGGCTCATGGCTTTTCAGGCCGCAGCAGGATTTCGATGCGGCGGTTTTCCGTCGCCAGCGGATCCTTGGCGTTGCGCGGCTTGCGCGCGCCATAGCCTTCGACGCGCTCGATGCGGCCTTCCGCAAGGCCGCCGCGCGTCAGCATATACAGCGCCATCTGCGCGCGCATCGAGGACAGCCGCCAATTGTCGTAATGCGCCGAGCGGAACGGCCTTGCATCCGTGTGGCCGCGCAGGACGATCGTGCCGGCTTGCGATTTCAGCTTCGCGCCGATCTTGCCGATGACGGCGACGGTGCGGGCGTCAGGCTGCGCCGAGCCAAGCCCGAACATGGAGAAGTTGGCGTCGTCGGTCAGGCTGATCAACACGCCCTCTTCCGTCGCCTGAACGCTGATGTTGGGAATCGCCTGCCCGCCCGACGCCTCGCGCGCCAGCTTGACGATGTCTTCGGCCAGTCGCCGCGCCGCCTGGGTCGGCTTGTCGACGGCACCGCCCGCCTGCGCGCCGGCCTGCGAAGCTGCTTGCGCCTTTGCCTCTTCCGTCGTCTCGCCGGACTTGCCGACGCCGCCCTGCCCTTTCGCCGCCTGATTCCGCGACGCCGCAGCCGCCGGCTTGAAGGGATTTTCAAAACCGTTCGGCGACGCCGCCGGTTCAGCGCGTGCGGCTTCCGCCTTGGCGGCGATCTCGTTCAGCGCGGCGGCGGGATCGGCGATCAGCGACGCCTCGCTGGCGGCCGCCGCCTTTTCGGCATTGGCGGCGGCGCTCGCCGCCGCCGGCGTCTGCGCCGGCCCCGGCTTTGCGAGCTTTTCGTCGGGCGTCGCCCCGGCCGCCTTGACCGCGCCTCCCGCTTCGCTCGCCGGATCGTTCTCCGACTGCTTGTCCTCGCGAATGCCGCGCTTGGCGCGCGACATGTCCTCGAGCTTGAGCGGATTGAAATAGCGCGCGATGACGGTCTTCGTTTCCTTGTTCGTCGAATTGACGATCCACAGCACGAGGAAGAACGCCATCATCGCCGTCATGAAGTCGGCGAAGGCGATCTTCCATGCGCCGCCGTGATGATCTTCCTCATGCCCGCCGTGACGGCGAACGATGACGATCGTATGGTCCTTGTCGCTCATATCGCCTTCACGCCTCCGTCGCCGCCCGCAGCTTTGCCGCCCATTCGCCGAGCCGCGTCTCGATCACCGCGTTGTCGCAGACGATCGTCACCTCGGTTGCGTCCGAGGGGCGGCATTCGACCGCGAGCCCGCGCGCCTCGCAGCGCGCCCGCAAGGCTTCGACGAGATCGTCGCGGCCGGAAATGCGCAGCGGCTTGCCCTCGTCGCGGCTCACCAATTCATCCAGCGTCGCGCCGAGCGACATCCACATCTGCTCTGACACGCGCTCGCCGACGAACGGCGTCAGAATGCGCGCGACGCTTTGGGCGATGCGCTGCTCGAAGGCATCGAGCGCCGCCTTGAACGTCTCGGCCAGTCGCTCGGCTTCATCGGCGCTCCACGCCGCGCGCTCCTGCGCCAGGCGGGCGGAGAAGGCGTCGGCGTCGCGGGCGCGGCGCGTCTCGTATTCCAGCATCGCCGCCGCGCGCCCCTGCGCCTCGCCGCTCGCCAGCGCCGCGTTGACCACGTCCTCGTCCATCGGCATCGGCATGGGCTCCGGCGACAAGAAGTCATCGACCGGTTCTGGCGCCGGCGGCAGCCGCGGCGCGCGCGGCTGCGTTTCAAATCGCGTCAGGAATCTGGCGAGGGGCGCGGCGCTCACGCGGCTTCTCCCTGCCTGATCCATTGCCGCAGAACGGCGACGGCGCGCTCTTCATCAAGTTCGATGATCTGCTCAAGCCGGCGCTGCGGCGATTGCGCCCGCGCGAATGTAAGGTTCTCCGCAAGATTGGCGTCGCCCCATTGATCCATGCCGCCCATCGCGTCCATGCCGCCGCCCATCAAGGCGCCGCCGCCGCCCATGCCGCCGGCGATCATGGCGTCGAGTGGGTCGCCCTGCGGCAACAAGGCCGGCATGTCGCCGTTGTCGCCGCTGGCAGGCGGTGCGGCCAGCATGCGCGCCAATGGCCGCAAGCCGCCCCAGACCAGCAGCGCCGTCGCGGCGATCGCCGCCAGCGCCAGCGCAGCCGCGCCCGACTGGCGCAACATCAGCTCGACCAGGCCCGGTCCGCCGACCGGCTCGAGTTCCTTGCCCGCCTCGGCGAAATCGACGGCGGAAACTTTCACCGTGTCGCCGCGCTCCTTCTTGACGCCAGCGGCCGAAGCGACGATCTGCTCGATCTCCTCGAGCTGCTTCTGCAAAGCCTCCGGCGCGGCCTTTTCGCCCAGCATCGCCTGCAGGCTGGCGCGATTGACGAGCACGGCGATCGACAACGTGTCGAGCGCATAGCCGCTGGTGCTGGTCGCCACCGTCTTCGACGACACTTCGTAATTCGTCAGTTCCTCGCGGCGCTGGTTGTCTTCGTTCGACTGCTTGCCGTCGCCGCGCGGCTTGTCCTGCGGCACATTGCGCTCGGCCGAGGCCGGCGCCTGCGAGGTCGAATTCTGCGCGACGTGATTTTCCTTGATGACGCGAACCGAGCGCTCGACGCGCTGATCGGGATTGAACACCGTTTCGCTGATCTGCTTCTTGTCGGTGTTCAGCCGCGCCGAAACGCTGGTCTGGAAGTTTTTCGCGCCGAGATACGGCGTCAGCGTCCGCCGCACCGCCTCCTGAATCTCGCGCGAGGCGGTGCGCTCAAGCCCCATGATCTTGGCTGGCGCGCCGTCGGCGACGTCGCCGCCCGAGGCCAGCAATTGCCCGTCGACATTGAGGATCGTCACCTGATCGACGCTCATGCCCGGCACGGCCGCGGCGACGAGATGGCGGATCGCCTGCGCACCCAACAGATCGTCCGTGCCGCCGGTGCGCAGCACGACGGAGGCGGAGGGCGGTTGGCGCGCCCGGCGGAACGAGCCTTCATCCGGCAGGACGATATGCACGCGCGCCGCCTTGACCCCGCGCATCATCTGGATCGTGCGCGCCAGCTCGCCTTCGATGGCGCGCACGCGCGTCACTTCCTGCATGAACGAGGTCAGGCCGAGCGAACCGACCTTGTCGAACAGCTCATAGCCGCCGCTCGTCTGCGGCAGCGCCTTTTCCGCCAGCAGCATGCGCGCCTGCGCCGACTGGCCGTAGCGCACGAAAACTGTCGTGCCGTCGCTGGCGATGTCAAAGGAGATGCCGGCTTCCTTGAGCGCCGCGCCCATGCGCACGACATCCTGACGATCGAGCCCGGAATAGAGCACTTCCTGCGTCGGCCGGCTGAGCACGTAGCCGACGATGCCCGTCACCGCGAAAACTGCCGCGCCGATGACGCCAAGGCCGATCAGACGCTTCGCGCCGAGGCGGCGCAGATTCGCCATGAGCTTTTCCGCCTGTTCGCGCAAGTTCATCAAGTTCCGTCCACCAAATCATGCGTCGCCGATGCGACCAAAATTGGCGAACAAGCTTGCGCCGGGGTTGAGTCTAAAAAAAACGGGGCTGCACCTGGCGATGCAGCCCCTTCGATGCGACGCCTTTGAGCGCCGCGCCGATGTCTTCGCTTACTGGAACAGCTTCAGAATCATCTGCGTGTTCTGGTTGGCGATGCTGAGCGACTGCACGCCGAGCTGCTGCTGCGTCTGCAGCGCCTGCAGACGGGTCGAAGCCTGGTTCATGTCGGCGTCGATCAGGGTCGAGATACCCTTGGTCAGCGCGTCCGACAGGCTGGTCAGGAAGTTCTGCTGCAGATCGATGCGGGTCTTCGTCGCGCCGAGCGTCGAGGCGTAGTCGGTGATCTTGCCGATCGCCGCGTCCGTATCGGCGATGAAGGCGTCGATATCGGCGCCAGCTGCGGAGACGTCCATCGTGGTGATGTTGGTGCCCGAGCCAGCCGCTTCCAGCTCGCCGCCGCCGGCGCCGTCGATCAGCGCCATCGGCGTCACGTCGATCGTGTCGATCGTCGTCGCGCCGGTGGAATCGCGGTTGAAGGCCGCGACCAGCTTGATGTCGGTCGTCTGCGAACCGTCGAGCCAGTTCTGGCCGTTGAAGGCCGCCGACTTGACGATCGAACCGAGCTGCTTCTGCAGCGAGGAGATTTCCGTCTGGATCTTGCCGAGATCAGCGCCGGGCATCTTGGCCGAAACAAGGTCGTTCTTGATCTTGTTCATGACGTCGAGCGTGCTCTTCAGAGCCGACGTCGCAACGTCGATCATCGAGGTGCTCGAACCGAGGCCGTCCTTGACCGAACCGATGGCCTGGGTGTCCGACGCCATGGTCGTGGCGATCGACCAATAAGCGGCGTTGTCGGCTGCGCTGGACACGCGCAGGCCGGTGGCGATCTGGTTCTGGGTGGTCTGCAGCGCCTTCTGCGTGTTCGAAAGGTTCTGCAGGGCGGTCAGGGCGGAGGCGTTGGTAAGAAGGCTAGACATGAATCGTATGTCCCATTGGTTGAATGAAAGGGGACATACCGGGCTTTAGCCGGTGCAACGGAGCGGCGTCATGCCTATGAACCGAGGGCTCAATCCGTTGCGCAGATGTAGATCTACCCCGCAACCTTTAATTGCGTCTTAAACGAAATGCAATCATCCGAATGATCGGACCAGACTGCCAACCACAAGATTCCACCCATCCATAAGTATAAAAAACAACACTTTGAGCGGAAGAGACACCACCGATGGCGGCAACATCATCATACCCATGGCCATCGTCAGGGTTGCAACCACCATGTCGATCACCAGGAATGGTAAAGCGATCATGAAGCCGATCTCGAAGCCGCGCCGCAATTCGGAAATCATGAAGGCCGGCGCCAGCACGCGCAGATCCGCCGCCTGGCCCGGCTTGGTCTTGATCGTGTCCTTGGCCAAGGATTCGAACAATTGCAGATCCTTCTCGCGCACATGCGCGCTCATGAACGAGCGGAATGGCGCGGTGATGCGCGTATAGGCCTCTTCCTCGCCGATCGTGTTCTCCATCATCGGCTTGACGCCGTCGCGCCAGGCGCTGTCGAACACCGGCGCCATGACATAGAAGGTCATGAACAGCGACAGGCTGATCAGCACGAGATTGGCTGGCGTGCTCTGCAGGCCGAGCGACGAGCGCAGAAACGAGAAGGCGACGACGAAGCGCGTGAAGCTCGTCGCCATGATGAGCAGTCCGGGCGCAACCGACAGGATCGTCAGCAGCGCGATCATCTGGACAATGCGGCCGCTGACTGCCGGATTGCCGCCCGTCAGCGCGCCCAGATCGAGCGTCTGCGCCGCGGCGGCGCCGCTGACGAGGAAGAGCGCCAGCGCCAGCGCGACGACTGAAGACCGCTTCATTGCACCACCAATGTTTGAATGACGACTTCGCGCACCTTGCCCTCGGAGCGCTGCCGGGCGCGCTCGTTGATGTCCTCGCGCAGATAGGTCAGCCCATTGGCCCCCTGCAATTGCGACGCCGTCACGGTGCGCAGATAGGCAAGGATGTCGGAGCCGATCTGGCCGGCGAGAACGTCGCTCTGCTTGGCGGCCGCCGCCTCGACGATGATGCCGCCTTCGAAACGCACCCAGGCGTCGGACGGCTTGGCGAGATTGGTGACGATCGGCGCAAGATCGCGCAACACGCCGAGCGACGCGGCCGGCTTTGCCGCCTCCGCCTTGCCGGCTTCCGCCGTCGCTTCCTTTTTCGCGATGGGCAACTTGTCGATGAAGACACCATGCGCGCCGCCAAGCGCCAATGCGAGCACGCTGGCGACGATGACGCCGAGCGCGCCGCCCTTGCCGCCGGCCTTTGCGCCGTCTTGCTGCATTTCCGGCTCATCATAGGCCATCTTGCGTTTGCTCCGTCTCAGAACGGCTTCAGCCGGTCATAAAGCTGCTGGCCCCAGCCGGGCTGCTGCACCTCGGTGATGCGCCCGCGTCCGCCATAGGCGATGCGCGCTTCGGCGATCTTGTCGTAGGCGATGGTGTTGTCGCGCGAGATGTCGCGCGGGCGCACGATGCCGGTCAGCTCCAGCAGACGCAGTTCGAAGTTCACGCGCATTTCCTGCGAGCCGGCGATGACGAGATTGCCATTGCCGAGCACCTCGGTCACGACCGCCGCAACGGTGAACTGGATCTTCTCCGAGCGGTCGATATTGCCTTTGCCCTTGGCGGAGGATTCCGACTTGGTGTTGGCTTCGCCAGACTGTTCCAGCTTGATGTCGCGGAAGCCGAACGACCAGTCGAAACTCGAATGCGCCTTGGCCTCCTGCGAGCGGTCGCTGGTGTTGCCGAGCGTGGCCTTGTCGTTCATCGCAATCGTCACCGTCAGCACGTCGCCGATGCGCGAGGCCCGGGGATCGCGGAAAAGATCCGAATGACCCTCCTCGAACAGCGAGGAGCCGCGCACGCGCGCCGGCGGCGGAAAGGCGTCGCGCGCAGATTGTTCAACGCCGCGCAGGCCGCTGCCCACGGCGGTCAGATGCGGTTCGCGGTTGAAGTCGCGGACATCGCCGGCGCAGCCGCCAAGCGTGCCGGCGAGCACGAGGCAAAGCAGGCGCATCAGCTTTTCTTCTGCGGCGTCTTGCCGCCCGCCATCGCCATCGCCTCGGTCAGGCGCGCGGCGCGCTCGGCCTGAATTTCGTTGAGGATGGCGGACGCCGTGCGGGTGCTGAGTTTGCTCAGCAGCGCCACAGCAATGCCATCCTCCATGGCGGCGATCTGCGCCGCCGCCGATTCCGGTTTCATCTTGCCGTAGATGTCGACCAGCGTCGCGTCCGCGCGCCTGGCCATTTCATCGCGCTTGCGCACAAGCTCGCTCAACTCGGCCTGCTTCGCCGTCAATTCGGCAATGCGCTTCTGCAGCTTGTCCTCAAGCTCCGACAGCGCAAGCGCCTGCGCGGATTTTTCGGCGTCGGCCAGATTGTTTGCCAAAGCGCCGCAATAGGCCTTGAGCGCATCGTCGCCCGGCGCGGGCGCTGGCCCCGCCTGCGGCTCCATGGCCGCGGCCCCGGACACGCCAACGGCAAGGCCCGCCGCCGTCGCCCATAATCTCAACTTCAAAGCCATATCGTCGTCTCGCCGCAAAGTTTCGTTCATGAGGATTTGAACGATTCGCAGCTTGCGCGGGCGACCTTGCGCCGCGCTGACTGATCACTGAATGACAATGTCCGCCTGCAGCGCGCCCGACGACTTGATCGCCTGAATGATGGCGATGATTCCAGCCGGCTTGAGGCCGACCTGATTGAGGCCGCGCACGAGACCGCGCAAGGACGCGCCGCTGAGCACCGCCACCTGCCCGCCCGGCTCGCGCACGTCGATCGAGGTCTGCGGCGTCACCACCGTCTTGCCGTTCGACAACGGCCCGGGCTGCGAGACCTGCGGCGTTTCGGTGACGCGCACGCTGAGCGAACCATGCGTGACGGCAACCGTCGAAATGCGCACATCCTGACCGATGACGACCGTGCCCGTGCGCGCATCGATGACGACGCGCGCCGGGCTGTCCGGCTCGACGACGAGATCGCCAATCTCGGCGAGAAAGCGCGCCGTGCTCACTCCCGCCGGCTTGGTCAGCCCCACGGTCCGCATGCTGCGCTCTTGCGCCGACTTCATGCGATGGCGCTTGCTCGTATATTCATTGACCGCGTCGACGACGCGCACCGCCGTGCGAAAATCCGGATTGCGCAATTCGAGCGTCAGCTCGCCATTCTCGGCGACTGGCGGCGGCGGTTCGCGCTCGATCAGCGCGCCGTTGGGAATGCGCCCTGCGGTCGGCACGCCTTGCGACACAGTTTCTGCCTGACCCGCCGCGGCAAAGCCGGACACGGCGATGGCGCCCTGCGCGACGGCGTAGGTCTTGCCGTCGCCGCCCTGCAAATTTGTCATGATCAGCGTGCCGCCTACCAGCGACGAGGCGTCGCCGAGCGACGACACCGTGACGTCCATGCGCGAGCCCTTGCCGATGAACGGCGGAAAATCCGCCGTGACGATGACGGCCGCGACATTGCGCGTGCGCAGGGACGCGCCGCGCACGCTGAGCCCCATGCGGTCGAGCATGGATTGCAGCGCTTGATCGGTGAAGGGAGAATTGCGCAAGGAGTCGCCCGTGCCCTGCAGGCCGACGACGACGCCATAGCCGACGAGCTGGTTGTCGCGCACGCCCTGCACCGACGTGATGTCCTTGATCCGCGCCTCGGCGAACGCGAGGCTAGCGGAGGCGGCGACCGCCACAAGGGCAAGCAGGATGCGTCTCATCGCTCGCCCACCTGCACGGAGCCGTCTGCCTGAATGACGCCGACGATCGTCATGCCGCCGTCGTTGCTGCGCAGCCGGATCGTGTCGCCGATCGCGCCGGCCTGCAAGGCGGCGGCGCTGGAGACGATCGTCAATCCATCCTCGCGGAATATGACGCGAACCTGCGCGCCATTGGCGACGGCGCGCGGCGATTCGACCCAGGCCGGCGAGATCGCCATGCCCGGCAGCAGCGTGCGCTTCGCCGCCTTGCCGATCAGCTCGGCGCGCCGTTCGATGTAATTGCCTGTTCCGCGCGACAGGTCGCGCACATCCGTGTCGACCAGCATCGACTCGCGGATGACGTCGCCGGGATAGATGACCATGGCCGGCGTCGGCGCCTTCTCCTGCGCCGCAGCGAACGACGCGCAGCCGAGCGCGCAGATAATCGTAGTCAGGCGCAGCAACAGGATCATCTGAGCCCCTTGGAGATCGTCGCCGCCATTTCATCGGCGGCCTGAATGACCTTGGAATTCATTTCATAGGCGCGCTGGGCCGAAATCATTTCGGTGATTTCCTTCACCGGATCGACGTTGGAATTCTCCAGATAGCCTTGCCGGATCGTGCCGAAGCCGAGATCGCCGGCGGCGCCGGTGACAGGCGGGCCGGACGCGGCCGTTTGCTTGTAGAGATTGCCGCCCAGCGGTTCGAGGCCCGCCTCGTTGGCAAAATTCGCCAGCGTCAATTGCCCGAGTTGCTGCGGGTCGGTCTGCCCTGCAATGATGGCCGACACGACGCCGGACTCGTTCACCGAGAGATCGACGGTGTTTTGCGGAATGTTCATCGCCGGCACGATCGCATAGCCGTCATTGGTGACGATCTGGCCGTTGGCGTTGGTGTTGAGAGAGCCGGCGCGCGTGAACATCGTCTCGCCGTCCGCCCCGGTGATTTGCAGCCAGCCGCGACCGAGAATGGCGATATCAAGCTTGTTGCCCGTATTGGCGAGCGAGCCCTGAATGTGCAGATGGCGGATCGCTGCGGTGCGCACGCCAAGGCCGATATGCGCGCCCTCCGGCACGGTCGCGTCGCGGCCGCGATTGGAAACGCCCTGCAACCTTTCGGCTTGGTAGATGAGGTCAGTGAATTCCGCGCGCGCCCGCTTGAACGCCGTCGTGTTGATATTGGCGATATTGTTGGCGATGACTTCGAGATTGTGCTGCTGGGCGTTCATGCCCGTCGCGGCGATGGCGAGCGCTCTCATGCGTCAGCCTCCTCAAATCGCCATGCGGCTGACGTCCTGCCAGGCGAGCACGAGCTTGTCGCGAACGGCGATCGCCGTTTGCAGGCTGCGCTCGGCCGTCATGACCGATTGCACGACATCCTGAACGGGGAGCTTTCCCGAAATGCCGGCGAGCGAGGCGGCCTCGCCCTGCTTCAGCGTGGCCGCGCCTTCCTGCGCCACGCGGCCCAGCATGTCGGTAAAATTTGTCTCGCCAAGCGTTGCCGGCGCGGGCGTCGGGCTCTTGGCGATGGAAGACGCAGCGCCGCCAATGCTGGCGATGAGAGACGGGGCACCGATCATGTTCAGCTCCTCAAAAGATCAATTGTCATCGAAACCATTTCGCGCGATTGCTTGATCACTTGCAGATTGGCCTGATAGCCGCGATTGGCCTCGCGCATGTCGGCCATTTCGATCAGCACGTCGACATTCGGACGCTTCACCATGCCGGCGGCGTCGGCCGCCGGATTTCCAGGATCGCGCTCCAGACGAAATGGCGCATCGTCGAGGCCGGGCTCGCTCGCGCGCACCAGCGTCACGCCCGCGGCGCGGTCGAGCTCGCCCTGAAAATTGAGCGTCTTGCGGGCATAGGGATCCCCGCCCGGAACGGCGCTCGTCGACTCCGCATTGGAGATGTTTTCGGAGACGACGCGCAATCGCGTCGATTGCGCCTGCAAGCCTGCGGCGGCGGCCTTCATCGCGGCGCTGAGCGGATCCATCATGGCCTTCAGCCCTTCACGCTCGACAGATACATGCGGTGAAACGCCTTGACGAGGCTGACGTTGAGCGAGTTCGCCCGCGTCACTTCGCCGGCCTTCAGCATCTGCTGTTCAAGATTGACGGAATTGCCGGAATACACCGTGTCCCAGCTCGCGGCCTCGCGCTTGGCGCCATCGGTCACGGGCGCGTCCGTCGCCCCCAGATGCCGCGCCGAAGTTGCCGACAGCGTCAATTTCGTCCGCGCCAGAGTGTCCTCGAACGCGCGCATCTCCATAGCCTTGTAGCCGGGCGTGTGCACGTTGGCGACGTTGGAGGCAATGACGGCCTGGCGCGCGCCGAGCCATTTCGCATTGCGTGCGGCAAGATCGAACAGAGCCATGTCGGACATGTCAGCCTCGTAAAATTTTAACGATCCGACAATGCACGCCAAGCCTTGCGCGGGCCTTGCAGCGATCAGCTCAGGCGCGCGTCGGCGAGCGCGGCCATGAGGCGCTGCGTCTTCTGCTCCGCGTCGCCCGCGTCGTCGAAAAGAATCGAATAGATGTCGACCGCCGGCCGCACGTCATTGAGCAGCAGGCCGAAGAACACCGTCACGCCGCCGTGGCAGAATTCCATATCGAGATTGAGACTCGGCGCATGGCCCCAGCCGACGTCGACCGACGCCGCCCAGCCATAGCGCAGCGCCCCCGGCTTGAACGCCAGTTCCGCCGACGACGTGACCAGATCGTCAATCACCGCCGTATTGTCCGAGCGGACATAGGCGACGAGATCGACCACATCGATCAGGCGCAATTCCGTCGCAAAATCCTTCATGCCTTCCGCCAGCGCTCGACCCCGGCGTTCGGCGTGCTCGCTGTCCTGCACGAGTCTCATCATCAACGCCCTCCAGCTTGTTGCGTCTTTTTCTGCGCCAGCATGTGAATGATTTCGGCCACGGCGCGATAGAAGGCCGCCGGAATCATCTGGTCGATCTCGACGGCGTCATACATCGAGCGCGCCAGCGCCTTGTCCTCGACCACGGGAATGCCGTTCTTCTCCGCGATCTCGCGGATTTTCAAGGCGACGAGATCCTGCCCCTTGGCCAGCACGACCGGCGCGCCGCTCTCGCCGCGCACATAACGCAAGGCGATGGCGAAATGCGTCGGATTGGCGATGACCATGGTCGCACGCGGCACCGCCGCCATCATCCGCTTGCGCGCCCGCTGCTGCGCCAGCGCGCGAAGGCGCTGCTTGACCGTGGGATCGCCCTCGGTTTCCTTGAATTCGTCGCGCAGCTCCTGCCGGCTCATGCGCTGATCGCGCCGCCACGTCATGCGCGACCAGAACAGGTCGGCGGCAAAAATGACTCCGGACAGGCAACAAAGCGCCAGCGCCAGCGATGTCGCATCGTCCAGCGCCCGCTGCGGCGTCAGCATGGGATCGATCTGCGTCAACCTGATCAACGCCGGCGTCAGCCCCCAGAACAGCAGAGAAATGACCAAGAGGCCGAGGATCAGCTTCAACGCCGACTTGCCGAATTCCGCCCAGCCGCGCAGTCCGAAGATCCGGGCGAAGCCCTTCATCGGCGACAGTCGGGAAAGATCGGGCTGGATCCTGTCGCCGACCAGCCGCGGCGGGTTTTGCAGCACCGAAGCAAGAACGCCCGCCAGCGCGATCAAACCCAGCGCCGGCGCAAGCGCCAGCGCGCAATGCGCAACAATCTGCGCCATCAGCGCCTGCGCGTCGCCGAGCGTCCCCAGCCTTGCGGCGCCGGCGGATTCGAGCAGACCGTGCATGCCCGTCGCAAGCTGCGCGCCGGCGCCGTGCGCCCAAACGGCGAGGAAAATATAAAACGCCAGAAAGCCGGCAAAGACCGTCGCTTCGCGCGACACCGGCGCGTCGCCGCGCTCGGCTGCTTTCTGCAGCTTGCGTTCCGTCGCCTCTTCTGTTCGGCTCTCCTTGTCGACTTCGTCGCTCATCCAGCCGCCTCGCCGTCGTTTTCGCTCGGCAATTCGATCTCGTTGCGCGAGGCGAGCTGCAGCACGGTGTCGGCGATCTCGCGCCGCGCCTTGTTGACGTCGCGCGGCGACACTGCCGCGCCGCTTTCGAGTTCGGCCTCGACCATGCGCCGCGCGCGCGAAGCGAGCGAGGTCAGCACCGTGTCGCGGAATTCGGTCGGCATGCCGCGCAACGCCAGAATGACGCGTTCGGTCGAAACCTTGTCGAACAGCACCGCGCGCGCCCGCAGCGACAGAGACGGAATGTCCTCGAACGAGAACAGCATGCTCTTGAGGATCGCCGCCTCTTTCGGCCGGCTCGTCTTCAGCGACGAAATCGCGTCTTCCACTTCGTCGCGCTCGAAACGGTTCATGATTTCGGCGATGCGCGCATGCACGCCCGCGCCTGCCTTGCGGGCCGCAGCCACAAGCAGATCGTCGTTCAGGGCGGCCTCGACGATGCGGCGCGCCGCATCGGTCACCTGCCCCGCGCCGAGCATGCGCTGCAACAATTCATTGCGCGGCGCGCGCGGCATGGCGGCGATCAGACGCGACGCCGTCGCCGAATTCACTTTCGACAGCAGATAGGCCGCCATCTGCGGATGTTCGCCGGCGAGATAATCGGTCAGAGCGGCGTCCGGCAGGTTGGACAGCTTGTCCCACATCGAATGGTTGGCGCTGCCAAGGACGTCGGACAGGATGTCGGCGACCTGCTCGGGCGGCAGCGCGCCCGCCAACAATTGCTCGGCCTCGCTGGCCGCGCCGAGCAGGTCTGGCCCGCCGGTGAAATGGCCGGCGAACTCCTCGACCAATTGCTCGATCGCCGTCGCCGGCACCGCGCCGAGAGACGCCGTCGCCCGCGTCACCTGACGCAGTTCGAATGCGTCCATATGCTTGAGCACGCGGCCGGCCGCTGGCTGTCCCATGGCGAGCAGAAGCGCGGCGACGCGCTCGACGCCCTGCAATTTGCGCGTCGTTCCGCCTGTCCGCGAGACCGCCAGCACCGTCATCGCTCAGCTCCTCAATCGGCGTGGCCGACGCCGCCGCCGACGATTTCCGACAGCGACACGCCGAAGCGCGACCCGTCTTCCTCGACCACCACGACTTCGCCGCGCGCCACGACGCGGCCGTTGACGACGACGTCGACGGGATCGCCGACGCGCTGGTCGAGCGCCACGATGGCGCCGCGTCCGAGCTTCATCAGATTGGCGACGGGCATGGTCGTCGAGCCGATGACGACCTGCACGTTGACGGGAATGCGCAGGATCGCCTCGCTCGGACGCCCCAGGTCCGCCGAGTTCATTGCCGACCGCTCCATCTGCGGCACTGCGTTTCCGAATTGATCCGCCATGCTCATGTGATTTCCCCTTCGTCAATGAATTCGTCGACCATCGGCTCGGGCGGCTGCTCGCCGCACACGAAGTCGATGCGCACCGTGTAATGACCTTCGGCCTGTCCCAACTGGCCGATGAACAGGGACGTCTCGTCGCTCGTCAGCATGATGTTGTTGATGGCGTTCGGCCGCAGTTCGATCAGCGCTCCGACGCGCAGCGCGCCGATCTCGCCGAGCGTCATCACGCGCTGGTCGATCACAGCTGACAGCATCACGTCGGTGGTCTCGACGCGCGAACGCAGGTCGGTCTGCCATTTCGGATCGCTCTTGACGCGCGATTCTTCGCGCGCAAGCTGCGAGCGCACAGGGCCAAGCGTCGCCTGCGGCACGACGAGAAAGAAGCGCGCCACGCGGCCGAGAACCTGCAATTCGTAGATGGCGATCACGCCCGGCCCGTCGCGCTTGCCAAGCATCAGCGGATCGACCTGCGGCTCGACCCGCTCGACGATGAACTCGCTCGCCGCCGCCTGTTCGAACGCCGCGCCAAGCGCGACGCATATCGCATCCGTCATCACGCGCGTCACGCGCATGTCGAAGGGCGACGGCGCGCGCTCCGTCACGTCGGCATCCGCGCCGTCGCCGCCGAGCATCGCCTGAATGACGAGATCGAGACAGGCTTTCTCGACGCCGATCAGAATTGGCCCTTCCCAACCGATCGCCCGCACGACGCCCGCCAGCGTCCGCTCCCGCGCGCCGAGCATCGCGAAGGTCTGGCCGATCTCGATCTTGGCGAGCGTGATCGTCGTGGGCTTGGAGAAATAGATTTGCAGACGGCCGGTCGCGCTGGCGGCCAGCTTGTCGAGCGCCAGCGACAATTGCGGCAGCCGCTCGATCGCCAGCGACTGGTCGAGAAGGCGCGCGGGATCCGCGGTTGCGGCGGACGACATCTCAGGCCGCTTCCTTCTGTGCGTCGCCGCCGCCGGCGATCGTGGCGTTCTCGACCACGTCGATCGTCGGCCGCTCCTTGGCGGGAATGGTCTTGCGGCCGAATTCGACCGCGATCTGCGGCATGGCGCCGTTCATGAACGCCAGAAGCGCCTGCTTCACCAGCACGTAGACGCGCAGCTTCTTCTGACGCGTCGTCTTGATTTTCTGGGCGAGCGGCGCAGCGATGCCATAGGAGATGAAGATGCCGGCGAACGTGCCGACCAGCGCCGCGCCAATCAGGCCGCCGAGGATTTCCGGCGACTGGTCGAGCGCGCCCATCGCCTTGATGACGCCGAGTACGGCGGCGACGATGCCAAGCGCCGGCAAGCCGTCGCCAACGGCGGTCAGCGCATGATAGGCCTTCAGCTGGTCGTAGGAGATCGTCTGGATCTCCTCGTCCATCAACGCCTCGATTTCATGCGTGCGCGCATTGCCGATGATGATCAGGCGGCAATAGTCGCAGATGAACGACGTCAGCCCCGCATCGGCGAGAATGCTTGGAAAGGCCTGGAAAACGCTGGATTCGGCCGGATTGTCGACATGCGCTTCGACCTCGTTGCGCGGCTTGGAGCGCATCTCGCGCATCAGCGCGTGAATGAGGCCGAGCACGTCGAGGAAGTCCTTCTGCTTCGGCGCCTTGTCGAGCACCGCTTCCATCAGCGCCTTGCCGGTGTCCTTGATGGTCGGCAGCGGATTGGCGACGATGAACGTGCCGAGCGACGCGCCGCAGATGATGACGAATTCCCACGGCTGGTACAGCACGTCCAGATGTCCGCCCAGCGCGGCATAGCCGCCGAGCATGCAGCCGAGCGCGATGATGAGACCGATAGCAAAATTCACGGCGGCTTCCCCTTTGGACCAGTGGGAAGCTTTGACCTGCCTCCCTTGCGCGAGGCTGTCGAGGATCAGCGTCAGTTTCGCGCAAGCGAAAATGGCCATTCTCGACACATATGGGAGCAAAGTCGTGCAATCGACCTTTTCAACTTTTCAGATCATTTCAAATAATCTGTCTCGATCTTTGGAGACGACAGCGAAATCGCCCGCCGTCGCCCAGCAGACGAAATATTTCAAGCAGCACATCGGCGAGGTGAAATCCGCCGGCGACCTGATGAAGAACTACCGGCTGTTGTCCTACGCGCTGAAGGCGTTCGGGCTGGACGACATGGTCAACTCGCGCGCGCTGGTGCGCAAGATCCTTGATGGCGGCGTCAGCGATCCCAAGAGCCTCGCCAACAAGATGAACGACACGCGCTTCAAGGAATTCGCCAAGGCCTTCGATTTCGCCGCCCACGGCGCGCAGACGACGAGCCGGGCCGCCGCCTCGACCGAAATCATCGAGAAATTCACGCGCCAGACGCTCGAAACGGAAGCCGGCGCCACCAACGAATCCGTGCGTCTCGCGCTCTATTTCACCCGCAAGGCGGCGACCATCACGAGCGCTTTCGACATCCTCGCCGACAAGGCTCTGCTCAAGGTGGTGCGCACGACCCTGTCGATGCCGGAGGCCATGAGCCAGCAGAACATTGATACGCAGGCCAAGGCGCTCGACAAGAAGATCAAATATGCCGACTTTCAAGATCCTGCCAAGGTCAAGCGCTTCGTCCAGCGCTTCACAGCCATGGCCGACATGAACGCGCCGCAGGCTGTCAGCGGCGGCGCGGGGCTGGCCGTCGGCCAGGACCTTCTGATGAGCCTGCAGGGCCTCAAGCTCGGAGGTCTGTGAGCCATGCAGTCTGGCCTTTACGTCGCGCTGTCGGGTCAGGTGGCGTTGCAGCGCCGCATGGAGACGATCGCCCATAACGTCGCCAACGCCAACACGGCCGGGTTTCGAGGCGAAAGCATCAGCTTCCGCTCCATCCTCGCCAACACCGGCGCCACGACGACCTCTTTCGCCTCGCCCGGCGACACATGGCTGTCGCGCGAATCCGGCGAGTTGAAGAAAACCGACAATCCGCTCGACGTCGCCGTGCAGGGCGACGGTTGGCTCGCCATCCGCACGCCGAACGGCGCGGCCTACACTCGCGACGGCCGCATGCGCATGCTTGAGACGGGTGAATTGCAGACGCTGACCGGCCACGCCGTTCTCGACGCCGGCGATTCCCCCATCGTCATCGATCCCGCGGCCGGCGCGCCGTCCATCTCGCGCGACGGCATGATGACGCAGGGCGGCCGTCAGATCGGCGCAATCGGTCTGTTCCGCCTGCCGGACGGCGCCAAATTGCAGCGCTACGACACGTCGAGCGTCACCACCGACGCGCCGGCGACCGCTGTGCTCGACTTCGCCAACAACGGCGTGGCGCAGGGCTTCGTCGAGGGCGCCAACATCAATCCCGTGCTTGAGGTCGCGCGCCTGATGATGGTCACGCGCGCCTTCGAGAGCATGAGCCAGCTGATCGAAACCTCCGAAGCCTCGATGCAGGATGCGATCAAGACGCTCGGCCAATCCTCATGAGCCCGCCTGCCGGCCTGAACGCGCTCGAGCGGCTTGAGCTCGCCGCGTCGGCGGGCCTGCGCGACGCACGCGCCGTGCGCATCGGCGGACGCATCGACGAAGTGTCGCCCACGCATGTGCGCGTCGCCGGCCTGTCGCATTTCGTCAAGCTCGGCGATTGCATCGAGATCGACGCCGGCGACGCGACGCAGATCGGCGAGGTCGTCCGCATCGAAAGCGAAGGCGCCGTCGTCAAGCCTTTCGGCGCGACGATCGCCGCCGGCATCGGCGGCCGCGCCTGGCGGCTCGGCGCCTTGTCGCTCGCGCCCTGCCCGGCGTGGAAAGGCCGCGTCGTCAATGCGCTCGGCGCGCCGGTCGACGGCCTCGGCGCTTTGGCCCTTGGCGATTGCCCGACGCCGCTCGACGCCGAGCCGCCGGCGGCGATGACGCGCGCGCGCGTGCAGACGCCGCTGCGCACCGGCGTCAAGGTTATCGACCTGTTCGCGCCGATCTGCGCCGGGCAACGCATCGGCATTTTCGCCGGCTCGGGCGTCGGCAAGTCGACGCTGCTCGCCATGCTCGCAGGCGCGCGCGGCTTCGACACCGTCGTCATCGCGCTGGTCGGCGAACGCGGCCGCGAAGTGCGCGAGTTTCTCGAGGACGCGCTGGGCGACAATCGCAAGCTCGCCATCGTCGTCGTCGCCACCGGCGACGAAAGCCCGATGATGCGCCGCCTCGCGCCGAAGACCGCCATGTGCGTCGCCGAATATTTCCGCGACCGCGGCGATTCCGTTCTGCTGATCGTCGATTCGATCACCCGCTTCGCCCATGCCGCGCGCGACGTCGCGCTGGCGGCGGGCGAGCCTGCGGTGGCGCGCGGCTATGCGCCGAGCGTCTTCACGGAAATGCCGAAACTGCTGGAGCGCGCCGGACCGGGGCGCGACGGCGCGGGCGCCATCACCGGCGTCTTCTCCGTGCTGGTCGACGGCGACGACCATAACGATCCTGTCGCCGACGCCGTGCGCGGAATTCTCGACGGCCATATCGTGCTCGACCGCGCCATCGCCGATCAGGGGCGTTACCCCGCCGTCGACATTCTCGGCTCGGTATCGCGACTGGCGCGCCATGTCTGGTCGCCCGAGCAGCGCACGCTTGTCGCCAAGCTCAAGGCGATGATCGCGCGCTACGAGGACACGCGCGACCTGCGCTTGATGGGCGGCTATCACGCCGGCTCCGATCCCGACCTTGATCAGGCGCTCGCCCTCGTGCCGCGCATTTACGAGGGCATGGCGCAGAGCCCGGATTCGCCCTTGAGCGAAGACGCCTTCGCCGATCTCGCGGCCGCCCTGAACCCTGCCCGGAATGAAATGACATGACGGCCGCGCCGCGCCGCACCGCCCCGCGGGGGAAAAAGACGCTTCGCGTCACGTTTCTTGGCTTCCTGCTCGTCGGCGAAGACTTCGGCCTGCGGCTCGCCGGCCTCGCCGCAGCCGCCTCTTCCGCCACTTTCGCGGCGCTGATGATCGCCTCCGGCTCGCGCGAGCCGCGCATCAACGGCATGGAGCACTTCGCCATCTTCGCCAAGCCGGCGGCGACGCGCATGGCGCGGCCGGTGGAGGATCCCGGCGTCGACCCTATCGTCACGGGCGGCATTGGCCCTGCCCCGCGCGCGCGCATCGAAACGCCTCCGACCGGCCCGCGCCTCGACGGCTACAGGCTCATCGGCGTCGTCGACAATCAGGCGATCGTCCTGAGCGCGGGCGCCTTTCGCAAGCTGCGCGTCGGCGAGACGCTTGCGGAAGGCCGCACCGTCGCCCGGATCGGGCGCGTTGACATGGGCTTCGTCGTCGTCATGTCGGACGGCAGCTTCATCGCCTCCGCGCCGGCACAGGCCGACGGCGCGGCGGAGGCGACGCCCGCCGCGCCATGAACCGCAGGCTGCGCGGCGATCAGGCCAGCACGATCACCGGCGTGCCGATGGCGGCGCGCGAATAGAGGTGGATGATGTCCTGGTTGATCATGCGGATGCAGCCGGACGAGACATTGCCGCCGATCGTCTCCGGCTCCGTCGTGCCGTGGATGCGATAGCCGAGGTCGCGCCCTTCGCCGAACAGATACATGGCGCGCGCGCCGAGCGGACTGCGCGGCCCGCCGCGCACGCCAAGGCCGCGCGGCGTCGGCTCCAATTGCGCGCGGATTTCCGGGCTGCGCTGCACCATTTCCTGCGGCGGCACCCAGTCCGGCCAGTCGCGCTTCATGTTGATCGTGGCGCGGCCGGCCCAGCCGAAGCCTTCCTTGCCGACGCCGACGCCATAGCGCGTCGCATGGCCGCGCGCCTCGACGAAATAGAGATGATGCGCGCCCGGATCGATGAAGATCGTGCCGATCGACTCGCGCGTCGGAAACGTCACGGTCTGGCGCAGGAAACGCGAATCGAGCTGCGCATGGTCGAAAGCGAGAATCGGCGTGCGCTCGCTGGCGATGGGGCCGTAGACCTCGCGATAATTCGGGCGATAGACGGTGCGGGTGGAAAAATGCGGCCGCGCGGGACGCCGGTCGTCATTCGGCAGCATGCCGATGCTGGAGCAACCGGCAGCGCCTGCGGCAATGGACGCCAGACCCGAGGACACGAGAAAACGACGCGTGATCATAATTTGTAAACCCTGAAGACAATGCGTCAGAGTTTCGCGCGCAATGGTAAAATTCCTGTTTGCAAATGCCGGCTCACCATGGACTCTCAGCGCTTCAACGCCTCGATCATGATCGCGGGGCTGACGCTGGTTTCGCCGCGGAACGGATTGTTCAGCACGACGATGAGGCCGACGACGAGGCCGATGGCCGACATCTGGATCATGTTGATCTGCGTGCCGTAGCGGCTTGGCTGGTCGCGCCCGGAGAGGAAGCTGGCCGCTATGCCGAACAGGCCGATGATGCCCCAGAACACGGCTGGAATATTGTTGGTCGCCGCGGCGAGGCGCGAGGCGCGGTAGCGTTCGATCGTCGTCAGATACGCGCTCATGTCGTCGCGCACGTTCTTGTAATCCTCGCCCAGGCCATGCTGGACGGCGCGCACGCCCTTCCACACGTCGTCGAGATGCTGCCGCACGCGCGGCGACAGCGCGCTTGGCGTGCGCCCGAGGCTCGGCCATTCTTCCCTGGCGACATCGCGGACATAAGCGGCAAGCGCCCTGCGCGCGGCCTCCCCCGCCGCGCCCTGCGCGTCCAGTTCGCGGTCGAGACGGGCAATCTCGAGCGCTTCGAGCCGCACGCTGTCCTCCACCTTCGACAGAACCGAAAAGGCGTCGGTCACCGACAGCGCCAGCACGAAGGCGGCAAAGCCCAGCAGGCTCGTATGCGCGGTGTCCGCCAGCTTCTCCTCATGCGGCGCGCGCTGGACCCATCGGCGAAACCACACCCGATGCGAGAAGAACGCGATCAGGCCGCCAAGCAGCCCGAACGCCCCGGCCGCGATCGCCAGAATTGCGATATCGGGCAGCCAGCCCAGCAGATTGAAGATGCTTTCATGCATGCCGGAATGCGGCTCCAAAGCCAGATGCGCCGCCGCCTGATCCCGCGGCGCGGCGGATTGGGGCCGCCGCCGTCACGCGGGCGTTCCCTTCCGCCGCGCAGGCGCAGCGCGCGTTACTTTTGCTGCAATGTCGAGAGATAGCCAACCAGCGCCATGATCCTGCCGCGGACGAACGAAGCCGAGTCCGTCGGCGTATAGAGCGGCCCGAGCTGGCCCGGAACCTTCTGCAGGTAATGGTCGCCCCACACTGGCATTTCACGGGTTCCGTGGCCGGCGAGTTCGCTCGTTCCATCGATGATTTCATAGGTGCGCGCGAAGGGAAACACGCCGTTGTTCGACTTCGCCAGCACGCTCAGGTCTGGCACTTTCTTGGTCATCAACATGCTGAACGGTCCGCCGCCCTTGGCGTCCTTGCCATGGCAGACGGCGCAATAGGTCTCGAACTCATATTTGCCGATATCGACCGCCTGCGCCTGAGCCGCAGAGAGGCAAGCCCCGCTGGCAAGAGCAAGAGTGACGCTGAACGCAAACAGGGATGAGCGTTTCATTTTCGTCTCCCATGACGTCTTCTTCAAGGGGCGACGCTCACATCTGAGCAGATGCGCAACAGAGGGCGAAGCCCAAGGAAAATAGACGCCCGGCCCGCCGTTTCGTCCACTAATATTTTGGCAATACAAACGAATTTTCCGCGGCCCGCCCGCCGCCGCAGGCTGCCTCCCGCGCGCGAACGAACGACGCCTCCGCGCTGACGATCGCCGCGCCGTCAAACCGCTGAAAGAACAAAAGCCGCATGAGCGGCGATGCGACGGCAGCAAGCTATCGCGTGTTCTCAAATCAGTCTCAAAGGAAGCGGCCAAAGCCTTTTGTTTCGATGGTGGGCGCACTAGGGCTCGAACCTAGGACCCGCTGATTAAGAGTCAGCCCAACTCCGCGCGAAATCAACGGCCTTTTGAGAACAAAGAGTGACAGCCGGGGCGTTTTTGCAGCCCCGGCCAGTCCGAAGCATGGGCAAAATACAGCCCACAGGAACCGTTCGCCCGCGTCCAACACCCAAGAACTCTCTGAGAACTCGCAACTACGCGATGCGCCTAAGCGGTGAATAACTCAGCGCGCCTAAGGCACTTAAGATCCGCGCGTGCGATTGTGTGGGTTGAAAAATGCCAGCGAAATTGGCTCGCCTCGACCACTTGAGCAATTCATGAACAGCGAACGTCAATCCAAGCGAAAAACCTCCAACTCACCAATTAAAAGCCAGAATTTCTGCGTTCGCGAGGCCTCCGCGATCTTTGGAGTCAGTCGGCCCCATACCTACGCGCAGATGAAATTCTCCAGCTCAAACGTGAAAGACCGGCCGCGAGCGGTTCAATCCGCATTCTGTCTTCGCCTCCCCATCAACGAGGGCTCGAAATGAGCGCGTGCGTCCAAGTGAATCGCTTGTCCGAATTCGGCTCGAAGCGCATGTTTTACGCCTTCAGCTTAATCAAATGCCTTCAAAGGCTCGCGCAGCACTGCAAAAACGATCCCAATTTCAATTGGTATTCGTTTGCCCGCTTTGTCGCAAATGAAATGAGGGCATTTGAGCCCGGCCGCTACTTGCTGAAGGGACGCAAGCGCGCGACGGGCTGGCCTACGCTTTCAGCCGCTACGGTCCTTTGCTATGGCAGCGAGCCCGTATTCTCGTCTGTCGACGACGTTCCGCCGCATATCCTTTCTTTGGTCACCGCTGGGATTGACGCAGAGGTTGCCGAGGCTGTCGCTAGCGACCGGCAGCGTGCCAAAGCGCCCGACAAGCTCGAGCGCGCGGAAGCGTTCGGCGTCGATGCAGCAACAAAACTGCGGCTGAAGCTCTGGCACGGCTTCGCCTGTACCGACATGACAGACGCCGAATGGCGCAAGTTCCTCCAGTCCAATCGCAATGCGCGCCGGCGCGCTAAGAGGGCGCGCCCGCACGCCAATAGCGTGGAGCGACTTAAACCTTGGGAGGTCGTCGGAATTAGCCGGTCAGCGTTCTATCGCCTGCCCAAATCCGAGCAAGAAAGGCTCATCGAGCTTGCGCTGGCTCGTGAGACTGAAATGGTCACTCCTAATAATAATAGTATATGCACTGACCAAATTAGTCTCAGCTTGGCCGAAGCCGTATGTGCTGAAACAACGGCCGCAACAGGCCCTCAAGCGGCGAATGCCGATGCGACGCAAGCGGGCGCAGCCGACGTCATCGAGGCAATCAGTTCGCACGAAAACGCGGCCACTGCTTGCACTTCGCCTAATGCCTTGGCCGAGAGGGCTCGCCTTGGCGATCTTCGGATCGCCCCCAACAGCGACGGCAAGCTCTGGGTCCACCTTCCCCTTTTGCGATCGGAGATCACTTTGAACCTGAACCCCGACGCAACTGCGATAAGCCTTGGACCCGAGCAAAGGCAGATCTTTGCATTGGCGATTCTTGATCAAGTTCACATGGCAGTGATGTGAACGACCGGTTGAATAACCGCTTCTTCGCAAGCGGCCGGGCGAACTATCGCCCGGCGACAGGCAGCAGGAATAGCGAGAAAACGGACCGCGCGCCGCAGTCACTACTCCCCCCCGCCCCCATTAGGTTCTTCCTGAGGGGGCGGCCTGCGGGTGCCACCTCCCCCCGGCCTCAAGATATATAAAATCACATTTTTCAACTGTGAATTAAGCCCCCAACAGGCCGAGCCTCGAAGAAACGACTGGTAATAATGGGGTACGATCTGACTTAAATAAGCCAAATGACAGCATTCACTCTTGCAGCAACACCGCTATCATTGCCTCTCCTTGAGGAACGCGGTGTTAAATGGTTCGCTTGGCATTAAAAGAAAAATTTATTGCATCATTAGAAGAACTTGGCGGCTCTTCCGGCAATATTCGACTACGCGACTCACTGAATTGGACCGAGGCAACCTACGACGCCGTCAAAGAAGAACTGATCCAAGATAAGCGAGTTGTTTCGGGGCGAGGGCGTGGTGGATCGGTGACGCTGGCGAGCGTCAAGGCTCCGGAGCGGACCTCCAAACCCTCTCCGCGCCCAGCCCCGTCTCCACCAGCTGCGCGCGCCCAGAGCGCGCGCCAGACGGACGCTGGCAAGGGCGGCGACCTTGGCTTCGAGGCCGAGCTTTTCAAGGCCGCAGACAAGCTACGCGGCAATATGGAGCCGTCGGATTACAAGCACGTCGCTCTCGGCCTGATCTTCCTGAAGCACATCTCCGACAGCTTTGAGGCCAAGCGGTCCGAATTGCTGGCCGACTATCCTGAGGGGGCTGAGGACAGGGACGAATACGCCGCCGACAACGTGTTCTGGGTGCCGCCGACGGCGCGCTGGTCGCACCTGCAGGCAAACGCCAAGCAACCCTCGATCGGCAAGCTGATCGACGAGGCGATGATCGCCATCGAAAAGGACAACGAGAACCTCAAAGGCGTGTTGCCTAAGGACTATGCCCGGCCTGCGCTCAACGCCGTGATGCTGGGCGAGCTGATCGACCTGATCTCCGGCATTGCTCTTGGCCAAGAGAAAGGCGAGGCGCGCGATGTGCTCGGCCGCGTCTATGAATATTTCCTCGGCCAGTTCGCCGGCTCGGAGGGCAAACGCGGCGGTGAGTTCTACACGCCACGTTCAGTCGTGCGCGTGATGGTCGGCATGATCGAGCCCTTCAAGGGCCGCGTCTATGACCCCTGCTGCGGGTCGGGCGGCATGTTCGTACAATCCGAACGCTTCGTCGAAGAGCACGGCGGGCGGATTGGCGACATCGCCGTCTATGGGCAGGAGTCGAACTACACGACGTGGCGGCTGTGCAAGATGAACCTAGCGGTGCGCGGCATCGACGCGGACATCAAATGGAACAACGAAGGCAGCTTTCATAAGGATGAACTGCGCGACCTGAAGGCCGATTTCGTCCTCGCGAATCCGCCCTTCAACATATCGGATTGGGGCGGCGAGCGGCTGCGCGAGGATGTGCGCTGGCGTTATGGCGCTCCGCCCGCCGGCAACGCCAATTTCGCATGGGTGCAGCATATCGTGCACCACCTAGCCCCATCCGGCGTCGCGGGCGTGGTGTTGGCCAACGGCTCGATGTCATCGACGCAGAACAGCGAAGGCGAGATCCGGCGGGCGTTGATCGAAGGCGTCAATGGCAAGCCGGGCGTTGTCGATTGCATGGTCGCCCTACCCGGCCAGCTCTTCTATTCGACGCAAATTCCAGTCTGCCTCTGGTTCCTCGCCCGTGACAAATCGAACGGCGTTGCGCGCAATGCAAAGCTGCGCGACCGGCGCGGCGAAATCCTGTTCATCGACGCACGCAAGCTCGGTCACATGGTGGACCGCACGCGCAAGGAATTCTCGGACGCCGATATCGAGAAGATCACGCGCGCCTATCACGCATGGCGCGGCGAAGGCGAAGCGGGCACCTATAAGGATGTGCCGGGCTTCTGCAAGTCGGCGACGCTGGAGGCGATCAAGGCCCACGGCTACGTGCTGACGCCGGGGCGATATGTCGGGGCGGCGGAGGTCGAAGATGACGACATGCCGTTTGTGGAGCGGTTCACAATCCTGCAAGCGAAGCTGAACGAGCTTTTCGTTCAAGCAGACTGCCTGACGGCAACCATCCGCACACAGCTTGAAGGCTTGATTACCGATGAGTAATTGGCAGACAGAGTCCCTTAACGAGTGCTTGGACGCACTGCTTGACTATCGTGGGAAGAGCCCAAAGAGATCGACGAGGGGCATCCCGGTACTATCGGCCAAAGTAGTCAAGACCACAGGCCTGCTGCGCCCAATCGAACAACGAATTTCGAACGATTACTACCCAACTTGGATGACGAGGGGACTACCTCGCCCGGGCGACGTTGTGATGACTACAGAAGCGCCAATGGGAGAGGTCATTCAGCTTGACGAAGAAACTGCAACGTATGCCCTAGGTCAGCGCATTGTTTGCATGCGCGGAAAGGCAAAAAAACTCGACAATACGTTCTTACGATACCTTCTGACATCGCCGGCGCAGCAAGCCATTTTGGAGAGCTATGCAACCGGGACAACCGTGTTGGGCATAAGCCAAAAGGCGCTTCGATCGGTGCCAATTACCTTTCCGGATATTCGCGAGCAGCAAAGGATAGGCAATCTGCTTGCCGCGCTCGATGACAAGATCGAGTTAAACCGGCGGATGAACGAAACACTTGAGGCAATGGCCCGAGCGATCTTCAAGGATTGGTTCGTCGATTTCGGCCCAACCCGCGCCAAGATGGAAGGCCGCGCGCCCTACCTCGCGCCGGACATTTGGTCCTTGTTCCCTAACCGCCTCGATGATGCTGGGAAGCCGCAGGGGTGGAGTTTAGGGAAGCTGTCGGACATTGCGAGCTTGAACCCCGAAAACTGGTCCCGCGCGAGCTATCCAAACACGGTCGCCTATGTTGATCTATCCAACACAAAATGGGGAACGATCGATGCGGTTACGCCATTTACCAGAACTGCGGCACCAAGTCGTGCTCAACGAGTCCTGCGCGCAGGCGATACAATTATAGGAACCGTGCGCCCCGGCAATGGATCATATGCGTTTGTCTCCGTAAATGGCTTGACCGGCAGCACAGGCTTTGCTGCGCTTCGGCCAAACCTAAGCATTTTCCGCGAAGCTGTTTACCTTTCTGCCACTTCAAAGGCGAACATCGACCGGCTTTCACATTTGGCGGATGGCGGCGCATATCCGGCCGTGCGCCCTGAGCTTGTTGCAGCGACGGAACTTGTTGTTGCGCCCAAAAGCGTATTCTCCGCATTCAGCGCCATTGCGACCGGCCTAATTGATCGAGCGGAGGCAAATAAGAGCGAAAGCCATAGCCTCGCGGCCACCCTCGACCTTCTTCTCCCGAAGCTTATGTCGGGTGAGTTGCGCATCAAGGATGCCGAGAAACTAGTCGCGGAGGCGTCATGAGCGCTGACTGGTATCCCGGCATCAAAGCCTTCAGCGCGCATTGGGGACATGCGCCGATGTTGCAACAGACGTTCGCGACGTTGGAACGCGAATTTTTCGACGAAAACGATGCGTGCATAGACGCCGCCAAGGCCTTCGTAGAATGCGCATGTCGAGTTCTGATTGAAGAGTTGGACAACCCAGTCAGCCCACAAAAGCCAGAAGCCGCCGACACGCCACTTAGCCATCTGGTCGGGACAGCCACACGGCTTCTCGATCTCGGCGCAATTCGTCATCGCGCCTTTTCGGACCTTATCAAGCAGCACAACAAGCTGACGGAGACGCTTCGCGTACTTCGGAATGAAGCGGGAACCGTGAGTCATGGCAAGGACGGGTTCATTGCCAAGCTTTCTGCGCATCATCGCCGGTCGGCCATGCTTGCCGCAGATGCCCTCGTGACATTTCTGCATGAGGCCTACCTCGAACGAGAGCCCGACCCGGCTCGCACGCTAGAGCCGTATGAGCGGTTCAAGAACTCAAATGCTTTGATTGATGAAAACGCTTCTATCCGAGCTGAAGGCGACGAAGACGGCCTACTAAATGTCGCCGTGGTTCTTCCGAGTGGCGAAGAGATGCAACTCGCAATCGAGCCGTCACGCCTTCTCTTCGGTGTTGACCGCGAAGCCTACAAATTCGCGCTCGCCGCATGTCGTGAAGCCAAAGCCGCTGCGTCTGAAGATGTTGGGGACTCCTGATGGCTTACCTCTCAGAAGCCGCCGTTGAAAAGCTGGTGCTCGATCAACTCGCCAGCCTCGGCTTTGCGATCGCAACCGACGCCGATATCGGCCCGGATGGGAAGAGACCAGAGCGGGAAGCCTATGCCGACGTGATCTTGACCAAGCGACTGAGCGCGGCAATCGAGCGGCTTAATCCCGCGATCCCTAACGAGGCCCGCAGCGACGCGCTGCGTAAGGTTTTTGCGACCGAAAAGCCCTCGCTGGTCGAAGAGAACCGCCGCCTGCACAAACTGATGATTGAGGGCGTCGATGTCGAATTTTATCGCGAGGACGGCACGATTCGAGGCGACAAGGTTCGCCTGATCGATTTCGAAGATCTCGACGCCAACGACTGGCTCGCGACGGGCCAATTCACGGTGATTGCAGGCAGCGTCAATCGGCGGCCCGACCTCGTGGTCTTCGTCAACGGCCTGCCGCTCGGCGTGATCGAACTCAAAGCGCCCGGCGGCGAGAATGCGACTCTCGCCAGCGCCCATAGCCAGCTGCAGACCTACAAGACGCAGATCACTTCGCTGTTCAGGACCAATGCGGTTCTAGTGACCTCCGACGGCATCACCGCACGGATAGGCTCTCTGACAGCAGATCTTGAGCGCTTCATGCCGTGGCGCACATCGGACGGCGCAACCATCGCGGCAAAAGGCCAGCCGGAATTGCATGTGCTGATCGAGGGCATCTTCGATCGCCGCCGGCTGCTGGATCTCGTGCGTGATTTCACGGTGTTCGGCGAGGCAGGTTCTGGGCTCGCCAAAATCATTGCGGGTTATCATCAGTTCCACGCCGTTCGGCATGCTGTCGAAAAGACGGTCGAGGCGTCCGCGCCACAGGGCGACCGCAAGGTTGGCGTCATTTGGCACACGCAAGGCTCAGGCAAAAGCCTGCTGATGGCGTTCTACGCAGGTCAGCTCGTGCGGCGGCCCGAGATGGAAAACCCGACGATCGTCGTGATCACCGATCGCAATGATCTGGATGATCAGCTTTTCGGCACGTTCTCGATGTGCAGCGACCTCATCCGTCAAAAGCCAGTTCAGGCCGATAGCCGCGACGACCTGCGAAAGGCGCTGAGCCGAGCGTCTGGTGGCGTGATCTTCACGACCATACAGAAGTTCTCGCCGGCATCTGGCGAGGCGCAATACCCGCTGCTGTCGCAGCGTCGGAACATAGTAGTCATCGCTGACGAAGCGCATCGGAGCCAATATGGCTTCCGGGCGCGGATCGAGCAGAAGACTGGCGAGATAGCGTATGGCTTTGCCAAGCACCTGCGCGACGCCGTGCCGAACGCATCATTCATCGGCTTCACCGGAACGCCGATCGAGAAGGACGACATCAACACGCCGGCCGTGTTCGGCCATTACATCGATGTCTACGACATCAGCCGGGCCGTCGAAGATGGCGCGACCGTGCCGATCTATTACGAAAGCCGACTTGCCCGCATCGATCTGCCCGAGGCGGAAAAGCCAAAGATCGACGCCGAGATCGAGGAACTGACCGAAGACGAAGCCGCAACCGAACAGGAGCGCATCAAGCGGAAGTGGGCGACAGTCGAGGCTTTGGTTGGCTCAGAGAAGCGCTTGGCGATGGTCGCAGCCGACTTGGTGCGGCACTTCGAAGATCGCGTTGCCGCCATGGATGGCAAGGCCATGGTGGTCTGCATGAGCCGTCGCATTTGCGTGGCGCTTTACAACCAGATCGTAGCGCTGAGACCCGAATGGCATAGCGACGACGACGCAGCCGGCGCGATCAAGATCGTGATGACAGGTTCGGCATCCGACCCGCAGAATTGGCAGCCCCATATTGGGACGAAGGCGCGGCGCGATCTTTTGGCCAAGCGCGCCAAAGACCCGAAAGATCCGCTCAAGCTCGTTATCGTTCGGGATATGTGGCTGACGGGCTTCGATGCGCCCTCGATGCACACGATGTATGTCGACAAGCCGATGAAGGGGCACGGGTTGATGCAGGCAATCGCCCGGGTCAACCGCGTGTTTCGCGACAAGCCCGCCGGCCTCGTCGTCGACTACATCGGAATTGCGCAGAACCTGAAGAACGCGCTTGGCCAATATTCCGGTGCCGACCAGCGCCAATCGGGAATCGATGAGGCGGAAGCGGTCGCCGTGCTGCTTGAGAAATACGAAGTCGTGAAAGCCATGTATCACGGCTTCGACTATGCGAGGGGTTTGGCCGGCACGCCGCATGAACGTCTCGTCGTCCTGGCCGAGGCTATTGAATGGATCCTAGACCTTCAGAACAAGGCTGCAGCACGGGAGAAAAGTGAAGACGGGAAGCGGCGCGAGAACCGCCGCTATCAAGACGCTGTGCTGGCGCTTTCAAAGGCGTTTGCTCTGGCTTCGGCCAGCGATGAAGCGCGCGCTGTCAGGGATGAGGTCGGCTTCTTCCAGACTGTGCGGGCGGCGCTCGTCAAATCAAACGCAAGCTCCGGAAGCAGCGGAGGCGATCGTGAATTCGCTATCCAGCAAATTTTGGATCGCGCAGTTGTTTCTACCGAGATCGTCGACGTTCTCGCGGCCGCAGGCATAACGACTCCGGACATCTCAATTCTGTCGGATGAGTTCCTCGCTGAGGTCCAGCAGCTGGAAAAGAAGAACCTCGCGCTTGAAGCGCTGCGCAAGCTGCTGAATGATGAAATCCGCTCGCGCAGCAAAACGAATGTTGTGGAGACCAAGCGCTTCTCTGAGCGCCTCGAAGCGGCCATTGCTCGCTATCACACCAATGCAATTAGCACCGTCGAGGTGCTGCAAGAGCTGATCGAACTTGCCAAGGAGGTTCGCGCAGCTCGCAATCGTGGCGAGGACGAAGGGCTCTCGCAAGACGAGATCGCATTCTACGACGCGCTTGCCGAGAACCAGAGCGCTGTTGAAGTGATGGGCAACGATGCACTCAAGGTCATCGCACATGAGCTTCTGTTGAGCCTGAAAAGCAGCGCGTCGGTGGATTGGTCACATCGGGAAAACGCACGCGCCAGAATGCGCGTGCTCGTGAAGCGAATTTTGCGACAATATGGCTACCCGCCCGACCTTCAAGACGCTGCGGTACAGACCGTTTTGCGACAAGCGGAAGCGCTTTCTTCGAGCTGGTCGTAGGAAGTCCCACCATATGCAGTTCATTTCTGGATCAACGCTCAGCTGAATGCTTGGATTGGAAGAACGAGAACCGCCGCAGTTTGGTCATGAGACCATTCCAAATTGATCGCCGGCCATAATTAGCGGCCGCGAAGCAAGGACAGACAAACGAGTGGGAGGACGCTTTGACGCAAAAATCTAAGCCAGAAGCATCTGAGACAACCACCTCGGCGACATCGGAAACGAAGGGGCAGGCACCGACCGCGAGCAAAGAAACCGCGCGCGAAGCAGCTATGAGGCTGTCATTGAGCAATCCCAAGATCAAAATCATCGAGCCGTCTGGCAAGGGGTTCGTGATCGTTGGGGCAAAGAGACCCTCATCAGATAAATAACTGTAAGTTCAAATGCTTATTCAAGCGGAATGCATTTGCACGCCCTCACCCCAACCTCACGCAGCCGAAGATGTGACTTTTAGGGAGGGATTTCGGCCATTCGCGCAACGACATAAAGTTTCACAAGTTATTGTTATTGAACTCACTTCTCAGATTCACATAGTCTCCACCTCAGCACGACAAGTGTCCGTGCTTGAAGGATGGAGAACAAGCGAATGCAAAATAAGCCGTATGTGATCCGGGCGAACGGCGTAGAATATTTCTACGCCTATCGTGGCGGCCCACGAGTTAAAGACCCCGACACAGGCGAACCATTGAAGCCCGGTACGTCCGCGTTTGACGCGCGCGTGCGCGAGCTGCAGGCTGATCGCAACACGATCATCGGCCCGCCCGACGAGCCGACCATCAAGGCGCTGATTTCTGAGTTTCGGGCGGACCCACGATACAAGGGGCTCGCTGCCTCGACGCGAGCCATGTATGAGCGCTTTCTAGCCTCGATTGATGACGAGTTCGGTGCAATGCGACTGCGCACCCTCTCCGAGCAGGGAACTCGGGCCACCTTTCTCGACTGGCGCAATGGGATGGCGGAGACGCCGCGCATGGCCGATTATGCTTGGAGCGTAAGCGCTGTTCTCAGGCCACATGCCTGAGCGGCGCGGGCGGCGCATAGAC
>ERZ1645192.115-NODE-115-length-53790-cov-7.483223_pt1 | contig 53790 bp, 61 predicted proteins | sample MGYA00575354_ERZ1645192 | MGnify/ENA primary metagenome ERZ1645192 (study PRJEB40844, sample SAMN11349763) | freshwater sediment metagenome | isolation source: river sediment | host: Sediment | place: India: Faizupur Khadar , New Delhi | collected 2017-02-21 ... | reverse complement strand
GAGCGCAGGCGGTGTCTTTCTTTTGCGAAAGGAAGGAGCCGGAGCGAGACGTAAGCCGCAGCACACGGCGAAAAATTCCAGCGCCGGAAGCAAGAGACGGAAAGCAAAAGCTTAGAATAGATTAAATTGTGGAGGTTTAACTACCGAGGACGTCTTTGATGTCGAAGAGTAGCCGCTCATAATCAATGGGCTTTTCGGCATAGACGGTGATGCCGCTTTTGGCGGCGATGTGCTTATCTACCTCTTCATGTTTTAAGGAGGCGGCGATGATCGGGGTATCCGCAAATTCCGGGATGGCTTTAATATCTTGCGCGACCTTAAAACCGCTTTCATCCGGCAGGACCAGGTCCAATAATACGCAATCCGGTTTTTCCGCTAAAAGTTTCTCCATGCCCTCCTTGGCAGAGTAGGCAACTACCACTTCATAGCCGGCCTTAAGCAATTCTTCTTTGCTTTTCTTGGCGATGTTGTAATCATCATCAATTACCAGTATCTTCTTGGGCATAAATTAAGTATACACTAAAAGTCAACCGATGTGAAGGGGGAGGTTTCCTCCTCGCTAAGCCACCCGGCGCTTAAAGGAATTGCGCCGGTGTACGCTTGTGCGTAAAAACGTCCCCATTTCTTTTTGTTAGAAAAGTGAGGTTTTTACGTCTATTTAAGCAGGGGAAAGAGAGGAGGTAAAGATGTTTAATTTTACGCCGCAGGAAAGAAAAGCAGGTTTGTTCCTGTTGGGCCTGATGCTCTGCGGGATAGTGCTGAGCAATTTAATCAAGGTTAACGGCCGGGTCAGGGCGGTTGTTTATCCGCAGGCCCAGCTTGCCAAATTAAACCTTAATCAGGTGGATTTACGCCGCCTTCAACAAACCCGGTGTTTGCCTGCCGGGTTGGCTCAGCAGTTGCTCTCCTATCGCGATGCGCAGCATGGTTTTACCAGCTGGGAAGAGGTGAGGCAGATTAAAGGGGTCGGGGATAAGCGGCTGGATAAGCTGCAGGGTATATTTCTTATCGAGTGAAAAATCCTTTAGCGTTTTTAACCTTATTTTTTTCCGCCGGCATTATTTGCGCCCATTGCCTGCGGCCGGGTTTTTGGCCGACGGCTCTTTTTAGCGCGGGAGTTTTCATTTTTGCCTGCCTGGTATTTTACCGTAAGCGGCTGTGTTCAGTCCTGATTTTAGGGCTTGCTTTGCTGCTGGGAGGTTTGAGTTTGATTAATTTCCACCAATTGCCGCGGGAGCATCTGCGTAATTTTGTCGATGCCGGCAACGACCTATTTTACCGCGTAAGCGGCTTTGTGCTTATGCCTCCGGTGTTTCAAAACGGATACTACTATTTTGTTTTGCAAGCACAGGCGGTCCAGGCGGGAGGGCTTAAATTTACCTGTTGCGGAAAGCTGCTGATTAGGATGGAATTTGAGGAGTTTTTAAATTACGGCGAGAGGTTAAGCTTGGCCGGGCAGATCAAGCGTCATAAATCCGTGGGGCAGGAGGTTAATTTGATCATGGCGGTTAAAGACGCACGCCAGATTATCCGGGAGGGCGGTTTTGGCGGCGCAAAAATCACCCGGGAAATCTTAAAATTACGTTCGCATCTGGAGAGTATTATCCGCCAGCAGCTTCCCCGCCTACCGGCCGGCATCCTTTGCGCGATGGTCCTGGGCCAGCAGCAAAATGTCCCCTGGGCAGTGAGGAATGCGATGGTGGAATCAGGGACCGTGCACATTCTGGTGGTGAGCGGTTTTAATGTGGGGATCGTGGCGTTTATCGCCAATTTGCTGCTGAAATTCCTGCGTTTGCCCCGGCGATTGAGGGTCATCCTGGTGGGGGTTAATCTGATCATTTATTGCCTGCTTACCGGCGCCAGCAACCCGGTTGTGCGCGCGACCATTATGGGGTTGATCTATCTGGGCGCTTATTTTTTGCGCCGCGATCCGGACATTTTTAATTCGTTGTTTTGCGCCGCGCTATTGATCTTAACGGTAAGACCGGGAGAGATTTTTGATCTGGGTTTTGAACTTTCCTTTGCCAGTGTCCTGGCGATCATCTATTTTTATCCCCGTTTAAAACGCTGGCTGCGGCCGGAACAATACCAAAACAGAATGGTAAAATTTTTTATCGAAGGAGGCCTGGTTTCTTTTGCCGCTTGGCTGGGGACTTGCGGTATCCTGGCCTTTAACTTCCGCATGGTTACGCCGGTTACGGTCTTGGCTAACCTGGTGGTGGTGCCCTTGGCGACCCTGATCACCTTATGCGGTTTTGCTATGCTCTTAGTTGGCTTGGCTTGCCCTGGCCTGGCAGAGATCTTTAGCCTGCCGGCGGCCGCCCTGATTACTATTTTGTTGAATTTAAATACCGTTTTAGCCAGGCTTCCCCTGGCCTGCATCTATTTCTAGCTAAAGTTACCTTTGACAAAAATAGCCGGCTATGGTAAATTGAAAACAACAAAAGTAAACTCTCCTGCGCTTTAATCCTAAAAAGAGCCGCAGCAATTTTAAAAAAGGACCTTTAACCATTAACCATATGAAACGCATAATTTTAAGCTTGCTCCTGATTAGCTTTTTTTTCGCCTCGCCGGCCCATGCCTATTGGATCTGGACCCCTAAAAGCGGGAAATGGGTTAATCCTAAAAACCTGCCTAAAGATAATCCTAAGGAGCAGTTTGCCTTCGCCAAGAGCCTTTTCGATAACAACCAGCTGGATGACGCTAAGCGGGAGTTCCGCAAACTGCTTAAGGCTTACCCCAAATCGGCCGAAGCGGCCGAAAGCCAGTATTACCTGGGGTTAGCGGAAGAAGCCCAGGGGAGATTCTATGAAGCTTACCAGGCTTATCAGCTGGTGATCGATAAATACCCGTTTAGCGAAAGGATCCAGGAAATTATCGAGCGGGAATACAAGATCGCGGAAAAGTTCATGTCCGGAGAAAAGCGCAAAGCGATGGGGGTAGCTTTGCCGGTTGATAATCCGGCGATCGAGATTTTCGGCAAGGTGGTGGAGAATTCTACATACGGGCCGCTGGCTCCTAAGGCCCAGTATAAGCTGGGGTTGGTGTTAAAAGGCCTGATGCGTTATTATGAGGCGGAGGAAGAATTCAATAAAGTAGTATCACGTTACCCGGACAGCGAATGGGCGACGGCCGCTAAATTTCAGATTGCCTCCTGCCGTTCGGCATTATCCAAAGGTTTTGCTTATGACCAGGGCTCAGCCCAAGAGGCTAAAGAGCAGTTCGAGCAGTTTGTTAAAGAGCATCCGGACGCGGTGCTTTCTTTGGATGCGGAAAAAAATATTAATCAGATCAGGGAAAAGGAAGCAGAGGCAAGCTTCAATATCGCGGTATTTTATGAAAAACAAAAAGCTTTTGATTCAGCCAGGATTTATTATAATGATATTATCAGCAATTACGGGCCAAGTCCCTGGGCAATCAAGGCGGCCGAACGCCTGCAGATCATGGAGCAGAAAAATGACAAAAAGAATTAGGCTATCTTTAGCGGCGGTCTGTTTCCTGCTGGCCGGTATTTGCACCGGCTGCGGTTATACCACTCGTTCGATGCTTTATGGGAATTACGCTACGATTTATGTCGCTCCTTTTGTCAATAAGGTGGATGTCTCCGAAGAAACATTCTCGGCGAATAAATACCGGATTTACCGGCCGATGCTGGAGACGGATATTACGAAAAAAGTGATCAACCAGTATCTTTTTGACGGGAATCTCAAACCCGCCAAAGAGGCGGATGCGGACCTGGTGTTAAAAGGGGAATTGGTGGAGTACCGTAAAGACCCTTTAAGTTATACCTCCGATACCGAAAATGTTACGGAATACCGCATCAATATTTATGTCAATTTAAGTCTCTGGGATCCTAAGGAGAACAAGGTAGTGTGGCAGGAGAATAATTTTAACGGTAATTATTCTTACTTTACGGAATTTGCCGATACTGCTAATGTCAGGGTTTCGGAGGCCGCGGCAGTAAATAACGCCGTTGAGGATCTGGCCCGCCGGATCGTTGAGCGCACCGTTGAGCAATGGTAATATGCCGTATCCCGCAGGAAATAAAACCAGCCGTGCTGGCCGTTCTACGGTTTATCTTTTGGCCGGCCAGGATATCGCCGCCAAAGAAGCCCAGCTGAATAAAATAAAGCAGGAATGGCTACCCGCCCACTTGCGGGATTTTAGCCTGGATACCTTATATGGCCACGAGGTAAGTTTAAAAGAGCTCCAGCAGCGAATCAAATCCCTTCCTTTAGAAAATACGAAAAGAATGGTGGTGATCAAAGATGCCCAGCGGCTTAACAGCCAAGCTAAGGCATTTTTATCCTCTTTGGTCAAACACCCGCCGGCTGAACTGATCCTGGTTTTGGATTTCCAGCAGTATGACCAGAAGGATGAGTTTATCCGGGAGATCAGTTTAAAAAGCACGGTTTTACGTTTTAAGGAAACGGCTGAGCCGGACGCTTTTCTGCTCAACCGGCAAATCGAGCTTAAAAAGCCCGATGCTGCCTTAAGGGTCTTAAGCCAGCTGTTGGAAAACGGCGAGCCGGCTGAACGGATTTTAGGCGGTTTGCGTTATGCCTGGGAAAAACAGGATAGCCATAGCGCTGCTTCAAGAAGGAAACTCAAGCTGCTTTTGCATTGCGACCTGGAGATTAAAACCGGAAGGTTAAAGCCTGCTTATGCTTTGGAAAAGCTGGTAATCAGTCTATGCGCTTTTGTTTAAACGGCGCATTAAGCGGGATTTCCTGCGGTTGGCAGTAGCCGGGTGGATGATATTCTTTTTGGCGGCTTTATCCAACTGGGAGAATACTTTGGCGAGGAAGGTTTTAGCTTCCGCGGCGTTCTTCTGGATAACCAGCTCCTGGAATTTCTTCAAAGCTTTTTTCAGCTGGGTTTTGACTTTAAGGTTGCGGGTATGTTTTCTTTTATTGGCCCGGTTGCTTTTTAATGATGTTCTGCGTCTTGGCATGTTTTCTCCCTAAAATATGGTTTGCTCCGCTGGAGCAGGCAAAAACTACGCCTGCTAGCAGGTTGATGAGTTAATATTATTAGCATAATAAATCAACGATGTCAATAAGCAAATATCCTTCTTTTAGCCCGCATTCGCCGGTTGCCCGTTCGGCGGCGATTATCAGTTTAGGCACGCTGGCCTCGCGTGTTTTAGGCTTTATTCGCGATTTAGTAATCGCCAGGATTTTCGGCGTCTATCTATATGCCCAGGCCTTTGTGATCGCTTTTAGGATCCCCAATCTTTTCCGGGATTTAGTCGGCGAAGGGGCGGCTAATGCTGCGGTTGTCCCGGTTTTAAGCGAATACCACCTTAAGCGCTCCCGGGAGGAATTCTGGGAGCTGGCCAACATCCTGCTAAACCTTTTAGCCGTAGTTTTGAGCGTAATTACGATCTGCGGGATCATTTTTTCCCCCCTGATCGTGCGCCTGATCGCTCCCGGTTTTATCGCCTCACCCCAGAAGCTGGCGGCTACCATTGAACTCAACCGGATTTTGTTCCCTTTTATCCTATTGATCGGCTTGGCGGCTTTTGCCACTGCCGTGCTTAACACCCTGAAGAGTTTTGCCGTAGCGGCATTTGCCCCCTGCCTGTTAAACGTGGCGATTATTGTTTGCGCCATGCTTCTGGGGGAAGGGACACTGGGTTTGGCCAGCGGGGTATTGCTGGGCGGACTGCTGCAGCTTTTAGTGCAGGTGCCGGTTCTTTACAAAAAAGGGTTTTGCCCTAAGCTAAAACTTGCCTTTTCCCACCCCGGGGTAGCGCAAGTGAAAAAGCTGATGCTGCCGCGGCTGGCCAGCTCCGGAATTTATCAATTGAACAATTTTGCGGATTCGATCTTTGGCTCTTTTGCCGGCATTGTCGGGGAAGGCGGGGTAGCGGTGCTTTATTTTGCCTACCGGTTGATCCAGTTTCCGATCGGAATTTTCAGTAATGCGATCTCCCAGGCAGTTTTGCCGACATTATCCCGGCAGGTATTTGAAGAAAACCGCGATAATCTGAAAAATACTTTGGGCTGGGGTTTGCGTTTGGTTATTTTCGCGCTGCTTCCGGTTACGGCCGTATTCATGATTTTAGCCGGGCCGCTGGTAGAGGCAGTTTTTGGCGGCGGGAAATTCGATGCCTACTCAAGCCGGCTTACCAGCCAGGTTTTGTTTTATTACAGCATCGGTTTGGTCGCTTACGGTGGGATTAAAATATTGCAATCATGTTTTTTCGCCCTCAAGGATACGGCCACGCCGACCAAGGTTTCCGGGGCGGCGTTGTTGAGCAACGTTGTTTTAAACAGCATACTGATGTTCCCGCTTAAGATCGCCGGCCTGGCCCTGGCCTCTTCGATCTCCGGGATGGTTTCATTTTTTATCTTATTTATGATATTGCATAAGCGCCTGGGCGGGCTTCAAGAGCAGAAAATCCTGCCGGCGTCCTTAAGAATCCTCTGGGCGGCCCTGGGGATGGCCGGGGTGTGTTGGCTGGTGAATCAGGCGATGAATGTTTGGTGGGCGTTGTTTGGTGCCTGCCTCTCTTACCTGATGTTCTGCTGGATTTTTAAGGTGGCTGAGCTTAAAGAGCTTTTAGATTGGCTGATCTTGCCGCGGCGGGCGGTTTTTGGCCGGGGGGTTTAAGTGCAGGAAGCGGTATCGTTAAAACAAAAAGCTGTTTTGGCTCCGGATGCGCCCGGGGTTTATTTAATGCGGGACCGCGCTTCAAGAGTGATTTATGTCGGCAAGGCCAGATCTTTAAAAAAACGTCTGCTGCATTATTTCCGGCCGGGGCTGGATAATAAAACCCAAGCCTTGATGGAGAAGGTAGCGCAAATTGAATACCGCCTTGCCTCCAGCGAAACGCTGGCCCTGCTGCTTGAATATAAACTGATCCATGAGTTTAATCCCCACTATAATATTTTGCTTAAAGACGATAAAAGTTTTCCCTGGGTGAGGATTTCCGGCGAGGATTTTCCTTGCTTTGAGATCGTGCGGAAAAAAACCGACACCGCCTCCCGGTATTTAGGCCCTTATACCAGCGCCAAGCTTTTACAAAACGCTTTAAAGATCATCCGCCGCGAATTTACTTTCCGCTCCTGTTCGGTTTTGCCTAAACGCGCCTGCGTTTACTCCCGGATCCGCTTGTGTCCGGCGCCCTGTGTCGGCCAGATCACGGTTGCATCCTACCGGGGGTTGGTCGAGAATATTATTCTGATCCTGGAAGGAAAAACCGACTTGCTGATTAGCAAGCTCACCGCTTTAATGCAGGAAAAAGCCCGCCTTAAGGATTTCGAGGCGGCCGCCAGAATCCGTGATCAGCTTGCGGTTCTAGCCGCGCTCTGGGCCAGCCAGCCAGCCGATGGCTTAAAAAACGAATTAGTTTCTTTGCAGCAGAGCTTAAAGCTAAAAAACCTGCCGGTAAGAATCGAGGGTTTCGACCTTTCTAATCTCTACGGAACGCTGGCCGTAGGCTCGCTGGTGAGTTTTTACCGGGGCCAGCCCGATAAAAGCAACTATCGGCGTTTCAAGATCAAAAGTTTTTCGGGGATCGATGATTACAAAATGCTGGCAGAGGTAATTCATCGGCGTTATGTCCGGTTATTGCAAGAAGCCAAACCCCTGCCGGACCTGTTGTTGATTGACGGGGGCAAGGGGCATATTCTGACTGCCGCCAGGCAGCTGGATAGCTTGGGAATTAAAATTCCTCTGGTGAGCATCGCGAAAGAAAAAGAGAATATTTATCAGGTTGGGCTAGATAGCCGGCTTAGCCGGCCCAAGCTGGGCCCAGGGGCTTTAAATTTAATCCGCCGCATCCGCGATGAAGCGCACCGGTTCGCTGTTGTTTATCACCGCCTGCTGCGTAAAAAGGCACTGTTTAGCCGATGAAAAAACGGCCAATTAAAATAAAAAACCAGAAGCATTTTGCATCGACCGGGCAGTTTTTGCCGGCCGGTTTTGCCTTGCAAGTTTACCGCACGGTTTTAAAAATTCCGTTGGGCCAGGTGCGCAGTTATGGCTGGGTGGCAAAAAAGTGCCAACGTCCCGGCGCGGCAAGAGCGGTGGGGCAAATTTTAAAACGTAATCCCTATCCGCTGATTATTCCTTGCCACCGGGTGATTAAAAGCGACCAAAGCCCTGGCGGGTATAACCTGGGCCGGCGGCAAAAAAAGTCTTTGTTGTCCCTAGAGAAAGAATTGGCGAAATGCTTGCTTTCCAAAAAATAAGAACTTTGCTTTTTTATTGTAGCCTGCTTATTTTTTTTGTCGGGCTGCCATTTATCCTGGCTTACGCTTTAGGGTACAAATTTAATTCCCGCAGTTTTAAATTTGTTAAAACCGGCCTGATTTTTGTGAAAACCCAGCCCCCCGGCGCCCAAATTTTTCTTAACGGCCGGCTGCTTGCGGAAAAAAGCCCCGCTAGCATCCAAGAGCTGCTGCCCGGCGCTTACCAGATCAGCCTGAAATTAGAGCGGCATTATCCCTGGAAGGGGCAGGTGGAGGTCGAGGCAGGCAAGGCTACGCCGATTGACAAAGTCATACTTTTTGCGCGGCAACCGAATTTGGGCCTTTTGAGCCAGGCGGAATTTTCTACCTTCCGCGTCGATCCAGAAAGAAAAATGGTCTATTATCTGGATGGGAAAAAAAGAATCGTGTATCGTTCTAACCTTGATGCCGGTAACTTTGAAGACATTGCTTCCCTGCCGGATAAGTTCGAGCAGATCTTGGGCTGGGAGGTTTCCCCGGACCGGGCCAAATTGTTTATTTTTAACCATCGCCAGATTCAGGTAGTTTATTTTGATACGCAAAATGATTATGATTATCCGGCGGTTCCGGTATTCATCGATTACCCGCAGGCAAAAGTTTTAAATGTCTTTTGGCATTCTAACAGCTATCATTTGGTGGTGGTGACCGATAAGAATGTGCAGGTGGCAGAATGCCGCCCGCAGGCAGTGCCGGTGAATCTGGTGGATTTAAACCGGCCGGGCAAGGACGCGGTTTATGATCCTAAAACGGATACGCTTTATTTTAGCGATTTTCAAAAAAGCCCGTCAGGCAATTGGCAGAATAGCCTTTATAAATTGGAGTTAAGCGCTAACCCCGATTTGCTCGAGAGGTTAATTGCCCAGCCTTTTGCCCAGGGTAAATCTTTGCTTAGGGAGGAGAGGGTTGAATAAACCGCGTGGCTTAAAGCGCATGCTGGAAATTATCCCTGGAGGCTTGTCTTGGGGGATAATCGCGTTTTTAATCCTGTTGGCCTTTTTACGGCCGGTCGCCTGCGCGATAATCATTATTGCTTTTGATTTTTATTGGATTATCCGCACGTTATATTTAACTACTCTCCTGGTTATGGCCCACCAGCGGCTTTTTGGGCAAAAGCACGAGAATTGGTTAGAGCGCTGTCGGGGGCTGCCCGCGGGTTTGGGTTTTAAACAGCTGTATCAAATTGTAATTTTCCCGGTTTACAATGAAGGGCTGGAGGTCTTAAGGCCGTCACTGGAAGCCCTGGCAGCCACCCACTATCCTCCGGAGCAAATCATCCTGGTCATGGCCTTTGAAGAAAGAGGCGCTTGGTCCCACCAAAATGCCGCTCTCCTAGAGCATGAGTTTGGCGGCAAGTTCGGCGCTTATTTATCGACTTTTCATCCGGATGGCCTGCCGCAAGAGTGCCGCACTAAAGGAGCCAACGCTACCTGGGCAGCCAAAGCGGCGAAAAAATATTTGGATGAACGCTCGATCGCGTATGAACAGGCGCTGGTTTCCTGCTTCGACGCGGATACCTGCGTGGATCAAGAATATTTCGGCTGTTTAAGCTATCACTTCCTGACTTCCGATAAAAAACACCGGGCCAGCTATCAACCGATGCCGGTCTACAACAATAATATCTGGCAGGCGCCGTTTTTTGCGCGCTTGGTCGAGATCAGCAGCACCTTCTGCCAGATGATCGAAAGCATGCGCCTGGAAAAATTTGTTACCTTCTCCAGCCACAGTATGAGTTTTAAGACCCTGGTGGAAATCGATTATTGGCCCCGCGACATGATTTCGGATGATTCGGTGATCTATTGGAAAAGCTATTTGCATTATAACGGCGATTACCGGGTGGTTCCTTTATACGTTACGGTCTCCCTGGATGTAGCGTATTCCAGCAATATCTGGCGCACGATCAGTGTGCAGTACCGGCAGAAAAGAAGGTGGGCCTGGGGGGTAGAAAATTTTCCTTTTGTGGTTGAAGGTTTTCTGCGTAACAAAAAAATCGCGTTAGGCCATAAGCTGCGCCGTTCATTCCATCTTCTGGAAAGCCACGTGACCTGGGCGGTCTGGGCGGTCATTTTGGTTGTAATCGGCCCGCTGCCGGTTATTTTAGGGGGGAAATTTTTCAGCCAGACCGCGATCGCTTACAATTTGCCTAAGATCACCGGGTTACTATTTAAATTTACCCTGTTGACCAGCTTGACCTGGATCTTTTTGAGCTGGACAATTCTGCCCCCCCGGCCTAAAGAAGTGAGCCGGTGGAAATACCTCGCCTTGATCGGAGAATGGGTGTTTGTGCCCCTGATTATACTGGTCATCGGTTCAACCCCGGCGCTGGATGCGCAAACCCGCTTGATGCTGGGCCGGTATATGGAATTTAATGCTACATTAAAAGGGAATAAGATGTTATAATAAAAAATATTTGTCAGTGCGGAGGGCAGGCAATGGATATCAAAAAACTGATACAGGAGATGGTGGTCAGGGATGCTTCGGACCTTTTTTTTCGGGCCGGAGGAACCCCGCGTTTGCGCATTGACGGCAAGGTTGTCCCGATGGACACCAGGGTCTTGAGTGTTGAGGATGTCATTTTTGCTACTGAGCAGCTGGCCAACACTAAGCAATGCGAGGCCTTTCGGAACAAGCTGGATGTGGATTTTGCTGTTTATCTGCCGGAATTCAACCGGCGTTTCAGGGTCAGTATTTTTACGCAAAGGAACTGGCCCTCGATCGTTATCCGTAATGTGCGCAACAGCATCGCGTCTTTTGAAGAATTAAATCTCCCCGGCGAGATCTTAAGGAAGCTTTCGCTGGAGACCCGGGGGCTGGTGCTTTTAACCGGGACAATGGGCAGCGGGAAATCCACGACCATCGCCAGCATGGTGGAATACATCAATAATAACGCCAAAAAACATATCTTGACGGTCGAAGAGCCGATCGAGTTTACCTTCGAGGACAAGCAGTCGATCGTCAACCAGCGGGAGCTAGGGCTGGATGTCGCAACCTATGCCAATGCCTTGCGGGCTTTTACCCTGCAAAGCCCTGATGTGATGTTTATCGGCAATATCCGGGACTACGATACGGTTTCCGCAGCGATGTCGGCCGCCGAAACCGGGGTGCTGGTTTTAAGCACCCTGCATACGATCAATGCCTCGCAAACCGTAGAAAGGCTGATCAATCTTTTTCCCCCCCACCAGCATCAGGAGGTTAAAAATCAGCTGGCTAATTTATTAAAAGGAGTGATCTCATTGCGCCTGGTGCCGGCTAAGCATGGCAATGGCAGGGTCCCGGCCTATGAAGTCATGTTGTTAACTTCGACGATCAGCCGCTTGATCCGGGAGGGCAAGGTTTGGGAGATCCCCCAATTTATAGAGGAGGGTGGAGTGTTTGGCATGCGCTCGTTTAACCAGTCTTTGGTCAAATTAGTGCAGGAGGAGAAGATCAGTTTGGAGGATGCCTCGGCAGCCGCCGATAACCGCGAAGAATTTATGCTGGCTTACCGGGGAATTAAAAAAACCTAATATATTCTATTCAGGGGGGAACATGATCGAAGAGATTAAGGCGCAGCTGGAAGCGATTGGTGTCAAAGTTAATAACCTAAGAGGTTATCTTTGACGTTGCCCGCAAAAAAGAAAAAATCGACGCGTTAAACGTCCAAATGTCCCGGGAGGGTTTCTGGGATAATTCCGAAGCCTCGACTAAAATCGTTAAAGAGCTCAAAAACTTAAAAGCCACGGTTGAGCCCTGGGAGCTGGCGCACCAGAAATATCAGGAGGCGCTGGAGTTTACCGGCTTGATCAGCCAGGAGGAGCAGTCCCTGCTTTTAGATTTAAAGCGCAATGTAGATGGCTTGACCCAGATTATCGATCAGCTTGAGTTTCAGGTTCTCTTAGGCGGCCCCCTGGATAAAAACAGCGCGATTCTCAGTATTAATTCCGGCGCCGGAGGCACAGAGTCTTGCGACTGGGCAGGAATGCTGCTGAGAATGTACAGCCGTTTTGCTCAAGCCCGCGGCTGGAGCGTAAAAACCATTGATCTATTGGAGGGGGAAGAGGCGGGTTTTAAAAATGTGACCCTGTTGATCGAAGGCGCGTATGCCTACGGTTATTTAAAAGCCGAACGGGGGGTGCACCGGTTGGTGCGCATCTCTCCTTTTGATGCCAATAAGCGCCGGCATACCTCTTTTGCTTCGGTGGATGTCATTCCGGAGATCGAAGAGGATCTAGACGTTAAAATTGAAGAGAGTGATTTAAAAATAGATGTTTACCGCTCCAAGGGCGCAGGCGGCCAGAGCGTGAATACTACGGATTCGGCGGTCAGGATTACGCATTTGCCGACCGGGATCATCGCCCAATGCCAGAATGAGCGCTCCCAATATCAAAATAAACAAACGGCTTTAAAGATCCTCAAGGCCCGCCTTTATGAGGCGCAGGCCGCGCAAAAGGAAGAGGAATTAAAGAAACAGGATGCGGATAAAAAAAGGATAGAGTGGGGCAGCCAGATCCGTTCTTATGTTTTGCACCCCTATAACCTGGTTAAGGACCATCGTACGGAGTTCGAGACCGGCGACAGCCAGAAGGTTTTAGACGGCGGCCTGGACCAATTTATCGAGGCCTATTTAAAATTCAGCGCGCAAAAATAAAGGCAAGCCATGTTACGGTTGATCAAAAAAACCATTCTTCACAACAAGCAGGGGTTGATCAATAAAAGATTCCCCGGGTTGAATATTTCTTTGCATTCCGAGATGCCCAGCCCTTCGATGAACAAGATGGTTGAAGTGGCAAGCCTGGTGCGCCTGGTTAATGCCTGGGAAAGTAAAACTGCCGCCTTGACCGATACCGAGCTGGCCGCCAAGACCCAGATTTTTAGGGAGTATTTAAGAGAGAAAACCGCGGCGATCGACCCGCAGATCCAGGAATTGCAGCAGGCGATGCTGGAAGTGGCGATGCCGGAAGAAAAGGAAAAATTAAAAGAAAAATTAAAACTTACCCGTAACCGGATTTTCGAACAGATCCTGCCGGAGGCCTTTGCGGTAGTGCGGGAGGCATCCCGCCGGACAATCGGCTTGAGGCATTTTGACGTGCAGATCGCCGGCGGGGTCATCCTGCATGAAGGGCGGATCGCCGAGATGTCTACCGGGGAAGGCAAAACCCTGGTGGCGACCCTGGCGGCCTATCTTAATGCTTTGCTGGGCAAGGGTGTGCATGTGGTGACGGTCAACGATTATTTGGCCCGCCGCGACCGGGAATGGATGGGGCCGATCTATGAATTTTTAGGTTTGACCGTCGGCACGATCCAGCACAATATGTCGGATGCCCAGCGTAAAGCCGCTTATGCCTGCGACATTACTTACGGCACGAACAATGAATTCGGCTTTGATTACCTGCGCGACAATATGAAATATTCCACTCAGGATCTGGTGCAGCGGCCATTTTTTTACGCGATCGTCGATGAAGTTGACTCAATCTTAATCGATGAGGCCCGGACCCCGTTGATTATCTCGGGGCCGGCAGAAGAATCCACGGAGAAATATTATACCGCCAAGAAGATCGTCGACCAGCTAAGCGGCCGGAGGGTGACTGAACGGGATGAAATCGACGCCAAGTATAAAGGGATTGACCTGGGTAAGGGTTTTGATTACGTAGCGGACGAGAAAGCCCAAACCGTGGCTTTGACCGAAGAGGGGGAGGTCAAGGCCTCCCGGCTTTGGGGGGTGGATACCCTGCACGCCTTAGAAACGATCGATTACCGGCATCATACGATCCAGGCTTTGCGGGCCAAAGAGTTTTTCCAGCGGGACGTGGATTATGTGATTAAGGATGGCGGAGTGATTATCGTTGATGAATTTACCGGGAGGCTGATGCCCGGCCGGCGCTGGTCTGACGGCCTGCACCAGGCGGTCGAATCCAAAGAAGGCTTAAAGATCGAAAGGGAGAACCAGACCCTGGCGACCATAACCTTCCAAAATTATTTCCGGATGTATGAAAAGTTAGCCGGGATGACGGGGACAGCCTTTACGGAGTCCAATGAATTTAAAAGCATTTATCAGCTGGATGTCGTAGTGTTGCCGACCAACCGGCCGCTGGTGCGTAAAAATTATCCGGACCGGATTTATAAAACGGAAGAAGAGAAATTTGCTGCGGTGGTCGAAGAGATCGCTCAATTAAACCGGGCCGGTAAGCCCGTCTTGGTCGGCACGATCACCATCGATAAATCCGAGAAGCTCTCTGGGCTATTGACCCGGCGGGGGATCAAGCACCAGGTGTTAAACGCCAAATACCATGAAATGGAGGCCCAGATTATCGCCCAGGCCGGCAGTTTTCAGGGGGTGACGATTGCTACGAATATGGCCGGCCGCGGTACGGATATCCTCTTAGGCGGCAACCCCGATTTTATCGCCAAAAATGTAGCTAAGCAGAAACTTGATCCGCAGGATGCGGGTTATGAAACGGAATATAAAAAGATCTACAGTCACTATAAAACGCTTTGTAATCAAGAGCATGATAAGGTTGTGGCGCTGGGAGGCCTGCATGTTTTAGGCACCGAACGCCATGAAGCGCGCCGGATCGATAATCAGCTGCGCGGCCGGTCGGGGCGCCAGGGGGACCCGGGCAGCTCCCGGTTTTATGTGGCTTTGAATGATGATTTGATGCGGCTGTTTGGCTCCGACCGGATTATCGGGTTGATGGAAAAATTAGGTTTAGAAGAAGGGCAGGTGATCGAACATCCCTGGGTCAGCGGTTCGATCGAGATCGCGCAGCGCCGGGTCGAACAGCATAATTTTGAGATCCGTAAACAGCTCCTGGAATACGATAATGTCATGAACAAGCAAAGAGAGATTATCTACGGCCAGCGCCGCCAGATCCTGGAAGGTTTTTCTTTGCAGGAGAACATCCGGGAAATAATTTTAAGACTGGCGCAGGATTATCTTAAGGCCTACAAGCCGCAGGCTGCCGGAGAATTGGACAGCGCAGGTTTGGTCAGTTTTGTGAATTTGAACTTTGGATTGCAATTGTCTCCTGCCATGCTGGAGGGAGCAAGTGAACAGGAGGCAGAGGACAAGCTGACCGAGCAGCTTCTGGCGGTTTATGCAAATAAAGAGCAGTTGATCGGACCGGAACTGTTGCGTAATTTAGAACGGATGGTTTTTCTGCAAATTATCGACAGCAAATGGAAGGACCATCTTTATGCCATGGATAGTTTGCGTGAAGGCATCGGGCTTAGGGCTTACGGGCAGCGGGATCCTTTGATCGAATATAAACGTGAGGCCTTCGGGATGTTTAGCCAGATGATCAGCGCCATCGAAGAGGATGCGGTGCAGACGGTTTATAAACTGGAGGCGGTAGCGCCCAAGAGTTTCCGGGGGGTTTTTAGCTCCGTGCCCAAAGAATTAAGCCATGAGGAATTGTCCCAATTTACGGATGCTGGACAAGCTCAAAGCCCCGAGCAGTCTTCCCGGCCCGCCGCCCCGCAGGCGGCTAAGCCCATTGAGTCTGGCCATCCTAAGGTAGGCCGTAATGATCCTTGCCCCTGCGGCTCAGGTAAAAAATATAAAAAGTGTTGCGGAGAATGATCAACATCAGCTTGGCAATCTTAACGGCAGTGCTCTTTTCCCTGGCATTTTCCAGTTTTGATCTTGGTTGGCTGGCCTGGTTTGCTTTGCTTCCTTTATATATCAGCCTGGAAAACAAATCCCTGCGTTTTAGTTTGGCGCTGGCATTCTTCGCCGGCCTGGTTTTCTGGAGTCTGACGATCTATTGGCTGGTCTACGTTACTTTTCTGGGGCAGATTATTTTAATTTTTTATCTGGCGCTTTATTTTGGGTTATTTGGGGCAGCGGTTTATCTTTCCCGGTTCCTTCCGGCGCTGGGCAGATTATTATTTCTGCCGGCGACCTGGGTTTTATTGGAATACATCCGCAGTTATCTGTTTACCGGTCTGCCTTGGGCCCTAGCCGGCCTTTCCCAGTACCACTACTTAGCGGTTATTCAGTGCGCTGATATTACGGGGGCCTGGGGGGTGAGTTTTCTTGTGGTGTGGGTTAACACCGGGCTTTATTTGCTTTGGCGCAAAGGTTTGCGCCAAAAGATTTTATGGTTTTGGGCAGCGCTGCCATTAATTGCCTTAAGCTATGGGCTGATAAAGTTACCTGTTTATTCCGCGCCAGGAAACAGGCAGGATAAGGTAAAAATTTCCGTTGTCCAGGGGAACATCCCCCAAGAGCTAAAATGGGACAGCCGGGCGCTGGCCTTTATTCAGAATCGTTATCAGCAGTTGACCCTGGCCGCCGGCCTAGATAAACCCCAACTGATTATTTGGCCGGAAGCGGCGGTTCCCGGTCTGTGGGGCAGGGATGAAGATGAGTTTGCACCGTCGTTTGAATTAGCCGGGCAGCTTAAAGTGAGTCTTTTGGTGGGAGCGGTCTCTTTGCTTGAAGAAGATTATTTTAATAGCGCCGTATTAATCGGTCCCCGCGGCCAGGCTACGGGTATTTACCATAAACTCCATTTAGTGCCGTTCGGGGAATATGTCCCGCTTAAAAAGATCCTGCCCTTTTTGGGGACGATTGCTCCGATCGGAGATATTACCCCGGGAAAAGAATACACTATTTTTAAACTTCACCCGGCCGTAGCGGATCGGCCGGTGCGCGCCGCTGCGCAGGCGGCAACCTTTGGGGTCCTGATTTGTTTTGAGGATCTTTTCCCGGAGTTGTCGCGCGCATTTGTGCAAAGGGGAGCAGGTTTTCTGGTTAATATTACCAATGATGCCTGGTATAAAAAAAGCAGCGCTGCTTTTCAGCATCTTGCCGCTTCAGTCTTGCGGGCGGTAGAGAACCGGGTCTATCTGGTGCGTTGCGCCAATACCGGGGTCAGCGGATTTATCGATCCGGCCGGCCGGGTTTTAAATCCGGTGCAGAGTTCCCGGGGAGAAAAAATTTTTATTGCCGGGCACCGTGCGCAAGATATTTATTTAAGCCCGGCTACCCACACTATTTATAACCGTTACGGGGACTTTTTTATTTTACTCTGTCTTTTGTGGGAAGCTGCTGCCGCCGTAATTTTCTTCAGGATGAAGCCATGACGAAAAGGGCGTTGATAGCTTTCTTACTGCTGATTTGTGTGTACGTGTTCCTGGGGGTCAGTTCTTTAGACCGGCAGTATTTTGTCTGTCCGATTGAATACAAAAATGACTTGGTGGTCCGCCACGATCAGCGGGGTAGCGGCTGGTTTGCGGCTAACCGCAGCGGCAGCCGGGTCCACAAGGGGCTTGATCTTTTGGCCAGTGTAGGCACTCCTGTTTACGCCGCTAAAAGCGGCCAGGTAGTCGGCGCCGCTCAAAATTCGGGGATGGGTAAATACGTGATTATTCGCCACCGCGACGCGATGGTCACAATCTACGGGCATCTTTCTAAAATTGCCGTGCGCCGGGGCCAGCGGGTGCGCCAGGGGCAGGTTATCGGAAGCGTCGGCAAGACCGGCAACGCCGCCGCCCACAATATGCTCCCGCATTTGCATTTTGAGATTAGAAAATCTGGCGTGCCGGTTGACCCGCTGGAATATATTTAGACTTCCTGGGGTTCCATGTGCACGATGACGTCGGTAATTCCGGGGATCTGTGATTTGATCGCTTCTTCGATCCGGTAGCAGATTTGGTGAGCATGATCGATGTGCATGCTGCGGTTCACTTGGACATGTAAATCGATGTGAATGTCATCTACCCGGCCGCGGCTGCGGATCTTATGGCAGGCCTTGACCCCCTCGATTTTTAAAACGATATCCCTCACTTGTTGATCATCCAGAAAAACCGCCGTATCGCAAAGGACATCGGAACTTTCTTTAGCGATTTTAAAGCCGGCATACCCGATAAAGACAGCGATGAGCATAGTAACTACCGGGTCGATCAAGGGGAAGCCCAGCCGGGTCGCCAGCAAAGAAACAATTACCGAGGCCGAGGTAAAAATATCTGCGCGGGTATGGAGCGAATCCGATAACAATATGTCGCTTTTTAATTGCCTGCCCTTTTCCTGCTCATAACGCATCACTCCGATATTTACTGCCATTGTAGCGAGCATAATGATAAAGCTGCCGGCGTTAGTTTCAAAGGCGATCGGGGTAAAAAAGCGTTGCCAGCCTGTTTTAAAGAGGTTGAAGGCGACCACAAAAAGCATTCCGGCGATCCCCAGCGAGAACAAGGTTTCGTATTTTTTGTGGCCGTAAGGATGGTTTTTGTCCACGGGTTGGCAGGCAAAATGTATCCCCAGCAGCCCGACCAGATTGGAAGTGCCGTCGCTTAAAGAGTGAAAACCATCGGCCGCCATGCTAAAGCATTGGGTAGCCAAACCATAGAGGATTTTGGCCAGGGCCACCGCCCAGTTTAAGCCCAGGATGACCAGCAGGATTTTTCCGATCTGACGGTAGTGGTTTTTTATATCGTGGTTCATGAAAATATTGTATAATAACCGCCAGCCTTTGCAAACATTAATTCTACCCCGGGCAGCTAAAACAATAAGCCAGGATTGATTAAAAGTTAGTTAGATGATAGAATGTGGGCATGTTTAAAACTAAGTTACTAATTTGGGGGTTGATTCTAGGCCTGGCAGGTTGTGCCACAGCGCCCCGGCCCGATTTAAGCGGACTTAACAGCTATCCGCAGCTGGAGCCTTTTAAAAAAGGGGAGCGGGTTTTGATCCTGGCCCCGCATCCGGATGATGAAGCGATCGCCTGCGCCGGGGTGATCCAGCGAGCGCTTAAAAGCGGCGCGCAGGTCCGGGTGGTATTTCTGACCAACGGCGACCATAATGAATTTGCCTTCATCGTTTATGAAAAACGGCTTACCATCCGCCAGGGGGAATTTATCCATCTGGGCGAAGTCCGCCGGCAGGAATCGATCCGGGCGATGAAGTTCCTGGGGGTTGCGGAAAAAGAGTTGATTTTTCTGGGGTATCCGGACTTCGGGACCTTTGAAATTTTTGCCAAATACTGGAATTGCGCTAGGCCTTTTAGGGATCTTCTGACCCGGATCTCCAGCGTCCCTTACAAAGAGAATCCTTCTTACGGCGCGCAATACTGCGGGGAGAATATTTTAAAGGATTTAACCCAGCAAATCGCCGCTTACCGTCCGGATAAGATATTTGTTTCACATCCTGCGGATGTCAATGTCGACCATAAAACACTCTACCTGTTTTTACAGATAGCCTTAAGTGATCTTAAGGACAAGATCCCCGCGCCTAAGGTTTATCCGTATCTGGTGCATTGTGTCGGTTGGCCTAAGCCGCGGCACTACCACCCGGAGTTGCCGCTCCTGCCGCCGGAGAAGTTCGCCGGTTCCCAGTTAAACTGGCAGCGTTATGATTTAACTCCCGAGGAGTTAGCCCGCAAGCACCATTCGATTTTCTTCTACCGCAGCCAGACTAATTCCAGCGCTTTTTACCTTTTGGCTTTTGCCAGGAGGAATGAGCTTTTCAGTGATTTTCCGGAATTGCAGTTGAAGCCTCAATTTCCAACGCCGGGCCAAGAGATCGTTTATTCCGATCCTTCGGAGATGTTCGAAGAAATCGAAAGATTAGTCGAGCCGCAGGCAAATGAAGAGATCGAAGATAAAGGAAAAGTAAGCTATGCCGTAGAGGGCGAAAATTTTATTGTCCGGCTGGATAAACCTAAAAAGCTCAGCAGCCGCTTTGGAGTTTTACTTTATATCTTTGGCTATAAGCACAATATCCCTTTTGCGCAAATGCCTAAGATCCGCATCATTACCATGGGCCGCCGGATTAAGGTCTTTGATGCCAAAAGCCGGATTATCGATCATCGGGTAACGGTAGATTTCGGCTCTAAGGCATTGATTGTAAAAATACCGCTCAAATTATTGGCCAGCCCGGATTACCTGTTGGTGGCGCTTAAGGCTTATCATGGACATTTACCGATTGACGCGGCGTCTTTCCGCAAAGTAGTGATCGTTAAGGAGGAGCAAGAACATGCCGGATCTGGAAATCGTTAAAATCGATAAACCGCTGGATTTAAATTTCATTTTAGGGCAGAGCCATTTTATTAAAACGGTCGAAGACCTGCAGGAGGCTTTAGTGAATAGCGTGCCGGGAATTAAATTCGGCTTGGCTTTTGCCGAGGCCTCGGGGGCCTGCAAGATCAGGTGCGCGGGCAATGAGACAAGCCTGGTGGAGCTGGCAGCAAAAAATATGCTGGCTTTGGGGGCCGGGCACAGTTTCATCGTTTTTATAAAAGAGGCGTATCCGATCAACGTTTTGAATGCGATTAAAAGCATCCCGGAGGTGTGCACGATTTATTGCGCAACGGCCAATCCTGCGGAAGTATTGATCGTGCAAGGCTCCAGCGGCCGCGGGATCATCGGGGTAATCGACGGGGCCTCCCCGCAAGGGGTGGAAGGCCCGGCTGATGTTGTCTGGCGCAAGGATTTATTACGCAAGATCGGTTATAAGTTTTAATGAATATGGAACTTAAAAAAATCCGAAAATTTTTTACCCGTTTAGCGGCCTGGATCGGCATTAATATCTGCGCCGGGTTAGTGCGGGTTATCCCTCCTAAACACCTTTATTCTTTTGCCGGATGGATCGCCAAGCTGGCTTATATTTTTGCCCGCAAACAAAAAGCCATTGCCTTAGAAAGCTTGACGATTGCTTTGGGGAAAGAAAAATCATCCGCGGAATTAGAAAAAATCGCCCAGGAATGTTTTATTTATATGGCTAAAGGCGCGGTGGAGTTGATGTTCCTCTTTGATAAGCCCCGCGAGCTTAAAGCCAAGGTAGAGATGGAAGGCAGGGAGAACCTGGAGGCTGCCCTGGCGCGTAAGCGGGGGGTGATCTTAGTCAGCGCGCACTTCGGGAATTTTCCGCTGCTCTTGGGGGCCTTAAGCGTCAACGGTTATAAGGCGGGCGGGATTATGAAGCCGATGCATGATGCTCGGATGGAGAGAATATTTTTGAAAAAACGGGATAAATTCGGGGTTAAAACTATTTACAGCCAGCCGCGTGATGCCTGCGTAAACTCGACCATCAGCGCTTTGCGTAATAACGAAATCATTTTTATCCCGATCGACCAGAATTTTGGCACCGGAGGGGTGTTTGTGGATTTTTTCGGGAAGAAAGCCGCCACCGCTACCGGACCGATAGTTTTTGCTCAAAGGACAAAAGCCGCGCTCATCCCGTGTTTTATAATCCGGCAACCCGATGACCGCCACAAGATTGTGTTCGAGCGGGAGATTACGCTGGAGGGTGCAGCTGATGCTTCCGGGGTGATTCAGGCCAATATCCAGAAATTGACCAACATCATTGAGGCTTATATCCGCAAATATCCGGCGGAATGGGGTTGGATCCACCGCCGTTGGAAGAGTAAGCCGCCGGCCTAAGAGGCCAAACATTAAACGCGCTTTCAATCTTTAAGCCAGGGAGGTTGTTATGGAAGAAACCAAGAAATGCAGTTGTGCGCAGTCCGGCTGCGGAGCCTGGAAGAAAACTTTAACCAGGCTGTTTAAAGTAATTCTGGGGTTGGGTTTTTTGATTTTTGGCGGAGCGGCAGTGATTAAATTCTGGCCGCAGCTGTTAGCTATGATCCAGGGCGGCCTGGGCTTGCTGCTGATCATGGCGGGGATCATTATTCTAGCCCTCGCCAAAGAATAGGCTAGTAACCGCCAAGGCGTTTGCTTTAAGCCAGGTCCCAGGGTGCACGCCTTTTTACCCCGCTATTTCTTTTGCTATTATTCGGTTTTCATATATAATAATTGAATTAATCAGCGAACATTTTTAAAAGATAGACAAGAGGAGAACGAGCATGGAAACAATTTTAAAAAAAGAATTAATCCTTGACCGCAAGCTTAACCGGCTGCTGGGGGTAACCGCTTTTATTATTTTCACTGCCTTATCGGCTTTCGTGCGTATCCCGCTTGGCTTTACTCCCGTGCCGCTTACCCTGCAGACTTTTTTTGTCTTGCTTTCCGGGGCATTCTTGGGCAGAAGGCTGGGCGCTGTTACGCAAGCGGTTTATCTATTATTAGGCTTAACCGGCTGGCAGGTTTTTACCGGCACAGGCAGCGGCAGCATATACCTTTGGGGGCCTACCGGCGGGTATCTTATTGGTTTTGTCCTGGCTTCTTTTTCTGCCGGTTGGTTATTAAAGCAATCCCCGCAAGACTGGAAAACGGTTTTGGCCAGCCTGCTCGTGGCCGACCTGGTTATTTTATTGACCGGCGCCGGTTGGTTGAAATTAAGCCTGGGATGCTCTTTTGGCCAAGCATTCTTTCTGGGGTTCTTGCCTTTTCTGCCGGGGGACCTCTTGAAGGTTATCCTGGCGACAGCGGTTTATCAGAAATTTCAATGGCGGATCAAGGCGATCTGGGCGTAGTCTCTAAAAACAACGCCGGGGATGACCAATAAATGAAGATACTTTTACTCAAAATAGTTTCTTTGTTTTTGTTGGCTTTTGCCCTGGGCTCATGCGCCAGCTTTGCCGGGATGAATCCGCATCAATCCCTTTCATTAGGCATCTTCTCCGCCTCCATTCTAGGTACGCTTTTCTTTTGGGATTTCCGTTTAAGTTTCGCTTTTATCGGCACCTCACTTCTATTGATGACCAGGACTATAGATTTAGAGCATGTCCTGGAATTTTCTTCGTTGGAAGTAATCCTTTTCCTGGTGGGGATGATGGTGATCATCGGGCTCTTGAAGGACTCCGGGGTTTTTGCCTGGATCGTCAGCCTGATCTTAAGGATTCCCAACTTAACCGGCAAGAAGTTTTTTCTGATCATCGCGTTGTTCTCCGCGCTTTTGGCCTGCGCGGTAGATGAGGTAACTTCGATCATTTTCATGGTGGTAGCGGTATTGGAGATTTGCGAGTATTTTGAGGTTAATCCTACGCCGTTCGTGATCACCTCCGTTCTAGCGACCAATATTGGTTCTGCGGCTACCGTGCTGGGCAACCCTATCGGGATCCTCATTGCTTCTAAATCCGGGCTGACCTTTGAAGACTTTATCATTAAGGCCGCGCCGTTGGCCGTCATCTGCCTGCTGGTTACGGTAGTCATACTTTTGTTCTGGTATAAGAAGTCTATTAAATTACTTGATGGGCAGATGAAAAAGCTGGGGGCAAATGAGATCCTGATTCATTTGATCTCCGTGCCTCCGGAAAAGAGCCTTAAATTCAGCCTGTTGATTTTCGGAGTGATGTTGTTTTTTATTTCCCTGCACCACCGCCTAGAGGTTGCCTGGGGCCTGCCTGCCAATACGGTTTTATTAGTGGTGCCGCTGGTGGCCAGCGGCGCGGTCATGATCTGGAAGCACCATAAAGCCAGGAAATATATCGAAAAAGATGTAGAATGGTGGACCCTGCTTTTTTTTCTTTTGCTATTCGTTCAGGCCGGGACGCTTAAATATACCGGGGCTACCGTCTTTATCGCCCAGAAAATGCTGGAAGCCATGGGCAGTAATTTAAATCTGCTGACCGCCGCTATCATGTGGATTAGCACCATCGGTTCAAGCATGCTGGATAACGTGGTTTTAGTCGCAGCTTTCATTCCGATCATCCAGGGGTTCGAACATATCAATATCAGCCAGCAGTCTTTATGGTGGGCTTTGTTATTCGGCGGGTGCCTGGGCGGGAATATTACCTTGATCGGCTCAACCGCCAATATTGTCGCGATCGGGATTCTGGAGAAGGAAAAGCGCCTGAAAATCAACTTTCTGGACTGGCTCTGGGTTGGGTTGACGGTAGGTTTAATTACGGCTACGCTGGTGACTGGCGCCTTGATCTTCCTGCCATTTTACAGATAGCTTGACAAGCCAGAAAACTTGTGATAATTTAAGATCAAAATAAAGGAGGCGGCAGATGAATTTTAAGCAGATCCTTGTTTGTTGCGTGGTGGCGCTGATGACGCTGGCGGCGGCGCAAGCCGTTTTAGCCCAGGAGCCAGAAGGGGATCCGGCAACGGTCCAGGGTCCTGTCGATGCCAGCCAAAGTACCGCTTTAAAAGAAGAGGATCTGCAATGGGCCTGGGGAGAGGTCGTCAATCTGGACCCTTCGGTTGGGACGATCACCTTAAAATACCTGGATTATGAAACAGACCAGGAAAAAGAGCTGCAGGTAGTGGTGGATGAAAAAACTACCCTGGAAAACATCAAAGATTTAAGTGAGCTAAAAATAAAAGATACTTTAAGTATTGATTATGTAGCCGCGGCGGATAATCGTAACCTGGCTAAAAATATCAGCCTGGAAAAAACCGATGAAACTTCTACAGCCGTCATGCCTGATGAGCCTGTAGCTGCGGCTTTGCCCGATGAGCCTGCGGCAGGTTCTTCTCTTGAACCGGCAGACGATGCCCCTGCGGCGCCTGACCAGCCGGCTTAAGTCTCCAGCCCAAGAATAATCAGCACATCAATATCGTTTATCCGCAAGGCAGGGCATTTTAAGGCCCTGCCTGAATTTTATAAATTACTTTAGGGGAAATGGGAAAAATTAAGTTAATTATTTTTGATTTAGACGGCACCCTGATTGATGCTTACCGCGCCATCGAGAAAAGCTTTAACCATGTCATGCGCGCGATGGGATTAAAAACGCAAACGCCTGAAACGATCCGCCGCCTGGTAGGATGGGGGGATATGAATTTGATTAAACCGTATCTGGCCCCGGCGGATTTAAAACAAGGTTTACGTTTATACCGCAAGCATCATAAATCCAGCTTGCTTAAATATGCGCGGCTTTATCCTGCCGCGCGCAGTTTGCTCAAAGATCTGAAAATGCGGGGTTATCAATTGGCCGTAGCCAGCAACCGGCCCAGCCGGTTTTCCCGGATCCTGCTCAAACATTTGAAGATTCGCGGCTTTTTTGACTATGTGCTTTGCGCCGACCAGGCCCGCCGCCCCAAACCGCATCCGGAGATGCTCAACCGGATCGTTAAAAGGCTCTGCTTTAAAAAAACACAAGCTTTTTATGTGGGGGACATGGCGATTGATGCTTGTGCCGGCCGGGCCGCCGGGATCAAAACGATCATTATATCTGGTGGCTCAAGCAGCCGGGCGGAAATTAAAAAAGAGAAGCCTTTTAAGGTAATTTCTGCCCTGGGTGATTTAAAAAAACTGCTTTAGTTTGCGCCCAGCGGCTGCCGGGTATCCGACGATAAATCAGCGAGGGGAATTATTCTTGACAGTCCGGTTAATCGGTAATATATTAAAGCCACGCATGAAAAAAGCCATTCAATTATTAAGCTGTCTTATGGTAATGTGGGTTTTAAGCGGCTGCGCCGGGGCCCGGACCGGCCATATCCCGGCGAAGCTGCCGGCCGAGGAATTACTGGTTGCCTACCAGGGGCCGCAGGCAAAAATCGCAGTCGGGGATTTTGAATTAAAAACGGCCGGGATTGAGCCGCAGGTTTCCGCGGCAATGAAGGAATATTTGGTCAGCGTTTTAACCGCCACCAAGCGTTTTCTGATCGTCCCGCCTCAAGAGGCCGACTTGATTATTAATGCCGAGATAGTTGAATTTGTTCCGGAGGATTCCGGAGGCAAGGCCGGCCTGGCCGGCGGAGGTTCAAGGGCTAGCGGCTTTATGGGCGGTTTGTTGGGGGAAGTTTTAAATAAGGCTAACTTGAAACTGGGCCTGCGAATTATCGAACGGGCTACCTCCAAAGTGCTGGCCAGCCGGGATATTCAAAGCCAGGTCGTGGAGCGCCCCGGGGAAAGGATCAAATTTAATCCTGACAAAGCCTTCCGGACGGTTTTAAGCGACTATGCCGCCACACCCATGGGTAAGGTTATTTACGATTGTATTGTTGAGTCCGGCCGTTTCATCGTACAGAATGTACCGCAAAGTTACTATACAGAACCGCTAAATAAAGGAGTCACTAATGGGGAAAAGAAAACGCAGGGGTAAATTGAATTGGCGCTCGAAAAGAGCGAATAAAGGAAGGAAGCCGAATTTAGGTTAATTGTTGTGTAGGGCCGCCGGCGCCCTGCGTGGTTTTTTTGTCCGCGACTCCAACTTTAATTTCTATCCTGCCATTAACTGCTTAAAGCGGATTAAGCCGTTTTTTAAGCCGGAGCATTTTTAGTTTTAGCAAAAGAATTTCATGCCAGCCTGATTAAAAAACAAAAAATAACGCGATGAAGATTAAAGCCTTAGCTCTGATTTCTGGTGGCTTAGATAGTTTATTGGCCGCCAAGCTTATTTTCGACCAGGGGTGCGATGTGGTGGGGGTGCATTTTAAAACCCCTTTTTGTAAAATCGACATCCAAAAGAGCTTTCCTAAGATTGGCATTAAAATAATCGAGGCCGATTTAAGCCAGGAATTCCTGACTTTGCTTCAGAGCCCGCGTTACGGTTTTGGCTCGAACATGAATCCTTGCATTGATTGTAAGATCCTGATGCTGCTTAAGACTAAAGCCATGCTGCCTGGGCTGGGCGCCCGGTTTATCGTTACCGGAGAGGTTTTAGGCCAGCGGCCGATGTCGCAGAATAAGCAGGCTTTAAAATTGATCATGCAGAGCAGCGGCCTTGAAGATCTGCTGTTGCGCCCGCTTTCAGCACAATTTTTCCCTCCGAGCTTAGCCGAAAGGGAGGGTTGGGTAAAAAGAGAGCAGCTGCTTAGTTTTAGCGGCCGGCTCCGTACTCCGCAAATGCGCCTGGCTAAAACGCTGGGGTTTAATGTTTACGCTACTCCTGCCGGAGGGTGCTTGTTGACTGACCCTGGTTTTTCCCGCCGCTTAGCCGAGTTAATTGCGCATCGTGAATTGAGGCTGGAAAACCTGGAGCTTTTAAAAATCGGACGGCATTTCCGTCTTAGCCCCCAGGTTAAGCTTATTGTCGGCAGAGATGAAAGAGAAAATAAACGTTTATCCGCGTTGGCTGTAAGCGGAGATTATTTATTCAGCCCGCAGGAGGACCTAGCCGGCCCGACCTGTTTGGCCAGGGGGCCAATGAACCAAGAACTGATCGGCCTGTCTCTGCGTATCGCAGCCAGCTATACCGATGCCCCAGCTTTAAAGAAGATCCGGGTGTTGTTTCGTAAGTTGCCGCAGGCCAAAGACCACAGGCTGGAGGTAATTTGCCCGGCCAAAAAAGAATTTACGCATTTATTGATATGAAAGAGGCTTTAGTATATTCCCGTTTAGAAAATCTGGAGGTTAGCTGCGGGCTCTGTGCTCATGGTTGCCGGATTAAGCCGGGGCAATTCGGGATTTGCCAGGTTAGGCAGAATATCGACGGCCGGCTTTATACCCATAACTATGCTAAGCTGGTAGCTGCCAATATCGATCCGGTAGAGAAAAAGCCGTTGTATCATTTTCTTCCCGGGAGCTCGACTTTTTCGGTTGCCGCCCCGGGTTGTAATTTTAGCTGCGGTTTCTGCCAGAATTGGGAGATCTCCCAGCTTGATCCGCTCCAGGGGAAAATCCCGGGCAGGGAGTTTAGCCCGGCCCAGGTGGTCCAATCAGCCAAAAATTCTGCTTGTGCCAGTATTGCCTATACTTACACCGAACCGACGATTTACTTTGAATTTGCCCTCCAAACCTGCCGGCTGGCCAGGCAAGAAGGGTTGCGGAATATTTTTGTGACCAACGGTTATATGAGCCATGAGGCAGTTTCTTTAATCAGTCCCTGCCTGGATGGGGCCAATATTGACCTAAAATTCTTTAAAGATAGCACTTACCAAAAGGTCTGCGGGGCAAAGCTTAAACCCGTCCTGGATGCTATCCAATGGCTGGCGGCAGCCGGGACCTGGGTCGAGCTGACTACGCTGATCATCCCCGGCCTTAATGATGATCCGCAGGAATTAACCGGGATCGCCAGATTTATTGCTTCAGTAAACCGGGATATCCCCTGGCATATTTCGCGTTTTCATGCAGATTATAAGTTCAGTAATTATCCTGTCACTCCCGAGGATACGCTTAAGCTGGCTTACGGCATAGGTTTAGCTGAGGGTTTGCGCTACGTATATGTCGGTAACTTCCAGGCCTGGGGCCAGGATACCTGTTGCTCCGGTTGCGGCAAGGTTCTGGTCCGCAGAAAAGGGCTTAACATTTTAGAGGCTCATCTTAAGCAGGGCCGCTGCGCCTTCTGCCGCCTGCCGCTGGCGGGAATATTTTAGCCAGTGGCCGCTCCTTTTAGTATTGACAGCCTCGAGGCTTAGGATTAGAATAATCTTAACCAATTAAGTTAACCCGTGACTCTACCCCCGGCTGGGGCATATCTTTATCGCTTCGCATGACTCAAAAAAACAACAAATTCAACCCTAAAAAATGCATTGTTTTCTTCGATTTCGATAACACCATCGCCACTTGCGATGTTTTTGACAATATGCTGTTGCTTTTTTCCAAAGACGACCGCTGGGTCGAACTGGAAAAAAGATGGAAATCCGGGCGCATCGGCTCTAAAACCTGCCTGGAAGGCCAATTACGGGGCATGGATTTAACTAAAAAGTCCCTGGATGCCTACCTGCCTAAAATAAAACTGGACCCCTATTTCAAATCGATTTACAGATTATTGTTAACCAAAAAAGTGAAAACCCTGGTTTTAAGCGATAACTATGATTATATTTTGAACCGGGTTTTGAAAATGAACGGGATCAAAAAGCTTAAAGTTTTTGCCAATAAATTGAGTTTTTCCGGCAGCCGGATGATTACCGACTATCCTTTTAAAAACAAGGATTGCCAAGTGTGTGCGCATTGTAAAACCAAGAACCTTTTGGCTCAAGCCCCCAAGGATGCAATGATCATTTATGTCGGTGACGGGGAATCGGATATCTGCCCGGCAAAAAATGCCCACGTAATATTCGCCAAAGACCATCTTTTACGCCACCTTAAAGACAGCAAGCTGGATTATATGGCCTTCCATAATTTAAAAGAAGTTTTTACCTATTTAAAGCATAAACTGGCTTGTTGATACTTCTTGGCCTAATAAGGAGTAATGATGCTCGATCCAAAATTCATCGCTTTGATTATTTTTATCCTGGCTTATGCTTTATTTGTCGTTTTGCCGCATAAACGGACCTGGGTCGCCTTGGGCGGGAGCATGATATTAATTTTAACCGGGGCGATCTCGGTTAAAGAAGCGTTTTTGGCGGTTAATTGGAATGTGATGGGGATTTTTGTCGGGACCCTGATCTTAGCGGATATTTTTATGCAAAGCCGGGTGCCGGCCTATATCGCTGAAATTGTAGTCGATAAGGCCAAAAGCACTGCTTGGGCGATATTGTTTATCTGCGCCTTAAGCGGGTTTATTTCGGCTTTTGTCGAGAATGTTGCGACGGTATTGATCGTGGCCCCGATTGCGCTGGCCTTGGCTAAAAAGTTAAAGATTGACCCGACAAATATGATGATCGCCATTGCCATCTCCAGTAACCTGCAAGGCGCGGCAACTTTGATCGGGGATCCGCCCAGCATGCTTTTGGGCGGCTTTGCTAAGATGAATTTCGGGGATTTTTTCTTCTACCGGGGCAGGCCCAGCATATTTTTTGCGGTCGAGCTGGGAGCCATTGTTTCATTCTGCGTGCTCTATTTTATCTTTCGGCAATATAAAACTAAAGCTCAGATTATGCAGGTCGAAAAAGTTAAAAGCTGGGTGCCCACGGTTTTATTAGTCAGCTTGATTGTTTTATTGGCATTCTCCTCATTCTTTGACACAGGTTTTAGCTATTTGGCCGGCGAACTTTGCATGGTTTTCGGCCTGATCGCGATAATCTGGGAAAAATTTGTTAATAAAACTTCGATTGTTGCGGGGCTGAGAAGCCTTGACTGGGATACGACATTCTTTTTAGTCGGTATTTTTATCATTGTGGGCGGGATTACCCTGACCGGCTGGATTCAGGTTCTCGCGGATTATTTGGCTTCCTTAGTGGGTGCCAATATCTTTCTGGGCTATACGGCGATCGTTTTTCTTTCAGTTTTACTTTCGGCGTTTATCGACAATGTTCCATTTTTAGCGGCGATGTTGCCGGTAGCGATGATTGTGGCGAATAAATTACAGATTAATCCTGCGCTATTGCTGTTTGGCCTCCTGATCGGGGCCAGCCTGGGCGGTAATATTACTCCGATCGGCGCCAGCGCCAATATCGTGGCCTGCGGCTTGCTCAAAAAAGAAGGTTATCCGGTTAAATTTTCCCATTTTATGAAACTAGGTCTTCCTTTTACCCTGGCGGCTGTAACCGCCGCTTATTTATTTGTCTGGTTTATCTGGAAATAAACGATGCCCGAAGCGACGCATTGCTGCCAGCAGAAAAAAGGGTCCCGCTTAAAGATAAATAAACTGCTGCTGGTTAGTCTGGTTATTCTTACCTTAACATTATCTTCTTATCTCTTTCCGGTTTTGTTGCCCTGGCGCGAAATTTTGTTCAAATATTTTAAATCTATCTGGTGGGCGGTCGCTTTAGGGTTATTGCTGGGCGGCTTAATCGATCATTACGTGCCCCGCGAATACATTTCAAAAATTTTATCCCGTAAGTCCCCGGCGACGATTTTTAATGCCGTGTTTTTAGGGTTTTTAATGAGCGCCTGCAGCCACGGGATTCTGGCCTTGTCTATCCAGCTGCATAAAAAAGGAGCCAGTAATCCGGCGGTCGTAAGTTTTCTTTTAGCCAGCCCCTGGGCTAACCTGGCGGTAAGCATGATGTTAATCAGCCTGTTTGGGGTAAAAGGCATTCTGATTGTGCTGGCGGCGATGGTGATCGCGGTTAACACCGGTTTTATTTTCATGTTCTTGGAGCAAATGGGGTTAATTGAATCTAACCGCAATACCCTGGAAATTCCTTTGGCGTATTCGATCCGCCAGGACCTTTATCGGCGCTTCAAGGACTACAAATTTAATCAAGCCACGCTAAGGCGCGATATCCGGGGGGTGGTTAAAGGGTTGATCATGCTTTCGCAAATGGTCCTTTGGTGGATACTTTTGGGGATGCTTTTGGCCAGCTTAGCCGGAGCCTTTATCCCGCAACATTTCTTTCACAAATTTATGAACGCAACCTTTTGGGGTTTAATTCTGACCCTGGCCTTAGCCACACTGATCGAAGTTTGTTCGGAAGGCTCTAGCCCTCTGGCCTTTGAAATTTACCGCCAAAGCGGCGGCCTAGGGAACAGTTTTACTTTTTTGATGGCCGGGGTAGTGACCGATTATACGGAGATTGGCCTGCTATGGAGCAATGTCGGCAGAAGGGTGGCGTTGATGCTGCCCTTGGTAACCGTGCCCCAGGTTTTATTCCTGGGGTGGATCTTTAATTTATTTATAAAAAAATAAATATTTTTCTTGACAAATGATACTAATATGGTATCATTAAGTCGTTGAAAAAAGAAGGGGGGTGATCAAGCATGTCCGTAGCCGTCAGATATATGTTGAGGCCCGTGGCACACTGCAAAGAAGGCTGCAGTCAGGTGTCCTGGGCAAGACGTTAAACTGCCCGAATTTTTAAACTAGCTTACAGGAGGATTTGTGAAACTGATTACCAGGGATACCGATTACGCGCTCAGAGCGATCTGTTATATCGCCCAGCAAAAGAATATCGTTACGGTTACCGATTTAGTAAAGGTTTTGAGCGTTCCGCGCCCGTTCTTAAGAAAGATCCTGCAGCGTTTAAGTCAAAAAGGGATTTTAGAATCTTATAAAGGCCAAGCGGGCGGTTTTAAATTAAAAATCCCCGCGAAAAAATTATTTATTTTGCAGGTGATGGAAGTTTTTCAAGGGCCTCTGGCCTTAAATGAGTGTTTTTTTAAAAAAGATATCTGCCCCAACCAGAGCAAATGTATCTTGCGGAAAAAAATTAAAACGATCGAAAACTATGTGTTCGCGCAACTTAAAAAAATTAACCTGGCGGCTTTAATTTAAGGGTAGTCTGATGGCTAAAAGGAAAATTATTACGATTGATGAAAAAAAATGTAACGGCTGTGGTTTATGCATTCCCAACTGTCCGGAAGGGGCGATCCAGATTATCGATGGCAAGGCCCGCTTGATCAGCGATTTGTTTTGTGACGGCCTGGGGGCTTGTATCGGACACTGCCCGCAGGGGGCGATCAGCATTGAGGAAAGAGAAGCAGTAGCTTACGACGAAAAAAAAGTGATGTCTAATATCGTTTTGCAGGGCAAGAACACGATCAAGGCGCATCTTTTACACCTTAAAGAGCATAACGAGCATAAATATTTACAGCTGGCTTTAGATTATCTGCGCGAAAATAATATCGAAAACCCGCTTCTGGAAGAAGCGCAGGCCGTTTTCAAAGGATGTTCGGCAATGGGTGGTTGTCCAGGTTCAAAAATATTGGATTTTCGTCAACCGGCGGATCAGGCCCAGGCTGACCAATCCGGTAAGCGCCCTTCAGAGCTTAGGCAGTGGCCCGTACAACTGCACTTGATTTCTCCGGCGGCCTCCTATTATCAGAAGGCTGATCTGCTTTTGGCCGCCGACTGCACCGCTTTTACTTTAGGGGATTTTCACCGGGACTATTTAAAAGGCAAGGCTCTGGCGATTGCCTGTCCTAAGCTCGATCAGGATAAAGATGTTTATGTGGAGAAGCTTACTGCTTTGATAGATGAGGCGCAGATTAATACCCTGACCGTGATCATTATGCAGGTTCCCTGTTGTGGCGGATTAGTGGGAATCGCCCAGGCGGCGCTCAATCAGGCTAAAAGAAAGATCCCCCTAAAAACCATTGTCGTGGGCTTAGAAGGGGAGATACTCTCTCAAGGAGTGGGCCACCGCTAAATAACCATGAGCTGGGGTTGTCCGCATGAAAATCAAGGTAATTGTTTAAAGGCTGGCGGGATCTGTAAGCCCGGTAAAAAAGGGTGCGTCTTAAGGGGCAAGGTGCGTTTTACCGGGCAGGAGGAGCAAGCAAAAGATGACCGGTAACTGCCCAGGCCAAGATAAGCGTAAAGTAAAGCCGGAGCCGATTGTTTGTCCTGCCTGCGGCTACGAAGCTGAGATTTTTTCCGACGAAATTAAGGCCCGCTGCCCGCAATGCCGGCAGGTTTTTTACCGGCAGGTGCTGCCTACTTGTGTTGAATGGTGCGTGGCGGCCAAGGAATGTTTAGGGGACCGGGCCTACGGGGATTATCTAGAGAGCAAATCGCTGTTATTAAAGGATAAATTGCTATTAGAGTTAGAAAAGTATTTCGGCGATGATCATAAACGCATAAATCACGCGCGTAAAGTTCTTGATTATGCCCAACAGCTTTTGCGCCAGGAAAATGGTGATTGGCAGATCGTGGTGCCGGCGGCGATATTGCACGATGTGGGGATTAAGATAGCCCAAGTAAAATACGGCTCAACTGCCGGGCATTGGCAGGAAAAGGAGGGGCCTGCCGTCGCCCGTAAAATTTTATCCCAACTGGGGTTTAAGGCTAAGGAGACCGAAGAGATCTGCCAGATTATTGCCCACCATCATTCCCCGGGCAAAATCAATACCCCTAATTTTAAGGTATTATATGATGCTGATTGGCTGGTGAACTTAAAAGATGAGGTGGATATTGCGGATAAAGATAAAGTTAAAGCGATCATCGAGAAGGTGTTTTTAACCAAAACCGGAAAAGATATGGCCTTTAAGCTGTATCTGAAAAACTAAGGAGGGGGATAATGTTTTGCTATCAATGCGAACAAACGGTAGGCGGAACAGGTTGTACCAAGGTCGGAGTGTGCGGCAAAAATGAGGATATTCAGAGCCTGCAGGATACGCTTTTATACGGTTTAAAAGGGATCGCCGCTTATGCGTATCATGCCCGCGAGCTGGGAGGAATAGATCCGGAGGTCGACGCCTTTATGCACGAAGCGCTTTTTAAGACGGTCACCAATGTCAGCTTCGATTTAAACCAGCATTTGGAGCTGGTGTTGAAATGCGGCAAGATCAATTACCAGGTGATGGAGTTGCTGGATAAAGTGCACACCCATAAGTTTGGTAATCCTGAACCTACGGCGGTTGAAACCGGCACGGCAGCCGGGCCGGCAATTTTGGTTACCGGCCACGATCTTTTAGATCTTTACGAGCTCTTAAAGCAGTCTCAAGGCAGCGGGGTAAATGTTTATACGCACAGCGAAATGCTCCCCGCCCACGGTTATCCGGAGCTTAAAAAATTTAAGCATTTAGTCGGGAATTATGGCGGCGCCTGGCAGGAGCAGAAGAAAGAATTCAATGCGTTTCCGGGCGCCATCCTGGCTACGACCAATTGCGTGCTGATCCCCCCGGAAAATACTTACTTAGACCGGCTTTTTACGATCGGGATTACCGGTGTCCCCGGGGCCACGCATTTAAAGAGCCGGGATTTTAAGTCTTTGATCGAGAAAGCCAAATCCCTGCCGGCCTTCCCCGCCGCCCCCGGCAAAAAGATCTGGACGGGTTTTCACCATACGGCGGTATTGGGCCTGGCGGATAAGATTATTGGCTTGGTAAAAGCCGGCAAGATCAAGCATTTTTTCCTGATCGGAGGCTGTGACGGGGCCAAGCCCGGGCGTAATTATTACACGGAATTCGCCGAGCGGGTGCCTAAAGATTGTGTTATTTTGACGGTTGCCTGCGGGAAGTACCGTTTCAATAAACTGGACTTCGGAGATATCGAGGGTGTGCCAAGAATGATCGATTTAGGCCAGTGTAATAATGCCTATTCGGCAATCCAGATTGCTACAGCTTTGGCTAAAGCATTTGGCTGCGGGGTGAACGATTTGCCCCTGACGCTGGTTTTGTCTTGGTTTGAGCAAAAAGCAGTTGCCATTCTATTATCTTTGTTGTATCTTGGTATCAAAGGCATTTACATCGGGCCGACCCCGCCTGCTTTTATCAGCCGGAATGTCTTTGGTGTTTTGCAGGAGAAGTTCGATCTAAAGTTAATCAGCACGCCGGAGCATGATTTAAAAACAATATTAAAGAAATAAAAGGAGGCCGGGTTATGGCAGATTTAAGAGATTTATTGCAGAGCGCGGATTGGAAGGCCGAAAAGCATGTTCCGGTCATCGAAGGTCCGGATCAGGCAGCGGCCGCTCAAACGGTGAATTTTGAGGTGAGTATTGGCAAGCAAATTGCGCACCCTAATACCACTGAGCATCATATCAGGTATCTAGAAGTTTACTTCTTGCCCAGCGGGGAAAAATTCCCTTATCAGCTGGGGCGGTTTGAGTTTAATGCCCATGGAGAGTCGGTGCAGGGCCCCAATACCAGCACGGTGTTTTCGGAGCCCAAAGCGGTTATTTCTTTTAAAACCGCTAAAAGCGGGACGGTAATGGCGACAGCCTATTGTAATATTCATGGGCTCTGGCGCAGCGAAAAGGAATTAAAGGTTGCATAAATAGGAGGGGTTATGTATATGCCAAAGATGCCGCAGTTTATGGCCGTAATGCCGATCGTAGCTTTGTTAACCACCAGTTTTTTTGTCTTGGTGGTAAACCGCAAGATCGAGGAAAAAGGGTTAAAGGTATTTGGTTATTGCGTGGCCGGTTTTCTGTGGCTGGCCGCCATAATCGTATTGGCGGGAGCCGCCTTTGGCTTTGGAAAAGCTGTTTGTGCGGGGAAGAAATATTCCCACTCGCAGCGTCCGGCACCAATAATGCAGCAGGGCAATTTGCCGGCAGCCGAATTTCCCAAGCCGGCTTTAGCGGTTAAAGAGACCAGAAGCTCATCTTGCTCTAGCTGCGCAGGCAACAGGGGAGTAGTGACTAAAACCCGATAATTTTTCAGGGAGGATAAAAGATGGATAAATATAAATGTTTAGTTTGCGGGTATATTTATGATCCCAAAGCCGGGGATCCGGATAACGGGATTGCCCCGGGGACAAGCTTTGAGGATCTACCGTCTGATTGGGTTTGTCCGGAGTGCGGAGTAGGCAAAGACCAGTTTGAAAAAATCGCTTAAAAGGAGCTAAGAGACCAATGGCCCGCATCGTTAAATTTAAAGGTATGCCCTTGACACTGGCTGGTAAACTGCTTAAGGTGGGCCGGCGGGCCCCGGATTTTAAGCTGGTTACTCAGGACCTCAAAGAGGCAAGCTTGTCGGATTTCGCCGGCAAGATCAAGGTGATCAACTTCTTTCCCTCGCTTGATACCCCGGTCTGCGATCTGCAGGTTAAGGAATTCAACAAAAAAGCCGCTGGGCTCTCGCCCGAAGTGGCGGTGATTGGTGTTAGCAAAGACCTGCCCTTTGCCCAGGCGCGTTTCTGTTCGGCGAATGATATCAAAAATGAAATCGTGCTTTCGGATTACCGGTTTTCATCCTTCGGCTTAAACTACGGGGTATTGATCAAGGAGCTAAACCTCCTGGCCCGGGGGACGTTGATCATTGACCAGCGCGATTGCCTCCGCTATCTGCAGATAACAGATGAAATTACCCAGTCGGTTAATTTCAACGAAGTTTTTAACTGCCTGCAGCAGGTCATAAGTTCTCCGTCAACCGCCGGGGCGCCTGGGGGAAGTTGTGCCTGTGGTAAATAAAAATGCCTGAAGAGATCAAAGTTAGAATCAAAGAGATTATCCGGCGTAATTATAATGTTAAAAGCTTCCGCCTGGAGGTCCCCGGTGTTTTAGATTTTAAAGCCGGGCAATTCCTTTTGGTCAAGCTCAAAGGGGACCCGCAGCTCAAAAGGTATCTTTCGATTTCCAGTTCTCCTACGGAGGAGTGCTATCTGGAGTTTACCAAGAAACTAACGGAGAGCGATTTTTCTAAGACTTTAGAGAGCCTGCAAGCCGGCGATGAAGTCCAGATCCAGTATCCGTTCGGGAAATTCGTTCTAGATGAGTCTTTTGCCAAATCCGCTTTTTTATCCGGCGGGATCGGGATCACCCCCATTCGCAGTATTTGTAAATACGCGGTGGATAAGCATTTGGATTGCGACTTAAGTTTGCTTTATGCCAACCGCTCGGTCAGGGATGTCGTCTTTAAAGAGGATTTTGACGCGATGATGAAAAGTTTTCCCCGCCTGAAAGTGGCGCACGTGCTCTGCGAAACCGAGCCGGGTTTTAAATGCACCGTCGGCCGGATCAATGCCGGCGTGATCAGAAATGAGATTGCGGATTATGGCCAGCGAAAATTCTACCTTTGCGGCCCGCCGCAGATGGTCGAGGCGATGCGCAAGATCTTGACCGAAGAGTTAGTTTTGGCTCCGGAAATGATTATCACGGAAAATTTCCAGGGGTATTAATTAGGGAGGTTGCCATGGCTGCGATTGAAATCTTGCCTAAAATATATTCGGTGGGAGTGGTTGATTGGAGGGTACGTAATTTTCACGGCCATACCTATACTACCGCTCGCGGGTCAAGCTACAATGCCTACTTGGTCATTGATGAAAAAACTGCTTTGATTGATACGGTCGCCGCGCCTTTTACGCAGGAGTTGATCGATAATATCCGGCAGGTTATCCCGCCGGAACAAATAGATTATATTGTCGTCAACCATGTAGAAACCGACCATTCCGGGGCCCTGCCGGGAGTAACCGCGCTTTGCCCCAAGGCCAAACTCTTGGGGACGGCCAAATGCCGGGAGGGGCTTTATAAACATTATTACCAAAACTGGGATTTTCAGGTAGTTAAGACTAATGATCAGCTAAAATTGGGGCAAAGGGTTTTAAATTTTATCGAAGCGCCGATGATCCATTGGCCGGATAGCATGTTTACCTATTGTGCGCAGGATGCCCTGCTTTTGCCCAACGACGCATTTGGCCAGCATTTCGCGACCAGCGCGCGCTTTGATGACCAGGTAGATGCCTGCGCCTTAATGGAAGAAGCCGAAAAATATTACGCCAACATTCTCTGGCCCCTGGGCCCGGTGATCTTAAAGAAGATCCAGGAGCTGGCCAAGTTAAATATTCCGATTAAAATGATCGCTCCCAGCCACGGGGTGATCTGGCGTAAAGACCCCGCCAAAATCATTAAAGCTTATACTGGCTGGGCCAAGGGGGAAGCGCAGGATAAAGTGGTGGTAATTTATGAAACGATGTGGGGAGCCACCGAAACGATGGCCAGGAAGATCCTGGAGGGTGTCGCGGCGGCCGGTGTGGAAGCGATGCTTTTTGATGTCGCTAACAGCGACCGCACTGAAATCATCACCCAGATGCTTTCGGCTAAAGGGTTCTTATTTGGTTCCTCCACTCACGATAATGATATGTTGCCTAACATCGCTGCTTTTTTGGAGATCGTTAAAGGCTTAAAACCTCAAGGCCGGCAGATCGGATTTTTCGGTTCTTACGGTTGGGCCGGCGGAGCGCTCAAAGAGATGCAGGAGTTGTTGGGGGCCTGCGGGGCAAAAGAGGTTATTCCTCCGCTGGGGGTTAAGTATCGCCCGGATCCGGCCGAATTGGCCAGCTGTTTTGATTTCGGAATGAAATTTGCCAAAAGCTTAGCATGAAAGCGATTCCCGAAACCATAACTAACTTTCTGCGTTCCCAGGGGTTTGTGATTGTTTCTTCGATCGATGCCAAAGGGTTTCCGCATAATTCTTGCAAAGATATCGTTAAGGTGGAGCCTTCAGGCAGTATTTACCTGATCGACGCTTATCATGGGATAACGGCTAGGAATATTGCGCGTAATCCGCAGGTCAGCATTAGCGCTGTAGATGAACATAAATTCAGCGGATATTGCTTAAAAGGTAAAGCCCGGATGATACCGGACAAGCTCAGCCAGGAGATGATCAAAGCCTGGGAAGACAAGATCACCTCCCGCCTGGCCAAAAGGCTGTTGCGTAACCTGGTGCAGGATAAAGGTGAGCGCCACCATCCGGAAGCCAGTCTGCCTGCGCCTAAGCAGTTGATTCTGCTGGAGGTTGAGGAGATCATCGATTTGGCCCCGTACCATTTAAAAAAGCCTGTTTAAGCAGCCAAAAAGGAGGAGTTAGCATGTCTAAAAGCGTAAAGGTTTATAGCACTTCGACCTGCCCTTGGTGCATACGCGTTAAACAATTCCTGCGGGATAATAATATCGAATTCCAGAATTTAGATGTTTCCGGCGATCAAATGGCGGCCGAAGAGATGATGGCCAAATCCGGGCAGATGGGGGTGCCGGTGATCGATATCGACGGCGAGATTATTGTCGGCTTCGATCAGGCAAGGATTAAGACCGCCTTAGGGTTAGCGTGATCTATTTTTTAAGGCTGCAGGCAAATGAAGATTTATGATTTGATTATTATTGGCGCCGGACCAGCGGGGATCACCGCCAGTGTTTACGCGGCCAGAAAACAGCTGGATTTTTTAGTGATTAGCCTGGATGTCGGGGGCCAGGCGGCATGGAGCGGAGAAGTAGAGAATTATACGGGTTATCAATTTATCAGCGGCCCGGAGCTGGCCCGTAAATTTGAAGAACATTTACGCCGGTACGGCACCCTGCTTAAGGAAAACGAAGAGGTTCGGTTATTGGAAAAAACCGGCTCCCGGATCCTAGTGCGGACCAATCAGGCGGATTACCAGGCCAGAAGCGTAATTATCGCCAGCGGGAAAAAATCCAGAGAGCTGGGGGTAGCCGGGGAGAAAGAGTTTAAAAACCGGGGTTTGACTTATTGCGCTACTTGCGATGGCCCGTTATTTGCCGGCAAGGTGGTAGCCGTAGTCGGAGGGGGCAATTCGGCGCTGGACGCCGCCTGGCAATTGGTAAGGATTGCTAAACACGTTTATCTGCTAAATAATACTGCCGCTTTAGGCGGGGATCCGGTGGTGCGCGCTAAGGTCGAGCAGTCAAAGAATGTGACCATTCTGAATAATGTCCAAATGACCGCAGTATTGGGGGAAAGGTTCGTGAACCGGATTAGATTTAGCTCGCCGGGGCAGGAGAATGAATTGGAGGTGGCCGGGGTATTTGTGGAGATCGGCCTGGTGCCTAATTCCGATTTTGCCAAAGGGGTCGACCGGAATTCACAAAATGAAATTATCGTCGATTGCCATAATCGGACAAATCTGGAAGGGGTTTTTGCCGCCGGAGATGTGACCAATGTGCCGGAGAAGCAGATTATTATTGCTGCCGGGGAAGGCTCCAAGGCCCTCCTGAGCGCCTTTCATTATCTAGCGGTAAATAATTTTAACGATTGAGAGTCGATGGTAAAACAAAAAACGCGGAGGAATAATAATGAGAGAAGAAATCGAAAAAGCGCTGGATAAGGTCAGGCCGATGCTGATGGCGGATGGCGGGAATGTGGAATTGGTCGAGGTAACTTCAGACGGAGTGGTAAAATTGAAATTACAGGGCAGCTGCGGCTGCTGCCCGATGAGTTCGATGACCTTGAAGAACGGGATCGAGAGGATCTTGAAACAAGAGGTGCCCCAGATCAAAGAGGTTATCGCTTTATAGCCGGGATTCGTTGCATGCTCCTGCTGAATAAATTTAGTCGTTTAAAACGCATCATCGGTAAATACCGGTCAGTTTTAATTGCTTTTTCCGGCGGGCAGGACAGCGCTTTTCTGCTTAAGGCCTGCGCGCTTACTTTGCCGGCGGATAAAATCCTGGCGGTGACCGCAGTTTCCCAGACTTATCCCGCCAGCGAGTTGGCCGGGGCAAAAAAAATTGCCCGGCAGATCGGCGTAAGGCATAAAATTATCCGCACGTCCGAATTACTCAATCAGCGCTTCGTGGATAATTCGTTTAAACGCTGCTATTTCTGCAAACAGGAGCTTTTTACCAGGCTTAAAATCCTGGCTAAGCGTTACCGGTTGGCGGTGGTGGCCGAAGCCAGCAGCCTCTCGGACCAAAATGATTTTCGCCCGGGCAATATCGCTAAGGGTGAGCTTAAAGTAAAATCCCCGTTGCTGGAAGCCGGATTACGCAAAGCAGATATCCGGGAATTAAGCAGGCGGCTTGGCCTTTCCAGCTGGAATAAACCAAGTTTAGCCTGCCTGGCTTCACGCGTGCCTTACGGTATTAGAATTAACTCAAGCTTGCTTAAAAGAATCGAGCAGGCGGAGGCGTATTTAAACCGTCTAGGCTTTCAACAGGTGCGCCTGCGTCATTACCAGGATCTTTGCCGGATCGAAGTGGGCGTAAAAGAAATACCTAGATTGTGCGCCCAAAGAAAAAAGATAGTCAAGCGGCTAAAAGCTGCCGGCTATCATTACGTTACGGCAGATTTGCAAGGATACCGCACTGGCAGTTTAAATGAAGTAATCCCGCTTTGGCGCAAGATCCAGTTAAAGCAAGCGCGGGGAGCAAAACAAAGGAAAGGTGCAGGATGAAGAAGGTATATTTAGATTATGCGGCGACTACTCCCGTTGATCCGGAAGTGATCAGCGCCATGCAGCCGTATTTTTTCGAAAAGTTCGGTAATGCCTCAAGCCTTCACGCTTATGGCCAGGAGGCCAAAAAAGCCCTGGAGGACAGCCGCCAAACCCTGGCCGATTTTATCGGCGCTAAACCCGAAGAGATTGTTTTTACTTCCGGAGGCACGGAAAGCGACAATTTTGCGCTTTTAGGCACGGCGTATGCATTGGAGAAAAAAGGCAACCACATTATTACCTCGGCGATCGAACATCATGCCATCACTGAACCGGCCAAGCTCCTGGAGAAAAAAGGTTACCGTATTACTTATCTGCCGGTAGACCAAGACGGATTAGTTTCCCCGGATGATTTAAAAAAAGCGATTACCGATAAAACCATTCTGGTCAGTATTATGCACGCCAATAATGAAATTGGCACGCTGCAGCCGATTGCCAAGCTGGCAAAAACCGCTAAAGCAAAAGGAATTTGTTTTCATACCGATGCTGTGCAGACGATCGGGCATCTGCCGGTTAATGTCGATGAATTAAATGTTGATCTGCTTTCTCTTTCCGCCCATAAATTTTACGGGCCCAAAGGGGTAGGGGCTTTGTATATCCGCAAAGGCACGCGGCTCGATACCTTTATGCGCGGCGGAGACCAGGAGCGGGGAAGGCGGGCCTCCACGCATAATACTCCGGGAATTGTGGGGTTAGCTAAAGCCGTAGAGCTTTGCCGCGCTAAGATGGAAGGTGAGATAAAGCTCCAGACTGGCCTGCGTGACAAGCTGATTAAAGAAATTCCCTCCCGCATTCCCCAGGTCCGGCTCAACGGCCACCCCAGCCAAAGGCTGCCTAATAACGTGAATTTCTCCATTAAATATATCGAGGGAGAATCTATACTTTTAAGCCTGGATATGCTGGGGATCGCGGCATCCACCGGTTCAGCCTGCACCTCAACTTCCCTGGAGCCTTCCCATGTTTTACTGGCGATCGGCCTGGATCATGAAACCGCCCACGGTTCTTTGCGGATCACGCTGGGCCGTTTTAACCGCGAAAGCGATATCGATTATCTTCTGGAACAACTGCCTCTGGTAGTGCAGAAATTGCGCGCCATGTCCCCGCTTTATGAAAAATAAACTTCCGCCTTTAGGCAAAATCCATCCCGATTTTTTTAAGCAGCACATCTATCCCTGCCTTGGCAAAACCGATAAATCAATTCTTGTGGGGCCGCAGAACGGGGTGGATTTTGGAGTCATTGACCTGGGCAAGCAGGTTATGGTTTTATCGGCCGACCCTTTTTATATCGCCCGGGAATTAGGCATTGAGCAAGCCGCCTGGTTTGCGGTGCATATTTTGGCTAGCGACGTAGCAGTCAGCGGTATCCCGGCGCGTTACCTGTCCGTAGATTTAAATCTGCCTCCTCAGATGACACAAAATGAATTAACCCGGATGTGGAAGGCAGTGCATCAGGAATGTAAAAAATTAAAGATCAGCGTGGTGACCGGGCACACCGCCCGCTATGCCGGTTGCAATTATCCGATGGTGGGCGGCGCAACGATGCTGGGGCTGGGCAGAAAAGAAGAGTTGATCAAGCCCCGGGCGCGGGTCGGCGATGCCGTGATCGTTTCCAAAGGGCCGGCGATTGAAACTACCGGTTTAATGAGCGTTTATTTTCCGAAGTTCCTGCAGGACAAATACGGCAGATCTTTCGTTAAGCGGGCGCAAAATGTTTTTTATCAAATGTCTACGGTTAAAGATGCTTCGATCGCTGCGGCGGTCGGCGGAGTGAGTGCGATGCATGATGCCACAGAGTGCGGGGTTTGGGGCGGGCTTTTTGAAATCGCCCAACACAGTCAAGTAGGCATGCTGATCGATCAAAATAAGATAGTTTTACAGGAAGAAGTGGCATTGACCTGCGCTTGTTTTGGCATCGATCCGTATAAATCGATCAGCGAGGGGACGCTTTTAGCTACCGCTTGCCCCAGGAAGGCAGGAGCGATCGTTAATGCCTTGAATGCGGCGGGGATACCGGCCAGCGTCATTGGCAAAGTGACTAAGCAGCCTTCTGGCCTGCGGGTTATAGACGGCAATCGGGATTATCAGCTAGAACATCCTCGGGTTGATCCTTTCTGGGCCAAATTCGAGGAGTACCTTAAAAAAAGATGAATCCCGCACCTTCGCTTATTTCGATAACGCCGGGTGCAGGATTTGAATACGGAAACAAAGAGAAGGTGCGGGATGAAAGAAAAAATTCTCGATGCTCTAAATAAGAAGCATGATTATCTTTCCGGCGATCAACTCTCAAGGCAGCTGGGGATCAGCCGCCAGGGGCTGTGGAAGCATGTTCAGGAATTAAAAGACCTGGGTTATGAGATCGAAGCGGTTCCCCATCTGGGGTACCGCCTGGCTTCTTGCCCGGACCGGCTTTTTGATTTTGAAGTCAGGCGGGCTTTGCATACCAAATTCATCGGGAAGGAAATCCTTTATTTCGACTATTTATCTTCTACTAATGATTTGGCGATGCAAAAGGGCATGCAGGGGGCAGCCAGCGGAACTCTAGTCTTGGCGGAAGCGCAAACCAAAGGGCGCGGCAGGTTGGGCCGGGCTTGGCTTTCTCCCAAATATAAAGGGATTTATTGCTCATTGCTCTTGCGGCCGCAGATTCATCCGGCCTCCTGTCCGGTGCTGACTTTAATGAGCGCGGTGAGCATCTGCGAGGCGTTAAAACACCTGTTGCATCTGGAAGCGCAAATTAAATGGCCCAACGACATACTGCTGGGGCATAAAAAAGTCGCCGGGATCTTGACGGAAATGAATGCGGAAATGGATAAAGTTAATTTCGTGGTGATCGGCATCGGCCTGAATGTCAATAATGATAAAAAATCTTTATTGCCCCAGGCAACTTCCTTAAAGCAGGAATCGGCCCAGGAGGTCGGGCGGGCAGCTATCTTGGCGGAGATCCTGCGCCGGATAGAAAGCAATTATTTTATCCTGGAGGCCAAAGGAGCGGCGGAGATTATTAATAAATGGCGTATTTTTTCTGCGACCTTAGGCAGCCGGGTGAAGGTTGATTATCAGGGTAAACATATTGAAGGCCAGGCAATCGATTTGGATTCCGACGGATCGCTCCTGGTCCGTAAGGACTCCGGGCTCATCCAGAAGATCTCCAGCGGAGAGGTTTGGGCCTGCCGGTAATGTAAACCATAATAATCATAATGGTTGACAATGAAGCCTGACGCCTTATAATTGTTTTATGTTTGCAACGATTGTCAGGTGTTTCTTGATCGCGATACTCCTGGTGTTTCCCTTTGCCGCTCTTGCCGCTCCAGACAGCCCGCAGGAATTAGGCCCGCTGGTGATCACCAAGCAAAAAAATTTCCTGCTGGGTTCTTATGCCAGCGATAGCGAAAAAACCTCCGTTTTCAATTATCAATCCAGCCTGGAAAACCTTTCTTGCCTGCCGGTTGACCTGCAGGCCCGCAGGCTGGCCTCTGGTATCCAATCGGATTTTTCCCTGCGCGGCTCCACCTACTCCCAGGTCTTAATTTTAATTAACGGCCAACGGGTCAATGATCCGCAGACCGCCCACCATAACAGCGACCTGCCTTTTACAAAAGCGGATCTTGAGCAGATCGAGGTCATCCCGGGAGCCGGCTCTTCGCTCTTTGGCGCCGATGCGATCGGGGGGGCAATTAATTTTAACCTTAAAAGCCCGGGAGAGAAAAAAACCGTCTGGGAGTTTGCCGCAGGCAATCAGCGTAATGGTTATGGTTTATTTAGCTTGAGCGACCGCGCCGGGGCTCTGGGTTGGCGCCTCTCGGTTGAGGACTCGCGCTCCCGGGGTTTTCGCGATGATACCGATTATCAAAAATTTACTTCCAGCCTGGCCGCTGATTGGCAGTTTCCCGGGGGGGATTGGAAGAATAATTTCGGCTGCTAGGAGAAAGAATTCGGGGCATATGATTTTTACACCCCGGGCCGGGGGTTTCCTTCGCGGGAATGGACTAAGACCTACCTTTTTAACAGCGCTTTAACCCTTAAGCGGGACAATTATTCTGTCCGGCCGAATTTTTTGTGGCGGCGGCATTATGACAAATTTGCCCTGGATGAAAGGGTGGATAATTATAACCAGCATCGCACCGATATGTTTGTCCCGTCTCTTTACCTGCAGAAAGAAACCTCGGGCTGGGGCAAGGTCGGGTTGGGATTTGAGGCTGGGCATGAGCAAATCTCCTCTTCTAATCTTGGCCGTCATGATCGCCAGCAGCAAAGCCTTTATCTAGATGACCTTTTGACCCTCCAAGAGTTCTGGGATTTGAGCTTGGCGCTGCGCCTGGATAACTTTTCGGATTATCAGCCCGCCTACACCGGGAGCCTGGCGGCTAAATTCAGGATGAACGAGTTGGCAGCGGTTAATCTGGGGGTTTCGCGCAGCCTCAGGATCCCCTCTTTTACGGAGTTGTATTACAGCGATGCCACGACCCTGGGCAATGACGCCTTGTCTCCTGAACGGGCCTGGAACTATCAGGCCGGTTTTGAATTTAAGGGGGAGCGGTTATCCGCCGGGCTGACTTTTTTCTGGCGTCGGGAAGAACAGATGATCGATTGGGTCAGAAGGGATGCGTCACAAAAATGGCAGGCCCGGAATTTTACCCGGGATAATGTTTGGGGGACGGAATGTTCGCTGTCCCAAAAAATCAATCGCTGCTTAAGTTTAGACATACATTATACCTATACCGATAAAAAAATCGATGAGCAGGGGTATCTTTATAAATACGGCCCCAGTTATGCCCGGCATTTGGCCGGCACGGTTATAAATTTTGAGCTCCCCTTTGGCCGGCAGGTAATCGGGCTTAATTATAAAAAGCGCCCGGGCCGCCGCGGCTGGTTTTTGCTAGATGCCGGCTTAAATTTTCAATTACAGCCTAACGCCAAGGTTTTTCTAAATGTCACTAATCTTTTGAATGTCGAATATCAGGATATTGCCGGCATTCCGGCGTCGGGCAGGTATCTGGAGTCAGGATTAAGGCTGGAATGGTAGCCGTCTGCGCTAAGAAGGATTGATTTGCCCTGCCGGTTGAGATATAATAATAAAACTTATTAAATTATGCAGAGGGGGGATAAGATGTTTACGCATGCGGTCCTCTTTATGGTCAAGCCTAAAGAGCTGGCTAAATACCGGAAGGATAGTTTGATGTGGGCCAGCTATACCCGGCGCGCCCCAGGTTTTTTATCTTACCGGACCTTGAAGCGCCTGGAGTATGCAAATCAGTATTTTTCGGTATATCTCTGGGATAAAAAGGCCTCCCATGATAAATTCATGCGTAAGTATCATGATTGGCTGGTAAGAAAATCCTGCGCCAAAGTAACGGTGCTGGGCTACTATAACTTAAAGCAGCTGGATAGGGTAGGGTAGATAATATTTATTGACAAATCGCCAAAATGTTGTATACTTAACCCTGTAGTTGCTTAAAGGGAGTAGAAGTCTTTTAACCGTAAGGGGAAAGAATGACACACCTTACGGTTTTTTTGTTTTTGCCTCTTTAAGGCGGCTATAATTCTTAGTGGAAAGGAGGAAGTAAAGAAAATGTCAAAAGGCAAAGTAAAGTGGTTTTCCAATCAGAAGGGTTATGGTTTTATTACTCCTGAAAACGGGGCTGATGTGTTTGTGCATCACACCGCGATCCAGGGTGAAGGCTATAAAACTCTCGAGGAGGGCCAGGAGGTCGAGTTCGAGATCGAAAAAGGTCCTAAAGGTGAACAAGCTACTAAAGTAGTGAAGTTATAACCTAGTTAGGAATCACAACAATAAGGCCCGGCATAACAGCTGGGCCTTATTGTTTTATGGGGTTTAAAAGGCAGCTAAATAGCATATGCAAAAACGCGTAATCGTGGCCATGAGCGGGGGGGTAGATTCTTCGGTCGCCGCAGCTCTTTTGAAGGAGCAGGGGTATGAGGTTATTGGAGTAACCATGTGTTTTAACCTGGCTCCAAAACCTACGGATAAACCTAGTTGTTGCGGTTTGCAGGGGATCGAAGATGCCCGCCGGGTTGCTCAAATGCTGGGGATCCGCCATTACGTTATTAATTTAGACAAGGAATTTTCCCGCCGGGTGATCCGCAACTTCCAGCAGGAATATTTCAAAGGCCGCACCCCTAATCCCTGTGTCCGCTGCAATCAATTTATAAAATACGGGATCCTGCTTAAAAAAGCCGTCAATCTAGGCGCGCAGTTTTTGGCTACCGGCCACTATGCCCGTATCTTTAGCTCTGTGCGCGGTTACCGGCTTAAAAAAGCCAGGGATCGCATCAAAGATCAATCGTATTTTCTTTATCGCCTAACCCAGGCACAGCTTAAACGCATAATTTTCCCTTTAGGCGGCCTGACTAAGCCGCAGGTCAGGCAGTTGGCCGCGGACTTGGGCTTGCGGATAGCGCAAAAACAAGACAGCCAGGAAATATGTTTCTTGCCGGATGGTAAATATGGGGAATTTATCCAGGCTGCAGATAAGATGAGGGTCAAGCCGGGAGATTTCCTGGACCAGCGCGGCAAAATTATCGGCCAACACCGGGGGTTAGTTTTTTATACCATTGGCCAGCGCCATGGTATTGGCATATCCGCGCCCCGGCCGCTTTATGTGACCCGGATCGACCCGCGCAGAAACCGGATAATGCTGGGGGAACGGGGGGATGTTTTTAAGAAAGAATTTTTTGTAACCGGGGCGCATTTTTTGGATGGTCTTTTGAAAAAGAAGATTGAGATTAAAGCGCGGATACGCTATAATCAAACAGAAGCCCCCGCGGTTGTCTTCCCCAGCCAAGGTAAACTTAAAGTAATTTTTAAGCAGGCGCAGTTTGCTATCACCCCCGGTCAGTCGGCAGTATTTTATGACCGCGATACGGTCATCGGGGGCGGGATAATTCAGAAAGTGATCGACTAAAATGATCAAAGAAGATAAGCAGCTGGTCCACAAAATCAAAGAACTCAAGAAAAAACGCAATGCCGTGATTCTGGCGCATAATTATCAGTTACCGGAGGTGCAGGATATCGCGGATTTCCGCGGTGATTCCCTGGAGCTTTCTCGGATCGCCGCTAAAACTCAAGCCCAGGTTATTGTTTTCTGCGGGGTTTATTTCATGGCCGAGACGGCCTCGATACTTTCTCCCGATAAATTAGTGATCATGCCGGATGCTTCCGCCGGCTGTCCGATGGCCAATATGATGACTGCCGATGACTTGAAAAAGTTGAAAAAAGAGCATCCCCAGGCACTGGCAGTAGGCTATGTCAATACTTCGGCCGCGGTTAAAGCGGAATTGGATTATTGCTGCACTTCGACCAACGCGGTCAAGGTTATCAACGCGCTCAAATCCGCCAAGGAGATAATTTTTATACCGGATAAATATCTAGCCGATTATGCCTCCAAGCAAAGCGGCAGGAAGCTGATCACCTGGCATGGATTTTGCCCCACTCACGTTAAGATCCTGCCGGAAGATTTAAAACGCGAAAAAAAGTTTCATCCCCAGGCTAAAATTATGGTGCATCCGGAGTGCCTGCCTCAAGTTGTGGCGCTGGCCGATGCGGTGCTCTCCACCAGCCAGATGGCTAAATTTGCCAAAGAAGATCCGGCCCGGGAGTTTATCGTCGGGACCGAATCCGGGCTGGTTTACCGTTTAAAGCAGGATAACCCGGATAAAGAATTTTACCTGGCCAGCGAACGCGCGGTGTGCCCGAACATGAAGCGGACCACCCAGGAGAAGGTGCTCTGGGCTTTGGAAGAGCTTAAAGAAGAAGTCAAGGTGCCCGAGGCCATCCGTAAAAAAGCGCGCTTGGCAATTGACCGGATGCTGCAGATCGTTTAAGGTGAACCCGCGCACCTTCCGGTTATTCGATATTAAACCAATGTTGAATATAGCAAACAAGAAGGAAGGTGCGGGGTGAATATTCCGATTGTCTTTGAGGATGACTGGTTGATGGTCGTCAATAAACCGGCAGGGTTATTAAGCGTGCCTGCCCCGGGTCATGCAAGTCGCACGTTGACCGGGATATTAAATCAAGAAACCAAGGAGCGGGGATTAAAATATCAGCTTTATCCCTGCCATCGCCTGGACCGGGAAACCTCCGGCCTGCTGGTTTATGCTAAGAGCAGAAGCGTTGAAGCAAAAATGGGCGAGGCTTTCAAAAAGCGCCTGGTCCACAAGAAATATACGGCCTTTGTCCAGGGCCGGCTTACCTCTTGCGCCGGGCAAATTACCCGTTCGATAGAAGGTAAAAGCGCGCTTACCCGATACCGGGTTTTAGCCGTACACAACGACTATAGCGTGGTTGAGGTGTTTCCCCTGACCGGCCGGACAAACCAGATCCGCATTCATTTTAAATATCTGCATCATCCTTTGGTAGGAGAGGACAGATTTGCTTTCCGTAAGGATTTTGCCTTGCGCAGTAAACGCCTGTGTTTGCACGCCGGTTTCCTTGAGTTTAAGCACCCGGTAACCTCCCGGACGGTTAAGCTGGAGGCTGACTTGCCGGAGGATTTACAAAAATTTCTTCAGGAGCACTAGATTTTATCATCGATGCATATACTGCAGGTTTTGATTTTGGGGATCGTGGAGGGGATTACAGAGTTTTTGCCTATTTCTTCCACCGGCCACCTGATCCTTACCGCCAAACTATTAGCGATCGGCCAATCTGAGTTTGTCAAGAGTTTCGAGATCTCCATCCAGCTGGGGGCGGTTCTGGCAGTGGTAGTAATTTATCGTGACCGCTTGATCGGCCAAATCCGGATTTGGAAAAAACTGCTGGTTGCTTTTATGCCCGTAGCTTTAGCCGGCGTACCGTTATATAAATTGGTCAAATACCATCTGTTGGGCAATAATCAGGTGGTGCTTTGGGCTTTATTTCTGGGGGGGCTATTTTTAATTTTCTTTGAAATGTTGTACCGGGAGAAAAGAGAAGCGACTAAGGAAATCGCCGCGGTCTCTTACCCGCAGGCTCTGACGATCGGCTTATTTCAGGTGCTGGCCGTAATCCCCGGAGTTTCCCGCTCCGCTGCTTCGATCATCGGGGGATTAATCGTAGGGCTAAACCGCCAGACCATCGTGGAGTTTTCTTTTTTGCTGGCGGTTCCTACGATGCTGGCTGCCTGCGCCTGGGACCTGCTTAAAAGCGCGCAGGTGTTTAAGGCAGAACAGTTTTTGACGTTAGGGATGGGGGGGATCGTCTCTTTCGCCGTAGCCGTAGCGGCAATCAAGTTTTTGCTGCATTTTATCAAGCGGCATAGTTTTATTCCTTTTGGGATTTACCGGGTCCTGGTGGCTTTAATCTTCTGGCTGGTGATTAAATAAAAATACGAGGGAGCGGCAGATGAGCATTATTGTTCTGGGTACGGTGGCATTAGACAGTGTCAAAACGCCTTTTGGCAAGCGGCAGGAATTGCTCGGGGGGTCAGCGGCGCATTTTTCGATGGCGGCCAGGCTTTTTACAGAAGTTAATCTGACCGCGATTGTCGGAAGCGATTTTCCGTGTCAACATATCGCATTTTTAAGAAGCAAAGGATTGAACTTAAGCTCTTTGATCATTGATGAAAAAGGCAAAACCTTCCGCTGGGAAGGGGAATATGCAGGAGATCTAAATTCTGCCCTGACGCTTAATACCCAATTGGGGGTATTATCGGTATTTAAACCGCAAGTTTCTTTGCGCCAGCGCCAGATCAAGAATATTTTTCTGGCTAATGTCGATCCCGAGATCCAGGAAGACCTGTTAAATAAAATGCGTTCTCCTGAACTAGTAGGGTTAGACAGCATGAATTACTGGATCAATACCAAGCCTAAAGCATTGATCAAGCTGCTTAAAAAGGTCGATATTTACGTGGCCAACGACCAGGAGGCGCGGGCGCTGAGCCAAGAGCATAATCTTATCCAGGCCGCGCGGCGGCTTTCAACCTTTGGCCCGCCGATGGTTTTGATCAAAAAAGGCGAGCACGGGGTTTTGTTCTACAGCAAAAAATTCATTTTTTCCCTGCCGGCCTATCCGGTCGCAAGGGTCGTCGATCCCACCGGGGCCGGGGATACCTTTGCCGGGGGATTTATGGGGTATTTATCCCGGGCCGCGAAAATCACCCCGCCCCGGATTAAAAAAGCCTTGGCTTACGGGACAGTCGCCGCTTCTTTTAATGTCGAGGATTTCGGGTTGGCACGCACCAGCCGGCTTACGCTTGCCAAGCTTGAACAAAGATTAGCCAAATTCAAGGCTTGTTTTATTTTTTAATCATTTTTAAGGGAGGGCAAGATGTTATCAGAAAAAATTTTTGCAGATTATAAAGAAGCGATGAAGGCCAGGGATAGTTTGAAAAGCTCGGTTTTAAGCTTTTTGCGCGCGGATATGCTCAACCAGGCTACCGCCAAAAAAAAAGACCAGCTGGATGATGCAGAAATCGTGGCGGTGATCAAAAAGCAGGTCAAGCAGCGGCAGGATTCTATTGCGCAGTTTACTCAAGGGGGCAGGTTGGATGCGGCCGAGAAAGAAACTAAAGAGTTAGCCATCCTTAAAAGTTATTTGCCGCCAGAGATGTCCGCCCAGCAGATCCAGGCCTTGATCGAAGAAGCAATCCTGGCTACGGGGGCTTCCGGGATGAAGGATATGGGCCGTTTAATGAAAGAGCTGACCGCCAAGACCGCCGGCCAGGCAGATGGCAAGCTTATCAGCGACCTCCTCAGGGAGAGGCTGAATAAGCCCGCCTAAAATAATTTTTTAAGAAGATGTTTTCATCCCTTAAGTTCAAATATTTCCGTTTTTATTGGTTAAGCATGTTTGTCTCCTTGGTGGGCACCTGGACCCAGACGGTGACGCAAGGCTGGCTGGTGTTTGAGTTGACCAACTCCTCTTTTCTTTTGGGGGTAGTAGGATTTTTAGCTTCCTTGCCGATATTCGTGCTTTCGGTATTTGGGGGCTTGCTCGCTGACCGGGTTAATAAAAGGAATATTTTGATCTGTACCCAGGCGGCCTTTATGCTTCTGGCTTTTTTGTTAGCGGTCCTGACGCAAAGCCGCCTGATTGCGCCCTGGCAAATCATGCTGATTGCCCTGTGTAACGGGATGATCATGGCCTTTGATGCCCCTGCCCGGCAATCGATTGTGGTAGAGCTGGTAGGCAAGGAGCACCTGTTTAATGCTATCGCGTTAAATTCCGTAGCTTTTAATTCATCACGGATCATCGGCCCGGCGATTGCCGCGGTCATGGTTTCGATCATCGGCATGAGCGGCTGCTTCTATTTAAACGGTATCAGTTTTCTGCCGTTGATTTTCGCGTTATTTTATATCCGTTTTGCTCCCGGCCAACCTGCCAATAATAATTCAGCTTTTAAAGATATCAAAGCCGGACTGCTCTTTGTCCGCGGCCAGCCGAGGATCTTGGCCTTAATGAGCGTAGTTTGCGCCATGAGCATCTTCGGCGTTTCCTATATTATTCTCATGCCGGTTTTTGCCAGCCATGTGCTGGGAGTAGGGATGAGGGGTTTAGGGGGGTTAGTTTCCAGCTCCGGGATTGGCGCTTTAGCCGGAGCCCTGGGGCTGGCTAAATTAGGGGATGTTAAGTGTAAAGGGAAAATGCTTTTTTGGTCGGTATTTTTATTTGCGGCCTCGCTCATCTTTTTTTCCCTGACCCGGAATTATTTATGGTCCATTCTGGCTTTGGTGTTGGTCGGGATTTTTAGCGTCGTGCCGGTAGCATTGGTTAATACCCTGCTGCAAATTAATGTGCCGGACGCTTTCCGCGGCCGGGTGATGAGCCTGTTTATGATCACCTTTGCCGGGATGATGCCTTTCGGGAATTTAATTGCCGGGGCGCTGGCAGAGTCCTGGGGGGTGTCTGGTTCGCTTCTGGCCTGCGGTTCGGTTTGCTTGATCCTTTTTGTCTTGATTAATTTATTTTTTCCGGATTTAAAGAAACTGTAGGCGGGTGAGCTAAAATTCCAGTTGATTTGTTAGAGGTATTTTGCTATGATTAACCTAATCAATTGCTTAAATTATATGGCAGGCGGGGAGGTGAACAGATCCCGGTCATCCTAAAAGCGTACCCGGCACAATATACCACATCGGTTTAATTATTAATTATTTTATTTGTAGAGAGGAGATCAGCATGAAGAGGTTTTTTAAGTTGGGGGCACTGGTTTTGGTGTTAGTGGCTTTATCCGGCTGTAGCAAAAAGTCGGAGATGGAAGAATTACAGCCGATCACGATCGAGTCTTTAAGCGCGGTCAGCGGCCCGGCCCAGCCAGCTGTAGATATCAAGTCTCCGGAGGTAAAAATTACTTCTCCTGCCGTAAGCCAGGCTTCTGTCACTGTCAAAGAAGCGCTGCCCCTGCCTCCCCAAGGGCCCTATAAACCCACCGGCATCGAGATCCAGACGGCTTTAAAGAATGCCGGATTTT